>Ga0065721_10049863_pt1 | contig 26152 bp, 26 predicted proteins | sample Mesricmetagenome_FD_59108 | JGI IMG/M metagenome (GOLD analysis project Ga0065721, IMG submission 59108) | Mesophilic microbial community from rice straw/compost enrichment Sample: eDNA_1 v2 (version 2) | ecosystem: Engineered > Solid waste > Grass > Composting > Bioreactor | place: USA: Davis... | reverse complement strand
ATTACATTTCACCGGAAGGTGAGACCCGCCGCGTTGCCGAGGGTATTGAACGCCCCAACGGCATTCAGTTGAGCCGCGACGAAAAAACCCTCTATGTGGCAAATACCGGCGGCGAATACGTGCTGGCATTTGATGTGAAAAAAGACGGCTCACTTGGCAAACGCCGCAATTTTGCCAAGCTCGCGGCGGGCTTACAGAAAAATGAAACGGGTGTATTGACCAGCGGCGCCGACGGCCTCGCGGTGGATGACAAGGATCGCTTGTACGTAGCGTCCAACAGCGGCATCGAAGTGTTTGACAAGAAAGGCAAGGCTCTCGGTGTTATTCCCGTTCCCCACAAACCGCAAAATATCGCCTTTGCGGGAGCAGATAAAAAGACTCTTTATGTAGTAGGACGCGGCGCAGCCTATAAAATCGCGGTGGAAACACCCGGCTATACTGGCCGCTTCAAATAACCTACTGGAGATCGCCACCCATGACTCGTAAAACCGCCAATGATTTTCACCCGGAAGTCCTGCGTCTTTTTGATCGCTATGTTCACGGCGATGTATCACGACGGGACTTTCTGCTCGGCTCCGCCAAATACGCCGCGCTTGCCGGTGTGAGCGCCACGGCACTGCTGCAGGCACTGAGCCCGCAGTTTGCCGAGGCTCAGCAGATCAAACCCGATGATGCGCGTATCAAAGCGGAATATGTGGAATATCCGTCACCCAATGGCAATGGCAAATTGCGCGGTTATCTGGTGAAGCCCGCCAAGGTCAGCGGTCAGTTGCCGACGGTTTTGGTAGTGCATGAAAACCGTGGTCTGAATCCGCATATTGAAGACATCGCCCGGCGTATAGCGCTGGATAATTTTATCGCCTTTGCACCCGACGCCCTGTTTACCTTGGGTGGTTACCCAGGCGACGAGGACAAGGCGCGCGAACTGTTCCAAAAACTCGACCAGACCAAAACTGTGGAGGACTTTGTCACAGCCGCGGAGATACTGAGAAAGTATCCGGAAGGCAACGGCAAGGTCGGCGTAGTGGGCTTCTGTTATGGCGGCGGCATTTCCAATCTGCTCGCCACCCGGTTGCCGGATCTGGGCGCTGCGGTGCCGTTTTATGGGCGCCCTGCGGAGACCGCAGAGGTGAAAAAAATCAAGGCGCCGCTGCTGATCCATTTTGCCGAGAACGACGAGCGTATCAATGCTGCCTGGCCGGAATATGAAGCGGCTTTGAAAGCGGCCAAGGTGAATTATCAGGCGCATCTGTATCCGGGCACTCAGCATGGATTCAACAACGACACCACCCCGCGTTTTGACGAGGCTGCGGCGAAACTCGCCTGGCAGCGCACCATCGAATTCTTCAACCAACATCTGCGCAGCTGAAACTGCGCAGTATCTTACAACCCTAAGGACCTACTATGACTTTTAGCAAGACTTTCTCTGTTTGTTCCGTCGCTCTGGCGATTTCGCTATGCGCATTCCAAGTCACCGCGCAGGCGCCCGGTCAACAGCAGCCCGAACAGCCAAAGCCGCCGCTCAGCTTTTTTGTCACCAGTGTCGGCACAGGTAAGGGCGCCGATTTGGGTGGACTGGCCGGAGCGGACGCCCATTGCCAGAAGCTGGCCAGCGCCGTTGGTGCGGGTAATAAAACCTGGCGCGCCTATCTGAGCACGCAAGCGGCTGACGGCAAACCCGCCGTCAATGCCCGCGACCGTATTGGCAAAGGCCCATGGCACAATGCTGCAGGGACACTTATTGCCAATGATGTTGCGCATCTGCACGGCGATACATTGGAGCAGGCGCGACTGGGTAACAATCTGAGTCTGCGCACTGTGTTGACGGAAAAAAATGAACCCATCAACGGTGGATTTGCTCGGCCCAATCAGCACGACATCTTGACCGGATCGCAGCCCGATGGCACAGCCTATCCTCCCGGCCAGGACAAGACCTGCAGCAATTTCACCAGCAGTGCGGATGGTGTGGGTTCCGCGCGGGTGGGTCACTTTGACAGAACCGGCGGCGGCAGCACTTCCTGGAATTCCGTGCACGATAGCCGCGGCTGCAGCCAGGCCAATCTCGAAGCCACCGGCGGCGCCGGATTTTTCTACTGCTTCGCCATCAATTAAGCCTGCGTCATTTTACCTTTTGATCTAGAGCCATACGCTCGTCCTCCAGGGCGTATGGCATGTGCGTTCATTTCGTAAGCGGAGTCCCTACCGCTTTCTCACCCGCGAAGCCTGATATGGCACAGCGCTCCTCGGACACCGGGATGTGTCCATTTTTTCCCCTTTCATCCGCCCCGGCTCATGCCAATATTTTCATGGGCATAGCATAAAAATTCATGAAAGTCTGGCCCGCTAGTTGCTCTTGTCCCTCACAGCAATACAACGAGGGAAAAACTGCTGTTTTTCCACCAAAAATATCGGTAATCGCAACAGTGTGTGGAGTCATTTGATGAAAATTAAAAAGCTATATCTGGCGCTGCTTTTGGGTGTGCCGGCAATCTGGACCGCTGGGGCGGCGACACAGGAACAGGAGCAAAAGACCTATCAGGCGGCTAAAGTCGAGCGCGACTGGGCTTACAAGCCGGTTCAGGAACCTGCGGTTCCGCAAGTCCAGTTGAGCCAGTGGGCGCGTACGCCTATAGATGCATTTGTATTGGAAAAGCTTGAGGCCCATGGTCTCCAGCCCGCTCAGGATGCGGATCGCGGCACCTTTATCCGCCGCGCCACTCTGGATGCCTGGGGACTTTTGCCTACGCCCCAGGAGGTCGAGGATTTTGAAAATGACCGCTCTTCGGACGCCTACGAGAAGCTGGTGGACCGTCTGCTGGCTTCGCCGCACTTTGGTGAACGTCAGGCTCGACGCTGGTTGGACCTGGCGCGCTATGCCGATAGCTCCGGCTTTCAGAATGACCAGACTCGTCCCAACAATTGGCGTTATCGCGATTATGTGATTAACGCATTCAATACAGATAAACCTTTTGACCAGTTCATCAAAGAACAGATCGCCGGTGACGAACTCTGGCCCGACAGTCAGGAAGCTCAAATCGCCACAGGATTCCTGGCGGGTTATCCCGACAACAGCAACTCCCGCGACCTGGTGCAGCGCCACTATCAGATAGCAACTGATATCACGGATCTGGTGGGTGAAACCTTCCTGGCTTCCACCATAGGTTGCGCCCGCTGCCACAACCATAAAGTGGACAAGATCACCCAGAAGGAATACTTCGAGCTGCAGGCGTATTTCTCCAATGTGGTATTCAATGAGAGAGCAGCGCTCAAGCCCGGCACCGAGACTGAATGGGACAGAGCCTTCTTGGCTCAGCAGGCGATCTATCAGGATGCCACCAAGGAAATACGCGCGGCGCAAAAAGCCATTGTCGATGAAATTCGTGAAATCGGCCTGAAGTACCACAAGGAGCGTTATCTGACGGACAGCCGCGATGCCATTTTCAAGCCTGAAGATCAGTGGACACCTCTTGATCGCTGGGTGAATTTCCGACTGAAGGCTGTGACGACTGACAACAGCATCGCCAACTATCTCACTGATGCCAGCAAAAAAGGCTTCCCGGATTATTCCGTGCGCTATGTCGAACTCAAAGTCGAGTACGATCGCCTGCGTGAGGAATTGAAAAAATACGATCATCTGAGACCCGCCGGTGGTTCGGCCACTTACACCACTGCGTTGGAACTCGGTCCGGATCCTGTGCCCATTCACGTGCGCTTTACCGGTATTCACGAGCGTCCGCTCGAAGAAGTACAACCGGGTCTGCCGGCGCTGTGGAGTGGGGATAACGAACCCACCATCACGCCGACTACCACTTCCACAGGTCGTCGCAGTGCTTTGGCCAGCTGGATCGCCAATCCGGAAAATCCCTTGACTGCCCGCGTTTTTGTCAACCGCGTATGGTCGCAGTATTTCGCTCGCGGCATAGTGGGTACACCGGGTGATTTCGGCCGCGCCGGCGACAAGCCGACCCATCCGGAGTTGCTGGATTACCTGGCCAGCCAGTTCGTGAAGAACGGCTGGAGCATCAAGAAACTGCATCGGGAAATTCTGTTGTCCAGCGTTTATCGTCAATCATCTGCTGAGCGCGAAGAGGTTCTGGCCGTAGATCCCAATAACCATCTGTTGGGAATTTATCCGCGCAAACGTCTGGAAGCAGAGGAAATCCGCGATGCATTGCTGTACGCCTCCGGTGAACTCAACCCCACCATCGGTGGACCTGCCGTGTTCCCGCAGCTGCCGCCCAATCTCAGTGCGACCGGTGCAGACTTCAACGGTGGCGGTCTCTGGCCTGTGTCGAAAAATCCGGAGGACCATAAGCGTCGCAGCATTTATACCTTCGTGCGTCGCAGTATGCCGTATCCCTTGACCGCATCCTTCGATCCGGCCGATCCATCCGCGCCTCACCACAAGCGCGATGTCACCACTACACCACTGCAGGCGCTGACCTTGTTCAACAGCGATATTGTGACCAAGTGGTCGCAGGCGTTGGCGGGCAGGGTGATCAACGAAGCCGGAACCAATGTGGATGACCAGCTCGCGCACTTGTATCGCATCCTGTTCAGCCGCGAACCCAACCGGGTCGAAAAACTGGAACTCAAAAACTTTTTGCAGGAGCAGGAAGAATTGATCCAGAACAAAGCCTGGGGCGAAAAATTTGAAGTGGCCGTGCCCACTGGTCTGCAGGGCAATCCTCCTCTGGATCCGTTCAAAGCCGCTGCACTTGTCGACCTGGTACATACAGTGGCGAATTCCAACGATTTCGCTTACCGCTTCTGATGTTTGGCATTCGGTGGCCTGTGGGCCACCGACTAATGCCGCAATGCATCGCAAGCGACCGGTCACTGAAAGTCACAAAGCAACTTAAACGAAGTTCAAGCGTTTCCAATTAGAGGACGAAGAAATGACTAACGAATCAAGACGCCACTTTCTGCAACATTCTGGCATAGGTCTGGGCGCTGCCGCTCTGTCAGGTTTTATCCCCGGACTCGGCTTTATCAATGCTGCAACAGCAGCGGAGCTGATCGATCCTTTGGCACCTAAAGCGCCGCATCATCCGGCAAAAATCAAATCGGTCATCTGGCTCCACCAGAATGGCGCACCCAGCACACTGGATCTTTATGACTACAAACCGGATCTGATCAAGTGGGCGGGTCAACCTGTGCCGGAATCTTTTCTCACCGGTATCAAAACCAGTACTCAAGGCGGTGTGAACACCTTGTTCACTTCCAACCGCACCTGGAAACAATACGGTGAAAGCGGCGCATGGTTTTCCGATCTGGTGCCCAATCTGGCGCAGCACGCCGATAAACTCACTTTCATCAAATCCAGTGTGACCATAGGCGCGACCCACGATATTTCCATTTTGAAATTGAATACAGGTGACTTGAACCCCGGTCGTCCGTCTTTGGGTGCCTGGATTTCCTATGCGCTGGGCAGCGCCAATCCGGATCTGCCGCCTTATGTGGTGATGTACAACAGCCCCTCCGAGCCGCGCGCCGGTTCCGCCAATTGGAACTCAGGTTTCCTGCCGGCGGTTTATCAGGGCACTGCGTTCCGTCCGGGTCCTTCACCGATTTATTATCTGGAGCGTCCGGAATTGCGCACTGCGGAACAGCAGCACAATTCTCTGGATTTGTTGCGCCGTTTGAATCAACTCGGTGGCGATCGCTATCCGTCGGATACAGAACTCAAGGCGCGTCTGCGTTCCTACGACTTGGCTGATCGTATGCAGGTCACCGCGCCGGAAGCTGTGGATCTGACCAAGGAATCCGATGCGACCAAAGAACTGTACGGCATCAATGATCCCATCAGCGGCAGTTACGGCACAGTTCTGCTGCGCGCGCGCCGTCTGGTGGAGCGCGGTGTGCGTTTTATTCAGGTGGTCAGCGGTGCGCCGGAAGGCGAAACCGACATCACCAGTTGGGATGCGCACGACGAGTTGGACAAAAACCACGGTCTCATGGCGCGCATGGTGGACAAGCCCATCGCCGGTCTGTTGCACGATCTGCAAACCTTGGGTCTGCTGGATACCACGCTGGTGGTTTGGACTTCCGAATTCGGTCGCACCTCCTGGGGTGAGAGCGGCACAGGCCGCGACCACAACCCCTGGGGATACACCCAATGGCTGGCCGGTGGCGGTTTGAAAGCCGGTTTCACCTACGGTGGCACAGACGAAATCGGTTTGCAGGTTGCGGACAAGAGCACTGCGGTGGACACCTACGATCTGCACGCAACCGTGCTGCATCTGTTGGGCCTGAACCACCTGAAAACCACCTTTATCAACAATGGCCGCTCTGAACGCCCGACCGTGGTTTACGGCAAGGTGATCAAGGAAATTCTGGCCTGATACGGATTGCGCGGCGTAGGTGTGCGGATTTCCGCTTACCAAACCGCGCTTTAACCATCTCTCTCGGCGGTACGGAATGACCGTTGCCGCCTTTTTTTGGACGAGGTTTATGTTGAAGTTGTCTTCGCCCTTGTTAACGGCGTTATTTTTTGCTGCTGCTACGGCCACTGCCGCCGCGGTGGATATGGATTTGATGCAGACCATTGAAGAGGTCAATGACAGTCTCGCTTCCAATATTGCATTGGAAAGAGCGGAAGCGTCGCTGAAGGACGCCAGCGAACTGGCCGATCTGTTTGTCATAGTGGAAGAGCACTATGTCAATCAACCGGACGCCGCAGATGCAGTTGCCATCTCCCGCGACAGCCGCGCCCTGACGGCCGCGATTCTCAGCGCTGTCGAAGCCCGGGATTTCGAGTCAGCAGCCAATTCCGCCACCGACCTTTCCCGCGCTTGCCGTGCCTGCCATACCTTCTATCGCGAAGACTGACAGGCCACATCATATGCACCCAGAAACTTATTCAGGCGGGACCACCCCCCGCCGGTTGCTCGGTTTGTGCCTGCTGTCCGGGCTCTTGTGGGGGAGTTCTGCTCTGGCTGGGGATCCCGCCGCTGGCGCCATCAAAGCCGATGATGAGCGTTGCCGCGAGTGCCACGGGGATCACGGCGAAGTGGAAGGGGATAATGAGTCAGCCAAAATTCCCCGGTTGGCGGGCCAGCGCCCGGAATATCTGCTCAAGCAGCTGCGGGATTTTGCCAGCGGCGCTCGCAAGCACGAGTTTATGAACCGGGTGGCGGCAGACCTGGATCCTTTGGATGCTGCGGATATCATCGCCTTCTATGTGCAGCAACCCGGAAAAGGAACGCGAAGCAAACAGCCGCGCCGTGAAGATGTGGAGCGCCTGTATTTGCAGGGTGATGCAGCCCGGGGAGTGCCCGGTTGCGCCACCTGTCACGGAGCGGATGGCAGAACGCCTGCCGCCGAGACGGGGGATCCATTTGCGCTTATACCGGTGATCGCCGGGCAGGATCGCTATTATTTGGAAGAGCAATTGCATAATTGGCAGAGCGGTGCTCGCAGCAATAGTCCGTCCGGCATGATGAATGCGGCAGTAAAAGGGCTGACGGCAGGCGAGCTACAGGCTTTGGCCGAGTATCTGGAGGCGCTGTAACGCCTTTTTCACCACCCACAACACACCGGAGAATACTATGAAACGTTTTTGGTTGACCGGGCTGATCGGCGCACTCTTGACTCAGGGTGCTATGGCGGCTCTGCAAGAGGGCGATAAAGCGCCCAATTTCAAAATACCCGCCTCCCTGGCCGGCAAGGAATTCAACTTTTCCCTACAGGAAAGCCTGCAGAAAGGGCCGGTGGTGGTGTATTTCTACCCGTCCGCCTACACCCGCGGCTGTAACATCCAGGCCCATGAATTTTCGGTGAATAGCGACAAATTTGCCTCCGCTGGCGCCAGCATAGTGGGTGTGTCCCTGGATAGTATCGACCGCCTCAAGGAATATTCTGCGGATCCGGAGTACTGCGCCGGCAAATTTCCGGTAGCCTCTGATGCCGATGGCAACGTGGCCAAGGCTTTTGAACTGCAGGTCCGGGATGCGGAGCCGGGCAGGGTGGACTCCCGCGGAGCTGCTATAGACCACGGATTTGCCGAGCGCACCACCTTTGTCATCACTCCGGACGGCAAGATCGCCGCCAGCATCGGCGGGCTGACCCCGAAAGAGAACGTTTTGAAAGCACTGGAAGTTGTGGAGAAATTGGCAAAATCGTCAAGCTGATCTGTGAGTTCCAACCCCACTTTTCTTCATATGCTTATCACCAATTTGGCATTGCACGCCTGGTGATAAGCATATCGAGATTTCTTGTTTCCAATCGTCTATAGCCATCTCTATATTCCCTTCGATCCGGCATCAAAGACAGCGTCAAGCTGCCAAACCCCCTAAGTGTTTGCATAAAAACACTTGTGATCGAGGAAACATCATGACCTTTACACCATCAGATCGCACTGCGGAAAACCCGGCAGCAGCCGAACACCTGCAACAACCGGCTTCCGAAATTCTGCGCAATGCCAATCGGGAAGCCGGCGAAAAATCCCTGGGTTTCGCCGGCAGTGTCTCACCGGAGGAGGCCTGGGAACTCTTCACCAACGGTGACGCTCATCTGGTGGATGTGCGCACCGCCGAGGAGCGCAAGTTCGTCGGTCATGTCTCCAATACTCTACACATCGCTTGGCAGATAGGGCCGGCGCTGATCAAAAATCCGCGATTTCTGCGTGAACTGGAAAACAAAATTCCCAAGAAAAATTCGGTGATTCTATTTTTGTGCCGCAGCGGCAAGCGTTCGGCAGCTGCGGCTGCGGCCGCCACCGCAGCGGGATTCACCCAGGTGTATAACGTGCGCGAAGGTTTTGAAGGCGATTTGGACGATAACCAGCAGCGCGGCCGCATCAGCGGTTGGCGCCAGCGCGGTTTGCCCTGGGTACAGGATTGAGAGTGGGACTAGAGGTTTTTTTGTATGAGTGACAATTTTGTCGGTGAAGTCACACAGTCGAGTGTTTCCAACTGGGAGCTCGATCGCATAGTGTTGGAATTGCGCACGGCGCGCAACGAATGGCGGCGCCAGAGCGGGCGCGCTCAGGAACCCGGCCTGCGGGAATTGCCTTCCCGGGATGCATTGCAGCAAATCGTCCGGGATTTGTGTGGTGCACTCTTTCCCATGCGATTGGGACCCCAGGAGCTGCGCCAGGAATCCGAAGATTATTATGTGGGTCATACATTGGATGCGGCTCTGACAGAACTGCTGCGTCAGGTGCAGTTGGAGCTGAGTTATTTTGCGCGGGTGAACAACACACCCATCGAGGAAAAATCCCTGCGCCTGCAGAGTTCCCAAATCATCCGCCAGTTCGCTACCACACTGCCGGCGCTGCGCAGAGCTTTGGATGTGGATATACAGGCCGCGTATAAAGGTGACCCCGCCGCGCGCAGTCTGGATGAAGTATTGCTGTGCTATCCCGGCATACTCACGATCATTCATCACCGGCTTGCCCACCGACTCTATGAGCTCGAAGTGCCTCTGCTGGCCCGCATAGTCGCAGAGCTGGCCCATTCGCAAACCGGTATAGATATTCACCCGGGCGCAAAAATCGGACGCGGATTCTTTATCGACCATGGCACTGGTGTGGTGATCGGTGAAACTGCCGTCATAGGCGAGCGCGTGCGTCTGTATCAGGCGGTCACGCTGGGCGCAAAAACTTTTCCCTCCGACGGAAATGGCGGCTTGCAAAAAGGGCTGCCGCGGCACCCCATAGTCGAAGACGACGTGGTGATTTACGCGGGCGCCACAGTGCTCGGTCGCATCACCATAGGCAAGGGATCCGTCATAGGCGGCAATGTCTGGATCACCCGCAATGTGCCCCCAGGTTCCGTCATCACCCAGGCAAACAATCGCCTGGAAGCGCCGGAAGTGGAGGGCGTATGAGCATCAATCGTTATTTCGGTCGTGTGGTGCGCGAGTTGCGTGTGGGCAATCAGTTGTCGCAGGAGGAATTGGCGGAAAAGGCGGGATTGAACCGCACTTATTTTGGTGAAGTAGAGCGCGGTGTGGCTACGCCATCCTTGGTGACCATAGCCAAAATTGCTTCCGCTCTGAGTGTTTCTCCCTCAGTGCTGATTGCCAAGAGTGAGCATCTGATCCAAGAGGAGCAGGTGCGCAGCGTTGAGCTGACGCTGGCCGATTGAGCCATATACAGGCTGGTGCTCCAGGTGATGCCATGAATGTTGTTTACGATCGCTTGATTCATTGGCTGGTCAGTAGTCTTGAGTTGGAGACAACGCTGTTTCATGTGGGTCAGTATTGCGGGTCCTGGCGCGCATCCACTGCCGGCCGGGCCAAGGCCAGTTTCCACTTGGTGCTGGAGGGCAACTGTTATCTGCATATACCCCAGCGGGAACCCATAGCCTTGCAAGCCCAGGACGCGGTTTTCCTGCTGCGCGATCTGCCGCATTTTCTCAGTCCATTTGCCGATGCAACCGCGCCCTGTGAAGCGAAAAGCATGCAGTCTCTTTCGCCCCATTTGCCCGACGGCACGGGACTCGCCTGTGGATTCTTTCAATTTCGCGGTATGGCTGCGGAATTATTGGTGGAATCCTTTCCGGATTTTCTGTTGCTGCGCGCCGACGCGCCAAGTTCGCAATCGAGCCGTTCCATATTTGAACTGATTCGCAGGGAAGCCTCGCTGGAGTCGTCCACACCATCGCCCTTGATCAACCGTCTCACGGAAATACTGCTGTTTTATCTGGTGCGCGACTTCGCCCAGCACAGCGATGTGATGGCGGGGGCCTGGGCGGTGGCTTCGCGGCCGCAATTTGTTCCACTTCTGGAGCGGCTGCTGGAAAATCCAGGCCAGGACTGGTCTACGGATGATATGGCCAGGGTGGTGCATATGTCGCGCACCCGCTTCTTCAAACAATTTGTCGACATCTGCGGACAGCCGCCGGCGCAATTTCTGCTGAATCTGCGCATGAACATAGCGGCCCAGCGCCTGCGCACCGGTGAGAGCATTACACGCGTGGCGGAATCCGTAGGCTATCAATCGCCTGCCGCCTTCAATCGCGCTTTCAAAAAAATCATAGGCTCGCAGCCGGGTGTCTATCAGCGGACCTATAGGGCTTCACCTGCAAATTGAGCAGGAAATAAAACGGGACGATCAAGCAATAAAAGTGAACGCTTCGTCGTAGTTTTGCGCGTGCGTGATATCAATAATGTCAGTCATCCAATTTGCCAAACAACCGAGGTCCCGGATGTCACGTTTGCCTGTATTGACCCTGGAAAATGCCCCAGAAGCCAGCCGCGGCTTTATCGACCGCAGCATCAGCAATAATGGCTTTCTCCCCAACCTGGTGGGTGTTCTCGCCAATGCGCCGACAGCATTGGAAACCTATTTGACCGTGGCAGAAATCAACAGCCGCAGTGGTCTGTCCCTAGCCGAACGTGAAGTGGTGCAGATTATTGCCGCCAGTGTGCACGGCTGCGAATTTTGTGTTGCCGGACATACCGCAATAGGTTTGAAAAAAGCCGGATTTGATAAAGCCACCGTGATTGCCCTGCAGCGTCGCGCCCGCACGGGCGATGCGCGTCTGGACGCAGTTGCAGATTTTACTCGCGCAGTAATTGTCAGCCGTGGCGCCGTGGCCGATGGCGAGTTGGAACAATTTCTCGCCGCAGGTTTCAGTCAAGCGAATGCGCTCGAAGTCTTACTCGGGGTGAGTCTTGCCACACTGTGCAATTTCACCAACAATCTCGCGCGCAACGACATAAATCCACAATTGCAGGGGTTTCGTCCCTCCGTATTGCAAGGTGACTAAAGTGGTGGTCGCAGCACAGGAACATTCAGTGGAAATTCCATGGGTCGCGCAATACGCGGAGTCCCTGGATACCTGTAACCAGCATGCAGATGCAGTGGTGCCGCAGCTGGCGGAACAGCAGTTGTTTGGTATAGGTGTGCCGCAACATCTGGGTGGCCTTGGCGGTACCACTGGGGATGCGGTGGAAGCCATAGCCGAGGTGGCTCGGCATTCTGTCACCGCCGCGTTCGTTTTCTGGGGACACCGTTCGTTTATCGAATATCTTCTACTGTCTCCCAATGAGTCCCTGCGCGAACGCTGGCTGCAAAAGCTGCTGCGCGGCGAGACTGCTGGCGCCACCGGCTTGTCGAACGCAATCAAATTTTTGTCTGGTATAGAGCATCTGCAAATCCAGGCGCGCAATCTGACGCAGGATCGTTGGTCCCTGGAGGGATTATTGCCCTGGGTCACCAATCTGCGCCCGCAAGGCTTTGTTGTAGCCGCGGTGGTGGCCAGGGACGATGGACAGCCGCCCATAGTGGCAACATTGAGACATGATCAGGAAGGTTTGCAGCGCACCGAGGATCTGGCACTTATGGGATTGCGCGGCAGTCGTACCGCCGCGATCCATTTGCGCAATGTGGAAATTCAGCGCGAGGATTTATTGCACGATAACGCCCAGGAATTTATTTCCCGCATCCGCCCCTCATTCCTGGCATTGCAATGCGGCTTGTCACTGGGATTGGCTGATGCAGCCCTGCTTGCTGCTGACCGGCTGTCGCAGGGCAGGGGAGATCTACTGACACCACGCATCCACACCTTTCGCAATGAACTTGCACAGCACCGCTCGGAACTCTTAACCGGCCTTGATACGGGACGATTTATCCGTGAGCCACAGGCGCTGTTTCGCCTGCGCATAGGTCTGGCGGAAATCGTGCGGCAAGCGACCCAGTTGGAACTGGAAGCCAGCGGTGGACGCGCTTATTTGCAGAAATTCAATCAGGACTTTTCCCGCCGCTGGCGTGAGTCCGCTTTTATTCCATTGGTCACACCCAGCCTGGTGCAATTGCAGGGCGAGCTGCAGAAATTTGAGCCGGTGTCATGAGCATTTCCAATCCAGCTACAACACAAGCACATACTGATGCCGGAGTTTTGCAAGCGGAAAACCTGAGTTTCGCCCACCATGGCAAAACGCCGGTATTTGCCGATGTCTCTTTTTCTGTGCGGCCTCGGGAAATTCTCGCACTCCTGGGGGCCAGCGGCTGCGGCAAATCCACGCTGCTGCGCCTGCTTTGCGGTCTTGAAAAGCCGCTGCAGGGAAGTGTGCAATTTCTCGGTCAACCGCTGACGCAGCCCCATCCGCGCAGCGCCCTGGTATTTCAGCAGGCGAGCTTGTTGCCCTGGTTGAATGTTGCCGACAACGTCAGTTTTGGCTTGGATTTCCGCCGTCAGCCGCGCATCAGCGCCCAGCAGAAAAAGGCGCGCGTGCGAAATGCGTTGCAAGCGGTTGGCATGGTTGGCCACGAAAAATCCTCGCCAGCGCAATTATCCGGCGGTATGGCGCAGCGTGTTGCGCTCGCCCGGGCTCTGGCGCGCGAACCACAATTGTTGTTTGCCGATGAGCCTTTTTCTGCCCTCGATCCCATCACCCGGGGTGAGATGCAGAATCTTTTGGTAGACGTAGTGCATCGCTGGCACACAGCCGCTCTGCTGGTGACCCACGATATAGACGAAGCCGTTCTTGTGGCCGATCGCATTTTGTTGATGGGCGGCTCGCCCGCGCGAATCATTGCCGAGTGGACGGTCGATCTGCCGCATCCACGTTCGCTTTATCCCCATGCCATACAAGAGCTGCGGCAGCGTGTGCTTGAAGGTTTTCGCTCTCACAGCACGCAAACTCCCAATACTTTGCAACCGCAGGATTTGCGTCCGCTTGCTGTTCAGGAAACATCACAGCCATTTCATTCACCTGTTTGAGGTCAATATGTCTACGCCCAAGGATTCGTCCGTTCATATTTGTCTGTCCCGCAATTGCGACTGCGGCATGTCGCGCCGCGATTTTCTGCGGTTGTCATCTTTGACCGGCGCCGCGGCTCTGCCATTTTTGCGCGCTGGAGATGCCTGGGCGCAGAAAAATCCGGGTACAGATCAGCCGGTGCGCATAGGCTATTTGCCGATTACAGATGCCACACCTCTGCTCGTGGCCCATGCGCGCAAACTCTTTGAACAGGAAGGTCTGGTGGCGGAAGCGCCGCGTCTGTTCCGCAGTTGGGCACAGATAGTCGAAGCCTTTGTGGCGGGGCAGATCAATGTGATTCACCTTTTGTCTCCGGCAACCCTGTGGGTGCGTTACGGTACCAAATTTCCCGCCAAAATAGTCGCCTGGAACCATATGAACGGTTCCGGCCTGACTGTGGCCCCGGAGATCAACAGCGTCAAGGATCTGGGCGGCAAAACCGTGGCTGTGCCTTTCTGGTATTCCATTCACAATGTATTGTTGCAGAAGTTATTGGCTGACAATGGCTTGACGCCGGTAACGCGGGCCAACACAGCCAAGCTGGCCCCCAAGGAAGTCAATCTGTTGGTACAGCCGCCGGCGGAAATGATTGCAGCTCTGGCCAATAAATCCATTGCCGGATTTATTGTGGCGGACCCGTTCAACGCCGCAGCGGAAATCAACAGAGTCGGTAAGATTCTGCGATTTTCCGGCGATGTCTGGCGGGATCACGCCTGCTGTGTAACTTTTATTGCCGAGCGCGATATAGACCAGCGCCCCGATTGGGTACAGGGCGTTACCAATGCCATTGTCAAAGCCCAGGCCTGGTCATTGGAACACTTGGATGAAATACCGGCCATTCTCGCCACTGACGGTGAGCAGCGTTATACACCCCATAGCAAAGCCATTTTGCAGAAAGTCTTTTCCACCTCGGATTACCGCCAATACGAAGAATCCGGTGTTGTGCGCAATCAAGGCTGGCATCAGCGCCGCATCGATTTTCAACCTTATCCGTTTCCGTCCTATACCGAAGAGCTGGTGCGCGCATTGCGCACAACCCATGTGGAAGGCGATAAGGCATTTCTGGAAAAATTGGATCCCGCCGCAGCTGCCCGTGATCTGGTGGACGACGGCTTTGTGCGCAAGGCCATAGCCGCCGTGGGTGGACCCAAGATATTCAATATTCCGGAAAATTTTGCCCGCAATGAAACCCTGACCTCCTGATGAAGCAACATTTGAACCGACTGCTAGCACCTTGTGTCGGCCTTGTGTTGGCAGTTTTTCTCTGGTGGCTGGGCGCCTGGTGTCTCAGCCGTTCCATGCCGATTGCCGCGAATCTTTCGCCTCTGCGCGCATTTCCAGAATTATTTGCGCTGCTTGGCACCAACCTGATTTGGGAACACACGCTGACCAGTCTGAAGCGGGTACTGGCCGGATTGGGATTTGCGCTGCTGGTGGGTGTACCTGCCGGAATTCTCACCGGAATTTCTATGGGGTTTTCCCGTACCACAGGCACATTGTTCCAGTTTTTGCGCATGATCTCGCCTTTGTCCTGGATGCCGATTGCGGTGATGGTCCTGGGAGTGGGGGATGCACCCGTTTATTTTCTGTTGGCGTTTGCGGCAGTGTGGCCAATTTTGCTCAATACGGCAGCCGGTGTTGGTCAGTTGGATGCCAACTGGTTGCTGCTCGCCCGCAGTTTGTCCGCCACGCCTTGGGAGAGATTGCGCCGGGTCATACTGCCGGCAATTGCGCCGCATATTTTGACCGGTGTGCGTCTGGCCATAGGGGTGATCTGGATAGTCTTGGTGCCGGCGGAGATGCTGGGGGTATCCGCCGGATTGGGTTACTTCATTCTGGATACGCGGGACAGACTGGCCTATCACGAGCTGATGGCCACCATATTGCTGATCGGCTTTCTGGGATTTCTGCTGGACCAATTGGCTAAGCAACTGCACAACCTCTGGTTCAATCGGTAAATTCGTTTACAAATTAATCTTTTGATGGCTATAGCCGGTTGAGCCCTGCTTAGAACAATGGGATCTTAGCTTAGTACGTTTTCTTATACGTCCCTGCGTCCTCACGAGGTTCCTCCATGGCTACCGAAAATTCTGCCCAATTGGCGTTGGGCGATAACGCCGCGCGCCAGCTTGCCAATGCCACCAAGACCACTCCGCAACTTTCCATCATTACGCCGCGCTGGCTCGTGCATTTTCTGCAATGGGTGCCGGTAGAAGCGGGTATTTTCCGCCTGAACAAGGTAAAAAACCCTGCACGGGTGACTGTGACCTGTTCACAGCGCGACGAGTCGGAAATCAAGCCCACCTTCGTCGATTACGAAGATAAACCGCGGGAATATTTCCTCAATGCCGTCACCAGTGTGGTCGATGTACACACCCGTGTTTCCGACCTTTACAACAGCCCGCACGATCAAATTCGCGAGCAGTTGCGCCTGACCATCGAAACCATCAAAGAGCGTCAGGAAAGCGAATTGATCAATAACCCGGAATACGGTTTGCTGGCCAATATCGATGAAACCCAAAAAATTTCTACTCTTACAGGTGCACCCACGCCGGATGATCTGGATGAACTGTTGGTAAGAGTCTGGAAAGAGCCCGGGTTTTTCCTGGCGCATCCCCTGGCGATTGCCGCTTTTGGCCGCGAGTGCACTCGCCGCGGTGTGCCGCCACCGACCGTGAATCTTTTCGGTTCGCCGTTCATCACTTGGCGCGGTGTGCCGCTGATTCCGTCGGACAAACTGCCCATAGACGAAAATGGCAAAACCAAAATTCTGCTGCTGCGCGTGGGTGAGAAGCGTCAAGGCGTAATCGGTTTGTATCAGCCTGGTCTCGCCGGTCAGCAAAGCCCTGGCCTGTCCGTGCGTTTCATGGGCATAGGCCGCAATGCCATAGCCTCTTATCTGATTTCACTGTACTGCTCGCTGGCGATTCTCACCGAAGATGCCGCGGCTGTACTGGAAGATGTGGATGTCGGCAAGTATCACGACTATCCGGATACCTACAAATAATCGGCTCAGGCAGTTGCATGACTTACCCACGGGTCAGTTGTGCAACTGTCAATTGTTTTTCCAAAACTGAGTATTGTGTATGAGCGAATATCGTGGGCAGGCCGGGTCGGAAGGCATTGCGGACAGTGATGTAAATCCCTCGCTCAATCCGGATGCTATTGCGCAACTGGCCAATCAGATGTTCCAGGCGTTGCCGGACGTAGCGCCATTTTTTTCCGGGATATCCGGTTTGCAAAATGCCGCCGCTACAGGCACAAGGCCCCAATCCGGTGTTACCACGGCTACGCCCTTGCCTGCGGGTCCAGATGTGGAGCGACAAATCTCCGCAGCGCCCAATTACTACTTTGCGCAAAACACTAATCAATATCCGCAGACCAGCGCGCAAATCGAAAGTGTGATAGGGCAGGTTTCGCCCCAGGCATTCGGCTTGCCGTCGCAAAGCGACTTATTGAGCCTGCTGGCCGAAGACAGATTTGTCCACACGCCGGATAAGCCTGTCGCCGCCACTGCACCTGCGGCTCCGCCGCTACAGGTCCCTCACACTCTGGAAACCTATACGGGCGATTACCACAAAAGCGGTACCAGTGATCGCATAGTACCCCAAGCCTCGCATTTGCCGGGTGAAGAGCAGCTGCGGCAACTACTGGCGGCGGAATTTCGCTTTACCCGCGCGGATGTTGCCGCTGCTGGCCCGGCACCTGCGACAGACTCGCGTTTTTATTTTCTCGACAGCGCGCCACAGCCGGCTTTTGGCAATTCCTCCAAGCACAATATCTTCGCTGCCGAGCAGCAGGGCTTTGATGTGCATGCGATTCGCAGGGATTTTCCGATTCTGGCGGAGCGCGTGAACGGCAAGCCCCTGGTGTGGTTCGACAATGCGGCCACCACCCATAAGCCCAAAGCGGTAATAGACCGCATCAGCTATTTTTACGAACACGAAAATTCCAATATTCACCGCGCCGCCCACGAACTTGCCGCCCGCGCCACAGATGCCTATGAAGGTGCGCGCAGCACTGTGGCGAAATTCATAGGTGCGAAATCCGCGGACGAAATCATTTTTGTGCGCGGCGCCACCGAAGCCATCAACCTGTTGGCCAATACCTTTGGCAAGCAGCGAGTGGGGCAGGGTGACGAAATTATTGTGTCCAATCTGGAACACCACGCGAATATAGTGCCCTGGTATCTGCTGGCACAGCAGGTGGGCGCCAAAATCCGTGTAATTCCGGTGGATGATAACGGCCAGATTTTGCTGGACGAATACCGCAAGCTGATCAACAGCCGCACCAAAATCGTGTCTGTCACTCAGGTATCCAATGCACTTGGTACGGTTACACCGGTGAAGGACATGATCGATATCGCCCACACCTTCGGTGTGCCGGTGATTATCGACGGCGCTCAGTCGGTTTCCCATATGCGCGTGAATGTGGCGGCCATGGATGCGGACTTCTTTGTGTTCTCGGGTCACAAAATTTTTGGCCCCACGGGAATAGGTGTGGTCTACGGCAAGGCCGAGCATCTGCAAAACATGACGCCTTGGCAGGGCGGCGGCAATATGATTGAAGACGTGACCTGCGAGCGCGTCCAATTCCAGCCGCCACCGAACCGCTTTGAGGCGGGCACAGGCAATATCGCGGATGCCGTAGGACTCGGCGCAGCGCTGGACTATGTGGATCGTATAGGCATAGAACGCATCGCCCGCTACGAACACGACCTGCTCGAATACGCCACCCACCGCCTGCGTCCCATTCCCGGCGTGCGCATTATCGGCACAGCGGCGGATAAGGCCAGTGTTCTGTCATTTACTTTGGCGGGTTACAAAACCGAAGAAGTGGGTGCGGAGCTGAATCGCGAAGGCATAGCCGTACGTTCAGGCCACCACTGTGCGCAACCAATTCTGCGTCGCTTTGGTGTGGAGACTACGGTAAGACCGAGCTTCGCGTTTTATAACACCTGTGAAGAAATTGATTTGTTGATTTCGGTGGTGGAGCGGTTGTCGCGGAGGTCGAGGGGTTAATTCTTTCGAGCGGTACATTCTGTGCCCTCCCCGTTGCTCGGGAGGGCGGGGTCTTTTCAAGCTTCCACTAACCACTACACCTCTAGTGGCTTCCAACCTTTCGTTTTATATACATATCCCTTCCATTCAAATGGGTCTATTTTGCCTAAAATGATTAGGAAATTTTCTTTTTCATCTAATTCAGATACATGGCTACATCCATCAAAAATTTGATGAAATTTGTCTATGTGTTTTTCACTGATCTCTGGTGGATACGTAACAATCACATAAAGATCTGCTCGGGTAATAAGCAGATGCGCAATTTCCTGATGAATATTTCTAAAGTTGTTTTCGTGCTCAAAGGCAATGGGTATCGATCGTAGCCAAAGTTGGTCCTTAGGACATTCAGGTATCAAATCCTTCGTAGAATAGAGAATTCCATCGATTGAATAATAGCCTCTTGTATAGGCTAGCAATCCGAGTTCTTTTGCTACTTTGGCAAGAAAGCAATCCTGGCCGTTTAAAATTATAGAAGTATATTGCTTGCAGTTATCCCATGCGTGGGTAAGCTGTCTTTTATGCCCCAGTGCCAGACTTTTCCATGTATTAAAGAACTCGATTGATGTGACCATTACTTAAATTTTTCTGGCATTGATTTAATTTCTTGCAACTTGCAGGCCTTATTGAAAGGCCTTGTATATTTAAGCTTTTTGATCTTTAGGATTGGCTTCTAGCTCTTTTGCCAATGTCCAGCCCGCTGCTTCGAGCATTACTACAGATATGCTTGGGGCAACTACCTGACCAAGAAGTGGGATCAGCTTGGAAAGCTCCTTAGTTAAGGTTTTTATGGGCTGCTTTAACATCGTATTTTTAATAGCAGCTATAGCCAACGTTTTTGCAGCCTGCTCCGTCAAGTTGCCCCCGAAAACTGCGCAGAGGCTCATTGTCATTGATGTCATTGTTACCATGTCTGCAGCAATTCCTAACCCCGGAACAGGGACCGCATTTCCGGTAGCAGCTGCCACAGCATGCGAGTGTATTATTGCATGACATTTCTTTTCTTGCTCTTCGTTCATAAAGTTCTCGTTCCAAGCAAAGACAACTATTTTGTAGGTGTGCTTAAAACACACATCCTGTTGGTTTAAAAAAACTAGAATTGATTTTGCGTTACGTCAAGAAGCCCCTTAAAACAAAAGGGACTGAATGTTCTGCATAGGTGGGCTGTTGGAAATAAGGTGAAAATTTTGAGGCGGACTTTGGCTCCCCAAGACCAAAGCGTGTCTTGCGAAGCGGCCGCCGGCGGCCTCCAGGGTCACGCGTTCCATATCACGGCTGCTCACCTGTTCCACCAAGCTTCCGCTTCCTCTTCGGATACGCCCAAGGCGAGTGCTGCGTGGTGGCTGAGGAGCAGGGCAGATTCAAATGTTTCGCGCACTATGTAGTCGGGGCTGCTTTTAACCAGTTCGATGGTGTGGCGCCGGTCGAAAGCGCGCACCAATACTTTTACTTGGGGATAGTTGTGGCGGATGCTTTGTACGATACGTGTGGCCGCTTTTTTGTCGTCCACACATACGATAATGACATCGGCTTCGGGGGCGCCGGCAGAGCGCAGCACATCCGCAAGGGAGCCATCTCCGTGATAGACCTTAAAGCCGTAAGGTTCAAGGGCACGGATCGCATCGGGATCTACGATATCGATGATCGACAGCTTTGCGCCCAGCGCGAGCGGCGCCTGACTGGCAATTTTTCCCATACGACCGAAGCCGATAATCAATACATTGCCATGCAAATCATGGCAGCTTCTACCCCTTCCAACGAGACCCCGGAAGAGCGCGAAGCGTTGAGAGTCGGAGATTTCTGGAAAAGAAGACCCTAGCCAAAGCCCTCCCTTTACTCGGCTGATTTTGAGACGACTTTTAACATCCGAGAAATTAGATCCGACCTTATTCCGCCTTCGCCACCGTAATAAATGAGCGCAGCTCATCCAATTTCACCAGCCGGCCGTGCAGTGGCGCTATATGCTCCACATCCAGCTTCAAACGAGTGATATTTTCGTAGAGATTTTTCGCAAACGGATTGACGGTCGCCGGCGGCCGTGTATTCGGTGCTGGTGGTGTGAACGCGTCGCCTTCGATCAGAATTTTTTCCTTGGGCAGGAACACAAAAGCAAAAGCGTCGTTGTGCCCGCTGTGAACGATCGAATGAATTTCAATGGCACGCTGACCGTCGTTGAGAACCAGTTTGTCGCTGAAAGTCTGGAATTTAGCCGGATTTTTGGACAGGGCCAGTTTGTCTGGATTCAGTGTGCGCGGACGACTCCAGGCTTTTTCGTAGAAGGCTTTGTTGCCTTCGTGAGTGACAATCGTCGCACCGGCATCCACATAAGTGCGCAAGCCGCCGGAGTGATCGAAATGTTGGTGGCTGTTGATCAGGTGTGTAATGGGCTTGTTGGGAATCAGCTCCTTGATTTTGGCGATTACGGCCAGGGAGCGCGCTTCATGTTGCGGGGCTTCCACAACAACCACATGGTCCCGCTGTTCTATGGCAACACTGTGGTGTGAGCCGCCCTGCAGGTAGTGAACGCCCGGAGCAATTTCAGTGCTGGTTACCACAATTGCCGGATTGGGATTGCTGCTGATTTCCGCAGGCACCGGAAAATCCGCCGCTGTATTGATTTGGACACTGCTGATTTTGATATCCAGAACCGGTGCGCCGCCCTGGGTCCTCACTATGGATGAAGGGAAAAGCACACCGCCAAAATCCTTGTATTCGCCGTACACCACCTCCACCGGTGTATCGCCGAGAATCGGGTTGTCGATCAAGGTGCTCACGGATTCCACATGGCCTTTGCTGTTGATCAGGCCTTTGTAAGGTGTTTTTCCAAGGGTAAATTCCACCAGGGTTTTATCGCCCTGTTTTTTACTGGAGGCTTTATGGGACTGTGCGACTTTGATAAAGCCCTGGGGTGTGGTCCAGATTTCGGCGCGGCGCTCTTCTACAGCCAGGGGCTGGGGTTGAGCCACTGGCGCAGTGCCTGGCGCGGAACCTTGGGGTGCCGCCAGATTCCAGGCAAAATCGCGATTGATGTATTGATCCGGTTTTTGCTCTACGGGTACTGGACGTTCGCGGTTGGGTTCGACGACTTGTTTACGGGTTTGGAAAACCCGCGCCGATACAGACTCGTAATTGATGGTGGCGGTGTAGCTGCTGACCTCAAAAGGCGGCCATGGAGTATCCGGCGCGGGAGATTGACCAAATTGGAACCAGCGTCCACTGCCGCTAAATTCCAGCGTTTTGATTTTATCGATGCCCAACGCCTTTTGCGCTTTTTCAAGAGCCGATTCGGCAGCCAAGCTGGTAGCGCTCAAGGTGATGCCTAAAACTAACAGGCCATTTCTGAAATAGGGAATAAGGGCTTGCATAAGTGAAATTGTCCTTATCACGGAAGAAAGAATGAATCAGGAAAACTGTGGCTTTCCTGCTTTCGCAACAGATGTACCTGATAGCAACAGCTATACCAGATATTTTTTGCAGAGAAATTGTCCTTGTACGCCGTGGCGTTAGGCGTAAATCGAAATCCGCCATTCAGGCCACTGCTGCATCTCCCACAGATTTGCTGTTGCCGGTTGGAATCCGCAGTTGCGTTTTGAACAGCCTAGGCGTCTTCTATGGAGCGCTTTGTGAATTGGTGGGTTTGATAAAAAGTCCTAAAGCGAGAATCGTGCGTGGGTTGTAGCTGAATTGGAGAACCAGAATCAATCCCGCCACACTCAGAGCTGCGCAGTACTCCACCAAGCCCATGCCAACTCCACGTTGCTCGATAAGATATGCAGCGGCCAGGGTCAGAGCGGTCCAGCCGACAAAGGAGAGGGCTTGGTGGTCATCATTGGAAAGCTCCGCGCCGGGCCAGAGCGTGTGTAGATGGCGATTTTTCTTCAATGCCAAGGCCACAAAGCCGCCATAAATAATCAGTGTTGCCAGCAACATCAGGCACTCGCCCCCCGCGCAAGTCCGGGGATTGGTGTGGAAGCAGAAGCAGTCACTGGACGTTCGCGATGGTGTAGGCGAAAGGCAATGGCGGCGAACACACCGGCTGCTGCAAGGCAGGTGAGATCGAAGCCAGCAAAGGCCCAATCACCTGCGGCCAGGCTTTGGTTGAGACCTCGCTCAGTGGTCAGTGCATTCACCAGTGGCAGTGACAGAAACACCACTGCGGCAAGCGTCCATTGTTCAACCCAGGCGCGGGCAATTGGGCGTACCACCGGATGCAGCAAGGCCAGCATCCAGACGATGAACATGGCGTTGGCTTCCCAATCGGCGCGACCGGGAATATCCAGGGGCAGCAGGCGGTTGGCAAGAAAATAGGCGGCTATGGCAATCGGCAGACCGGCGATGGTGCCAACATTCAAGCCTTCCACCAGGCGAAATCCAAAATCGGGTCCGCCTTTTTGTTTGGACTGTTTGGGGCGGCGTTTCACCGCCCACAGAATCAGCCCGCTGGCAATGATGATGGCGCCCGCCAATCCCGAGAGAAAATACAGCCAGCGCAACCACCAGCCGACAAACAGGCTTTCGTGAAGTCCGAGCAGGGTTTCATAAATATTGCGCGAGGCTACGCCGCTTGCCGGCTGCTCGGCCAACAGCTCGCCAGTGGTGCCACTGAAGATCAACTCCTCAGTGGAGCGCAAAGGCGAGTCCATGTTGCGACTGACGCGCACCCGGGCGTTGGCATCGCCGGGATAGAGCACTTCCACAGTGCTGACCTGATTTTTACCCCAGCGCTCATCCAGTACCGCAACCAGATTGTTCAGATCGATCAGAGGCGCAGCAATACCTGCGGATTCGATCAGCAATTCCTCGCGTCCTGCCAATTCGTTGTTGAAATCCCGGCGATGCTTTTCGCCAAGGCCGTAATTGCTGCCAAGAATGCTGGAAAAGAGCGTAAAGACCAGAAATACCAAGCCGCTGTAGGTGATCATCAGAAAAAACGGCAGTGTGAGAACCGCCAGCACCGCATGCAGATCCAGCCAGGAGCGCTGGCCTTTGCCCGGGCGGAAGGTAAAAAAGTCGGCAAATATTTTTTTGTGGGTGATCACACCGCTGATGATCGCCACCAGCATGAACATGCTGCAAATGCCGATGAGCCAGTCGCTGACGGAGCGCGGCATATAGTGCAGTGCATAATGCATCTTATAGAGCAGCTGGCCGCCGCCTGTGGCGCGCGCTTCCAACGGGCCTCCGCTGACGGGATCGAGATATTCCTCCGTGCGCTTGCCGCGCGGGCCGCCTTTGACGGGTGGCTCCTCGGAGCGAATGCGCAGATGCGGTGTGTCGCGATTGGTGGTGAGGTACACAGTCCAGCGCTCGGCATCCGGTGCGCGCGCCTGCAGGCGCAATTGTGCGGCGCTGAGCTGTTGCTCAACTGATGCTGTTTGCGCCGGGGCTTCAGGCTTCATCCACTGATCGATTTCACCATCGAAGCGCCCCAGGTTGCCGGTGGCAAATACAAAGAATAAAACCCATCCTACGACAAGACCGGTCCAGGTATGCAGCCAGGCCATGGATTGGCGGAATCCGTTTTTCATAATCTATGCCTCGATGATCAGACCAGAATCAATGCCAGTGCCAGCAACAGAAGCGCGCCGCTCAAACCCACCAACAGAGTGCGGAATTTTTTTACCGAAAAAACCCAGATGATGGCCGTGCCATAGAGGGCGAAGCTGGACAGACTTGCGGTCATGACCAGACTGCTTCGGGGTAGGGGCAGTATTTGCGTCAGCAAAATACCTGCCGCCACGGCGAACACATAGCCTCCGAAAACGGCGATCAATACTCTGCCGAATACCTGCCAGCGGTAGAGCGTCAATTCACGATCAGAATTCCTTGAAGCGCTTTTGCTCATGGATTTTCACTCTGGTCATTACTCCGGAAGTGGAGCTGGATCCTTGTTGCAGTTATTAAGGGACAGGATGTAATCGATGGCCGTTAGCAATATGCGGGCCATGGATAAGTTGGCGTTTTTTCTTGAAAAAATGCGGCCGGCGGAGGTGATGCCGATTTTCTAAAGGCGGGTTGGTGATGAAAAGTCAGCAGTGTTGTTGGATTTTATATAGCGCCATGAGGGCACTTGCAGCTGTGGCCATTGATAAAGCTTCCTTCGGGGGAGGTCCCACTCATATACCCTGAAATTCCTATGGCTTCGCCAGGATGTTCTATTCTTAATAACGGCGGGCACTCAGTATGAGAGCTTGGATCGGTAACGGACGACGCTTTACTTCTTGAAGTGCACTTCTGATGTGAGTGGGCACTATTAAGAAGATGCATGAATGACCAGATAGTAGGGGTATCAACCGTGTTTTTCGTCCGTTTTGCGCCAATGTGTGTGCTCGGTTTCCTTTTGGCTTCATTTTTGACACTTTCCGGGTGTGACAGCGGGGGTTCCGACAAGGGCGGTCCTGCCAACAGCGGTCCCATCGACTCTTCCAGCAGTTCCAGCTCATCGAGCAGTTCAAGCAGTACCTCTTCCAGTTCCTCTTCGAGTACTTCTAGTACTTCGTCCTCGTCCGGCACTTCAAGCTCATCCAGCTCGAGCGGCATAGCGGCGCCGACCCTCACCTTCATCGTGGGTGAGGCCAATCATCTCCAGGTGGGTGAAGCTGTATTGCTGTCGGTCAGTGAAACTCAACCGGAGCCGGGTCAGACCTTCTCCGGCACTCTGCGCGGTGATCCCATAGAACTGGTGACGCTGGCCGATGGCTCCTTGAGCTTTGTTCTCCCGCTCCTATATCCGGGCAGCGCCCGTTTGGAGGTGACCGTCGAAGGACTCACCGCCTCCGCGGATGTGACCATCGCAGAATGGGAGGCCATGGAAGAGCCAGAAACCTTGGTGACGCAATCACTGGCGGATGTGCGTCAGCTGCTGCAGGCGCTTGCCTCCGACGAGACGGATACGTCCGACGCAGTTGATGAGGCGCTGCAACAATTGGGTGATGCCGAGGCGGCACTTGCGCAATTGTCGGCGGAAGAGCTTCAGCAGGTGGCAATCATCATCAGTCGATTGCAGGCCATGCTGGCAGAGGAGGGCGATGGACAAGTCAAGCCTGGCACCGCCATGAAAGCCCTGGGATTGCCAGTGTCTGTGGGCCTGCCGGATGAGTGGGCCTTCCCCATCACCGCCATGGCTGCGGATGTGGATATGGATGTGTGCATGAATGAGGGGCTGAATGTCGTGAAAGCCACGGTTCTCAGAACCTGGAAAATTGGCGTGCTGGTGGCCCTGGGCGGCTCCGCCGGCGCCTTGAGCGGGCCGCCGGGTATAGTGATCGTCGGCATGGCCGCTGGGGTTATTCTGATCGAACTGGACCGCGCCATTAAAGCCAATACCCAATTACTGGATTCCTGCATAGATCCAATTGCGCGGGATGTGAAGGAAACCTTCG
>Ga0065721_10049862_pt1 | contig 26152 bp, 28 predicted proteins | sample Mesricmetagenome_FD_59108 | JGI IMG/M metagenome (GOLD analysis project Ga0065721, IMG submission 59108) | Mesophilic microbial community from rice straw/compost enrichment Sample: eDNA_1 v2 (version 2) | ecosystem: Engineered > Solid waste > Grass > Composting > Bioreactor | place: USA: Davis... | reverse complement strand
CGACCGCCGACCGCCGACCGCCGACCGCCGACCGCCAGCAGCCAGCAGCCGGCAGCCGGCAGCCGGCAGCCAGCCACCGTCAGCCGCGAGCCAGCGTGCGGGCGCGGCCTCCAATCACACCGCCTCGAACACCTTCTCCCGCATCGCTGGCCGCCCGGCGCTGCCGGGCAATGCCCGATACCCCGCCGCGAACACCAGCCGGCCTGCCGACCACGTATGCGTGATCATCGGCTGCCCGGCTACATGGGCCACTGCAGTCACGTCCGCACGCAAGCCCGGCGCCAGGCGGCCCCGATCGTGCAACAGGCACGCGTCCGCGGGATTGGCGGTGACCAGCGCAGCCGCCTCGTTCAGCGGCAACTCGGCCAGGCGAGCCGCGGCAAACGCGGCGGCGATCAGCGTCGACGGCTGGTAGTCGGAACACAGGATATGGCCGACGCCGGCCTGGATCGCATCGATGGCGCGCATCGAGCCGCTCTGGCTGCGGCCGCGCAGCACGTTAGGCGCGCCGAAGATCGTCGGCAAGGCTTGCGCAGCGGCCGCCTGTGCGGTGTCGAGGTTGATCGGAAACTCGCTCATCCGCACGCCGAGGGCCTGCATCGCCGCGATCCGCTGTGGCGAATCGTCGTCGTGGCTGGCCGTCGGCACGCCGAGTTCATGCGCGCGGGACAGCAGCCGGCGCACCCGTTCATGTGCGCCGTCGCGCTGCTCGGCCTTCTTCGCGGCGGCGTCCGCCGCTTCCTCGCGGCTCATGCCATGGTTGCCGACCATGTAGGCCAGGTACGCGTCGAGGGTCTTGAACTGGCCCTGTCCCGGCGAATGGTCCATCACCGACAGCAGGTCGACGACGCCCTCCAGCATCAGCATCTCGAGCACCGGCACCGCGGCGGAATCGGTGACTTCGTAGCGGCAGTGGATGCGGTTGTCGACCAGGCTGTGGTCTCGATACGCCGCCACCGTGCGCACCAGCGCGGCGGCCGTGTCGTTGTTGCGCACGCCGAACTGGTTGTTGGCGAAGGACAGCGCATGGTAGGGCGTGGTGATGCCGGCCGCCGCATTGCGCCGGTCGACCTGCGCCACCGCGAAGTCCATCGGGAACAGCACGTTGGCGCGCGGTTCCACTTCCTTCTCGATCGCGTCGCAATGGACGTCGATCAGGCCGGGCATCACCGTGTGTCCGGGCAGCGCCATCACGTTGGCCAGCGCCGGCACCGTGGCCGGGTCGGGTTCGATGGCGGCGATACGCCCATCCTCGATCAGCAGCGCGCTGTCTTGCAGCACGCGGTCTGGCAGCACCAGGGTGACGTGCGTCAGGTAAGTGGCGGACATGTCCGGCTCCGTGTTGGTTCGGCTAGGGTGCGGATAGGGTGGTGGCCGCGAATCACGCGATCGCGGTGGCCGGCTGCAACGGCAGCAGGCGCGTGGCGACCGCATCGCGGACCGCTTCGTCGTGGAAGATGCCGATCAGGCAGCGGCCCTCGGCAAGCGCCTCGCGGATCAGCGCGATGACGACGGCGCGGTTGTCGGCATCAAGGGAGGCGGTGGGCTCGTCGAGCAGCAGGATCGGGTGGCCGCCGATCAGGCCGCGCGCGATATTGACGCGCTGCTGTTCGCCGCCGGAGAAGGTCGCCGGCGGAAGCTCCCACAACCGGCGCGGCAGGTTCAGGCGTTCCAGCAGCGCCGCGGCGCGCGCGCGGGCCACGTTGCGGTCGACGCCGCGCTGCTGCAGCGGCTCGGCCACGACGTCGAGCGCGCCGACACGCGGAATCGCGCGCAGGAACTGGCTGACGTAGCCGATCACGTCGCGGCGCAGCCTCAGCACGCGTTGCTCCGGCGCGTTGGTCAGCTCGACCCAGGGTGCGCCTTCCGCGCTGGTATCGCGCAACCGGATACTGCCTTTGGTGGCCAGGTAGTTGCCGTACAGGCATCGCAGCAAGGTGCTCTTGCCGGTGCCGGACCGTCCGGACAGCACCAGGCATTCGCCGCGCGCAGCCTCGAAATCGACCGACTGCAGCACCGGCAGCCGGATGCCGCCCTGGTTGTGCAAGGTGAACATCTTGCCGAGGCCGCGGACCTCGATCAGCGTCTGTGCATGCTCTGCCTGCTGTGCTTGGCTCATGGTTCAACCCTGCAGAATGGAAGAGACCAGCAGCTGCGTATACGGATGCTGCGGGTCGTCGAGGATCTGGTCGGTCAGCCCTTGCTCGACCACGCGCCCGCCCTGCATCACCAGCGTGCGGTGGGCCAGCAGCCGCGCGACGGCGAGGTCGTGGGTCACCAGGATGGCGGCGAGGTCGAGGTCCGATACCAGCCGGCGCAGCAGGTCGAGCAAGCGCGCCTGTACCGAGACGTCGAGCGAGGCCGTGGGCTCGTCCATGAAGACCAGGCGCGGATGCGTGACCAGATTGCGCGCGATCTGCAGGCGCTGCTGCATGCCGCCGGAGAAGGCATGGGGCGTGTCGTCCAGCCGCGCCAGATCGATCTCCATCTTTTCAAGCCAGGCGCCCGCGATCTCGCGCAGCTCGCCGTAGTGGCGTTGTCCGACCGCCATCAGCCGCTCGGCGATATTGGCGCCGGCGCTGACCTGCATGCGCAGGCCGTCGCGGGCATGCTGGTGCACGAAGCCCCAGTCGGTACGCGCCAGCAGGCGCAGGCGTGCGCTCGACAGCGTGGCGAGATCCGTCAGGCCGGACTCGCACATGTCGTAGCTGACGGTGCCGCGTTGCGCCGGCGCCTGCATCGACAGGGCCTGCAGCAGCGTGCTCTTGCCCGAGCCGGATTCCCCGACGATGCACAGCACTTCGCCGGGATACAGATCGAAGCTGACGTCATGACAGCCATGGACGCCGTCCCAGGTGCGCGTCAGCCCGCGCACCGACAGCAATGGCGTCGCGCTCATCGCACACCTCCCGCGGCCGGATCGGCGGCCTCGGCGGCCTCGGCGGCCTCGGTGGCTTCGGCTGCCTTGATGGTCTGTTGTGCCTGGCGATCGGCGCAGTACTCGGTGTCCGAGCAGACGAACATGCGCGTACCGGCGTTGTCGGTGATGATCTCGTCCAGGTAGCTGTCGGTGGCGCCGCACTGCGCGCAGCAGCTCGACCACTTCTCGACCGTGAAGGGATGGTCGGCAAAGTCCAGGCTCTTGACCGAGGTGTAGGGCGGCACCGCGTACACGCGCTTCTCGCGGCCGGCACCGAACAACATCAGCGCCGGGTTGCGGTCCAGCTTGGGGTTGTCGAACTTGGGGATCGGCGAGGGCCGCATCATGTAGCGCTGGTTGACGATGACCGGATAGTCGTAGGTCGTGGCGATATGGCCGTGACGGGCGATGTCTTCGTAGAGCTTGACGTGCATGGCACCGTATTCCGCCAGCGCATGCATCGTGCGCGTCTCGGTCTCGCTCGGCTCCAGCCAGCGCAGCGGCTCGGGGATCGGCACCTGGAACACCATGGTCTGCCCTTCGCGCAGCGGCGTTTCCGGAACGCGATGGCGGGTCTGGATGATGCTGGCCTCGGCGGTGCGCTCCGTGGTGCGTACGCCGGTCACCCGGCCGAAGAAGCGGCGGATGTTGATGGCATTGGTGGTGTCGTCCGAGCCCTGGTCGATGACCTTGAGCACATCCTGCCGGCCGATGATGGCGGCGGTGACCTGGATGCCGCCGGTGCCCCAGCCATAGGGCAGCGGCATCTCGCGGCTGCCGAACGGGACCTGGTAGCCGGGAATCGCCACCGCCTTCAGCAGGGCGCGGCGCAGCATGCGCTTGGTCGATTCGTCGAGGTAGCCGAAGTTGTAGTGCGCGTCGCGCGTGGTGACTTCCGCGGGGAGCGGGGCGATGGCGGCGGTCATGCGACGCTCTCCTCCTGGGGCTGGCACTGCGGTGCGGTCTCGTCGCGGCCGGTGGCGCGGGCGGAAGGGGCTGCCGTTCGTGTATCGGCGGCCGGTTCGGCCGCTTGCCGCTGCGCACGCAGCCGGCGCAGCAGTTCGAGATTGGTCTGGAAGTCCACGTAGTGCGGCAGCTTCAGATGCTGGACGAAGCCCGAGGCCTCGACGTTGTCGCTGTGGTACAGCATGAATTCGATGTCGTTGGCGGGGTTGTCGGCGGCCTCGCCGAGGTCCGCGGCGCGCATCGCCCGATCGACCAGCGCCATCGACATCGCCTTGCGCTCGTTGTAGCCGAATACCAGGCCATAGCCGCGGGTAAAGCAGGGCGCTTCCTTGGCGTTGCCGGCGAAGTCGTTGATCATCTGGCATTCGGTCAGTTCGATCTCGCCGATGGTCACGGCAAAGCCCAGTTCCTCGACGAACAGCTCGACCTCCGCGGTGCCATAGCGAATCTCGGCGGCAAACGGATGCGAATTGCCGTATCCGCGTTGCGTCGAATAGCCCATCGACAGCAGGAAGCCTTCGTCGGCCCGCGCCAGGTTCTGCAGACGGGCCGCGCGGCTGGCCGGGAAGGTCAGCGGCTCGCGGGTCAGGTCGGCCGGAGCGGGATCGCCCGGCGGAATGGGCTCGGCCTCGACCAGGCCGTCTGCTTGCAGCAGGTCGGTTACGCGCGGCATCGTTTGAACTTCCTCTGCCGTGTCCGTGATCGGCGGGGCGATGCACGCCTGCGGAGCGCTATCGGCTTCGAGCGAGAAGTCCAGCAGGCGCTGCGTATAGTCGTAGGTCGGCCCGAGGACCTGTCCGCCCGGCACGTCCTTGAAGGTCGACGAGATTCGCCGGCGCAGCCGCATCGCGCCGGTATCGAGCGGCAGCGTGTAGCCGAAGCGCGCCAGCGTGGTGCGATACGCGCGCAGCAGGAACACCGCCTCGATCTGGTCGCCGGCGGCCTGCTTCAATGCCAGCGCGGCGAGATGCGGATCGTACAGCGAGCCCTCGGCCATCACGCGGGAGATGGCGAGCGGCATCTGCTCGCGGATCTGGGCCAGCGTCAGCTCCGGCACCGCAGGATCGCCGCGGCGATACGCGTCGACCATGCGGTACGAATTCAGGATGGCGCGTTCTCCGCCCTTGACTGCGACGTACATGTCAGTCCTCCACCAGTGTGGTGCGCGGCAAAGCGCAGATCCGTTCGCCGGCGGTCAGCAGCAGGTCCACGCCCAACGGAAAGCCGGCATGGTTGGCCTGCCATTGCCGGCGGAAGTCTTCGGGCAGGCCGGCTACACGCAGCGTGCGCATGGTCTCGATGCCGGGGCCGCGCAGCGTCAGCATGCTGCCTTCGTCGAGCGAAGCGACCTCGACGATCAGCGTGGCCGAGCGGTCGGGAAAGGCAGGATCGCCCTGCGCGCAGCCCCGCAGCGCCGGCATGGCATGGCCGGCCGGCACGCAGACGAACTGCGCGGCGGCGACATCGTCGACCAGCGGGCAGCCGCAGTGAAAGCGCAGGAACGCGCCGGCCGACGCGGCCATGTCGGCCGGCAACCAGACCGGCGTATCGGGATCGGCGAGCGTCAGCAGCAGGGCGGTCATCGCGGGAGACAGACCGTCTGGCACACCGCAATCCGCCGTCAGCGCTTCGATGCGGCCCGGATGGGCGAACGCCTGCAGCGTCGCGCGAAAGACCACCTGCGCGTCGTCGACGGGATGATCGAAGCCGGGCAGCAGCGACGCGGTGGATTGGCTCGGCATGGAATGCAGGGTCGGCATCTCAGTCCTCTCCGCGGGCCATCGTGAAGAACTCGACGCGGGTCTGCGCGGCTGCGGCCGCCTGCGCAGCGTCGCGTTCGGCCAGCGTGCGCGCCAGCGGTTCGAGCACGATCTGCTGGACGCGAGCGTGCCATTCCGGCCGCTGCAGCAGCGCGTCCAGCACGGCCGCCTGTTCGACATGGCGGGGACAGCGGCCCATGACATAGGCCACGCCGGCGATCGCCGCCTCTTCGGTCGGCGTCGGGCCCGGTTCCAGCACCACCGCGCAGCGGGTCACGGTCATCTCGCCGAGGTTGAACTGCGCACCGGTGCCGCCGGTACGCCCGCGCACCATCGCCATGCCGGACTCCGGCTTGCGCAGCAGGCGATAGGCGGGCAGCGGTGCCTGCTGGCCCAGCCGCCGGTAGGCGCCATCGAGCGCGTCGGTATCTGCCAGCGCCAGGGTCCGCAGCCATGCGGCCCGGGAGGCGTCGGCGCTATCACCGGTTTCGCCGATTTGGCCGCCGCTTTGGCCACGTCCGCCGATCTTGCCTTTCATCGTCATCCCTATACGTCTATACGTTTAGATGTCAGCTGCAACAACACGGCGCTACTAGACCACGGCGGGATGACTGTTTGATGACGAGCCGGAATCGTGATCGGACACCTCGCACGAGTGCCTGCGGCTCGGGCACAATCGCACGATGCGATGGCCGCTGAATGACAGCGCGCAATAACAAGAGGAATCACGACGATGTCGGAACGAGAAGTCGAACGGGGCTCGGGCGTTGCGGTGTGGCGCCAGATCGGGGAGGCGCTGGCCGATGACATCCGCAAGAAGCTGTACGGGCCGGGCGAGCAGCTGCCGCCCGAATCCGAGCTGGCGATGCGCTTTGCCGTCAATCGCCATACCGTCCGGCGGGCCATGAGCGAGCTCGAGCAGAGCGGCCTGGTGCGGATCGAGCAGGGCCGCGGCACCTTCGTCCAGGAGCATGCGATCGACTACGCGATCGCACGGCGTACCCGTTTCTCGCAGAATCTCGCCGCGCAAGGCATACGCGGCCATGTCGAATTCGTCGGCAGCCATGTCAGCCGCCTGCCCGAGGTCGCCCGGCATCTGGGGATCGCGCGCACGGCGCCGGTGCTGCATGTGCAGATGGTCGGCAAGGCCGAAGGCCGCCCCATCGACGTGGCCGAACACTACTTCGATTACCAGCGCTTCCCGCAGCTGGAGGATCAACTGCGCGACCAGCGCTCGATCTCGCGCGCCCTCGCGCAATGCGGCATCGCCGACTACACTCGCAAGTGGTCGCGCATCACGGCGGCGCTGCCCAGCGCGCCGGTCGCGCGGCTGCTGAACCAGCCGAAAACCAGGCCCGTGCTGCAGGTCGAGGCGCTGAACGTCGATATCGACGGCGCGCCGGTGCAGTACAGCATCACGCGGTTCGCCGGCGACTGGGTTCAGCTGACCGTATCGGATAACGACTGATCCGCGGCGCGGGGGACGGCCTGGCTTGTCGATTGGTCTAGACATCCGCCTGTCACCTTGCCGCGCTAGCCTGCCGCTTCGACCTACCGACCGACTGACACCAACATGCCGGCGCATCGATACGCCATTTACCTGGCTCCCAACGAGCCGTTCCGGACCTTCGGCCAGCACTGGCTGGGCCGCGACGCCGACACCGGCGAGCCGTCGCCGCCGCCGCGCGAGATGGCCGCGCGTCCCGCCGAGTGGGTCGAGGCGCCGGCCCATTACGGCCTGCACGCCACGCTGAAGCCGCCGTTCCGCCTCGCCGAAGGGACCGGGCCCGCGATGCTGGACGACGCCATGCGCGAGTTTGCCGGCACTCGTACTCCGTTCGACGTTCCGCTGACGCTGCGCGCGCTGCGCGGCTTCCTGGCGTGGTGCCTTGCCGACGAGCCGGAAGCCATACGCGCCGTGCATCAGCTGGCCGACGCCAGCGTGCGGGACATGGACCGATTCCGCGCGCCGCCCACGCCAGACGAGATCGCGCGGCGCAAGCCGGAGCGGTTGTCCCCGCTGGAGCGGCAGATGCTGCGCGACTGGGGCTATCCCTATCTGTTCGACGCCTTCACCTTCCATATCACGCTGACCGGCATGCTGGACGCCGAGCGGCAGGCCGCGGCGCTGGCGCAGCTGTCGTCGGCGGCCGGCACGCTGCTCGACACGCCGCTGCGGGTGGACCGCGTCAGCGTGTTCGTGCAGCCCGAGCCCGGGGCCGACTTCGTGGTGGCGCGCCACTATGGCTTCGATGGACGAACCCGCGACGGCGCCGGCGCGGCGTACCTGTCGGCATGAACGCGCCGCATCGCGTGGACGGCACGGGCCTGTTCTATCTGATGGGGCCATCGGGCAGCGGCAAGGACTCGCTGCTGAGGGCGCTGCGCGAGCGCCTTGGCGGTGACGATCGCCTCGTCGTGGCGCACCGCTATATCACGCGCCACGCGGATGCCAACGAGGCCTCCGTCGCGCTGACGACGGAGGAGTTTCAGCGCCGCGTCGCGCTGGGCTGCATGGCGATGCACTGGCACAGCCACGGCCTGCACTACGGCATCGGCATCGAGATCGAGCAATGGCTCGAGCGGGGTATCAAGGTCGTGGTCAACGGCTCGCGCGAGTACCTGCCGAGAGCGGTGGCGCGCTATCCGAAGCTGTGCGCGCTCCATGTGCGCGTGTCGCCGGACGCGCTGGTGGCGCGCTTGCGCCAGCGCGGCCGGGAATCGGAGGAGGCGATCGCACGGCGCCTGGCGCGCGCCACCGCTGCGTTCGATGTGCCGGCCGGTTGCCGGCTTGTCGAGATCGACAACGGCGGGGCGCTGCAAGCCGCCGTCGAGGCGTTGGCGAACGCGATCGGCATGACGCCGGCCACCAGTCGGGCCGGCGAACTCAACTGACGCCCCGCCTGGCGACTCGCTTGACTACCCGCCTCGCGACGCGCCTGACCACCGGCTTGGCGACTCCCCCTCAGACCAGCACCTTGCGGATCTGCGCGGACAGCACGTCGATCACCGTCACGAAGGCGATGATCAGCAGCATCACGGCGCAGGTCTGTGCGTACTGGAAGCTGCGGATGATCTCCCACAGCACGGTGCCGATGCCGCCGGCGCCGACGATGCCGACCACCGAGGCCGAGCGGACATTCGACTCGAAGCGGTAGAGCGCAAACGACAGCCACAGCGGCAGCACCTGAGGGATCACGCCATAGACGATCTCTTCCAGCCGGCCAGCACCGGTGGCGCGCACGCCCTCGACCGGACGCGGATCGATGGCCTCGACCGCCTCGGCGAACAGCTTGGCCAGCACGCCCGTGGTGTGGATCCAGATGGCCAGCACGCCGGCGAACGGACCGAGGCCGACCGCGACGATAAACAGCATCGCGAACACCATCTCGTTGATGGCGCGCGAGGCGTCCATCAGGCGCCGCGCCGGCTGGTAGACCCAGGCCGGCACGATATTGGCCGAACACAGCAGGCCCAGCGGCACGGCGACGGCGACCGCCAGCGCGGTGCCCCAGACGGCGATCTGCACGGTGACGAGCATCTCGTCGAGATAGTGGCGCCAGTCGCGGAAGTCCGGCGGGAAGAAGTCGGCGGCGAACTGCGCCATATTGCCGGAGTCGCGCAGCAGATCCAGCGGGCGCATGTCGGCGCCCTGCCAGGACAGGGCCAGCATGGCGAGCACGATGGCCCAGACGAGCATCGCGGACAGGGAGGTGCGCGGCGGCCGGCCGCTCGCTTGCGGTGAAGGCAGGCCGGGCTTGGCGGTGGCGGTCATGAGGGGAATCCGTAGAAGGCAAGGGGCAGGGCCGTGGCACGTCGCAAGCCCTGCGGTATATCTGACGATCGGCAATGACTGCGCGACGATTGTCCGATGATTGCGCGCTTGCTGCACGGTCACCGCGCAATCACCGAACCATCACTGCATGGTCACTGCACAATCACTGCGTGCTGACGGCCTTGTCGAGCTCGGCAAGGCGGCGGGACACATCGGCCAGGCGCTTCTCCTTGTCGGCCGCGGCCAGCGTGCCGTCTGATTCGATGCGGGCCTTTTCCTTGGCCAGCTCGATCTGGCGGATCGGCACCAGCTGCGCGTCGCTCGACGGGCGGAAGCCCTGGTAGGTCAGCGTGGCCAGCACCTGTTTCTCGCGCGCGGCGTCGGCGCCCTTACCGTAGTTGACGAAGAAGGTCTGGATCTTCTGCTTCATGTCAGCGGGCAGGTCCTTGCGATACACCATCGGATCGGCCGGAATCAGCGGCGATTTCCACAGCACGCGCAACTGGTCATAGGGGTTCTTGCCGGTGTTGACGCGATAGCGGCCGAGGTTCTCGGTATTGTTCACCGCGACATCGACCTGCTTGTTCAGCACCGACAGCAGATTGGCCTCGTGGTTGCCGATGCGCACCGCCTTGAACAGCGTCTTCGGCTCGACCTTGTTGGCGGCCCACAGGTAGTACCCCGGGACCAGCGTGCCGGAGGTCGAATTCGGGTCGCCGGCGCCGTAGGACAGCTCCTTGCCGCGCTTGATCACGTCCTCGACCGACTTCAGGTCGCTGTCCTTGCTGACGATCAGCAGCGACCAGTAGCCGGGGTTGCCGTCCTTGTCGATCACCGAGGCAAACACCTCGCCGTTGGCGCGATCGACCGCCTCCATCGCCGACTTGTTGCCGAACCAGGCGATCTGCACCTTGTTGAAGCGCATGCCCTCGATGATGCCGGCATAGTCCGACGCGAAGAACGGCTTGACCGGCACGCCGAGCGCCTTGCTCAGATCGTCGATCAGCGGCTGCCACGCGGTCTTCAGGTTGGACGACGACTCGGTCGAGATGAAGCCGATGCTCAGCGGCCTGGCGTCCTGCGCCAGGGCAGGGGCGGCGGCAATCGCGGAGGTAATCAGGACAAGGAAGGTTCTGCGAAGCATGGGTGACTCCGATGCGAAAGTAGGAGCGGAAAGGGACGGAAGGAGCCGGAAGGGGCCGGAATGACTACCAATGGCCGCGAATGGCAGCCCGCAATCAGGCGGCCGCAAGATCCATCGTGACGGTGGCAGGCACGGGCGAGCCGTCGATCGGCATCGCGATCCGGTCGGGCAGCAGGTCATGCAGCAGCTCGTCTGCCTCGGTACCGTAGAGATCGCGCAGCATGCGCTGCGTCAGCGCATGCGACGGACCGTCGTAGACGACCTTGCCATGGCGCAACGCCACCACGCGCGGGCAGTAGCGCATGGCGATGTCGACCTGATGCAGCGACACCACCACGGCGACCTTGTGCGTGCGATTGATCTGCGTGAGCAGCGACATCACGCGGCGCGACGATTCCGGATCGAGCGAGGCGATCGGCTCGTCGGCCAGGATCACGCGGGCGTTCTGCACCAGCGTCCGTGCAATGGCCGCGCGCTGCTGCTGGCCGCCCGACAGCGTCGAAGCACGTTGAAAGGCATAGTCGTCTATACCAACTTGCGCAAGCGCATCGAGCCCGGCGCGCAGTTCATCGGCCTTGAAATAGCGAAGCAGGCCGCGCCATTTCGGGATGCGGCTCAGCATGCCGATCATCACGTTGGTGATCACCGGCAGCCGCCCGACCAGATTGAACTGCTGGAAAACGAAGCCGATCTCGGCGCGGGCCTTGCGGACCTCCGCTGCCAGCCGGCCATCGCGCTGCACGGTGCGGCCATGCACCACGATCTCGCCGCTGTCGGCGGCGACGAAGCCTGCCACGTGACGCAGCAGCGTGGACTTGCCGGAGCCAGATGCCCCCAGCAGGGCCACCATTTCACCCGGCGCCACCTGCAGCGTGACGTCGTCCAGGGCCTTGCGGTCGGCTCGGAACGACTTGCTCAGGCCGCGCACTTCAATTGCATGGGTCATGTCGACTCCCTTGCTGGAATGACGAGCGCATTCTGGGGGGAGGTGATGACAGAGCGATGACGGCAGGGCAAGGGTGGCGCCGCGGCAAGCGCGGAGCGAAGCGGCGGGCCAGGCGGAGGGTCGCGCGAGGCCGGCAGCGGAATCGGCAACGAGGATTCGTAGTTGTGCTCATGTGTCAAGGAACTGACATTTGGGCTACCAACAATGCAGGCCAACGATCACGCTGTCCCTTTTCCCCACCACGGAACTCCAGCCATGCTCCCTTCCTTCGCTTCCCTTTGGCGGCGCGGCCCCATGCTGCCGCTCGCGGCCTCGGCCATCCTGGCCGCGCTGCTGCTGGCCGGCTGCGGCGGCGGCGACGATGGCGCGACCCTGTCGCCATCGGCCGCACCCGACACCACCAACCCGAACGGCAAGCTGCCCGGCAAGCCCGGCAGCTGCTCGAGCCGCTGCGCGCCCTGACTCTCCTCCGCCCCCAACGAAAAAGAATCCGCCATGACATTCAATCCGTCGAAGCGACAATTCCTGAAGGCATCGCTGGGCACCGGCGCCGCGGCCGCCGTGCTGGCGAGCTTCCCGCCGAGCATCCGGCGCGCGCTGGCGATCGAGGCCCACAATGCGACGGGCACCATCAAGGACGTCAAGCACGTCGTGATGGTGATGCTCGAGAACCGCTCGTTCGACAGCTATTTCGGCACGTTCAAGGGTGTGCGCGGCTACGGTGATCGCTTCCCGATTCCATTGCGCAACGGCCGCACCGCGCTGTACCAGACCGATGCCAACGGCAACATCCTGACGCCTTATCACCTCGACGAATCGATCGGCAACGCGCAGCGCGCCGGCGGCACGCCGCACAACTGGGCCGACTCGCAGGCGGCGTGGGACCATGGCCGCATGGACCGCTGGCCGGTGGCCAAGCAGCCGCTGTCGATGGGCTACTACGACGAGGCCGAGGTGACGTTCCAGCGCGCGCTGGCCGATGCCTTCACGCTGTGCGATGCCTACCATTGCGGCATCCATACCGGCACCATCGCCAACCGCCTGTTCTACTGGACCGGCTCCAACGGCCCTACCGGCGACAACGTCGCGGTGACGGTCAACGAGTTCAACGGCGGCGCCGACGTGGGTCCTTCGACCGAAGGCTGGACCTGGGACACCTATGCGGACCGTCTGCAGGCCGCCGGCGTCAGCTGGAAGGTCTACCAGAACATCCCCGACAACTTCGGCTGCAACCAGATGATGAGCTTCCGTCATTGGCGCGCCGAGATGGAGAAGATGCCGGCCGGACGGCAGGTGTCGAACACCAACGCGCCGGGCTTCAATCCGCCGTACGATCCGGCGATCGACGATCGCTACAGCCCCTTTGCCAAGGGCTTCTGCAACACGATGGCCGACGGCGGCTTCCTGCAGGCGCTGCGCGACGACGTGCAGAACGGACGCCTGCCGGAAGTGTCGTGGATCATCCCGCCGGCCGAATTCAGCGAGCACCCCGGGCCGTCGAGCCCGGCCAAGGGCGGCTGGTATGTGCAGGCGATTCTCGATGCGCTGACCTCCGATCCCGAGGTATGGAGCAAGACCGCGCTGATCATCAACTACGACGAGAACGACGGTTTCTTCGACCACCTGCCGCCGCCGACCGCGCCGTCGCGCAATCCGGATGGCACCGTCGCCGGCAAATCGACGCTGTCGGATGCGCAGATGGCCTTCGAATACCACGACTATCAGCCGGCGACGCCCAAGCAGCCGGCCCGCGACGGCCGGCCTTACGGACCGGGGCCGCGCGTGCCGATGTGGATCGTCTCGCCGTGGAGCCGCGGCGGCTGGGTCAATTCCGAGGTGTTCGACCATACCTCGGTGATCCGCTTCCTCGAGGCGCGCTTCGGCGTGATGGAGCCGCAGATCAGCCCGTACCGCCGCGCGGTCTGCGGGGACCTGACCAGCGCGTTCAATTTCGCCACGCCGAACGCCAACCCGCTGCCGGAGCTGGCGGGCCGCACCACGCGCGCCGAGGCCACCAGCCTGACGGCCGCGCAACAGGCCATGCCGAAGATCCCGGTGCCGGCCACGCCGGCGCTGCCGGTGCAGGACCCGGGCACGCGTCCCTCGCGGGCGCTGCCGTACGAACTGCACACCAGCGCGCGCGTCGATGCCCGCAACAACCGGCTGCAACTGCTGTTTGCCAACGCCAGCGCGCGCAGCGTCGGCGCTGTCTTCCACGTCTACGACCGCCTGCATCTGGACCGCATTCCGCGCCGCATCGTCGTCGAGGCCGGCAAGACGCTCGACGACGTCTGGGATATCGGCGCGGACGGCGGCAAGTACGACCTGTGGGTGCTGGGCCCGAACGGCTTTCACCGCAGCTTCGTCGGCGACGCGGCGGAGGAGGGCGAGGCCATGCCGGAAATCCAGGTCTGCTACAACCCGTGCGATCGGCCCACCGTGCAGGTCAAGCTGCATAACAACGGCCGCCGGCCGATCCGCTTCACTGCCGAAGCGCTGGCGTATCGCAGCGACGGCCCGTGGACGCGCATGGTCCCGCCTGGCAAGGTCGTCGAGTTCGAATGGGCGATCGCGGACGCCGGCTGCTGGTACGACTTCGTGGTGACCTGCGACGCGAGTCCGGCGTTCCGCCGCCGCTTTGCCGGGCGGATGGAAACGGGCAAGGACCTGGTCAGCGATCCGGCGATGGGGCAGGTCGGACAGGTTTGAGGCGTGCCGGAAGCCGTCTCCTGAGTCGGCGCTGAGTCGGTGCTGAGTCGGCGCTGAGTTGGCTCCCGAGTCCGCTCCTGAGTCGGTCCCCAAGCCGGCTCGTGAAGTCGTTCCCTGAAGTCGTCCGCTGAACGAAGCGCGGTCCCGCCCCGGGGCAGGACCGCGCTTCAGCTTCTCCGCATGAAGGTCCCCAGCCCCTCCTGGTCGTAGTACTCCAGCGTCAGCCGGTCGCTGCCGAACCAGACGCGCGAGATCGTGCCCGGCGTCGCGTTCTCGTTGCGCAGCCGGAACGTGTAGACGTCGCCGTCCCAGTGCGACAGCGGCAGCACCAGCGGCGCGGGGCCGATCGTCAGCACCAGTGCACCCGCGGATTCGCGTACCGTGATCGGCCCGTAGTAATTGTTGGCATAGTCGCCGGCATAGACCGACAGCGCGCGCGGCGGCAGCGGCGAGGCCGGCGGCGTGGCGCCCACCAGCCCGCCTTCCGGCGCCAGCACGGGCGCCAGCGCCTCCTCGATGATGGTCGCCCAGTCGCGCTGGATCGCGCCGTAATCCACCAGATCGAAGAACTGGTTGTTGATCGTCTCCGGCACGCCGATCGGAAAGCCGTTGGTCAGCGTGACGATCGCCAGATTCAGCGAGGGCACCGCGAGGAAAGCCGTCGCGGCACCGAGCGCGAACGCGCCGGAGTGGTTGTACATCGCGCGGCCGGCAGGATTCGTGCCGACGTTGAAGCCATAGCCGTAGAAGCCCGCCGGACGCCCGTCGGCCGGCGGCGTGGACTGGTTGTGCGGCGCGATCGCTTCCTTCAGCGCACTGGCGTCGACGATGCGCCTGCCTTCGAACATGCCTTCGCCGAGCATCATGACGAGCCAGCGCGCCACGTCGTTGACCGAAGCGCTGACCCCGCCGGCCGGCGATTGCGCATCGGGATCGCGTACCGGACCGCGTATCCACGCGCCGTTCTCGCGCACATGGCCGACCGCGCGATTGTCGCGGGCCAGATAGTCGGCGTGGCGCGAACTGGTGCGCGCCATGCCGAGCGGACGATAGAGGGTCTGCTCCGACAGCGTGGCCCAGTCCATCGCCGCCGCGGTGGCGACCGCTTCGGCGGCGGCGGTCAGGCCGAAATTGGTGTACTGGTACGAGGCGCGAAACGGATGCAGCGGCAGGAAGCGCAATCGCTCCAGTACCTGGCGACGGTCATAGCCCATGTCCTCGAGCCGATCGCCCGCATGGTCCGGCAGGCCCGAGCGGTGCGAATACAGGTCCGCCACCGTCAGCACCGGATTGACCTCGGGATCGGACAGGGCGAACCAGGGCAATTGCGATTGCACGGGGGTGTCCCACCGGACGCGTCCGATGCCGACCTGATGCGCGACCACCATGGCGCCGAGCGATTTCGACATCGAGGCGAGCTGGAACACGGTATCGGCGTCGACCGCCGCGCCCTCGTCGACGGCGCGCTTGCCGAATCCCTTGGCATAGACGACTTGATTGCCGCGGACCACCGCCGTCGCCACCCCCGGCACACCGGTGCGGGACATCTGGTCGGTGACGAGCTTGTCGACGCTGGCGATGGCCTGCGCGATCCGGGCTTCCGGCACGGGAGGAGATGGCGGGGAGGGCGGGGGATCGTCGTCGTCGCCACCGCAGGCGGCGAGCGCCGATCCCAGCGTGGCGACGAGAAACGTGCGGCGCGAATGCAAGGTCGTCATGGCGAATTCCCCTCGTGTTATTCGGGCAGGCCGATGCGCCGCTACGCAGCGTTCCTGTCTTGCTGGACAGTAGAAGCTGCGGCAATGAAAGTCGAGGGTAATTGCGCTGCGCGTCGAGGGATGTGCCGGGCAGTATGCCGCTGCCCACGTTTGGGCGAACCGTGCTTGCCTTTGCTCCTCAGGCCGTGCCTGACGTGCCGTGCCTATCCAGCTGCGTACGCAGGAAGCTGACCTGATCCGCCACGACGATCCGTCGCACCGCCTCCAGCTGCGGATCGGCGCCCGGAAGCGTTCGGGTGTGCGCGATCGCCGCATGCCAGTCAGTCTTCTGCACGGCGATCGAGATCCATTGGCGCGGCGTGCCGCCGCTTTCGCCGAAGTCCACCATCGTGTTTTCCCGCTGTATCAGGCCGCTGTATCAGGCCGCTGTATCAGGCTGCTTCCATCCGCTCGGCCTTCCATGCCTCGTGCCGTTTGCCCCAGGCCGACATTGCCGTTACCGCGTCATTCAGGCTCAGCCCCAAAGGCGTGATCGAATATTCGACGCGAGGCGGGACTTCGCCGTAGTCATGCCGGTGGATCAACCCGTCCGCCTCCATTTGGCGCAATTGCTGCGCCAGGACCTTTTCGCTGACGCCGGGCAATCCCCGGCGCAATTCGGCGAAGCGATGCGGACGCAGGTGCAATTCCCAAAGCACCGAAGTCTTCCATTTGCCGCCGATTGCCTGCAGCGCGGAGGCAAATCCGCAACCGTCCGGCTCCTTGTTTCTCATTGCAGAACACTCCATCAATGGACCGGATATCACCAGACCGGATACTTACTTCGAAGTGCGTTCTTCCCGGTGCCGGGACGAATCGATATCATCGAATCGGGCCCATCTCGAAAAACTGGCGCGGTCGATACGACAGGATTCGATCGCCGGAGAACTTTCCATGACATCGTATTTTCCCCTCCGCAGCGCGGGGTGGCTGGGCTCGCCCGTCTTGCGCATTTTAATGAACCGGCGCCATTCCCTTTACCGGCATGGCACGGCGGAGCTGGCCCATGCAAGCTGACGTCCGCACGCGCACCGCGGCATGTTCCTGCCGCGGCGTCGAACTCGTTCTGGCCGGCGAGCCGCACCGCGTCTACGCCTGCAGCTGCCTCGAATGCCAGCGCTGCACCGGTTCCGCGTTCTCTTACCGCGCGATCTATGCCGAATCGGCCATCGTCAGCCGAAAAGGCGAAACCAGGACGTGGCGGCGCACCGGGACATCGGGACAATGGCTGGAGCAGGAATTTTGCGCGAGGTGCGGATCCGTGGTGCTGATGCGAGCCGAAGCATTGAAGGCAGCTATTTCCGTATCGGCCGGTTGCCTCGAGGACAGGGATTTTCCGGCGCCGCAATTGCTGCATTGGGCGAAGCGCAAGCACCGATGGCTTTGTCTGCAAGACATTGCGGAATCCCGCCCGCAATGAACCTGCCGCGGCCTCGCAATGATTCGCAGCATCGCGCCCAGCCCCGATCTCCCATCGGTAGATATCGCCGGCGGCAGCATTGTCCGTGGCAGGATCCGGTCGGGAGGCCGGCGGCGATGTCGGCGAGGCGGGTGAATTAAACATCGTCGAATTCACCGCCGACTGCAGTTCTGGTAATGTCTCGGCCTTGACGCCCCGTCAACCCAAGGCTGGCGCGGCGTCGAGCCAAGACCAGATACCAATACCAATACCAATAAATCCGGAAGGGGGGTCCCGGTCCATCGGCCGCACAGCGCGCCGGGGATCGGTTCAGCCTGGCGCATCGCCATGCCGCTTCCGGCGCAAGCTCTGCGGGAGGCCGGCCAATGACGCTCTACGAACTCAAGCCCAGATTCCAGGCGTGGCTGCGCCCGCTGGTCCAGGATCTGGCCGAGCGCGGTGCCACCGCCAATCAGGTGACGCTGGTGGCCGCGGCCGGCTCGCTGGCCGTCGGGGCGCTGGCGGCGATCGGCGCGCTGGTGGCTGAAACCTCCGTGCTGTTCCTGCTGTTCCCGCTGTGGCTGTTTGCGCGGATGGCGCTCAATGCGATCGACGGCATGCTGGCGCGCGAGCACGGCCAGAAGAGCGCGCTGGGCGCCTATCTGAACGAGCTGGGCGACATCGTCTCCGATGTCGCGCTGATCCTGCCGCTGGCCGCGCTGCCCGACTTCAACCTGGCCCAGGTCGGACCCTTTGCGCTGCTGGCGGTGATCGTCGAGGCCGCAGGGCTGATCGGTCCGCTGGCCGGCGCAAGCCGCCGCTACGACGGGCCCTTCGGCAAGAGCGATCGCGCTCTGGTGGTCGGCGCGATTGCGCTGTGGGCCGGCGTCGGGCTGGGGTTCGGCACGCTCGGGCCGTGGCTGTGGCTGCTGCTGTCACTGCTGTCCGTATTGACCATCGTCAACCGGGTCCGTCGCGGCGTCGCCGAAGCGCAGGCCCAGGCGCGGGCTCAAGCGCCGAGCCAGACCGCGGAGTAAGGCATGGACCGACTGTCGATGCGCCAGCCGCTGGAGCGGCAGTTCGAGACCCACGACGGGCAGACGCTGTTCTATCGGCATTGGCCGGCGCTCGAGGGACAGCCGCGCGGCGCGGTGGTGCTGTTCCATCGCGGGCACGAGCATTCCGGCCGTGTCGCCCACCTTGCCGACGAACTGAACCTGCCGGCCTACGACATCTTTGCGTGGGACGCCCGCGGCCATGGCCGCTCGCCGGGCGAGCGCGGCTACAGCCCGAGCCTGGCCGATTCCGTGCGCGATATCCAGACCTTCACCGGCCACATCGCCGCCAACCACGGCATCGCGCTGGAGCGGATGGCGGTGGTGGCGCAGAGCGTCGGCGCAGTGCTGGCCGCGACCTGGGTCCACGACTACGCGCCGCCGATCCGCGCGCTGGTGCTGGCCTCGCCGGCGTTCAAGGTCAAGCTGTACGTGCCATTCGCGCGCCCGGGCCTGAAGCTGATGCACCGGCTGCGGGGCAAGTTCTTCGTCAACAGCTATGTCAAGGCGAAGTTCCTGACGCACGATCCCGAGCGCATCGCCAGCTATGACACGGATCCGCTGATCACGCGGCCGATCGCGGTCAATATCCTGCTCGATCTGTACGACACCGCCGAGCGGATCGTCGCCGACGCGGCCGCGATTACCGTGCCGACGCAACTGCTGATTTCCGGCGCCGACTGGGTGGTCCATCGCGGGCCGCAGGACCGCTTCTACGAGCGGCTGGGCAGCCGGGTCAAGGAGCGCATCGTGCTCGATGGCTTCTATCACGACACGCTGGGCGAGCGCGATCGCCAGCGCGCGGTCGATGCGGCGCGACGCTTCATCCTGCGCGAGTTCGACACGCCGTCGGCGCCGCGCTCGCTGCTCGATGCCGACCAGATCGGGCCGTTCCGCGAGGAATCGGACCGGCTCGCCTCGGCACCGACCGGTCTTGCGGCGTGGTACTGGCGCGCGGCACGCGCCAACCTGAAGCTCGGCGGCCTGCTGTCCGACGGCGTGCGCCTCGGCCATGAAACCGGCTTCGATTCGGGCTCGACGCTCGACTACGTCTATCGCAACACGCCGTCGGGCCGCGGCGCCCTGGGCCGGATGGCCGACCGCCAATACCTCGATGCGATCGGCTGGCGCGGCATCCGCCAGCGCAAGGTCCACGCCGAGGAACTGATTGCCGAGGCCGTGCGCCGGCTGCAGGCGGCCGGCATGCCGGTACGGATGGTCGATATCGCGGCCGGCCACGGCCGCTACGTGCTCGAGGCGCTGGAGAAGCTGGACCGCGCCGCGGTCGAATCGATCCTGCTGCGCGACTACAGTGCGCTGAACGTCGAGCAGGGCAGGGCGCTGATCGCGGCCAAGGGCCTGGGCGGCATCGCCCGCTTCGAGCAGGGCGACGCCTTCGATGGCGACGATCTGGCCGCGCTGTCGCCGGCGCCGACCTCGGCGGTCGTCTCCGGCCTGTACGAGCTGTTCCCCGACAACGCGATGATCCGCCGCTCGCTCGACGGCCTGGCGCGCGCGGTGCCGCCGGGCGGCTATCTGGTCTACACGGGCCAGCCGTGGCACCCGCAGCTGGAGTTCATCGCCCGCGCGCTGACCAGCCACCGCGCCGGTGCGGCGTGGGTGATGCGGCGCCGCTCGCAGGCCGAGATGGACGAACTGGTGCGCAGCGCCGGCTTCGACAAGGTGACGCAGCGGATCGACCGCTGGGGCATCTTCACCGTCAGCCTGGCGCGCAGGCGCGAGGCATGAGCGCCTTGCCTGCTCCCACGCAGCCCGGCATGCAACCCGGCTCGCAACCCGATACGCAACCCGGTACGCGACCGGGCACGCAGCCCACGACGCAACGCGGCATGCACCCCGACGCGCCGCAGCCCGCCGCCGACGAGCCCCGCCCCTGGGGCCTTGCCTGCGTGCTGCTCGCGCTGGCCGGCGCGCTGTTTTTCTCAAGCTACGGCTTTGCCAACTGGCTGGCCAGCCAGCGCGCGGACGTGCCGTCGTTCTACTTCGGCTGGGAACGCGGCATCCCTTTCGTGCCGTGGACCATCGTGCCGTACTGGTCGATCGACCTGCTGTACGGCATCTCGTTCTTCCTGTGGCGCACGCGCGCCGCGCTGCTGACGCACGTCAAGCGCCTCGTTGCGGCGCAATTGATCTCGGTCGCCTGCTTCATCGCGTTCCCGCTGCGCTTCGCCTTCACGCGCCCCGCGGCGGACGGCCTGCCGGGGCAGCTGTTCACGTTGCTCGGGGGCTTCGACCTGCCGTTCAACCAGGCTCCGTCGCTGCATATCAGCCTGCTGATCGTCCTGTGGATCGCGTTCGCGGCGCATCTGCCCAGGCGCTGGCATTGGCTGCTGCATGGCTGGTTCGCGCTGATCGGCGTATCGGTGCTGACGACCTGGCAGCACCATCTGATCGACGTGCCGACCGGCGCGCTGGTCGGCTGGCTGTGCGTCTATCTGTTTCCGCTGCGGCTGCCCGCGATCGCGGCCAGCGCGCCCGACGCGGCCACGCGCCGGCTCGCGCGCCGCTACGCGCTGGGCGCCGTGGCGACGCTGCTGTGCGCGCTGCTGGCGCTGGGCGCCTCGGTCACGCTCGCGCTGTTGCTGCTGTGGGGCGCGTTGGCGCTGGCCTGCGTCGCGCGGATCTATGCGCTGGCGGCGCCCGCCTGGTTCCAGAAGGACAGCGGCGGCACCATGGCGATGGCCGCGCGCTGGGTGCTGGCGCCCTATCTGCTGGGCGCCTTCCTCAATTCGCGCTGGTGGACGCGGCGGGCGCCGCAGGCGAGCGCCATCGCGGACGGTGTCTGGGTCGGACGCTTTCCCACGCAAGCCGATCTTCGCGCATCCGGTGCCGATGCCGTGCTCGACCTGAGCGCCGAACTGCCGCGCGCGGTTCGCGGCGATTCGCTCGCCTATCGTTGCGTGCCGATGCTGGATCTGACGGTGCCCACCGCGGCGCAGCTCGATCAGGCGGTGGCCCAGCTCGACGCCTGGCAGGCGGCCGGAAGGCGCGTGCTGGTCAGCTGCGCGCTCGGCTATTCGCGCAGCGCGATGGTGGTCGCCGCGTGGCTCGCGAGGCGTCAAGGCGGGGCCGATGCCGCGGCGGCTGTCGAAGCCGCGCTGGCGCATTTGCGCACGCACCGTCCCGCGGTCGTGCTCGGCGACGCCCATGCCGACGCGTTGCGGCGATGGGTCGCGCAGGGCCGCATACCGGAGCGCTCCCATGCATCCTGATGCGATGCGGGAAGACTCTGCCCGCAACACCGATGCCTGGACCGCCCATGCCGTCGCCGGCGCATTGTCGGGCGCCATCTGGATGGCAGGGACCGGCCTGGCCTTCGGTCTCGCCACCGTCTGGCTGCTGGCGACCGTCACGCTGCCGCGCTGGCTGACGGCCGTGCCGCTGCTGCTGGCGCTGGCCCAGTTCTGGCTGCTGCTGCGCGTCGCCATCGACCGCCGTCTGTTCGAGGCGCTGGCAACGAGCGCAAATCGCCACGGGGCTGCCGATCTGGCGGGCCTGGACACCGCGCTGTTGCAGCTGGGCTGGATTGCTCCGAGCCGGCAGGGCCGGACGATGGCCGACCGCGCCCGCGGTGCGCTGCGCCTGGTGCGAATCTGCGGCGCGCTGGCCGCGATCCAGCTTGTACTGACCTTTCTCATTTCGATCCTGGGATAACACCATGTGGATTGCCCGCGTGACCGCGCGCGCCATCATCGTCTTCGCCCGCCTGCTGACCGGCATGCGGGCCAACTGGCAGGGCTGCGTGCCGGCGGCGGTGCAGCGCGTCTACTTCGCCAATCACAGCAGCCACGGCGATTTCGTGCTGATCTGGGGCTGCCTGCCGCCGGAGCTGCGGCCGCGCACGCGTCCGGTGGCCGGCGCCGACTACTGGGACCGCTCGCCGCTGCGACGCTTCATCGGGCGCGATGTCTTTCGCGCGCTGCTGATCGACCGCACCCGCAGCGATCCGGGCAGCGATCCGGTCGCGCTGATGCGCGGCGCGCTCGAAGGCGGCGATTCGCTGATCCTGTTTCCCGAGGGCACGCGCAACACTACCGACGCGCGGCTGCTGCCGTTCAAGAGCGGCATCTTCCATCTAGCGCGCGCCTGCCCGTCGGTGGAGTTCGTGCCGGTCTGGATCGACAACCTGAACCGCGTGATGCCCAAGGGCGAATTCGTGCCGGTGCCGCTGCTGTGCACGGTCACGTTCGGCCAGCCGGTGTTACTGGCGCCGGACGACGACAAGGAACGCTTCCTCGCCCGATGCCGCGACGGCCTGCTCGCGCTCGCTCCCGTACTGGATTGACGCTGGATTGACCCTGGACTGACCCGCCATGCCCACCCTGCATTGGAACCACGAGACCTGGCTGCTGTTCGGCGGCCTGTTTGCCGTGCTGCTGCTCGCCTCGACCGTGACGCTGCTGCTGCGCTGGCGCCTCGCCGGCGGTGGCTCCCACCCGGTGATCGACAACCTCGCGCAGCGCGTCTGGGCATGGTGGTGGATGATCGGCGTGATGGGCGTGGCCTTCGCGCTCGGCCGCACCGCGGTGATCGTGCTGTTCTACCTGCTGTCGTTCTTCGCGTTGCGCGAGTTCGTCACCATCACGACCACCCGGCGCGGCGACCATCGTGCGATCGTGGCGGCCTTCTTCCTGTTCCTGCCGCTGCAGTACGTGCTGGTCTATGTGGACTGGTACGGCATGTTCTCGATCCTGATTCCGGTCTACGCTTTCCTGCTGCTGCCGATCCTGGCCGCGCTGTCGGCCGAGACCACGCGTTTTCTCGAACGCTGCGCGGGCGTGCAATGGGCGGTGATGATCTGCGTGTTCTGCATCTCGCATGTGCCGGCGCTGCTGACGCTGCCGATCCCCGGTTTTGAAGGCCGCAATCTGCTGCTGATCGCCTTCCTGGTGATCGTGGTGCAGGGCAGCGACGTGCTGCAGTACGTCTGGGGCAAGCTGTGCGGCAAGCGCAAGATCGCGCCGCTGCTGTCGCCGTCCAAGACGGTGGAGGGCTTCGTCGGCGGCGTGGCCAGCGCGACGGCGCTCGGTGCCGCGCTGTGGTGGATCACGCCGTTTGCGCCATGGCAGGCTGGCGCGATCGCGCTGGTCATCGCGCTGATGGGATTTCTCGGCGGGCTGGTGATGTCGGCGATCAAGCGCGACCGCGGCATCAAGGACTGGGGCCATATGATCCAGGGCCACGGCGGCATGCTGGACCGGCTCGACTCGGTGGTGTTTGCCGCGCCGGTGTTCTTCCATATCACGCGGTATTGGTGGGTGCCGTGATGGCGGCCTTTCCCGCGCGCTAGAGGCGCGCCGGCGCGCTGGCGGCCGCTCCCGCGCTAGAGCAGGCCGGCCCCTCGCATTGCCAGCCATGCGCCCGTGCCGATGCCGGCGGTTCCGATTGCCCTGGCAATCCCCGCACCGGCCGGCGCCAGGCGTTCGGCGCTGATTGCCGCGGTGGCCAGCGCCATGACGCCCAGGTCCATCACGCCCACGGCGGCCAGGCTCGCCGTCGCGCCGGCGCAGCACTGAATGCAGTGCAGGCCGAGGCCGAGGCCATGCCGCCATGCGGCCCCCGCGTTCTGCGCAGGCGCTCGCACGGACGCGTGCCGGCAGCCATCCAGCAAGCGAGCCTTCCACGGGGTGAATTGCAGGGCGCCGGCCGTGAGCACCACCAGGCCGGCGAGGGCCGGCATGGCCCGCGCCAGCGTCGGCCACTGCAGCGCGAGCGCGACCAGCGTGGCACCGAGGATGAAGACCGCCAATCCCAGCGCGGTCCACACGACGAAGTAGGCCGCCGCTGCCACCAGCGTCAGCCACGTCGCACGCCCGGTTGCTTCGGCGGCCACCCGATAGCGCCACAGCGCAGGCGCCACCGATGGCAGCATCATCGCGACCATCATCACGGCCCACATGCCGACGAAGGCCGCCGCGGCGCCGGCCCAGGTCTGCCCGCACATCGGCGTCCACGCCATCGACAGCGTCCAGCCGCCAGGCATCGGCGTGGCCGCCATCGACGGCATCGCGCCATGGAGCGCGCCATGCAGCGACACCGTGGCCGCCGTGCCGAGGCAGAACAGCACCGTGCAGACGCCGAAGAAAACCCGCCGGCTCCCGTCCCTGCGCGCCGGCCCGGGGCCCGCGCAGCAGTGCCCCGGCTCAACGCTCGCCGTACTCGTCATGGCGGCGCCACCAGACACCCGTCTCGTTGCGACCCTTCGGCGCGCGGTCCAGCCACCGGTACATGCCCCACAGCCCGTCCAGCCCGCGCGCATACGCCGAGTAGGTGTGATAGACCACGCCGTCCTCCATCACGAAGGCGCTCAGGCCCGGCCGGTCGCGGTGGAAGGTCGCCGTGTCGGTGCCGCACATCGCGGCCACCTGGTCTTCCGCCGCCTGGCCGCCGCCTTCCATGTTGCGGCGCCATCCCCGCACCGCGGGCTCGCGGCGGTAGTTGTATTCGATGTCGCCATCGCGCTGCTGCGCGGTCGTGAAGGAGACGTGGAAGTCGGCGTTGAAGTCGCTGTCGTCCGACGACGCCCACGGGAAGGTCCATCCCATGCGGTGCTTGTAGGCCTGCAGCTTGACAAGGGGCGCGCGGGACACGGCGGTCAGCGCGACGTCGTGGTTGGCGAGGTGGACCGCAAAGCCGTTGAAGCCGTCGGCGATCGCGGAGCACGACGGGCAGCCGGCCTTGTAATCGGGCCCGAACATGAAGTGGTAGACCAACAGCTGCGAGCGGCCGCGAAACAGGTCGGCCAGCGTCGCGGGACCGTCGTCGGTGTCGAAGCGGTAGGTCTTGTCGATCCGCAGCCAGGGCAGCGCCTGGCGCTGGCGCGCGATCTCGTCGCTGCGTCGCGTCAGGGCCTTCTCGGCCTCGAGCAGTTCCAGGCGGGCGGCCAGCCATTGTTCCCGGGTGGCGGTGGGGTGGGTTGTCATCGTGCTTCCTCCATGTGGACGTGGCGTGGTCCGCCAAGCTGTCGTGCAGCGCGGCGGCGGCACGCCGGGTCGGTTGATCCTCGTGCTAGATTAGGCGCCGGCTTCGACAGGGAGGGAGTGACAAGTGTGGCGTGATTCGAATGGACCCGACGATCTCGGCAGCGGCCCGCGCGCTGGCGGTCGGTGACCCGCTCGGGGCGCTCAATTGCGTCGCGCTGCGCGAGGACGCCCCGGCGCTTGCGCTGCGCGGCATCGCGATGGCGCAGCTCGGCGACCTCGCCCGAGCCAAGGCGCTGGTGCGCAGCGCCGCCCGTGCCTTCGGCAGCCGCGCGCCGATCGCGCGGGCAAGATGCGTCGTCGCCGAGGCCGAGATCGCCCTGGCCGTGCGCGACCTCGGCTGGCCGGCCAAGGCCCTCGATGCCGCCCGCTTGACGCTGGAAGCGCACGGCGACCGCGCCAACGCCGCGCATGCGCGCTATCTGGCGAGCCGGCGGCTGCTGTTGATCGGGCGGCTGGACGAGGCCGAGCACATGCTGGCCGGCGCCGATCCGGCGCAGCTGCCGCCCGCGATGAGGACGGCGCACGAACTGATCATCGCGGGCATCGCCATGCGGCGCGTGCATGCCGTGGCCGCGCGCGCTGCGCTGCAACGCGCTCGCCACGCCGCGCGTATGGCCGGCATTCCGGCGCTTGCCGCGGAGGTCGAGCGCGCCACCGCGATGCTCGACATCCCCGCCGCCCGCCTGATCGATCGCGGCCAATCGCGGCCGTTGCGGC
>Ga0065721_10049861_pt1 | contig 26153 bp, 20 predicted proteins | sample Mesricmetagenome_FD_59108 | JGI IMG/M metagenome (GOLD analysis project Ga0065721, IMG submission 59108) | Mesophilic microbial community from rice straw/compost enrichment Sample: eDNA_1 v2 (version 2) | ecosystem: Engineered > Solid waste > Grass > Composting > Bioreactor | place: USA: Davis... | reverse complement strand
CCAACGGATCCAACGAATCCGACAAATCCCACGGATCCGACCGATCCAACGGATCCGACAGATCCAACGGATCCGACAGATCCGACCGATCCAACGGATCCGACCGATCCAACGGACCCAGCAGATCCAACGGATCCAACAGATCCAACAGATCCGACAGATCCGACCGATCCGTTGGATCCGACCGATCCAACGGATCCGACAGATCCGACAGATCCAACGGATCCGACAGATCCGACCGATCCAACGGATCCGACAGATCCGACCGATCCAACGGATCCGACCGATCCAACGGACCCAGCAGATCCAACGGATCCGACAGATCCGTCCGATCCGACGGCCCCAACCGATCCAACGGATCCGACCGATCCAACGGACCCAGCAGATACAACGGATCCAACAGATCCAACAGATCCAACAGATCCAACGGATCCAACGGATCCAACGGATCCAACAGATCCGACCGATCCGGTAGACCCGGTTAGTCCAGTCAATCCAGGAACTCCGACACCAGTGACAGATAGTGCCACTGAGGAGTCTGGTACCATCGAACCGTCCGAAATTGTAATTGAGGAAACAGAGATCCCTCTTGGATCTGGAAATTCGGAGGGGGGACAACCGTCTCTGGAGGACGATTCGGATGTAGTGGAGGTAATGATTGTCGTACCTGACGAGTCTATCCCGTTGGACAGTTTGCCGAAAACCGGTGATTCCAGCAAAACCATCTACTACTTGTTTGGCTTGGGACTAATCGCGTGCGGCTTGTTTATGCGGCTCACTGGAAGGTTTTCTGGCCGTTCATTTTAACTATCATCCAAAGGAATGATCGAATCTCCATAAAGTGCCTCTCACCACCCACGGATTGAAGCGGAGTGAGAGGCGCTTTTCATTATAGGAGCAGTTCTGCCCGCTGAACCATTTTGAGAGAGTACTGTTAGGCCATGCATCTGCTGAGAATAGTAGCTCATAAGGAGAAGTGCTTTTTGATGGATGGTCCCCAATATGGTTAGTGTTTTGGACTTCCTCCATTTTAATTTCTAGATAGTCCCTATTTAATTCCGAAGAGATCATCAAGTAAGATATTCCTTTCAAATACCAAACACACTCGAAAATTCGGGTTTTACTTTTTTCGAAATTATGATATTCTGTTGCTGTTGCTAATAATTGCATATCTGATCACTAGGGGAGCCGTATGGCTGAGACAGAGCAATCTGGACCCTTTGAACCTGATCTGGATCATACCAGCGGAGGGAAGTGGATAAAGGACGATGAGCGTATGTGCCGTGCGGTTTTCCGTACGTATGGTGCGACTTGCGCAGTCAATCGTCGTCGACGAAAATTTCGATCAACCAACCACTTTCCGATTTTGGAAAGTGGTTTTTTGTTTTTGCGGGCGCGGGCGTGCGGCACAGGCCGCTCGGTGCGGGGCGGGGGCGCGGCGCAGGGTGCTCGACACCCGCCGCCGCGGCGTATCCCGCCGGTAAGTGCGCGAACGACCTTACAGCGAAACAGAGCGGGTCAATTGTGCGCTGTAAGTACGCGAACGACCTTACAGCGAAGCAGAGCGGGTCAATTGAGCGCTGTAAGTACGCGAACGACCTTACAGCGAAGCAGAGCGGGTCAATTGAGCGCTGTAAGTACGCGAACGACCTTACAGCGAAGCAAAGTGAGTGAATTGAATGCTGTAAGTTCGTGTACGACCTTGCAGCAGAGCTGTGGGAGTCAATTGGGTGCTGCAAGTTCGCGGGTGACCTTGCAGCAGAACTGAGGGAGTTAATTGGGTGCTGCAAGTTCACGGGTGACCTTGCAGCAGAGCTGAGGGAGTCAATTGGGTGCTGCAAGTTCACGGGTGACCTTGCAGCAGAGCTGAGGGAGTTAATTGGGTGCTGCAAGTTCGCGGGTGACCTTACAGCAGAGCTGAGGGAGTCAATTGAGTGCTGTTAGTTCGTGTACGACCTTACAGCGAAGCAAAGTGAGTGAATTGAGTGCTGTTAGTTCGTGTACGATCTTACAGCGAGGCAAAGCGAGTCAATTGGGCGCTGCAAGTACGCGTGCGACCTTACAAATAGCTTTGTAACCTGCAAGGCCGTATGCCAAGCGGGGCAAAGCCGATCTTTTACTACTAATCGGAGGCGATGAAGATGACTCAAAACACAAATATGCCGGCTGATCGATTTGCGGCCGCTTTTCCGGGGAGCCAAAAAGTATATGTGCAGGGCTCCAGACCGGATGTGCAAGTTCCGATGCGCGAAATCCGGTTAAGCCCGACGGTGAGCCCGTCCGGCGAGCAAACCGACAATGCGCCGATTCGGGTATACGATACGAGCGGGCCGTATACGGATGAAGGGAGAACAGTCGACATTCGCCAAGGCTTGACGCCGCATCGGCTGGCCTGGATTGTCGGGCGCGGCGATGTCGAGAGCTACGAGGGCCGCGAGGTGAAGCCGGAGGACAACGGCTGGCTGAACGCCAGAAGAGAAAGCCGCAAACAATCGGCTGCAAGTGCAGACGGGCAAGTACAAGTCCCGACCGGAAGCGGCGATGAGAAGAACCCGACCGAAGGCAATCATAGGCTGATCCGGACCGGAAGCGGCGATGAGAAGATCCTGACCGAAGGCAACCATGGGCAAGTCCCGGCCGAAGGTGAGCAAGTCATGGCGGAACCTGCAGAGCCATCGGCCGCAGGTCCGCAGAACTCCAACGTCAAGCGGAACGGAGCCGAGCAGATATTTCCCGGGTTGGCGCGCAAGCCGCTGAGGGCGAAGGCCGGGCATAAGGTGACGCAAATGCATTATGCCCGCCGCGGCATCATTACGCCCGAGATGGAATACATCGCGATTCGGGAAAACGTCAGTCCGGAATTTGTCCGCGACGAGGTGGCCAAAGGCCGGGCCATCATTCCGTCGAACATTAACCATCCCGAAAGCGAGCCGATGATTATCGGCAAAAATTTTCTCGTCAAAATTAACGCCAATATCGGCAATTCCGCCGTCGCCTCGTCGATCGAGGAGGAAGTGGAGAAGATGACATGGGCGATCCGCTGGGGCGCGGATACGATTATGGACCTGTCCACGGGCCAAAACATTCATACGACGCGGGAATGGATCATTCGCAATTCGCCGGTTCCGGTCGGCACAGTGCCGCTCTATCAGGCGCTCGAAAAGGTCGGCGGCCGGGCGGAAGCTCTGACGTGGGAGGTTTACCGCGATACGCTGATCGAACAAGCGGAGCAGGGCGTCGACTATTTTACGATCCATGCGGGGGTGCTGCTCCGGTACATACCGCTTACGGCGAACCGGGTGACGGGCATCGTGTCGCGCGGAGGCTCGATTATGGCGGCGTGGTGCCTGGCCCATCATCGGGAAAACTTCCTCTATACGCATTTCGAGGAGATATGCGAAATTATGGCGCGCTACGATATTGCGTTTTCGCTTGGAGACGGACTGCGGCCGGGCAGCATAGCCGATGCGAACGACGAGGCGCAGTTTGCCGAACTGCAGACGCTGGGCGAGCTGACGCAAATCGCCTGGAAGCATGACGTGCAGGTGATGATCGAAGGGCCGGGCCATGTGCCGATGCATAAAATTAAAGAAAACGTCGATCTGCAAATGGAAATTTGCCAGGAGGCGCCGTTCTATACGCTGGGGCCGCTGACGACCGATATCGCGCCGGGCTACGACCATATTACTTCCGCCATTGGAGCGGCGATGATCGGCTGGTTCGGCACGTCGATGCTCTGTTACGTTACGCCGAAGGAGCATCTTGGCCTGCCGAACAAAAACGACGTAAGGGACGGCGTCATCGCCTACAAAATTGCCGCGCATGCCGCCGACCTCGCCAAAGGGCATCCCGGAGCGCAAGAGCGCGACGACGCGCTGTCGAAGGCGCGTTTCGAATTCCGCTGGCGCGATCAATTCAATCTGTCACTCGATCCGGAGCGGGCGATGGAATATCATGACGAGACGCTGCCGGCGGAAGGGGCGAAGACGGCGCATTTCTGCTCCATGTGCGGGCCCAAGTTTTGCTCGATGCGCATTACGCAGGATATAAGGGAATATGCCAAGACGAACGGGCTGGACGATGCGAAGGCGCTGGAGGAAGGAATGAAGGACAAGGCCCGCCAGTTCCGCGAGGAAGGGCTGCAGATTTACCGGTAGCGGCGGCCGTAAACCGAACGAGTACTCAATACAAAAAAAACGGGTCGTTCCGATAGTAACTGGATCGTTCCGATAGTAAACGGGTCGTTCCGAAACCGGATGCGGATATGCTCGCATGCGGAGAATTGAATAGAGGGTGGTCCTTAGTCATTTGCGGTGACTCCAGGAACGCCCTCTTTGTTGTGCTTATCGGCCGTATCGCCGGAACGGCCGCCGCCGCAAGCAATTCGCCGCCGCCCGTTGCCGCGCTTGGCCCGGCCCGTTCTATCCTTCGGCCGGCGTTCTCCGTTCCGGCCGCCGCTTCCGCTCCAGCAGCAGCGACATGCCGGTCAGCGTAACGAACACCGTAGCGCCCGTATCGGACAAGATGGCGATCCACAGCGTCAGCCAGCCCGGTATCGTCAGCAGCAAGGCGACGGCCTTCAAGCCCAGAGCGGCGGCGATGTTGAACCGGATCAGCCGGTTGACCCTTTTGGCCGTTCTGACCGCCTCCGGCAGCTTCCCAAGATGGTCCTGCATAAGGACGATGTCCGCCGTCTCGATGGCGCTGTCCGTCCCTTTGCCCATGGCGATGCCGAGCCGGGCGGAGGCCAAGGCGGGCGCGTCGTTGAGGCCGTCGCCGATCATGGCCGTCCGTCCCGAGGAGGCGAGCTCCTTCACTTTGTTCACCTTGTCTTCGGGCAGCAGCCCGGCTTCATAAGCCGCGATGCCGGTCGCGGCGGCAACCTTGGCGGCCGTTCGCTCATGGTCGCCGGTCAGCATGACGGTGCGTCGAATGCCGATGCGGCCCAGCTCGGCGATGATCGGAGCGCTCTCCTCGCGGATTTCGTCTTCGATGCCGAACATGCCGAGCGCTTTTTCCTCATCGGCCGCGATGACGATCGTGAGGCCTTCCCGTTTCCACTCGCGGATCGTCCGCTTCGCATCTTCCGTCATTTCGACATGAGCGGCGGCCGATTCGTTGCCCAGCCGGTACAGCCTTCCGCCGATAACGGCTTCGGCGCCTTTGCCGGGCAAGCTGCGGATCGATTCGGGCTTAATCAGCGTCGCCTTTCGCTCGCGGACCGTCTTCATAACCGCCTTGGCCAGCGGATGGGAGGAGCTTTGCTCCATGGAGCCGGCGACGGTCAGAAAAGAATCGTCGAAAGAGATCATCTTTGCGACGCGGGGCCGGCCTTTGGTCAGCGTGCCGGTCTTGTCGAAGGCCAGCGTATCGATCTTGCCCAGCTCTTCCAGATGGACGCCGCCCTTGACGAGAATGCCATGCCGCGCCAGCCGGGCGATGCCCGATACGATGGCGATCGGCGAAGCCAGAATCAAGGCGCAGGGACAGCCGACGATCAGGACCGACAGACCTTGATACAGCCAAGTTTTCCATTCGCCCCCAAGCAGGAGGGGAGGGAGGAGCGCGACGAGCAGCGCAATGGCCATGACGGCGGGCGTATAATATTTGGCGAAGCGCTGAATGAACAGCTCCGTCGGCGTCTTCGTCTCCTGGGCTTCGCGCACGAGATGAATGATTCTGGCGAGGGAGGAGTCCCGGTACGCTTTCGTCAGGCGCACTTCAAGCAACCCCTCGTTGTTCAGGCTGCCGCCGTAGACCGGCTCGCCGGGCTTCTTGTCGACCGGCATCCCTTCGCCGGTCACGGCCGCCTCGTTCAAGGAGCTTGCGCCGACGGTTACGATGCCGTCGGACGGAATCTGATCGCCCGGTCTGACAAGGACGACATCCCCTTCCCGCAGCGCTTCGACCGGCACGGCCGTTTCCCGGCCGTCCTCGAGCTTCAGCGCCGTCTTGGGAGCGGCATTCAGCAGCTTCTCCATCGACCTTCTTGCCCGTTCCATGCCGATGCCCTCCAGCCATTCGTTGACGCCGAACAAGATAGCCACGAGGGCCGCTTCCTTCCATTCCCCGATCGCCACGGCGCCGATCAAGGCGACGGTCATCAGCGTATCCATCGTAAACCGGAAGCGGACCAGATAACGCAGTCCGCGCCAGAACGTCTCATAGCCGCTCAGCGCCATGGCGGCGGCGAGCAAAGGGACAACGAGACGGTCGGGTCCGGCATTCCAGTCCGCAACCAGCGCGGCGGCATACAGCGCCGCAGCAAGTAGGACCCGGACGAGCGGCCAGCGGAGAACGAAGGCTTGAGCGCGCGCCACCGCGCTCTCCCGCCCGCCGGACCGGCCGCGAGCTTCTTCGCCGGCGATTGGCCTCGCTGGCCCGGCGTTCGAAGGGTCGGCGGCAATCCGAGCCCCGTCCGACCTCAGAATGCGCTGCACGGCTTCCATCGAAACGCCGTCGCCAATGGACAAGATCCCTGTATTATAGCTGAGCTTGGCATCCCCGCCGTGCTCCAGGCGCCGAATCTCGCTTTCGAGCCTTTGGGCGCACGAAGAGCAGGACAATCCTTGCACGCGATACTCTTTCATTAGAAAACCTTCTTTCCGGGAAAACGTTCATTTCATTCGATATATGAATACTTGCTCATATAATATGCCGAAGAACGCGGAATGTCAACGGCCGGAGTTTGCAAATTTGTACGATTTTTTCGGCAGCCCATATGGAGGAATGCCGCCCGCCTGTGTTACGCTGTGGATAAACTAAACCAACACATGAAAGTAAGGTGGAAATAGTATGGCAGCATCCCGCAATCGCCATCGCGGAAATACCGGGGGCAATCCCCGCATCATGGTCGCCGTAACGGCGGCGGTTATTATCGTTCTGGTCGGTCTGTTTCTATTGAACCAAGCCGCTTCGAATAAAGACGACGGCATGAAATTGCTGGACGAGGCGCCTTCGACGGCCTCCCAGCCGATGATGGGCAACGAGGCGGCAGGCGTGACGATCGTCGAGTTCGGCGATTACAAATGTCCGTCTTGCAAAGCGTGGTCCGAGCGCGTATGGCCGCAGCTGAAGCAAGACTACATCGACTCCGGCAAAGCGAATTTCGCCTATATCAACGTAGAATTCCACGGCGAGGAATCGACGCTCGGAGCCAAGGCGGGCGAAGCGGTCTATCAGACTTATCCCGACCGGTTCTGGGACTTTCACAAGGCGCTGTTCGAAGCGCAGCCGGGCGCGAATCACGACAGCCTGTGGCTGACGGAAGAGAAGCTGCTGGACATCGCGGCCGAGACGGTGCCGGACATGGACCGGGAGGAGTTCCTGTCCGCGCTGAACGGCGACAGCGCCGCAAGCATGGCGGAGCTGGACCGGATCCTCGTCCGTCAGTACGGGGTGAAGGCGACGCCGACCATTTTGGTGAATCATATCGAAATTCAAGATCCGTTCGACTACGAAGCGATCCGCTCGGCCATTGAAGGAGAGCTTCAACCTTAAACCGTTAAAGGAGCGCATGGCGATGGCAATTCGAAAATATTCGTTGTATCTGGCCTGGCTCGCGGCGGTGACCGCCACGCTCGGCAGCCTTTATTTCAGCGAAGTCCGCGGCTACATCCCTTGCGAGCTGTGCTGGTACCAGCGCATTTTGATGTACCCGCTTAGCGTCGTTCTCGGCATTGCCGCCTTTTATGACGACCTTCGCATTCGCAAATACGTGCTGCCCTTGTCCATCCTGGGCATGTGCGTATCCGCGTTCCACTATATGGAGCAAAAGATTCCCGGCTTCGCGTCAATCAAGCCTTGCACCCAAGGGGTGCCGTGCAGTACGCAATATATCAACTGGTTCGGTTTCGTGACGATTCCGTTTTTGGCGCTGGTCGGGTTTACGCTGATCACTCTATTATTGCTTTTTGCCCAAAGATCGTATTCCCGCTGAACCGGTCTTTGCGACAAGAACGGCGAAGGTTCGGGAAAGGAGAGGAGGCCCGGCATGCCCGGTCATTTGCTGCTAGTGGAAGACGACAACGCCATCAGCGAGATGGTGGAGCAATATTTGCGCAAGGAAGGCTATCGGGTGACGATAGCCCGCGACGGCCGCGAGGCGGAACGAGCGTTTGCCGATGGCGGAAACGGCTACGATCTGGTGCTGCTCGATCTGATGCTTCCGGGCTTGAACGGCCTGGAGCTGCTGCAGCGGTTCCGGACGCGAAGCCGCGTCCCGATCTTGATCCTGTCGGCCAAGGACGGAGAGGTGGACAAGGCGCTCGGCCTCCGCTTCGGAGCGGACGACTATATCGCCAAGCCTTTTTCGCTGCTGGAGCTGGCGGCGCGGGTGGAGGCGTCCATCCGCCGGGCGACGCAATATGCGGCTGCAAGTCCGGACGAGCAAGAGGAGACGGCAGCCTCCGGCAAGCTGCTGCAGGCGGGCGAGCTGACCGTCGACCCCGACAATTTTGCCGTCTCGAAGAGAGGCGAGGAAATTAAGCTGACGGCCAAGGAGTTTCAAATTTTGAAGCTGTTTGTGCAGCATCCGTCCCGCGTCTACACGAAAGCGATGATCTATTCGCAGGTATGGAACGAGGACTATTACGGCGATGAAAATGTGATCAACGTACATATGAGGCGGCTGCGGGAAAAGATCGAAGACGATCCGTCCAATCCGCGCTACATCAAGACGCTGTGGGGCATCGGCTACAAGCTGGGGGAGCTGTAGCATGAACTGGCTGAGCTGGCTGTTTGCGGCCGCCGCCGCGGCGTTTATGCTGTTGTACATCCGGCGGCTGTGGGCCGGTCGCGAAATCCGCCAAGCTTTGCGCTATGTTGCGGAACGGCTGAATCAGAATGCAAACGGCGACGGTTCAGGGCCAATCAGGCTCGTCACCGGAGACAAGCGGCTTCAAGCGCTGCTGAACGCCGTCAACGCGATGCTGGAGAGGGAAAGCCGCACCGCCTCCGATTATGCGAAGACGGAGCGGGCGATGCGCAAAATGCTGTCCAACGTGTCGCATGACTTGAAGACGCCGCTGACGGTCATTTTGGGCTATGCGGAAATGCTGGGCAACGGCGCCGATCTGTCGGACGAAGAACGCAAAAGGCTGGAAAGCCGCATCCACGGCAAGACGCTGGAGGTGCTCGCGCTGATGGACGCCTTCTTCGACCTGGCCAAGCTGGAGGCGGAGGACGCGCCGCTGCCGATGGCCGTCTTCGACGCCGGCGAGCTGTGCCGGCAGCGCATTCTCGCGTATTACGAGCTGCTGGCCGGCAAAGGGTTTGAGGTGGAGATCGACATTCCGGAGGCGCCGGCCCGGGTGTACGCGAACGAGGAGGCTTTGGGCCGGATTCTCGACAATTTGCTGTCCAATGCGGTCCGGTACGGGGCGGAAGGCAAGTACCTGGGTTTGAGGGTCTCTGCGGAAGGTCCGGTCCGCATCCGCGTCGCCGACAAAGGCCGCGGCATCCGCGAGTCCGATCGGGACCGGATCTTCGAAAGGCTGTATACGCTGGAAGATTCCCGCAACCGGGACGTGCAGGGAAGCGGGCTCGGCCTGACCATCGCGAAGCGGCTGACGGAACGGATGGGCGGAACGATCGAGGTGAAGAGCGAGCCGTACGTGCGCACCTGCTTCACTGTCTCCTTGCCCCGGGCGGAAGTAAGAAATAAGTAAGAAACGCGACATAAAAAAGAGAAGCACCCGCAGTAAGATAGAATTGCAGTACAGAACAAGCGGGGAGTGAACGAAATGGGCGAAATGATACGGACGCGGCTGCTGACCAAGGCTTACCGGGGAACGGAAGTCGTATCCAATGTCGATATGAAGGTCGGCCGAGGCGAAATATACGGCTTTCTCGGTCCGAACGGAGCCGGCAAGTCGACGGTGATGAAAATGCTGCTGAACCTGGTGAAGCCGACTGGCGGGGAAATCGAGCTGTTCGGAGAGCGGCTGCTGCCGGGTTCGCTGGAGCCGCTCAAGCGGATCGGCCATATGATCGAAAATCCGGTCTTTTACGAGAAGCTGACGGCGGAGCAAAATCTGGAGCTTCATGGCCATTATATGGGCTGCTACAACCGCCAGGCGGCCAAGGACGCGCTGGAGCTCGTGCAGCTGAGGGGTGTCGAGGGCAAGCCGGTCAAGCAGTTTTCGCTTGGGATGAAGCAGCGGCTGGGCATTGCGAGAGCGATATCGACGCGGCCGGACTTGCTGCTGCTGGATGAGCCGATCAACGGGCTGGACCCGTCCGGCATTAACGAAATGAGGAGCCTGTTCCGGAGGCTGCGCGACGAATTCGGCATGACGCTTCTCGTGTCCAGCCATATTTTGTCCGAGGTGGAGCAGGTGGCCGATACGATTGGCGTCATTCATCGCGGACGGCTCATCCGGGAAGTGTCCATGGAGCAGGTGCGCGCCTCCAAGACGGATTACGTGGAGATCGTTACGACCGACGCGGCCAAGGCGTCCTACGTGCTGGAGGAAGTGCTCGGCTTGCGCAATTTCAAGCTGGCCGGCGAACGGACCATCCGCATTTACGATTTGAACGTCCCGCAGACGGAGCTGTCCAAGGCGTTAATTACCGGCGGCGTTCCGGTCGAATCGATCAACCGGAGGTCGAATACGCTGGAGGAGTACTTTTTCGAATTGATCGGGGGAGGTGACGGGGATGCTGCATCTCATCAAGCTGGAGCTTAAAAAAGGACGGATGACGGGGTATTTGTGGGGCTCGCTTATAGCCTACGGCGTCATTGCTGCCTTTTTCCTCCTCATCTATTTGGTCGAGGGGCCGAACCGGCTCGAACCGGCTTTCGAAAGCTATGCGGATATGTTCTTCATCGTGGATACGTTAACGAGGGCCACCTTTATCATTTACGCTTCCGTGCTGCTGAGCAAGCTGGTCATTTCGGAATACCGCAACAAGACGATGGCGCTGCTGTTCGCGTATCCCGTCAGCCGCATCAAGCTTATTGCTGCCAAGCTGTCCATGGTGTTCGTCTGGGCGTTCGCCAATATCGTCCTGGCCAATCTGCTTGTCGGCGCGCTCCTGGTTGCGGTGGACTCGCAATTCGGTTATATTCAAGAATCGCTAACGGCGGAGACGTTGTCCCGCCATGCGCTGAACGTGCTGACGCAAGCGGTCGGCGCCGCGGGCATGAGCCTGCTGCCGCTGGCGTTCGGCATGCGCAAAAAGTCGGTTTCCGCTACGGTGGCCTCCTCGATTCTGATCGTCGCCATCGTATGCTCCAACAATATGGGCTTCAGCCTCAGCTCCATTATTGCGGTTCCGCTGTCGCTTGGGGCGCTCGGCATCGTGCTTACGTATTTGTCCTTCCGCAACGTGGATCGGACGGATGCGGCGTAAGTCGGGTTGATACGGACGGCAGGGCGCCTTGCTCTGCCGTTGTGCCGTTTGCAGGCGCGGGAAATATCCGTTCCAGTGAAAGGGGAAGGAAGATGCATGAAACAAAACAAATACGATGATGACCGTTTCTTTGCCGCATACGAACAGATGCCCCGCTCGGTCAATGGGCTTGAAGGGGCGGGAGAATGGCATGCGTGGCAGGCGCTGCTGCCCGATTTGCAAGGCAAGGACGTGCTGGATTTGGGCTGCGGCTTCGGCTGGCATTGCCGGTATGCCCGCGAGCGGGGAGCAAGCTCCGCGACCGGCGTGGACTTGTCCGAAAATATGCTTCGAAGAGCTCGCGAAATGACGGACGACCCGGCGGTCACCTATATTCAGGCCGCCATAGAGGACGTTCGGTTTCCCGCATCGTCGTTCGATGCGGCAATCAGCTCATTGGCGCTTCATTACGTCGAACCGTTCGAGAGCTTATGCCGCACCGTCTACGACAGCCTGAGACCGGGAGGGACATTCGTCTTCTCCGTCGAGCATCCGATCTTTACCTCCCGCGAGGAGCAGGACTGGTGGCGCGACGGGCAGGGCAATCCCCTTCATTGGCCGGTCGACCATTATATGTCGGAGGGCATTCGCCGAACGTCCTTCTTGACCGACAACGTGATCAAATACCATCGCACCATGGCTTCTTACCTGAACGGCTTGATCCGGGCGGGCTTCCGCATTCGGGCCGTCAGCGAGCCCGGTCCTTCGGAGCAATTGCTGGCGCGGCTGCCCGAGGCAAAGGACGAAATGCGCAGGCCTATGTTTCTGCTCGTGTCGGCGCAGAAATAGGCTGCTTTGCTGCGGATTGCCCATATGCCCCTTCCAGCTCGAGCAGCCGCCGCTTCATCGGCAGTCCGCCGCGATAACCGGTGAGCGAACCGTCCTTGCCGACGACGCGGTGGCAAGGCACCGCGACCAGCAGCGGATTGGCGCCGATGGCGGCGGCAACGGCGCGAACCGCATCGGGCCGGCCGACCGCCGCCGCGACATCGGAATAAGTTCGCGTCTCCCCATAGGGAATATGGCACAGCGCTTTCCATACCGCTTGCTGAAATGCCGTTCCCGGCAGTCTGTAAGCCGCGTCGAATCGAGGCGCCTCTCCGTTTAAATAGCTCAGCAGCTCTTCCGCGAACCGCTTCAGGCCGTTGAACGGTTCCGCGCCCGACGGTTCGGCGTATATCAGTCCGGCTTCCGGCATCCGCCGCCGCGCCCAGCTGCGAAACGTTTCCTCCGACTCGTCCCATCCCCCGACGTAGCAAGGTCCCTCCGGGCCTGCCGCCGCAATCCACTCATGCCGGCCATGCCGCAGCCGGGTCCAGTATACCGTTTTTTCGATACTTGCTTTCGTCATGACGAACCTTCCTTTTTTGTCGTTTCCCGATAGGCCGTCGGCGTCAACCCCGTCATCCGTTTGAAGGCGCTGGCAAAATAGGAGCTGCTGCCGATGCCGAGCTCCTCGGCGATGCAGGCGGCGCTTTTGTCCGTATCCGCCAGCATCGACTTGGCCGCCTCCAGCCGCAGCCGCTGCGCGTATTGCATCGGCGAGACGCCCTTGACCCGCTTGAATAGACGCTGCAAATGCCAGGGGCTGCTATGGAACAAGCGGGACAGCGAATCCAGGCTGACGGCGCTCCGGTAGTGGCGGTCCAAGTAGTCGACGATGCCGTCCACCCATTCCTCCGCGGGCGGCCGGGCGCCGGTCGGCTTGCATCTTTTGCAGGGGCGAAATCCTTCGGACAACGCCTGTTCGGGATGCGTGAAGATGCGCACGTTGCCGCGGCTGGGCGGCCTGGACTTGCAGGACGGCTTGCAAAAAATGCCCGTCGTCCGCACCCCGTACCAGAACCGTCCGTCCCAATGGCCGTCGTTGCCGTTGATCGCTTGCCACTGCATATCGGACGGACTTGAGTTTCCGCTTGTCACTGGATCCCCTCCTTCGCAGCCTTTCCGGAGCGGATCGGCTCGGTTCTGTCGGTAAGAGTATACCTCCAATTGCCCGCAATTTCACTCCTTCGGGAATGTAAACGCAAGAAATCGAAACATGCGATGGCATGGAGTATGATACAACTATATTAAAGACAAACAAGACGTAAGGGGATTATGGACGATGATTCAAGTCAACGTGCCGGAGACGTTCAGCTTTGAGCAAAATCTGGCGTTTTTGAAACGATCGGCGAACGAATGCATGTACCGGATCGACGGCGCTTTCGTATACAAGGCGATCCGATTGAAAGACGGACAGCTCGCAGTCGTGCGTGCGGGCGCGGGCGGTTTCGGGCACGACGGGAAGAGGGAGGAGCCGCGAAGAGATGAGGCCGTCTCGGTCGCTCTGCTGGGCGGCGGCCGTCGGCCGTACGGAGCGGAACAGCTTGCCGAAGCCGCCGACTACGTCCGGGAATGGTTCGATCTGGATCGGGAGCTGGCGCCGTTTTACGAGCTGGCCGAGCGGGACTCGCTGTTGCGCGAGCCGGTTCGACGGTTTCGGGGACTGCGGCTGCTCGGCATACCCGATCTGTTCGAGGCGCTTTGCTGGGGCATTATCGGCCAGCAGATCAATTTGGCGTATGCTTATACGCTCAAGAGGCGGCTGGTGGAAAGCTTCGGAGAGGCGGTAACGGCGGAAGGGACGCAGCACTGGATGTTTCCGGAGCCCGCGGTTATTGCGGCTTTGTCGCCGCGAGACTTGGAGCCTTTGCGCATGTCCGTCCGCAAATGCGAATATTTGATAACCGCAGCCGAGAAGGCGGCCTCCGGCGAGCTTGGCAAAGCGAAGCTGCTGGATGCGGGCGGCGTGCAGGAGGCGGAAAAGCTGATGACGTCCGTTCGCGGCATCGGTCCATGGACGGCCCATTACGTCATTATGCGCTGCCTGAGATTGCCGTCGGCTTTTCCGATTGCGGACGTCGGCCTTCATAATGCCGTCAAGCTGCTGGCGGGCATGGACCGCAAGCCGACCATCCAGGAATTAAGGTCGCTGTCCGCCGACTGGGGGGGTTGGGAGGCCTACGCCACCTTCTACTTATGGCGGATGCTGTATTAGATCGACTCTCAAAAAATATATAAGTTGAACTAATTATTATCACTACTTATGCCAAGCTTCATGAGGAATCGACTTCCGATCGCTCTCGCAGAGGGATGCTTGGATTTCCTAGAACCCGTAACGGTTACCATCCCTATGCAAAGGCGAACACTGCCGTTTCTCCAGTTCGATTTCCTCATTCCGCTTGTTTCGCGTGATTCTCTAGTTCAACTTATATAGTAGTTTTCCAGAACTAAACAGGGTATTAAATAGGGGGGGTGGCATCGCAACCGACCAATTCTCCATAAAGAAACGATGCCCTCTTTTATATTGCCGGTCCTCAGAAAAAGTCCATGAGGTACGTCGTTCGTTCGGGTATGCGCGATTGCAAGCGATTTATAGCCTCCAAGTCGCCATGAATGCGACCAGAAGACGACAATTGCTCTCCCTTGCGGTAGCCCAGCATCATCATCGCCAGGGCGCCGATATCCAGGTGTACGCCCTCCGATGCCGGCAGTTCCGACTCGGAACGCGATACCAGGCAACGGCCGGACGCCCCCAGGCTCAGCTCGTACACGCCTTTATTCCACAGCGCATGCTCGTCCGCCACTTGCAAGGTTATCGTCACCGGTTCTCCGGGCAGGAACGGATACAACGGGAGGAAGGCTTCCACATCCACAATTCGCGCCATAAAATAAGGCACAATCTCCTGCTTGATCCGCGGATCAGGCAATAGGTCCGTCCATGTATCGTCGACGGGGACCGTCAGCTTCGCTTTGTCGATCATGGAATCGTGCTGCGCCAGGAAGCTCCACAGCGCCCGCTTCGCTTCCTCATGGAGCGCGACCATTTCGTGCACCCGAAGCTCCCGCTGCTCCACCTGATAGATTACGTAGCCTTGCTCCGCGCCGTCCGCGCCGCGGTATAACGCGATCTGCCCCTTCTTGCTCGAAGCAATGCGGCGCTGCCACCACAGCTCCGTCCTCGCAAGCGAGCCGTTGTACCGGGCGGCATACGTCTGGTAGACGGCATTCAGGCCCGCCACGCCTTCCACCCGTTCGATCGTTCCTTCATAGCTGGAGCGCGGCGGCAGCTGCGATGCTTCCAACGTATAGTGCTTATGCTCCGTAAAGGTCTCCCAACCGAATTTGCGATAAAAGGCGAAGGCGAACGGGTACAGGAACGACAGCGTCTGCCCTTTCTCCCTCATCGCCTCCAGCGAATGCTTCAGCAGCTTCGCGACCAAGCCTTGCCGGCGGTATTCCGGCCAAGTCGCCACGCCGGCGACGCCGCCCATGGCGAACGGCCGGCCCGCAATGTACGTCTGCAGCTCCAGCACGGTAGCTTGCGCGGCAAGACGATTGCCCGCGAACGCCGCCCACCGGTCCGCCGGCTCCTCCAGAAACCCGCTTCTGGAAGCTTCCAGCTCATCGGCCGTTTTTTTGTATTGAAAAGCAAATTGAGACAACGCCATACATTCGTCATAATGCTCTTGCCCGATAGATCCGATTCGAATTTGCCGCTGTTCCATGGCCTAATCCCCTCGCTTCGCCTATATTCTCGCGTACTTTATAGTCGTTAACATAGCATATTTCTCGCCGAACCGCCAGAAGCCGCCTTCCGTACGAAAGGCGGCTCATTACAATGATATTTGGCTTTGTGATTGGCTGATGCGTTACGAGTTCTTCAAGTCATGCTCCGCCGCTGGCGGGCGGAAAGTGGTATTCTCCGCGGTAATTGGATGCATTATAGGCCGGGTATTTGATCGGCCGATAATTATGTCCGGGAGGGGCGTCCCTGTCCTGCGTATAAATAAACATGACGTCGGCGTCCCAGAGCACAAGCTCGTCCCGTCCGTCTCCGGTCAGATCAATCGCCTCCGCGCACAGCTCCGGATGCCCGTCATTCGGAAATACAACGACTCGTTCCCCGCGGCCATTCATTAGACCGCCATAAGCCGTGCTCCCGTTCAACAGAATCAGATCCGTGCCGTCGCCCGTCCAGTTGACAGGCGTGATCAAATTCCCGTTCGTGCCCGGCTCGAACTGATGCAGAATCGTCCCGTCGTAATCCATGATGTAGAGTATGCCCTGGCTGCCCCAATAGGTCGTTGCCGCAATCTGGAGACCCGTCAGCTCGGGCCGATAATTGCCGATACTAATCCGCTGGCCATGCCCGATCATGAGCTTGCGCAGCAGCTCCCCTTGCAGATTGGCGATCATCAGCCCTTCGTCGCCGGACACAATGGCGATATGCGGCTCCAGGTGAGAGGGATGCCATTGCCCGATAATGATTTCGTCGGTATGGTCGGTGGGCACGGGTAGCGTCCATAACAGGCGCCCGTCGTGGTCCAGCAGATGATACCCGACAAATACCTCGTCCCGCCCGTCCCCGTCGACATCGCAGGTGAACGGAAAATGCCCGGTATTGTTGCCCTGAAACTTCCACATCGGCTGCAACTCGCGATTGAAGGCCCACAGACGGCTGTACCTGTCTTTGATCACCAGATCGGACGGTCGGTCGTGTCCCGACAGATTGGCGATACGGATGGCGTCTACATTGACCCGGTCAAAAGCGTATTCGCCGAACGGCACGGAATGCAGAGACTCGTCCGGCTCCGCGGCCAGCGGCACGGGAATCTGTCTCTTAACCGAACCGTCCCGGCCATCCAGAATGGTCAGCTTGAAGTCGAGCACCGCAATCACTTCGTCATACCCGTCCCCGTCGATATCGTACACCTGCAACGGCAGATCGGCGGTCAGAAGATGCATCTCGGGGTTCGTGCTGGGTTCGCCCCACTGCCACAGAACTTCCCCTTCAAGCGTGATGCCGGTCAGACAACTGATGAAGGCGTACGCATCCTTGTGCCCGCGTTTCTGATGCTGGGCCAATACGAGCTGCTTCTCGTCGCGGCCGAGCAGATGCCCGAAGCGAATTTGCCTTGCCGTACCGAAGTTGTGCAAGTCAATGCGCTTCCACAGCCGGGGCTGCGGGTACTGCGCCCTCTGTTGCTCCAGCCGTTCCGATGCCGCTGCTTGCCGCAGCAGCCAGCTTTCGCGTTCGGCTGTCGTCATCGTGACGCGCACGTCGGTGAATTGCGCGGGCATTCGTGCGCTTAATCCGATTCGGCCGCCGTCGTAGGATTCGTCTTTTACCGTAAGCAGCACTTCGCCGTTCATGCCGGCTTGCAGGGCAGTCCCTTTGCACGTGACGGTTAGATGAAGGGGCTTATCGGTATCGTACGGAAAAGGCATGGAAGCAAGCTCGTCGAACTCCTCTTGATCGCGCCGTATCAAGACCAATCTCTGGTCGTTCAGACCGACGAAGTAATAGCGGCGGCTGTGCTGGTAGCGTACGAGCACGCCGCAGTGGCTGCGGGTCGAGAAGGGACGCAGGGTGACCGACAGGGTGTAATCGGTCCATTGCTCCTCGCCGCTGACAAGCGTGGGCCACAGATCGCCGCGAATGGCCGCCTGGGGACGGGTCTGCTCCATCCAGCGCCGGCCATTGCTATTCGTAATGATCCAGCTTGGCCCAAGCCAGCCGTAATAGACGATGGGGTCGTACCAATTGCCGCAGTACCCTGCCGGGGGTACATAATGGTATTCGCCGGCCGCGGAATGCTTCGGATCGAACGGGAAGGCGCCCAGCGGGAAGTCCGTGAAGGTTTCGTCCCAAACAGTGATTTGATCGTTCACGATATGCCGCTCCTTTCGATTACCGATTGTTGTACCATTCCGTCCAGAAGGCAATCGCCTTGTCGCCGCCGGAAGCGCGATAGCGCTTGACGTAATCGTCCCAAGTCGCATCGATATCTTCGCTGCCGAACATGGATTTGGCCGTATATTCTTCCACGATGGCATCCAGGTTGTACGCCGCCAGATCCGGGTTGTAAGGCAAAGCGGCCGCGATCTCGTCCAGAACGCCGATATCGGTCGCCCTGTACAGATTCTCCAGAACCGCCGGCTCGTAGTTGGTGCCCAGATACGATTTGACATCGTCATCCAACTGCCCGTGCTTAATCATGGAGAACGCCCAATGCAGCGGCTGCAGCTCTTTGTCGGTCAACTGGACGTTGCCGGAGCCGTCCTTGGTGTAATGCTCATTCTCGATGCCGAGATAGACATAGGCGGTTCCTTCGGGAGACAGCACCCAATCGAAGAACGACAGCAGCTTCTCTACATTTTCCGCCGTGCGGGTAATGCCCATGTAATGCCGATTCACCGAATCGTAGGCGAAGGTCGTCGCGCTTCCATCCGGACGCAGCGGCGGGTCGATGGTTATAAAGTGATCGAATGTATCCGGGGCGAATTCCCGGTTGGTCGCAAAGTGCCAGAAGCCGTTAAACATGCCGTATTGCATCGTGCCGACCTTCTCGCGGAAGACCGAGCTGTTGGATGTCGCCCACTCCGGATCGAACACCTTGTTCTGCACAAGCTTGTTCATAAATTTCAAATACTCCTTGTACTGCTCCGAGATGGCGGGCGGAATCACTTCCCCGTCGATTACCTTGTAGGTTTCCGCATCGAAGGCGGCTTTGAACAGCCTGCCCCCGTAACTGAGGTCGTTATTGCCGACAAGACCGTAGGTATCGTTGCGGTCATTGCCGTCCGGGTCCTGCCGGGTGAAGGCAACCAGGACGTCATAGAACTCGTCGATCGTTTTCGGAATATCCAGTTCAAGCGCATCCAGCCATGTTTTGTTAATGTAGACGACCTGATTGAAGGCGTCGTGGCGGTGGTAAGGAATCCCCCAGATTTCGCCGTTCTCGCCGGTCACCGGAAGCCAGGCCTCCTCTGGAATCTGCTTAAAGTTGGGATACTGGTCCAGGTAAGGACGAAGATCCACGAGCAGATCGTCATTGGCGAATTGCAGCAGTTTATTGCGATTGACCGAAGTGACCATGAAGGCGTCGGGATAATCGTTGGAAGCCATCGTGATATTGAGCTTGTCCATATAGCCGCTTGAGCCCGGCGACTCCAGATGAATTCTGACGCCTGTCTTCTCCTCCAGGAAATCAATATACTCATTATCCGACAATGACATCCCCTTCGTGTCGACGTTGAAGTCGAACATGACTTCATACGGACGGGCCGGCGCATCCGTAGACGGCGTACCGTTATTCGCGCCGGAATTGGAACCGCTTCCAGAGCTGTTGGAGCTGCAGCCCGCTGCCAGGATGGTCATCGAGAGCGCGACGAGCGGCACAAGCTGATACATTCTTTTCATCTTTTGAACCTCCCATATCGATTTGTTGGTCTGCTTCCATTTCATTGTAGGGGATTCGTTTCCTGTCACAATGAACAGTTATGCTTGTTATGTTCAGGATTTGCGATTCAAGCATGTACATTTTCTTCGCTTGTGCACAGATCTCGCAATAATCGCCGCCAGGGCCGATTCCCTTGTACGAAGCCTCACCCCAGGTTCTGCTCTCTTCTAATGGATTTGCGGTATTCGTTCGGCGTCGTATGGTACAGCTTCTTGAAGTGCCTGATGAAGGTATGCGTCGTATCGTAACCGCATTGCTCGGCAATCTGGTAAATGGTCAATTGATCGTTCTCCAGCAGCTTGACCGCCTTCTGCGTACGCAGCCGGATCACATAGTCCACGAAGCCGATGCCCAGATAGCTTTTCAGCACCGCGCTCAGGTAGGAGGGACTCATGGACAGCTTGTCCGCAATTTCGCCGAGCGAGATCGGGCGGTCGTAATGCTCGTCGATGTAGGAGACGATCCATTCCGCCGTGCTGTTCGTCTGCTGCTGGTTGGCGTTCAGCTGCTCGTGCAGCCAATTGCACAGCTTCAACAGGTACGCTTTTTTTTCATCGAAAAATTCATAGTTATGCAGCTTGAAAAACAAGTCTTCCTTAAAGTGGCTGTGCAAATCGATGCGATGATCCAGCGCATATTTAGTCAGATTGGACAATGCGTTGTAGAAGTAGGCATGCAGCGATTCCAGCGAGCTTGCTTCCTTCTGCAGCATCTCTTCGATCGCATTGTCCAAATTTTTCTCCACCAGGTCCATTCTTCCGTTGGCGAGGTCCTGAATCAGCGCTTGCGTCTGTTCCGCGACGAACGTCACTTCTTCGCTGTGCCGCTTCGGAATCTGACTGTACCGGATAATCGACTGCTTGCCGAACAGGCTTTTGAAGGCGAGACACTGAATCGCATGGGCATAACATTGATTCACCTCCAGCAGCTGCGAGGCGGTGTCGCTGACACCTGCGCACATGGTCAGCCCGAACTGCTGGCGCACATCGGATTGAATGTAGGCAATCTGGGACGAAATATGGGCCGGCAGCTCGTCGCTGGAATCGCCATCCGCTTGGTCGAACCCAAGCAGCATCGTATACTTGCCCAGCTCCGTGTTCAGCAGGTAAGCATTATATTCCAGCGCGAATGTCCATTTGATCGCGTTAAACACCGTTTTGTTCATCAGCAGCCGCTCATTGACGGGGAGTGACGAAACGGCATGATAGTAATCGTCAATCTGGAACACGATGACGCAGAATCGGGCGCTGTCCAGCCGAATATCGTATTGGAGGGCTTTCTCGGCAAAGTTTTGAATGGGACGTCCGCCCAGCAGATCCGCGATAAGTCCCGTCTGCGAATCCAGCAGCGTGAACGTGCGCTGACTCTCGTAAATACGGGTCGCCTTCTTATTCATATAGACCGTATGCAGCCATGGGAATAGGCCCATCACGACGGCGGCCGCCATAAGCAGCAGCATATACGGCCGCACTGTCGTGCGGCTGTCCGGCAGCGCGGACAATGGGATTAGCGTGAGCAGCGACCAATCGTTGTTCCCGGAACGAGATTGAATAACGACGTGTTCGCTCAGCAGAAAGCTGGATTGGTTATGACTGAAAATATGATCTTTGTTCGCCTCGAAAAAACGAAGCGTATCCTCCGAGCCCGCCAGCAGCGGCTCCTTGTTTCGGTCGACCCAGACGATATGCGGATTGCCTTCCAGCAGCTGATCGCGAATGAACGCTTCCTTCATATTAAACGACAATGCGCTGCTGCTGTTCTTGATCAAGCTTGGAACGGCCGCAACAAAGGAAAGCATGCTTTCGGACGCCGGTTGATTGCTGCTGCGCACGCTCGAGTTTACCCACATGGGACCGGCCGGCTGCTCATAGAAGCGATCGAACACCTTCCGATGCGGGAAATCGGAAAGTCCCGAAATCACAAACGAGGTGGAGAGAATCCGGTCGATGGACTTGTTGTACAGATAAACGGAATCAATGCCGGACTGTGCCTGGATCAGACGCGTAAACTCCTTCTGAATCAGGCTGAGCCGATACATATCCTGATGCAGCTCGGCATCGGGCCGATGAATCCATTGCGTCAGCTCGCGATTGAGCAATTGCTGCTTGTAGAGCGCATCCATGCTGCCCGTGAAGAGCACCAGACTGGAGAAAGCGCGCTCATGTTGTCGTTCGCTGGCAAAAATGCGATCGTTCATTTGATTCTCGCGCATCTGACGATCATACAGCCACAGTGCGCATGCAGCAATCAACAACACGGTCAAAAAACCGATGTATAAGTAATTTTCCTTGATCGTGCCGAGACCGAAATATTTTCTCATGCTGCACCTTCCCTCATGACAAAGTTTCAAAGCGGTAGTCTATCTATTGTAGAGAGAAATCGCCGTGAGCGAAATACTGTTCAGGACGGAATCTAAAGAAATATACATACTCAAATAAATTGACCATAGGCTTGTCCCTCCTGCGTTGCCTATGCTTAAAGTGCGGCTTGACCATTCATGAAAGACCAATAACGGGAGGGAGGAATGGGCAATGGAAGATCAACGCGCTCCGGCAGCGGTCTTGCGTCGTCCGGCGAACCGGCGGTCCGGTTTCATCAACACGCTGATGAAATACCGATATTTGTACTTGATGCTGCTGCCCGGATTCGTTTGGTATTTTATTTACAAATATTTGCCCATGTATGGATTAATTATCGCGTTCAAGGATTTCAGCTTCTCCAAGGGCATATGGGGCAGTCCCTGGGCGGGATGGAAGCATTTCGAGTTTCTGTTCTCTTACCCTGATTTTTATCGCATTCTGAAAAATACCATCGTGCTGAACGTCATGGAGCTGCTGTTTGCGTTTCCGATGCCGATTATTCTGGCCTTGATGCTGAATGAGCTTCGCAGCATGCTGTTAAAGCGCTCCATCCAGACCATCGTTTATTTCCCGCATTTTCTTTCCTGGATCGTCTTCGGGGGAATCGTTATCCAGCTGCTGTCGCCGAACGACGGCCTCGTTAATCAACTGCGCGAGCTGGTGGGACTGGAGCCCGTTCATTACATGACACAGTCCGAATATTTCCGGCCCATTGTCATTATATCTCTTATTCTCAAAGAGACCGGCTGGGGTGCAATCATCTTCCTGGCCGCGCTGGCCGGAATCGATCCCGCCCAATACGAAGCGGCCACGATGGACGGCGTCTCCCGCTGGCAGAAGCTAATTTACATTACGCTGCCGGGCATCCGCAACACCATTATATTGTTATTCATCCTAAAAATAGGAAGTATGCTCGATTACGGCTTCGAGCAAATCTTCATTATGTACAATCCGACGGTCTACGATGTCGGGGATGTGCTCAGCACCTATATTTACCGGATCGGCTTGCAGGATGCCAGATTCAGCTTGACGACGGCAATCGGCTTCTTCCAGTCCTTTATCGGACTGATCCTGATCTGGTCGGCCAACCGGATGGCCAAGAAGTACAGCGATGTGTCGATTTGGTAATGAGAGAGGAGGAGACGAAGTGTCCGCAAAATTTTCCATCGGCAATGCCGTCAATGGCACGTTGCTTATCCTGTTCGCTCTGCTCACATTTCTGCCGTTTTATTACGTTGTGATGGCCTCGATCAGCGAGCCCCATCTGATTCGCGAAGGCCAGCTGCTGCTGTTCCCGAGGGGATTCGATCTAACGGCCTACCGGGTCATCTTGGAGAATGACCGGTTCCTGACCTCGTTTGTCAATACGGTGACTAGAACCGTGCTTGGACTTGCGATCAATTTGATTTTGCAGCTGACCTTCGCGTATGCGTTATCCAAGCGTTATTTGCCCGGCCGCCGATTTTTTATGGTCTACATCATCATTACCATGTTGTTTAATGGCGGCATCATCCCGACCTATCTGATCGTCAGGGGAACGGGGCTGCTGGATACGATCTGGGCGCTTGTCATTCCGGTCGCGATGAGCACATGGAATATTATTTTATTGCGTTCCTTCTTTGAGAATGTGCCGGACAGCCTTGAGGAATCGGCCAAAATTGACGGGGCCAACGATCTGATTATTTTTTTCCGCATCTATTTGCCCTTGTCGATGGCATCGGTAACGACGATCGGCTTGTTTATCGCCGTTATGCATTGGAATACGTATATGGATGCGGTCATCTATATTCGCTCCGCCGAGTTGCAGGTGCTCCAGACGTATCTCCGGGATATGGTCGTGCAGATGGAGATGGCGGCGACGCTGGGGGATATGGGCGTGATCAATGAAACGACCGGTTTATCGGTGCGTACCGCCGCTATTTTCCTGACCGTCTTGCCCATTATATGCGTGTACCCATTCGTTCAAAAATACTTTGTCAAAGGCGTTACTTTGGGGGCTGTTAAGGGCTGAGCCTTTTCGACAGCAAAGTTTTTGCAATACTCAAGTTATCAGAATTTCACCATAATATTGGGTCGCACGACCTATGAAGCGGGGAGAAACGGCAACCTATCGTTGCAGCTCTAGCAGGCGGGACTTAGCTAAAGCAGTTTCATTTTACAGAGCATTTGACAGGCAAGCTGCCTATCAAATGCTTTTTTATTCAAACGCTTAAGAAGAAACGCCGATCGGAACGACAAAAAATAAGACGGAAGATGCATCGCGGCCCATTTGAAAACGCTTCCGAAAACCTATTGCCTGTTGCCTTGCCGGAGCTTAAGATCATGGTGTCGACATTGGAAATTGTTTTATCGATTGTGCAAACGTTTGCTCATCACTGCTGAAACTGCACCATGCATCCGTATCTGCAGCATCGCTGCTGAATCCTGCACTATGTAACCGTACCTGCATAATCTCCTACCGAAAATGCACCAAAGTAACCGTATCTGCAGCATCGTAACTAAAACCTGCACTACCGCCGTTGCTACAGCAAATCGCCCTGTGTCACACCGCCGCAACCGAACCCGCACCGCACTGGCCCGTGCCGCTGTATCGACTGCACACAACCTGCATCCGCCGCCTCTCAACGCCCTTATCCGACCCATCACGAGTTTGATGCCAATCGACAATGCCCGGAGTTCACCTGATTTTCGCAAGTCCATCCATATCCCATTCAAAAGGAGGATTTAAAAAAATGAAAATCAAACCAACCGTCAGCTTGCTGCTGGGGTTGACTATGCTGCTCTCCCTGTTTTGGAATGCCGCGTCTTTTTTGTCGCCATCGCCGACGGCCGTTGTATCGGCGGCGGGTTCGTCAGAGGCGACGGTATATTATTACAAGCCGTATCGCAATTGGACAACCGTTAACATCCATCATAACGGAGGCGGCAGCTGGACGGCTGTGCCCGGAACGGCAATGGCGAATGCCTGCCAGGACTGGGCGGTTTATACGGTCAATCTTGGAAGCGCTTCCTCTATGCAGGCCGTATTTACGAACGGCTCCGGCGCATGGGATAACTTGAACGGAAGCAACTATGCGATGGGAGCCGGCATTCACCAGGTCAAAAATGGCTTGTTGACCGCCTCGGCCGGCAATCCGTGCGAGGATCCGCCGGAAACATCGGGCCAAACGCTGACCGTCTATTATAAACCGGCATCGAACTGGACGCAGTCTTATTTGCATTACAAGCCGAACGGGGGAGTCTGGACGACGGCGCCGGGAGTGCCGATGGAGCAGGCTTGCGCCGGATGGGTTCGCAAAGAGCTTGCACTCGGATCCGCTTCAGGCGCAGCGGCCGTCTTCACGAACGGCTCCGGCCTGTGGGACAACAATCAGGGGCGGGATTATGCGATGGGCACCGGCGTCGTGCGGGTCGAGGGCGGCGTCATGGCGGCGGGAAGCCCATGCCCGGATCTGCCGCCGGATTCGACGCCGCCGTCGATGCCGGAGCAGCTGACGGCTTCCGCCGTGACGAGCTCGTCCTTGACGTTGTCCTGGTCGGCTTCCGCGGACAACGAAGGCGGCAGCGGCATGGCGGGATATGTGCTGTACCGGAACGGAGCCGTTATCCGCGACGATCTGACGGCAACCTCGTTTACCGATACAGGTCTCAGTCCTTCGACCGCATACGCCTACGCCGTTCAGGCCAAGGATCGGAGCGGCAACTTGTCGGCGCTGTCAGCGGAAGTTACGGCAACGACGCTGCAAGGCAATACGGCGGAGGTGTATTATAACTTGCAAGAAAAAGGCTGGGCTTCCGCGCATATGCATTACATGCCGGCGGGCTCGTCTTGGTCTGCGCTCCCCGGACCTGCCATGACGGAGGCGGCCTGCGCCGGCTGGGCCAAGCTGACGGTCAACTTAGGCGGCGCCGCAACGATGAAAGCCGCCTTCAACAACGGCAGCGGCTTGTGGGACAATAACGGCGGCCAGGACTACACGATCGGCACCGGCCGGACCGTCGTCTCGGGCGGCGCGGCGGCCGCCAATGCCGCCAATCCGTGCGCTCCGCTGCCGCCGGATACGACGGCGCCCTCCGTTCCCGCCGATGTGGCGGCTTCCGTCAACGGCTT
>Ga0065721_10049860_pt1 | contig 26170 bp, 21 predicted proteins | sample Mesricmetagenome_FD_59108 | JGI IMG/M metagenome (GOLD analysis project Ga0065721, IMG submission 59108) | Mesophilic microbial community from rice straw/compost enrichment Sample: eDNA_1 v2 (version 2) | ecosystem: Engineered > Solid waste > Grass > Composting > Bioreactor | place: USA: Davis... | reverse complement strand
CGCTCGTAGGTTATTATGAAGCGATGATCCTACGCCCGGATCGTACCTATGTATTGAAAAATTTCTCCCGCCCGGTTCAGTTTATCATGGGTAAATACGATACGGCAGTACCTCTTGAACAAGGCCTGCAGCAATGCCATTTACCCGGATTTTCTTATATTCATATACTTGAGCATTCAGGACATATGGGTATGTGGGAAGAACCGGACCTGAGTAATGAATTGTTGAAGTCATTCCTGTTAAATGAAAAAATTGAATAATGTAAACTGATCTTTACACCAGTAGGCGAATGAGAAAGGTCCTGGCTATAGCTGTCTTTTTGTGTGGAATCATCCCGTCCCTTTTTGCGGAGCATATCAAGGGCGGGGAAATGTTTTATGAATACCTGGGCCCCGGCGCATCGGCCAATTTGTCAAAATACCGCATCACGTTAAAATTATACATCGATTGTGCCGCCACCAGTCCCGGCCAGCTCGATAATGCCATTACGCTTACGATCTACGATAAAGGCAATTTCTCACAGGTAGCGGGCAGCCCCTTTAATGCCCCGATGGTCAACGAGGTGTTTGCCCGTTTCGATCCCAATTCAAATCCCTGTATTACCAACCCGCCCACCGATGTATGTTACCGCATCCGGTCGTTTACCACCACGGTTGAGCTGCCCACCAATACCCATGGTTATGCCGTGGCTTACCAGCGTTGCTGCCGTATCAACAATATCATCAACCTGTCGCCACCCAGCAATGTAGTAGGGGCCACCTATACCTGTGAAATACCTGGCACCAATACACGGCCCGATGCCTACCAGAACAGCAGCCCGCAATTCGTGACCAACGACGCCACCGCCATTTGCCGCGGTAGCAATTTCACCCTGAGCTTTGCTGCCGCCACCGAGCCCGACAGCGATTCGCTGGTATATATGTTTTGCAGTGGTTTTGTGGGTGCTTCGCAGGGTTCGCCCAATCCACCGGTTGCCACTTCGCCACCGTATCAACAGCTGAGCTACCGGTCGCCTTATGATGGCACCGCACCGCTGGGCGGCCAGGTAAGCATCGATTCAAAAACCGGTTTGATAACCGGTGTGGCGCCCCGTGATATCGGCCAATACGTAATTACGGTGTGCGCCTACGAATACCGGGAGGGCGTGCTTATCAACATCCACCGAAAAGATATTCATGTAAAAGTATCAGACTGTATCCCGCTGCAAGCCTTGTTAAAACCCAACTACTCTTATTGCGATGATTTTTTTGTGACCTTCCGTAACGAACAGGTCAACCCGGCCGGCTCGGTATATATCTGGGATTATGGCGACGGCTCAAAACCCGATACCACTACCGATATTGAAGGTCGCGTGCAACACCAGTATGCCGATACCGGCACCTATACGGTGAAACTAAAAGTAATACTGGCTGGTCAGTGCGAAGATGAAACAATAACACTGGCAAAAGTATATCCCGGTTTTTATCCCGGTTTCAGGGTAAACGGCACCTGTGTGCTGCTGCCCCTGCAATTTGTAGATACCTCGGCCAGCCGCTATGGTGCACCGAGTAAATGGAGATGGGATTTTGGCGACGAAACCACCACTGCCGATACATCCACCCAACAAAATCCTTCCTGGAAATACAATACCACGGGTATAAAACAGGTGCAGCTGATCGTGGAAAGTAATAAAGGATGTATCGATACGGTGAATGTGCAAACCGAAGTAAGGGATAAGCCGCCGATCGATTTTTTATCGAGAGATACGCTGATCTGCAGCATCGATACCCTGCGGCTGCATGCTTATGGTACGGGCATCTTCAAGTGGTCGCCCCTGTACAATATCCGGTATGAAAACACCGCCGACCCGGAGGTTTGGCCAAAGACCACCACCTGGTACACCGTGGAGCTGAATGAAAATGGTTGTGTGAACAGGGATTCGATGCGCGTGCGTGTGGTGGATTTTGTGACCCTGAATGCGGGGCCCGACAGCACCATTTGTTTGACCGATACCGTACAACTGAACCCGCAATCGGATGGGCTGCGTTTCGAATGGTCGGGCAATGTACCGGGCTATATCAGCGACGATACGGCTAAGCGGCCCTTTGTAACGCCGGCTTCTACCACCACCTACACGGTTACGGCCCATATCGGCAAGTGCAATACTACCGACGATATCACGCTTCGAACGGTGCCCTATCCGGTTGCCATGGCAGGCCCCGATACTTTGATCTGCTACGACGATACCGCCTCTATCAAGGCAAGTATCGACGGGAATACATTTACCTGGTCGCCTACCAGCACCCTGGGCAGTCCAAACAGTTTAACTACCCTGGCCTGGCCCCGGAAAACCACGTCCTATATTCTCAGTGCCTACGATACGCGCGGTTGCCCCAAGCCGGGTCGCGATACGGTAGTGGTAAACGTAAAAGATGAGATCATTGCCTTTGCCGGCAACGATACCTCCATTGTGGTAGGGCAGCCGCTTCAATTGCATGCCAGGGGCGGTGATTTTTATGAATGGACGCCTTACAGTTACCTGAACCGTACCGATGTTGCCGACCCGGTGGTTTTGCTGGACGATAATTTTTCCTACCAATTACGAGCCTATACCGCAGAAGGCTGTTACGATTTGGATACCATCAATATCAAAGTCTTCAAAACCAGTCCCGATATATTTGTGCCCAACGCCTTCCGTCCCGGCGCGGCCCGCAACAATGTATTACGGCCCATCCCGGTGGGTATATCCAAACTCGATTTCTTCAGGGTATACAACCGCTGGGGCCAACTGGTATTCCAGAGTTTCTCGCCCGAAATAGGATGGGATGGCACCCTGGCCGGTAAGCCGCAGGCCACCGGTACCTATGTATGGATGGTGCGCGGAACTGATTTTACCGGCAAAACGGTTATAAAAAGGGGTACCGCCATCCTGATACGCTAGCAACATTTTTTCCTAGATTGCAACCTCAAAAACTGGCAAACATGAAAACTGTTTTGATAACGGGCGCCACTTCGGGTTTTGGAAAAGCGATAGCGGAAAAATTTGCAGCCACCAACCATCGACTCATCATCACCGGCCGCCGCGCCGACCGGCTGGAGGCCATCCGTAAGGAACTATCTAAACAGGCGCCTGTGCATGCCCTGGTTTTTGATGTGCAAAACAGGGAAGCGGTATTCAACGCCATCGGTGGACTGCCGGCTGAATTTGCCACTATCGATATTCTCATCAATAATGCAGGGCTGGCATTGGGCCGCGATTATTTCGAAGAAGCAGCACTGGACGACTGGGAAACCATGCTCGATACCAATGTAAAAGGCATGATGTATGTAACCAGGGCGGTATTGCCCGGTATGATCAGCCGCCGCCAGGGGCATATCATAAATATGGGTTCCATTGCCGGCAAGGAGGTGTACGACAGGGGGAACGGGTACAATACTTCCAAACATGCTGTAGATGCCCTTTCAAAATCCATGCGGATAGACCTGCTAAGGCACAAAATAAAGGTGACGGCCATTCACCCCGGAGCTGCCGATACCGAGTTTTCGATGGTGCGGTTCAAGGGCAATGAGGATGCCGCCAAAAAGGTATATGAAGGGTACCAGCCCCTCACGGCGGAAGATGTGGCCAATGTGGTGTATTATACTACTACGGTACCCCCTCATGTTTGTATTAACGACCTGGTTTTGACTTGTTTAGCCCAGGCAAACTCCTTTTATTTGCATAAAGAAAGTTGAGCTTTTAAGTAGGTAAATCTCTTTAAGATGGGTGAATTACTGGTTTTCGCGGTTTGAATAACCCGCCGATTTGTTTAATTTTACAATCTATCCAATTTCCAATGATCCTACATAAAAAACCAAATATCATGAACAAATCCCAGTGGCCATTGTGGTCAACCTTATTACTTATTCTATTCTCCTCCAAACTGTCCGCACAGAACGACATTATCAGGCAACAAAGTTGTGAAGGCAATCCATACCAGCAAACTGTAGATAGTTTAAAACAAGCGTATGCATCGCAGGGATTCAGCCTGTTGCGCGAAGCATCGGTTACTATGGAGAGCGAATTTGAAATGCCCATCGTCCTACCCATGCAGGCCGGTACCTGGTACCAGTTTATTTTTATTGGCGACCCCAGCTCCAGGTTATACGAAGTGCGTATGTACGACTGGAACGAACGCCAGGTTGTATATAAAAAGAACCAATGGGGCGATGTGGATGGCAATATCATCAGTTACAGCTATGTTCCCCAGTTCAGCGAATACCATATGATAAAACCGGTGCAGGTAAATAAAAAGAAAAAGAAATTGTGCGGTTATGTATTGTTGCTGAAAAAGCCCGATCCAAACGCAAAAAGATAAAATAAAAAAAAAAGCCCCGTCGAAAGACGGGGTTTTTTTATTGTGCCAATGATATGTTTATCTGTACGCCAGCCCTGGTGGTGGTGATGGGTGGTGAAGTGGATATCTTCGGTTCCACCCTTCGCTGGTCGAAATAGAGCGTCATTTTTACGCGGTTGCTGATCACATAATCGATCGTTGGATTGATGGTGATCACCTTCTGACCATTGGTGGGCAGCGTTTGTGTTTGATCGAGCCGGCTGTTGGCGGTGATATCGTCGCGGAAGCCCAGCACCAGCCTGAAGTTGGCATCGTTTTGCAGCGGCTTGCCTTTCCATTTTATCCAGGAGAAAGCGCCCCTTTTGCGGAACCCCGCGCTTATACCGAACTCGGTAGACCGGGCCTCGCTCAACTGGAAATCGATCAGGCTCAGGCTCACCGTCCTTGATTTTTTGTATTCAAAACTGGCGGTAAGCTGGTTGGTGAACTGCATATCGAGATTGATCAAAGGCGCAAATTGTTCGCTAATAGAAATGTTCGGCACCAGGAAGTAGGGGATAAAGTTACCGGTAAGCGTATCTACAAATCCGGGCGCATTGTACAAAAGCGGATCCTGGTACAACAGCGCCGAGCTAAAGCTGTTCATGCTCAGCGAGCTCTTATAGTCATGTGAAATGGTAAAGCTGCTGAAGATCTTTTCCATGCCTGGTATACGCGTTAATCCATTATAAGTTATCCTCCAGTTTGGACGGGGCAATATCCCCGAGAACGGGTTGGAGCGGATATTCGGGTTGTTTTGTTTAATAAGTGGCACCGAATTGGGATCCTTGCCGGTATAAGCTGCAATAAATGCAGGTAACAATACATCCTGTGCATAACGGCTGTAACCGGTGTAAAATCCATCGCTCAGGAACTTGTCGTTGGGGTCCAGGGCCTGCCAGTAAGGATTGCTTTCGGCCAGGCGTTTCGACAACACAATCCGGTTGGCTTCAAATTGCCGGAAAGTTTCCGATACCTCGTTTGCCTTCACCGGGTTAAACATGGTCTTCAGTGCAATATAACTTACGTCAAAGCTGCCCGATGTGTACGGGTTCAACCGGGCGAAATGATTGCCTGTGCCGGTGGTATCTTTATACAGTTCGCTGTACATTTTACCAAAGGTCTTATTAAGCGAAATGTCTATCGTGAGGTCCCGGATGGGCTGCAACGTAGCGGTGATGTTCAGCCGCTGCTGGAAATCCTGCCGGTTTTGGTAGTTGAACGTGGAGTCCGGGGTGAGCCATCCCTTCGATGCCATCATGTTCACAAAATTGGTATCGGGCTGCTGACCAAATATAAATCCGAGACCGGGCGCACGCGATTTGAAGTTCATGCCCAATGCCCGGGTGCTGTCAGTATATCCATAGATAGCAGCACTGGCATTCTCGGTATATTGAATGCTCATTCTTTTTAGTGAAGTCAGGAACCTGCCTGCAAATTTTACAGCGCCCGGTAGTACCAGCGGTTCATTTTTATCACGCTTCTTTTTCTTGCCGGTGCTGTCTGTTTTGGCGCCCGGAGCGCCGGGAGGCGCAGGCGGTGGTGGTGGCGGCGCATCTTCATCAAAGGCGCGCAGCAGCCTGCTTTTGGCGTACAGCCTGGTAAAATCCAGCTCACCGGTGAGGTTCTTTTGCTGGCTGTTCGACAAGGTGTTACCCAGGTTACGGGCAATCAGCGAAGCGGCCAGCCAGTCGAAGGTGGCGGTATAACCGGCACGAACGGTCATCCAGTCCAGGAATGGTATTTTGCTGGTGGGCAGGGTATACGAAACGGTTGCTTTCTGGTTGTACTGAATGGTACGTCCGCCTTTCCAGAAATTATCCCACATACGTTTTTTCTCGTTCTCATCGAGGCGGCCGCTGTCTTCATCCACCCAGGCCCGGTTCAACGCCGTATAATCCAGGTTGAGCGAACGGGTAAGGTCCCAACGCAGGTTATAGGTACGGTCGAAGGTGAAGAACTTGTCGTAGGTTTCAGGGATCATTCCCTTGGGTGTGCCCACACTGCGTGGACGGAAGGCGCCGAACTGCCTGTTGACATCGGCCCTGAAACCCAGCAATGAGGGCATGGGGTTGATGTTAAAATCCCTGATCAACGCCAGCCACGGTGTCCTGGTTTTGAACAACTTTTTGGCGGGTTCCCAATACCTGGGGTTGGATGTATAATTATAACCCAAACCGGCGCGGTGCCGCACGATCTCGTTACTTTCGATCAGCGGGTTGTGCTGCTCTTCTTTATAATACGAATAGCTTACATCGAAGTTCTCGATGCTCCATATTTGTTGTTTCTTACCACTCACATTGTTCTTCTTCACATTGGTGAAGTTCACCGTTTTGATGGTGCGTACATCCACGGCATCACGGCGTATACTGTCTTTGGCGTTGCCGGCGGCAGCATCCAGTTTATCCTTCAGTTTTATATCCAGGTCGTAAGGATCGTATTCCGGTGTAGTGACGGTTTGCGAAACGCTGGCATAAACGGGTATCGATATACCGGCTTTGGCAGGCAGCAGTTTACCCAGCTCCAGGTTGGTGGCCACATCAAACTGTGTAAAGGCCTCGCGGGAACGTTCGTTTACGCGCTGTTCCAACGTACCCCAGCCGGTGCTGCGGGCGGCGCCGGACAGATATAAGGTGCCCAAATCGGCCAGTTTAATGTCAACACGACCCAGGGCAGCCCAGGCGCCATGCTCATCCAGCTCGCTCAGGCGAAGCTCGTTGAACCATACTTCGGTACAGGCTTCAACACGTGTGCGGTTTTCCACGCCCATAAACATAACGCGTACTTCGCCCAGGTTGGGGTTACCCAGTATCGCATACTCATGGCCATTGCCATCTGTTTGTTTGAAATACTGGAAGGTGGCGCCATTGTTATTCCGGTCTACCTTCAGTTTGGTGAGGCGCTCCAGTACAAGATTCAGTTCATTGGCCGTCGGCCATACCGACTCGTGTGCGTTGTTGCCCCAGGGCGATATCTTCAGCGGGATCTTGACCTCATAAAAATTACTGATCAGGTCGTTACCCAGCCTTATCACGCCATACAGCTCGTTGTCCTGTAAGTCGGTCATGCTTCTAACCGATTCGGCATGTATGTATAACTGCAGGCGTTTGTATTGACGCAGGTCCAGGTTCATGGTCTTGAACACACCGCGCGATTTACCACGTTCCAGGTCGCAGATCTGCAGGCTCAACGACTGCTCGTTCTGCAACAGGTTGATGTTGTTATTGCTCAGTTGCTGCTGGCGTATTACGCCCGGAGGCGTTACATAATTGATAGGCGTGCGGGCATTGTTTTCTTCGATGTTTACTGCCAGCTGTTTTACCGTGGTGGGGGAATTGTCGGGTATGGGCTGGTAAACACTGGTGGTATCCAGTTCGTAGTTAAACTGGCGCCATTGGTTACGCACCAGTTCCAGTTTGCCAAAACGCAGTACCACCGAATCCTGGAAACCGGTCAGGTACATACGAATAAAACGGATGCTTTTGAAATCGGGGATGTTCCCGATCTTTTCCTGGTATTCCCTGATGGGAATGCGGAACAGGTACCATGTTTCCCGCTGGCCGCCTCCCGCCTGGGGGGTAACCACGATACTATCGGTAATAAAGTTCTGCCCCACTACCAGGTTGCTTTTGCGCAGTTCCACCCGGTAAGAGAAATATTCTTCCAGTTCGTTCAGCGTATTGTCGCGGTTGAACTCTTCCTGGTCGGGATAGAGGGTAAAGGCGCTTACAAACTGGTCGCCCGAACTGGCCACGGGTGAGTTGCCCTGTGGGTTGTTGATATTTTTATAACGTTCCAGTATACCGTCGTTGGCGGTAAAACGGCCATCGCGGTAATTCACATAGTCGTCGTTCGAAGGATCGCTCAGGGCGCGCTGATAGGCATCTACACCGATCGACTGAAGGGCCGTCAGGTATTCCTGGAACTTGGTAATTTCTGCATCGTTTACAAGGCCGTCGAAACCGGCATCCTGCAGCGGGCGGTCGGCTGGGTCGTTACTAAATGCCTGTGTTACCTGTATGGGGTTGCCCGGCACCTTACCCCATTTTGTGTCAGTATCTTCCAGGGCGGTGGTATTGGCGCCGCTCAGGCCGTTCTCAAAAAAGCGTTTGCCGTCTTTTAATACGTCTTCAGAAATATTACCCAGGTTGAAATACAATTGCCCGCCGTTGCTGCCGGGGTTCATGATGAAGGGGTCCTGCAGCCAGAATTCAATGAATTCCACGTTGCCCGTTTCAAAATCCACCTGGTCGATGCCACGCATGATACCACCCCAACGGTCCTGCGGGTTCGTCAGCCGGCCGTTCGGATCTACAAAACCGGGGCGGGCATCGTAGTTATAAGGTCCTTTTTCGGTGGGATAGTATGCCATGTCGAAAGTCACCAATTGTCCCTGTCCCAGTTCAGGCGTTCTATTGGGAAAAAGGTCTTTCACAACAACCGGGCGTACTCGCGGGTCGTTCAACAAATCTTTGCGGATGGGATTGTTGGGACTGTTTCTATCCTGTAATACCGGTTCGATATTATACCAGGCCAGTTTGGCACGGTTAAAGCCATAAGGCAATGAATCGCGGTATTCCGCTTCGGGAAACTGACCCGATGGGGTAGAAGACAGGCCCCAGCTCACCAGCGGGAAACGCAGGTCGATGGCATTACGGGCGCCTTCAAAGTCGTCGATAAAGATCTGGCTGTTGCTGCCCTTACCGATCTGCGGCGGGTGACCCGGTTTCAGGTAAGCCGCTTCACCATAGGCCGTAATGGTACTCATTTCGGTGGTGTGGTAAAAAGGCAGCTTATCTAACCAGCGCGTGATACGCGGGGCCTGGGTCATATAGTTGAAATCCAGCCCGTACATGGTGTTACGGATGGGGTCTTCGTTATAAGTGGTTTTGGTAAAGAAAGGCCGCTCACCCAGGCGTACCAGCGAAGCGCCGATGCTCAACGACTCACGGGCGGTTTGTTTGGCCATATAATCCAGCCGCAGACCCATAAAGTTTCGCTGCTGCAGGCCATACCCTGCATTGTTTTCGTATTGCACGTTTACCGGTAAACCAGCATTCAGAATCGCCTGGTTGATGATCTTTACGGTACCCAGGTTATAATCCACCACATAGTCCTGGTTCTCTACCAGTATTTGCCCGCCGGCGGTAACGCTTACCGAGCCGGGTGGCACGTTAAAAGCGCCCAGCGATATTTCCGAGGTAGACTGCCCCTTGGCATAACCGCTGATCACATAGCGGTCGAGGTTGGCATAGGTTTTAGCAATTTCCTTGATGGTATCGTACAGCGGGTAGAATATGTATTTGTCGCGCAGGTCCTGCGGGCTGCCCGAAAAGGCCGCATTGGCAAGGTCTTCACCAAAAGGCTCCAGGTAGGGGAAGATGATGCGTGCCTGTTGCGAGATCACGGTAAATCCTTCAATGTAGTCGAACACCCCATCGGGTAAGGGGTCGTTCCGGGTATTTAACCGGTCCAGGTTGAGTATCGTTATCAGTGGTACCCCCGGCCTGTCTCCTTCGGGCAGGAATCGTTTTTGACCCAGGCTGGGTTCTTCATACAATACGTTCAGTTTAAAATCGGTGGGTTGTATGGTAGAAAGATAGCTGCCGTCTTTTGTTTTCAGCGAATACACGTTTTTCATCATCAGGTCCCACAGCGGAAGGTTGGTACGTTGCGAGGTGGCTTTCAGCAATTTCAAAAACAGTACTTTCTGGGTGCCTGCTTTTACATTGGTAGTATCGGGGGGTACATCCTGCGAAAACTCACCCACCTGGTAGATCTTGCCGTTATAACTGTACTGGAAGGCCACACCCAACACCTCATCAGGCTGCAGGGGCTGGCTTAACGACAGAAAACCCACCTGGGGGTTATAGTAGTAGTCGGTGGGGTTCAGTTTACGGGCAAAGGTCTTTTCAAAATCCTGTACGGGTGTTAAACCCAGCGTATTCAGTTTGGTGGTGATGAACGATGAATTGCGGGCTGCCGGGTCGTTGATGATATTTCGGTACAGGTCGTTGGCATCGTTGTAGGGCAGTTGGTTGGCGTTGCCCGGGTTACAATTGATACGCGGGTTGAAGGCAGGACATTCGCCCAGGTCCATCAAACCTACCACATCGCGGGTTTCGGTAGTAGAACCGTTACGGTTGGTAACCCATACTTCCATACGCAATATCTGCACCTGTGAGTTCACCACCGGCAATTGCGACATGGCCTTGTTGTAGTTGTTCCTGAAGTATTGCGCCAGCAGGAAGTGCCTGTTCTCCTCATAGTCGTTGGCCTTGAACTCGAAATAACTGCTGGCCGAGCCACCCTGCAAACCCATCGATTGTTTTTGCGAGCGCTGGTTGGCCAGTACGCCTGTTACAAACAATTTACCAAACTGCAACTGGGTTTTTACCCCAAAAAGTTGTTGGGCGCCCGGTATCAGGGTGCCTTTTGATGAAAAAGAGATGTTACCGGCTTCTATGCGTTTGATGATCTCGTCGTCGGTACCGGTATAATCGAGTTTGAGCTGGTTATCGATATCGAAGGTGGCCAGGGTATTGTAACTGATTGGCAGTTTCAGTTTATCGCCGATATTACCGATCACGCTCAGGTTGGCATTCATGTCGAAGTCGAAACCACCATTGCGGCGGGCCCTTTCCGGCAGGGCCGGGTTCTTAATGTTCTGACCCTGGTAGCCGGCAATAAGGTTTACCTCGCCCTGTGGTCTGATCTCTACCTTGCCATTGCCAAAGAGGCGGTTAAACAGGTTATCGGTGACGGATTGTTTGGGGCGAAGCAGTTTGCGGTTGAGGCCGCTGAGTATGTTGGAACGTTGTTTGAAATATTCGTTTTCCTGTTGGCGCGACCTTATACGCATGAATTCGTCGAACGTGAGATAGGTGGGTTTACGGTAATAGAAATCGCCCACCTTTTCGATAATGTAGTATTGGTTGGTTTTGGGGTCGTAAATGATGGAGTCTTTGATATTGGCAGGCCGGCCCAGACCCAGCGAACTGCGTGGCGGTTCGGTGAATCGGTCGCTCCGCCGGTCATGCAGTGGATACTTCAATGTATCCACACCCTTGGGCGCAGAGCTGTCCTGCCAGGGCGAAGCAGTTGCTGTTAAACTAAAAAGCACTAAAGCAGTAGTTAACACAACGGTTGACCGGATAACGATTTGGAATTTACGCGACAATCTTCTCTCAGAAATTAGTTAAGTACAGTTCCTTTCGAATAGGCTTAAATGGTTTTTAGTGCTTTTTTAATAATATCCTCAACGGCGGTGAGGTTGGGCTCAGCTTTTAGTACCCGTTGAATGGCTTGTTCACCGGCAGACCGGGCTATTCCCAATGAGATCAGAGCATTTAACGCGTCTTGCTCCAACGTATTGTTAATCAAAGGAGAAATATTTATATCGGGTTTAGATTTACTCAATTTGTCTCTCAGTTCCAACACGATGCGTTCGGCGGACTTTTTTCCGATGCCTTTGATGGCTTCCAGTTGCTTCGTATTTCCCTGTACGATGGCTGCGGACAGCTCGTTGGGTTTCATCGAAGACAGCATCATCCGGGCCGTTGCTGCTCCCACGCCGGATACGCTGATGAGCTGCAGGAACAGCTCTTTTTCAGCCGGTTCGGCAAAGCCGTAGAGGGTGTGGGCGTCTTCTTTGATGTGCAGGTGGGTATACAGCAATCCCTGTTCGAGCGACTGGATATGGCTGTATGTATGCAGGCTGATCTGGAGCTCATAGCCCACGCCGTGGGCTTCTACGTGCACTACGGCGGGTGTTTTGTAAACGAATTGTCCTCGTACGAATGCGATCATGCGGCGAAAATATGTAAATGGATTGGAAGTTGGGTTTTTAGGGGGCTGAGTTCGGCAGTCAGCCATTCCTTATCTTTGCGGCCTTAAAGCCAAAATATTAATTAACAGCATGACGCAAAAAATTACTGCCGCCATCACCGCCGTGGGTGGTTTCGTCCCTGAAGATAAACTGACCAATTTCGACCTGGAAAAAATGGTAGACACCAACGACGAATGGATCCGCACCCGCACCGGGATCTCTGAAAGACGAATTCTGAAAGGAGCTGGCAAGGGCACTTCCGACCTGATAGCGCCCGCCGTGCTGGAACTCTGCAAGAAAAGAGGCATCGACCCTTCGGAAATCGATGCCCTGGTGGTGGGCACCGTAACCCCCGATATGCTGTTTCCCTCCACCGCCAACCTGGTTTGCGATAAAATAGGCGCCAAAAACGCCTGGGGTTTTGACTTGCTGGCCGCCTGCAGCGGCTTTTTATATGCGCTTACCACAGGCGCTTCACTCATCGAAAGCGGCCGCTACAAAAAAGTAGTAGTGGCCGGTGGCGACAAAATGAGCTCGATCGTCGACTACAGCGACCGCGCCACCTGTATCATTTTTGGCGATGGCGCCGGCGCCGTGTTGCTGGAGCCCAATACCGATGGTTATGGCGTGCTCGACAGCCTGCTGAGAAGCGACGGCTCCGGCTGCCAGCACTTACATATGAAAGCCGGCGGCAGCGTTAGACCAGCCACCGCCGAAACCGTGGCTGCCAAAGAGCATTTTATTTACCAGGAAGGCCAGGCGGTGTTCAAATTTGCAGTGAAAGGCATGGCCGATATCAGCGCCGAACTGCTGGAAAAAAACAACCTCACCGGCGAAGATATTGCCTGGCTGGTGCCCCACCAGGCCAACAAACGCATCATCGATGCCACGGCCGACCGTATGGGACTAAGCCACGATAAAGTAATGCTGAATATTCAACGTTATGGCAATACAACGGCCGGCACCATTCCCCTTTGTTTATGGGATTGGGAAAGCCAGTTGAAAAAAGGCGATAACCTGGTACTGGCCGCATTTGGCGGTGGGTTTACCTGGGGCGCCACGCTGGTGAAATGGGGCTATTAAGCAAATAATAAATATTGAATATTGAATCTTGAATGTTGAAGTATTATTAATTCAAGATTCAATATTGGATATTCAATATTCAATATTAACGAGTATGTCAAATCATGAGTTCCCTTATAGCGGTTTCAGTTCCCTGGCCATTCATGCCGGGCACAAACAAGACCCGAACTATGCACACCTGGTTCCTATCTATGCTTCCAGCACCTTTGAATACGATACCGCCGAACAGGGCATGCGCCGGTTCAGCGGCCAGGAAGAAGGTTATATCTACAGCCGCTGGGGTAACCCAACCACTTCGGAAGCGGAGAACAAGATAGCCGCCATGGAATGTTTTGGCATCACCGATGCCTCGGGCCGTCCATTGGAGGTAAAGGCATTGTTGCATGCTTCGGGCATGGCCGCCATCACCACCTTATTCCTGTCGAATCTTAAATCCGGCGATAAAATTCTTTCTCATTTTTCATTATACGGCGGTTCCCAGGAGCTGATGGATAAGCTGCTGCCCGGACTGGGTATTGAAGCGGTGATCGTGGACCTGCGCGACCTGAACAAGGCCGAAGATGCACTGAAAGCCGACCCCGCCATCAAGATGGTGTATATAGAAACACCCGCCAACCCCACCGTGCAATGCGTGGATATTGAAGAACTCACCAGCCTGGCCAAACAATACGGCAAGATCGTGGCCTGCGACAACACGTTTGCCACCCCTTATTTGCAACAGCCCTTTCGCTATGGCGTGGATTTTATCATGCACAGCACCACCAAATTTTTGAACGGCCATGGCACTGCCATTGGTGGCGTATTGCTGGGCCGCGATGTTGAGTTTATGGAAACAAAGGCCGGCAAAACCATCCGTTTTTTGGGTGGCAACAGCAATCCTTTCGATGCCTTTTTGCTCATCAACGGTATGCGCACCCTGGAACTGCGTATGGAAAGGCATTGCCATAACGCCATGGAAGTGGCCAATTACCTCGACGGTCATGCGGCTGTGGCCAAAGTGAATTACAACGGGCTGCCCGGGCATCCCGATTTTTATACGGCCAGTAAACAAATGCGCCATCCCGGCGCCATGATGAGCATCGAGCTCAAGGGCGGATTGCAGGCAGGCATCAATATGATGAATAAATTGAAGATGTGCACCCGCACCGTATCGCTGGGTACCTGCGATACATTGTTGTGCCACCCTGCATCGATGACGCATTATGGCGTGTCAAAAGAACAACGTGCTGAGTATGGTATTACAGACGGGCTTATACGCATGAGCATTGGCATGGAGAATGTGCAGGACATATTGAAGGACCTGGAACAGGCATTATCGTAAAATTATAGTCATGAATATCATCATCCGGCGAGCTGTTGAAGCAGATTGCCCACGGTTAATGGAACTGATCAAAGAACTGGCGGAATATGAAAAAGCACCCCAGGAAGTGACGGTGACCATGGATCATTTTGTAAATAGTGGTTTTGGTCCTCATCCTGTGTGGTGGGCCTTTGTGGCGGAAGTAGATGGACAGGTGGAGGGTTTTGCCATATATTATATCCGGTACAGCACCTGGAAGGGCCAGCGTATGTACCTGGAAGACCTGGTGGTAACGGAGAGGATGCGTGGGAAGAAACTGGGGAAGCTCTTGTTCGACAGGTTGATAGAGGAGGCGAAGGAAAAGCAGTTTAAGGGGCTGGTGTGGCAGGTGCTGGATTGGAATGAGCCGGCGATTAATTTTTATAAGAAGTATGATGCGAATTTTGATCCGGAGTGGATTAACTGCAGTTTGAATTTTTAGTGTGGTGGGGCAATGGGTTGCCAAAGTGTTAAAAAGCAGCCCCCGACACAACTGGCACACAATTTTCTTCGTTTCTTCCATCATGAAAACAATACCGCTCTTCGCCATCCTCACCATCGCGCTGTTCTCCTGCAAAAAGAACAACAACGACAATGCCGGCAACCACCGGCTCGCCGATTCATCGATGGTGCTTACCCGCGGTATGTACCTGTGGAACAAATACATCCCTGCCAACTTCAACGCCCGCCAGTATGGCGACCCCAACGAACTCATGGAGGCCATCCGGGAATACAGCAAAGAACCGGGCTTTTCGTCACCCGTAGACCGCTGGAGCTTCGCCATGCTTAAATCGGAATGGGACGATCTCAGCAGCGGCATCGGCGGAGACTTCGGCTTAAATGTATTTTTTTTATCAACCGACGATCTGCGTGTATCCTATGTTGAAAAACAATCACCCGCCGGCAAAGCGGGTATTCAACGAAGCTGGCGCATTCACAAAATCAATAACCTGTCCAATATCACCACGGCCAGCGCCAATGCCGTTGTGCAGGCGGTATACCAAAGCAATTCCGGCACCTTTACATTCAGCAGACCAACCGGCGCCGATACTACCATCACCTTAAAGGCGGCCAGCTACCAGGAGCGTCCGCTGCTGCTGGATTCAATTTATACCACCAACAGCACCAAAACGGGTTATTTTGTTTTCAATTCTTTTCTTGGCGATACCAACCAGATCAAAAATGAGATAGCCAGGGTGTTCAACCGTTTTGATAACGAGAATGTACAGGATGTGATCGTAGACCTGCGGTATAACGGCGGCGGCTATGTATTGTTGCAAACCCTGCTGGCCAATTACCTGGTGCCTGTTGCAGGCAATAACGGGGTGATGCTTACCGAACAGTTCAACGATGACAATGCCCAGTTCGATGAAACCATTCGATTCACTAAAAAAGGCACACTCAACCTCAACCGCCTTTTTGTGATCGTAAGCCAGCAAACCGCCTCGGCCAGCGAACTGCTCATCAATAGCCTGAAACCTTATATGAACGTACAGTTAATAGGCCCTTCGCGTACGCATGGTAAACCGGTGGGCTTTTTCCCATTGCCGGTATACGATTGGTATATCTTCCCGGTGTCGTTCCGTACGGTGAACAAAAATGGAGAAGGCAGTTATTTCAATGGAATGAGCCTGAATCACCAGGTGATGGATGGACTGGATAAACCCTGGGGCGATGCACAGGAGAACTGCCTGGCCAGTGCCCTTCAATTTATTAAAACGGGTGCTTATGCCAGGGTGGGAGCGAGGATATCAGGTGCTGTGATAGAGGAAAATACCCGTTTAGGCGCTACAAAATTCAAAGGAGCAATTGAAATGAAGTAAGATGCAGGAGGTAGGAAGTAAGAGGTCTGTATTTTCCTACATCCTACTTCCTGCCTCTTACTTCCTGTTTCAGTTTACCCCATCGGTCACCACCTTCTTATCTATCTTACCTATCAATCCCTGCAATACCTTACCGGGACCACATTCGGTAAAATGTGTGGCGCCTTCGCTGATCATGTTTTGAATGCTCTGTGTCCATCTTACCGCACCGGTAAGCTGGTCGATGAGGTTTTGTTTAATATCTTCTTTATTGCCTACTGCCCTGGCCGTTATATTCTGGTATATCGGGCAATTGGGGTTGTAGAATGTGGTATTTTCTATGGCCTTACGCAGATCGGCCTTGGCAGGCTCCATCAAGGGCGAATGAAAGGCGCCGCTAACGGGTAATACCAATGCTCTTTTGGCGCCGGCGGCTTTCAGGCGTTCGATGGCGGCTTCAATGCCTTTTACCGAACCGCTGATCACCAGCTGGCCGGGGCAGTTATAGTTGGCCGGTACTACAATTTCGTTGGTTTCGTCCTGTACGGCTGCACATATCTCTTCCACCCGGGCATCATCCAGCCCCAGCACAGCGGCCATGGTAGATGGGTTTATTTCGCAGGCTTTTTGCATGGCCTGTGCGCGAACGCTTACCAGCTTTAAGCCATCTTCAAAGCTCAATACCCCATTGGCCACCAGGGCCGAAAATTCGCCCAGTGAATGACCGGCTACCATTTCGGGGCGGGCTTCGCCCACGCTTTTGAGTGCAATTACAGAATGAAGGAAAATAGCAGGTTGGGTAACCTGGGTTTGTTTCAGGTCTTCATCACTGCCGTTAAACATAATATCCGAAATACGGAAACCGACTATTTCATTAGCCTGTTCGAATAATCTTTTTGCAAATGCGCTATTTTCATAGAGATCTTTTCCCATGCCCGGGAACTGTGAGCCCTGTCCCGGGAACACGAATGCATGCGTCATAATGTCAAATAGGGTTTAAAAAACAAAAATGCCACAAAGAGTTTAACCTACCAAATTGAAGTAGGAAGTAGGAGGTAAGAAGTATGACAACCCTTGTTTTTCCTACTTCTTACCTCCTACTTCCTACTTCAGTAAATTAATGTAACCTGGAACTGATCAACTTTGTAAACTCGCTACGGGTTTCGTTTTTTTCGAACTCTCCCCAAAAGGCCGAGGTGGTGGTCACTGAATTTTGTTTTTGCACACCCCGCATCATCATACACAGGTGCGAACATTCGATCACCACGGCCACACCCAGCGGGTGCAGGGTGTCTTTAATAGCGTCCAGTATTTGGGTGGTGAGCCTTTCCTGTACCTGTAACCTGCGGGCAAACACATCTACCACGCGGGCAATTTTACTAAGACCGGTAATATAGCCGTTAGGAATATAGGCAATATGCGCCTTACCAAAAAAAGGCAGTATATGATGTTCACAGAGGCTGTACAGCTCTATATCTTTTACCAAAATCATTTCGCTCACGCTTTCCTTGAACTTAGCCGAGTTCAATATGGCTTTGGCATCCATCTGGTAACCCTGGGTCAGGAATTGCATGGCTTTGGCAACACGTTCCGGTGTTTTTTGCAGTCCTTCCCGGTTGGGGTTTTCACCCAGTAAGGCAAGCGCATCGCGATAACTGTTCACTAATCCCGACATAATCTTATCGTCATACTCCTCAACTTTTTTGTAGGCCATTTCCGTTGATTTAGTTATAAAATGAAGTATGAAGTAGGAGGTATGAAGCAGGAAGGAACCTGTATTTCATACCTCTTGCTTCATACCTCTTACTTCCTTTTTTACGCAGGATACTCCACAAAATTGCGCTCTGTTTCATATAACCTCACCTGCAAATCGAATCGCTGATCGATATGTGCGCGCAAAATTTCATATATCACTACGCATATATTTTCAGCCGTAGGATTCAACTGTTTGAATTCTTCTGTGTCGAGGTTCAGGTTTTTATGATCGAATCTTTCCAATACTTCATCCCTGATGAGGTCGCTCAGGATCTTCAGGTCCATTACATAACCGGTTTCGGGGTCCGGTTCGCCGGTCACCTTAACCACCAGCTCATAGTTGTGCCCATGAAAACTGGGATTATTGCATTTGCCAAAAACGGCGTCGTTTTTGGCCATATCCCAGGCCGGGTTATACAGGCGGTGCGCTGCATTAAAATGTTCCTTTCTGTAAACAGCTACTCTTTTGCTCATGGTATTCAAAATACAAATAATCGGTTGAATAAGCCCGGCTACAGGTACGAACCGGCTGGCACGGCGGTTGCCATTCCCGGCCTCAAATCATTATAACAGGTTGCACCATTGATTGTTCGGGGGCTTTCACTCGCCAAAATACTCAACATATATACGGGGCGTTTCATACAATTTTATGGCATGCAGTTGAACGCCGGCCGGTAAATGGGGCTGCAACTGCTGCCAGATGGCAATGGCCAGGTTTTCGGTGGAGCACAGTTTTCCCTGCATAAAAGGCACATCCACGTTCAGGTTCTTATGGTCGAGCTGCTCTATAACATGTTGATTAATAATCTGGCTCAGTTGTTTTACGTCAAACACAAAACCCGTATCGGGACTGGGCTTGCCCTTGATCGTGATATACAGTTCATAATTGTGGCCATGCCAGTTGGCATTGGCGCATTTGCCAAAAACGGCTTCGTTCTGCGCTTCGTTCCAGTTGGGGTTATATAGTTTATGGGCGGCGTTAAAATGCTCAACACGGGTCAGGTACACCATTTTTTTACGGAAAATTTGCGCAAAGATAAGGGATATGAAGGAGGCATAAGGCATAAGGCAAAAGGCATAAGTAAGTTCCTGGTTGTGCAGTGTTGCTCAAGGCGCGGTAGCCCTTATGCCTTATGCCTTATGCCTTATGCCTATCTTTGCCGCCATGTACATATTGCTAACCGCAGCCACCAGCTTCGAGATCCAACCTGCCATCAATTTCCTGGCAGAAAGGGATAGCATCATCGGCGATCACCAGTTCGAAATACTCATCACAGGCATCGGCAGTATGAGCACAGCTTATTGGGTAACCAAAGCCATCACCAAACGCAAACCCGATTATATGATACAGGCAGGTATTGCCGGCAGCTTTTCACCACAGCATCCGCCCGGCAGCCTGGTGATGGTGCGTGAAGAAATCTGCGGCGACCTGGGCGTGGAAGAAAACAGCGCGTTTAAAGACATATTCGATATGGGGCTTCCGCAAATCACCACGCCTTATACCGGCAGGGAGTTGGTGAATATATATATTGAAAAATTTAAAAGCCACCAGTTGCCCTGTGTAAAGGCGATAACCATCAACGAGATCAGCACTCGGGTAGAACGTATTCAGCAATTGCAACAAAAGTATGCACCGGTTGTTGAATCGATGGAAGGCGCGGCCTTTCATTATGTGGCGCTGATGGAAAAGATACCGTTTATGCAGTTGCGCGCCATTTCAAATACGGTGGGTGAACGCGATAAAACAAAGTGGAAGATGAAAGAAGCCATTGATAAATTGAACAATAAACTGATTGATATCATAAGAAGCGATTGGTAATTTATGAAACTAACACTTGGATTTTCTCCCTGTCCCAACGACACTTTTATATTCGATGCACTGGTGAATAAAAAGATCGATACCGAAGGCCTGGAATTTGACACCGTGCTGGAAGATGTACAAACCCTCAACGAATGGGCCCTGCAGGGCAAACTGGATATTAGTAAAATCAGTTATGGGGTATTGCCGCTGTTACTGGATAAGTATCTTGTATTGAATGCGGGTGGCGCGCTGGGCAAAGGGGTAGGGCCCTTGCTGATCACTAAAAACGCAGACGGTGAAGTGGATAATATGACCATCGCCATTCCCGGCGAACACACTACGGCACATATGTTATTTTCACTGGCTTATCCCAGGGCCAGCAAAAAAAAGTTCATGGTGTTTTCGGCTATTGAAGATGCTGTATTGAATGGAGAGCTGGATGCCGGTGTGATCATCCATGAAAACCGTTTTACCTACCAACAAAAGGGATTGAATAAACTGGTTGACCTGGGAGAATACTGGGAGCAGCAAACAGGCAATCCCATTCCACTGGGTGGTATTGTTATGCAGAAAGGTTTTGATACCGGCCTGCAACAACAGGTAGACAGGCTGATAAAAACCAGTCTGCAATACGCCTTTGATCGTTACCCATCTATAACGGATTATGTAAAACAACATTCACAGGAAATGAGTGAGACCGTGATGCGGCAACACATCGACCTGTATGTAAATAATTATTCACTGCAACTGGGTAAAGAAGGAAAAGCCGCCGTACAAACTTTCCTGGATATACACAACCGCCTGAAGAATACCACCACCCAACAACAGGAAATTTTTCTTCCCGATGCAACATAATGATCGGCTGGCGTCTCATTAAGGCATTATGTCTATACCTGCCGGCAGAACTGTTTGGGTAGATCATATGCGTTCCTTTGTTACCGTATTGGTGGTTGCGCATCATGCGGCATTGGCCTATACTACTTTTTCTAAGTTCGATACAGAACGATATATCAATTCCACCCACCCGGTAGTAGATAAAAGCCGATGGGTAGTATTGGATGTATTGGTAGGTTATAACGATGTTTTTTTTATGTCCCTGATGTTTTTGATCAGCGGACTTTTTGTGTATAAAGCCATTATCAAAAAAGGGAAGCTCCGTTTTTTCAAAGACCGCCTGTGGAGACTGGGTATTCCTTTCATACTGGCTGAACTGCTTATTATCCCAGTGGCCTACCTGCCTGCTTACTACCAGGTGCACCATCATTTCAATATCAGCGATTTTATATATGATTACATGGTGAACCAATACTGGCCTGTTGGCCCGCCCTGGTTTTTATGGCTACTGCTTGTATTTAATATCGTAGCGCTTCTGATCCCGGCTGGTTGGTACCGTGCCATATCGCGGCATGTTGTATTGGTATTGTTCATGACCAGTTTAATAGCTTATATACCCATCACATTAATGGTAGGTCCCTACACCTGGACAGGTTGGTTGGTTTTCGATTTCCAGCTAAACCGTGTATTCCTGTACCTGGTGTATTTCCTGGCTGGCGTGGCCATGGGCGCCGGCAACTGGGAGCAGGAATTATTTACCGGTAATAAATTATTGAACAAACCCTGGCCTTTTTGGGTAATGTGCAGCCTGGGATTCTACATCGTATTGAACACTGCCCGAGGCAATCAACTCTTAACCCATACTTTATTTGTGCTCACCTGCCTGATCGCCTGTTTGGGCTGTATGGCTTTTTTCAGGTGGAAAAGAAAATCACATGAAAATTTTTGGAATAACCTCTCCGCCAGCGCATATGGCATTTATATTGTACATTATTTTTTTATCACCTGGTTTCAATTTGCCTTATTGAACGTTCCAATTCCTGCTATAATAAAGTTTTTTATTGTGTTTGTTGGATCATTAATAGCGAGTTGGTTGATCGTCAATTGGATAAGAATGATACCGTTTTTTAAAAGACTGTTATAAACGTTTTTAATTGATACCGGGTATTCTTTTTTTCTGCAAAAATTATATCTTGATCCAGCAACTGTTATTTTATGAAAAAAATTTTGCCTGGTTTGTTCTTTCTCGTTGGGATCTCATGCGGCAGTACAAACGATGGGGATAAGAACCAACAATACTTTGCCGACCTGCTCAAAGATGTTGACCGACTTAAACTTATTTTCTTCAACAAGGGCGATACCCTTTCGCAGGTGATCACCGATCAGCAACATATAGAAGCATATAAAGAACTCATCAATGGTAAGGTAGATACCAAAAACAAACTCAAATGCGATTCCACCGGTAAGATAGAGTATTATAGCAAGGGCAAACTTTTGCTCGACGCCTTTTTCTCAACCCCCATGACCGGCAGCCGATTTGATAAAGCCTGTGTTACTTATACGTTGAAACCCGATGTATACAGCACCTTGTTTTCGTACAGGGCGGGTATAGATGTGGATGATAATTATTATAAATTGAGAAGTTCTGCCAACCGTATGGCCGCGGATTTTTAATGATATGTCAAGCTTTGATCGTACATGGACCATGCCATTAAAAGTAAGCCGGGAGGCTTTTAAAGAGGCATTTCATTGGGTGGTAGAGGGGAAGAAGCTACAAAAAACGCAATGGCCTTGAACCCGCTGCCTTATCGGTAGATGGTAAAATGATACCCACCAGCGACGGACTTACTATCGAATTGCGGATAAATAACCGGTTATACTATAACTATTTTAGAATGGGCTTGTATGCCTTGATGGCGGGTGGGGTGGTTTTTTTCCTGCTTACCTGGCTGGTAAGCCTGGCATTGCCCGTACGCGTGCTGATAAGCGTTGCCGGCATGATTGGGGCCATGATCATTCAATTTTATTTAGCTCAAAAATTTCTGAACTACTTACAGGGTCTCTATACCCGCGTTATCCACCGTATCGAAGAGCTGGCCATGCCTTAGCTCCGGTCCAACGCTTTTTTATACGCCTTTAAACAACGCTCACGCGCCACCTCATGCTGCACCATCGGTTGCGGGTACGATAACTCATTCAGTTCAGGCACCCATTTTTTGATGTACGCCAATTGGGGATCGAAACGTTTTGTTTGCAGAGTGGGATTGAAGATCCTGAAATAAGGCGCTGCATCACAACCTGAGCCTGCGGCCCATTGCCAGCCGCCATTGTTATTGGCCTGTTCATAATCCAGCAGTTTCGAGGCAAAATAAGCTTCGCCCCAACGCCAGTCTATCAGCAAATGTTTGGAAAGAAAGGAAGCCGTGATCATACGTACACGGTTATGCATAAAACCGGTTGCATTCATTTCGCGCATACCGGCATCCACGATCGGGTAGCCGGTACTGCCCTGGCACCAGCGTTCAAATTCTTCTTCGTTGTTAAGCCACTGTATCAAATCATATTCCGGTTTAAAGGCCTTGCCTTTACCTACATGCGGGAATTGCCATAATATCATGGAGTAGAACTCACGCCATATCAGTTCATTCACATAGGTTTGGTTAAGCGGCATGGTTTCGCGAACCAGTTCACGTATACTGATCGTTCCAAAACGTAAGTGCACACCCAGGCGGCTGGTGCCTTCCATAGCGGGAAAGTCTCTTGTTTTGTCGTATTGTTTGATGAGTGCCTTATCCGGTTTGGACGATGGAAAGGGCGCACCCGTGCCGGTAAAGCCAATGTCTTTAAGGGAGGGAATAGGTAGGGGATCCTGCTGAAAAAACTTGTCAGGTGTTGGGTAGGATTGTAAGTCAGCATCGGTGATTGTAGCCTTCCATTTTTTACTATAGGGTGTGTATACGGTATAAGGCCGGCCATCGTCTTTTATGATCTCGTTCTTTTCAAATATTACCTGGTCTTTGTAGCTGGAGAACAGGATGCCTTTTGATTGCAACAGCGAACGGATGGCTTCGTCTCTTTCCAGGGCATAGGGTTCATAGTCGTTGTTGGTGAATACCTGTTCAATAGTGTATTTGTTAAGCAGGTGATGGAAGAAGTCGATGGGGGTGCCGTAAAATATGTCCAGTGTACTGCCGAGCGATAGCAGTTGTTGCTGCAGGTTGGTTAATGCCAGGTGAATAAATTCTACCCGCCTGTCGGTTTTGTCGTCGAGTTGATCGAGGATGTTGGTGTCGAATACAAATACCGGCACCACGGGGTGGCTGCCGGCGAGGGCCTGGTGCAGCCCGGCGTTATCGTGCAGGCGCAGGTCGCGGCGAAACCAGAAGATGTTGACTGTCATATGAAGTGGTGATGCAAAACGGGGACCGCCTACGGTATGAGCTTATACATTTCACGCGCCACCCGGCATGTATACACTTTCTCCCTAAATCTTTCCACCCACCTCAGCCCATACAACGCATTTGTCAAAAACACCTCATCTGCCTGCAACAACTGGTCTTCTGTACACGCCATCTCCTTAAAACGATACCCCTCCTGTTGCAACAGGTACCGCCGCATTACACCCGCCACACCGCCTTCCGACAGGGGCGGCGTACAAATCGTATCGCCCTGCACCCAAAACACGTTGGCAATACCGGCATCGCAAATGCGGTTATGGACATTGGTCACCAGGCAATCATCTAATTGGTGACGCTGTGCATGCAGCGCCGCCATAATATAAGGCAGGTAATTATTGCTTTTGAGGTTGGCCAGCACATCACAGCTTTTTTGCACCCCCGGGCATACATCTATCTGTAACCCCCGCTCATTCAGGGCCAGGTAGGCCGGGGCCAGGGGCTCGGCCTGTATCACCATATGGGGTGGAGTGGTATCCTCCGCATAAAAGCTGCCATGTCCCCGAAAAATCATCACCCGCACCCGGGCGGCTTCGATGATCGCATTCTTTTGACAAAGCGAGCGTATATCTTTTTCAAGTGTATCCAGCCCCGGCACCGGCATTTGCAGGGTTTTTAGCCCATGGGTAAGCCTATCCAAATGCAGCGGGAGCAAGGGCATGTGCCCGTTCACCATTTTGATGGTCTCAAATACACCGTCGCCATACCGCAAACCGCGGTCAGCGGCTGAAGCAATGGGTTCGGTAGCGGGGCGTAATTCCCCGTTGTAGAGCATAAACTGGTTCATGGAGTGAAGTTCGGGGAAGGGGATGGGCAAAAAAAATCCGGAAGTGGGAATATTTCCTGCTTCCGGATGCCTGTGAATTATTTTCTCGTTTAAAGGTGTACTTGCAAGAGCTGGTAAGCGGTTAAGACGGTTGATCGATGAGGCCGTTCTTAACGGCGTACATCACCAGTCCGGCCATGGATTTGGCGCCGGTTTTTGTTTTAAGCTTGTCGCGAATGGCCTCTACCGTACGCGGACTGATCTCCACGATATCGGCGATTTCTTTGGTGGTCTTTTCTTCGCACATCAGTTTCAATACCCGTACTTCTTTTTCGGAAAGGTTTACATCCTGCGGACCGCTGATATCGGTGCGTTTGGTACGCAAACCGGTGAGCAGGGCCTTGTTGGTGAGCTCATTAAAGAAGAACTCCTGTTCATAACAGGTTTTAATGGCCTGGTAAATGGTTTCCGAATCGGAGTTTTTGGTGAGGTATGAGTTGGCGCCTATTTCCATCAGTTTGCTGATCATGGAGTGGTCGTTGTGCATCGACAGGATGATCACTTTGGCTTCGGGCCGCAGTTTGCGTATTTCCGGAAGTGTTTGAATGCCATCCATGATAGGCATTTGAATATCAAGCAGGATAATATCGGGCTCAATGTGGCGCAACAGGTTCAGCAGTTGCATGCCGTTATCGGCTTCGGCAATCAGCTCAACATCTTTTTTGGCAGACAAGGCGGTACGGACGCCGGCCCTGAACAGGGCATGATCATCGGCAATCGCTACTTTAATAACGCCTTCGGTGTCAGGTTTTTTCATTTGGGTAGTATTTATAAGGTAGAATAAGGGATTGACAAAGTCTGGTCATTAGTTTCAGTTTTCGGCCTCAAAGTGATAATTTTTCGTGACAAATACTATAGCAGATTTACGAAATTATACTATTTCGGAATATACGTAAAACTATTTTTAATGCGTGAATTTCCCAATAGGGTATTGGGTTTGATCCGATTGGCTATGTGAAATCTACGAGGATGGATTGTAAATACCGAATTATTAAAATAGGGCGTTTCTGCTCTTGTCCACATAGTTATCCACACCTACTTTTGCTATGAAGTTGATTGACGAGGATTAGCAACCTCAAATTGTCCAGTGTC
>Ga0065721_10004503_pt1 | contig 26171 bp, 23 predicted proteins | sample Mesricmetagenome_FD_59108 | JGI IMG/M metagenome (GOLD analysis project Ga0065721, IMG submission 59108) | Mesophilic microbial community from rice straw/compost enrichment Sample: eDNA_1 v2 (version 2) | ecosystem: Engineered > Solid waste > Grass > Composting > Bioreactor | place: USA: Davis... | reverse complement strand
GGGGGCGGCGGCGAGGAGCCAAAGCAAGAGAGCCCCAAGGGACCGGCGGTTACGCTGGACGTGCGCAACGCCGACGTCCGGACGGTTCTGACCGACCTGTTCCGCCAGGCGAAGGTGAAGAACTACACCATCGCGAACGATGTCACGGGGTATGTCACGCTGAAGGTCACGGACCGGCCCCTCGAAGATGTTCTGGGGCTGGTGTGCCGTACGGCTGCCCCGCCCCTGCGGTTCCGGAAGACGCCGGAGGGCGTTTACGAGGTGCGCGTGCGCTCCTACGGCAACACCGGGTCTGCGAGCGGGGGGCGCGTGGCGGCAGCGGCCCCGCCCACACCCTCACCCGGAGAGGCACCGGCGTCCGACCGGGCGGGGGATTGGGAAGCGATCACGCTGATGTACGCGGAGGCTGACGGCATCGTCGAGGCGATGAACACGCTGCAACCCGATGGCGTGACCCGTATGATCGCTTACCTGCCGACCAACCTCCTGCTCGTAAAGGGCGGCGACCCCGCGGTCGAGGGCTTCCGGACGGTCATTATCGGCGGTGGCGCTCGCGGCAGCAGCGGCGCTCCGGGGACGCCCGGGGCAGGCGGCGGTGCTGGCTCTGCCGGCGCGGGCGCGGGCGGCGGACCGGTGGGCGGCGGCAGCAGTGGGGGGCGCCCCACAGGCGGAGGAGGCGCGGCAAACCCTTGAGGAGGCCGGAGCGACACACGGGTATGATCTTATGTCTATGTCGTGCGTGATGACCGGCCCTACCGTCACCACCACCACGCCGGCGCGCGAATCCAGCGCGAATGCGACGGCGGCACCGGTCACCGATGCCGGGGCCGACGCCTCGCTCGCGCGCCGGGCGGCGGAGGGGGACGTACAGGCCTTTCGACAACTCGTGGAGCGCTACCAGCGCCCCATGGCGGCCCTGGTGAGCCGGATGACCGACAACCCGGACGATGTCGATGACATCGTTCAGGAGCTGTTCATCCGAGCCTGGAAGGGCTTGCCACGCTTCCGCGGCGATGCGCAGTTCTCCACCTGGCTGTACCGCATCGCGGTGAACACGGCGATCAAGCACCGGTCGCGGTCCCGCAACGAGGCGACTCTCTCCCTCGCTGCGGAGGACCTGGCCGGGGGACTGGAGGCGCTTCAGGCCGCGGCGGACGCGGAGCCGGACAGTGGGGGCGACCCGTACCGGGCGACCCACCGCCGCGAGCGGGAGCAGGAGATCCGGCAGGCCGTGGCGGCGCTGCCGGAGAAGCAGCGCTCCGTGGTGGTGCTGCACTACTTTGAGGGGCTTTCGTGCGAGGAGATCAGCCGCATCGTCGGGTGTTCCGTAGGAACTGTCTGGTCGCGCCTGCACTACGCGTGCAAGCGCCTTAAGGGCGTCCTGGACCCGACTGAGGGGTTGGCGTGACGATGAAGATAAACTGGAAGTCGATACGGCCGTGCCGTCGCGTGGCGGCGGGCCTTGCCCGGTACTCGGAAGACCCGGCCCTCCTCGGAGACGGAGAGCGGCGGGCGGTGGAGGCGCACCTGGCGCAGTGCCCGGCATGTCGCGAGCAGTACGAGACTGTGCGGCGCATCGGCGCGGTGCTGCGGGCGAACGTCCCGCCCGCTGCCGAGCCTGCTCCGGACCTTTGGAGCAGGCTGGAGGCGCAGATTCAGGCGGAGGCGCCCCCGGTCGCCGCACCGGCGCGGTTGTCGGAGCGCCCCATGCCAGCGCCGGTCCGCCGCCCTTCCCCCCTCCAGTGGCCCGCGTTCGTGCCTGCGGCAGCGCTGGCAGGCGTGGCGATGGCAGGCGCTCTGATTCTGAACCACGGCGGTGGCAGCAGCAGCAGCGGCGGCAGCGCGCCGCTGTCTTCGGCATCGGATACCACGGCTCTGCGGCAGGCAGGGACCGCGCTGCCCGCGGCGGGGCTTCCGGCGCTGCCCACTCCGTCCGCGCAGACCACGGTCGCCGACGCGTCCGCGCTCTCTACGGCTGCCGCCCGTAAGTCGGCCGCGGCGAGCATCGCCGGTGAGGGCGGACATGAGAGTGTTGCGGGGCGCCCCCGTCGGTCGCGGCGCCCCGCAGCGCCGTCTGAAGCGTCGATAAACGCCGCGCGCCGGGCGGCCCAGGAGGCGCGTCTGGCAGCGGGGCTGGGGGGGAGCGATGACCGGGAGAACCGCAAAATCGCGGACCCCTTCCGCTCCGGTGGGGCGGCCGCTGCGGCCCGGACCGTGGCCGCGCGAACGCCCACCCCGGCGGCGTCCCCCCGGGCTACGCTCGGCACGCCGGGCGTCGCGGAGGCGGAACCCCGGATGCTGGCGCTCGCCGAACGACCGTCGTCCCCGATCACCCGCCTCGCTCGAGAGGATGGCTCGGAGGTAAGCCTGGAATCTACGCCCGCGTCCCTCGCCCCGGACGCCGGGACCGCAGGGGGCTCTGTGGCTGCCGCGATAACGTCGGCCCGTCCGTCGTCGGTCAAGCCCGGCCCCGGACGGCCTGTGACGGGCGCTGGCGGCGTCACGGGTGAGGAAGCGGTACGGATCGCGCGCGGTGGCAGCAGCAGCAGCAGCGGCGGCGCGGGGCTGATCGCCGCGTCCGTGTCTCCCACCGAGGCGGTATCGCTGCATAGCCGGCAGCGGAATCTGTTTTTGAACTACGGCTCCGCAAAGGTTCGGGACGATGGGGGCTCGCGGTGAAAGGCGGAGAGGGTCGGCAGGGGTGACGTTTTCGCGGCACGGATCGTACGCGTACTTTCGGGCCGCCGCCGTCCTGATGGCAGCGGCGGCGGTTTCCATCACGGCGGGCGGCGGCGCGGCGGCGCTCGCACAGACGCCGCGCGCGGGGCAGGGCGCCTCCTCCTCTTCCTCCACAGGGACGCCCGCGAAGCGTCCGTCGGCGGCAGCGCTTCCTGCGGCGGCGCCGCCGGCGCTTCCCGCCGCGGCCCGGGACCGGTTCGCCGAGGGGGACCGGGCGATGCGCAACGGTGACTTCGACGATGCTGCATCGGCGTATGCCCGGGCGGCGCTCGAAGCGCCGAACAGCGCGGTGCTGCGGATGGTCACCGGGGTCGCCCTGTCGGCGGTGCGCCGAACGGACTCCGCCTCGGAGCAGTTCCGCCGGGCCGTGCAGCTTGCCGATGACGACCCGATCGCGGCGCTGCTTCTCCAGGGGGTGCTTGCCGAGCAGGGGCGGGCGGAGATGGCGCAGAACGTGTGGCTCGACGCCGTGCGGCGCTTCGCCCGGCGCGACGGTAACGGATGGGACGTTTCTACCTCGCTGGCGCGCCTTCGGGGCAGCCTGACGCTCTTCCCGGAGTCGCCGATCCTGCATCTGCTCCTGGGCGACGCCTACCAGATGGGCGCCCAGTGGAAGCAGGCGGAGGGGGCCTATCAGCGGGCCATCACCCTTGCCCCCGGGTGGGCGAAACCGCGGGCCAACCTGGGCATCCTGTGTCTGGAGCAGGGGAACGCCGATCAGGCCGTGGCGATCTTCCAGGCGGCGCTGGAGCAGGACCCGCGTAACGCCCAGGTGCTCCTGTTCAAAGGGGACGCGGAGCGCAAGGCCGGGCGGGTCCAGGACGCGATCAAGACGTACCAGATGATCCAGGACGCGCCGGGCGTGGCAGTCCAGGCCACGACGCGGCTGGGACAGGCGTACGCCGCCGACGGCAAGGTAGACGCCGCAATCGAGAGTTTCAACCGCGCGCAGAAGATGGCGCCGAACGACCCCGAGCCCTCCGCCGCTCTGGCCGAGGTGCAGTCCCGGGCGGGCAACTTCGCGGCGGCGGCGGAGGCGTACGGGCACGCCCTGCGCCTGACGCGCACCGGCGGACTCTTTGGGCCGCAGGCGGTGCTGTACCGGGCGCTGGCGGAGACGCAGATCGCGGCCGGCAAGCCCGACGCCGCCCTCGATACGCTCAAGCGCGCCCTCGCGGACGAAGAGTCCTCCGCTCCGCTCTGGCATCGCCTGGCGGGGCAGGCGCAGCTTGCGCGGGGCGACCGGACGCGGGCGGTTCGCGAATTCAAGGTGGCGCTGGACCTCGACACGAGCCTGTACCCCATCGACACCCTGAGCGCGATTGACGCGGGCGGGCTGATGGACGTGGTCACGCGGTCGTACCGGGCGGAGGCAGAGGGCAACGTCGGCTTTCGGCCGCTGCCGGGGCGCGACGGGGGCGGCGGCATCTACCTGCCCGTGCCCACCGCTCCGCCCCTCAAAGACTCAGGGCTTCTGGAAGGGCGCGCCCGCGCCCGCAGCGCCCTGGCCTACCTGGCGCGCTACCGCAATGATGTGGCCGAAGAGGTCCGGCAGCGGGAGGCTCTGACGACGCTGCGCTCCCGCGCCCGCGACTGGTACCTTCTGGCGGAGACGCTGGAGCAGCGGGCGAACCAGCCCGCCCGCGCCCGCGCCGCCTACAAGAAGGCGCTGGACCTGGGCGGGCTACCGGACTCGCTGACCGAACGGGCACGGGAGCGCTACCGCGCGCTTACGCCGCCGTCGTCGTCTCCGCAGCAGCGGAAGCCGTAGCGCCGTCCGTCTCGGCCTCGACGTTCCGGTAGTCCGCGATCTCCACGATCACGCCGTCCGGGTCCACCGCGTAGCAGAGGCGCTTGCGGACATTCCCCATGAGCGAGAAGGGCACCTCTACGGGTTCCGACAGGAACGGGGTGCCCTTTGCTACCATCTGCTCGAAGGTCGCCTGAACATCGTCCACTTCGAAGGCGAGGTGGCGCACGCCGATGGTGTTGGCGAGGCTATTGTTGGGGACGAGGCCGCCCTTGGGGTTGCGGTATTCCAGCAGCTCGATACGGCAGCCGCCGCCCTCCGGCTGCAGGAAGACGCAGTGCGCGTTCACCTTGCGCTGCGCGGTGACGCTCTCGATCCACTCCCCGGTGAGGTCCGTTTCAAACACCCGCCGGAGTCCCAGGAGTCCTTCGTAGAAGTTCAGGCTCCGCTCCATATTGGAAACAACGATATTGATGTGGTTAATGCGCATCGGTTAGTCCCTTGATCTGCCTCTGGTTCGTTTTATGTGGCCGTCCGGTAGGGCGGCGGGGCGGGCGGAGGGAATGGCACGGTGGCCGCAGAAAGGAGCGATGTGGTCACCATCGTCCTGCTGACTTTGCTGGAGGCGCTTCGACGGCGCGCGCTGTTCCTGTCGGTACTGGTTATCGCCCTGCTCCTCCTGCCCGCGTTCGTCCCGGTCGTGGGAAGGCTTCTCCTGCTCCCGCGTGAGGAGGCGAACCGCATCGTCAGTTCGCTGTACGTCTTCCTCATCACGGACATCGTGAAGTTCTTCGCGTCCGTGCTGGCGCTCTCGCTCGCCGCGGGCACCATCTCCGCCGAACTCGACCGGGGGGTCCTTTCCGCCATTCTTCCCAAGCCTGTCAGCCGCCTAGCGGTCTACGCGGGGAAGTGGCTGGGCATCTTCCTCTTCTGCGCCGCGAACGTTGTGGTCTGGGAGGCGGTCGTGTTCGGGGTGGCGACGTACCGCGATCCTGCGGGCTCCCATCGCAACATCTGGGCCGCGCTGCCGTACGTGCTGCTTTACCCGGCGATTTTTACCACGCTCGGGATGCTGTTTTCCACGTTCGCGTCGTTCCCTCTAGCTCTGGGACTCTCGGCGCTGGCGGCCGGAGTGGGGTGGTCGGAGGGGATGTTTATGGTCCTCAACAACACCTTCCGTATCGCCCTGCTCGACACGTTCTCGCGTGGCGCCGGTTACCTCATGCCTCTGGGGCGTATGAGTCGCTGGGTATCGCAGGCCCTGGGGCCACTGGAGACGGTGCGCGGCCAGATCGAGCCATCCCGGGCGTTCCAGGATATTCCTACCACCCCGCTCGATCTGGTGTATGTCCTCGCGTGGGGCGCTGTCGCCTTTGTTGCGGGCGCGGTGGTGTTCCAGCGGCGCGACGTTTGAGCGGCAGCAGCGCCCGTTGCGCTGCTAAGCCGCGGCGGCGTCCGCGGTCACCCGGGTCAGGCGCGGGGAGAGCAGGCGGATGCCGTTGGCAATCACCAGCAGCGCGCTCCCCTCGTGGCCGAGCACGCCGAGCGGCAGCGGGAGCGCTCCGGCGAACGTGACCGCCAGCAGGAGGGCGACCGCCCCCAGCGAGATCACCATATTCTGCCGCACCACCGCGCGCGTGGCCCGGGCCAGGCGGACGGCCTGGGGAAGACGGTCCAGATCGCTCTCCATCAGCGCCACATCCGCTGCCTCGATCGCCGCCGCCGTGCCGCCCGCTCCCATCGCCACCCCGACGCTGGCGGCGGCAAGCGCCGGGGCGTCGTTGATGCCGTCGCCCACGAAGACCACCGCCTCGCGCGCGGACCGCTCCCGGACCTTCTCCAACTTGTCCTGCGGGAGCAGGCCCGCGTAGACCTCCGAGACGCCGACACGCGCCCCGACCGCCTCTGCCGCCGGTCCGGCGTCCCCCGTTAGCATCACGGGCGACAGGCCGAGGTCCCGCATCTGCCGGACGGCGTCCGCCGCCTCCGGGCGTACCGCATCGGCTACGGCAACCGCGCCGAGCAGGGCGCCCGCCCGCGCCACGAGTAGCACGGTTGCGCCCGTGGCCTGGTGGCGCGCCACCGCCTCGCGCGCTGGCTCCGGGACCGCGACGCCGCACTCCGCCATCAGCGCCAGGTTGCCTACGGCTACGGGCACGCCGTCCATCGTCGCGGTGATCCCCCGGCCGGGGACCGCCTCGACGCCCCACGCTTCCGGCAGCGCGGTAAGGCCGCGGCGTTCGGCCTCCGCAACCACCGCAGCCGCGAGGGGGTGTTCGCTCATCCGCTCGGCGGCCGCGCCCACGCGCAGCGTCTCCTCCTCGGTCGCGCCCAGTGCGACCACAGCAGTCACCTCAGGGCGCCCTGTGGTCAGCGTACCGGTCTTGTCCAGGGCGACTGCGCGGGCCGCCGCCAGCGTCTCCAGCACCGCGCCGCCCTTCAGGAGGATGCCCGAGCGGGCCGCACGGGCGATGCCCGCGGCGTACGCCACCGGCGTTGCGATCACCAGCGCGCAGGGGCATGCCACCACCAGCAGCGTCAGCGCACGGTACAGGTAGTTCGGCCCGGGGGCCACCAGCGGACCCAGAACCGCGATCGCCACCGCGGCCACGAGGACCAGCGGCGTGTACATGCGCCCGAACCGCTCCACAAATGCCTGCGCGGGAGCTTTGCGCGCCTGCGCCTCTTCGACCATGTGGAGGATGCGGGCCAGGGTCGTGTCGTCACCAGGGGCGGTGACCTCTACGGTCAGTGCTCCCGTGCCGTTGACGGAGCCGGCGAAGACGGTATCGCCAATCCCCTTGGCGCGCGGGAGCGGCTCGCCGGTGATCGCCGCCTCGGCGACATCGGACGCGCCCGCGGTGATGACACCGTCGGCCGGCAGCTTCGCCCCCGGCTTCACCAGCACGCGCTCGCCCACCTCCAGCGATTCCGCCGCGACGATCTCCGTGCTCCCGTCCGCGAGTAGCCGCTCGGCGGTGGCGGGAGCGGCGTCAATCAACTCCTTCAGGCTGCGGCGCGCCCGCTCCATCGCCCCGCGCTCCAGGTGTTCACCCAGCGCGTACAGGAAGACGACCATGGCCGCCTCGCCCCACTCGCCGAGGTACACCGCTCCCGCGGCGGCAAGCGCCATCAGAAGGTTCGTGCCGAGGGTGCCCGTAAGGAGCGCGCGCAGGCCCGCCAGGCCGAAGCGGTGTCCGCCCAGAACGATGCTCAGCGCAAATGCCGCGTTGGCGGCGGCCTCCGGAACCCGGCCCGCGAGGGCATACTCCAGCACAAGGCCGAGCGCGAGGAACGCGCCGGAGAGGTACAGCGGCAGGCCGTCGCGCCAGGATGGACGCGCGGCCGTGTCGGGCGCGTGGTCGGGCGCCGTCGCGGCGGTAGCGGTGGTAGCGGTGGTAGCGGTGGTAGCGCCGCCGGTCAGCGAAAAGCCCAGCGCGCGGACCCGGTCGCGGATTACGGCGTCCGTCGCGTCGCCCCCGTCCTCCGCGCGCTCCTGCTCCACCTTCAGGCGCGCCGCGGGGAAGTTGACGCGTGCCGTGGTGACGCCGGGCAGCGACTGAACACTCTTCTCGATGGACAGGGCGCAGTTAGCACAGTCCATGCCCCCGATGCGATAGCTGCGGTGGTCGTAGCGTGCCGCAAGTGCGTCCGCCGCGGCACGCGCGCGCTCCGAAAGGCGGTCGGGACTGACAGCGGCGGGGTCAAAGTCCACGCGCAGGGCGCCGCTGTTCTCCTCCACGGCGGTCTGGCGAACCCCGGGCAGAGCGCGCAGCTCGGCGGCGACGCGCTCGGCACATGCCTCACAGGCCGCGGCAACGCTTCCGCGGAGGGGAAGCGTCAGGGTGTCTTCTCGGCGGCCGTTTGCCGCGGCGGTGGGCGTCATCGGGCGTCCTCCCGCACATGGTCCAGGCCCTGCCGCAGAAGGCTGCGCACATGGTCATCATCCAGGGAGTAGTACACGTTCCGGCCCGCCCGCCGGTTCTTCACCAGACGCAGAGAGCGCAGCAGGCGGAGCTGATGCGAGACGTTGGACTGCTTCAGGTCCAGCAGGTCGCACAGGTCGCACACACACAGTTCGTCCGCGCGGGCGAGCGCGTCCACCATCCGCACGCGCGTTGGATCGGCCAGAGCAGCGAACAACTCCGCCAGTCGGGTCGCCTCCCACCCGCCAAGGTTGGCGGGCCGCAGCGCGCGCACCAGGTCCTCATGAACCGTCTCGGTATCGCAGACCTCCGCGTCCGCAGCGCGTGCCGCCGTGGTGGCCGAATCATCAATATGTGAAAGTGTGTTCATGTGTCCTTTCTATTGTACAGGAAGGCGGACGGGCGCGTCAAGCGGGGAGGAAGCGGGCGATGGCGCGTCGAAATCGCCTGCCACTATCTCCCGCGGCGGCGCGGAACGGAGCCGGAAGCATGACGCGGCGTGAACTGCTTGAGGCCGTGGGGGCGGTCGGCGGTGGCGGGGCTGCTCTGGGGGCGCTCCGGGCGCTCGGGTTGGCAGAGAAGACCGGCGCGGCCGAGGCGGTGGGCACGGCGGGCACAACCTTCCGCCTGGATGGCGAGCCTGGCCACGGGCGCACCGTCCTGATACTCGGCGCGGGCCTGACCGGTCTCTGCGCTGCCTACGAACTCGGGCGCGCCGGCTACGACTGCCGCCTCCTGGAGGCGCGCACGCGCCCCGGCGGGCGGTGTCACACCATAAGGCGCGGCGCAATCGAGCGCGACACGCACGGCGTCGAGCAGCGATGCCGCTTCGACGACGGCCTGTACTTCAACCCCGGACCCGCGCGCATCCCCCAGCACCATGTCACGCTCGATTATTGCCGCGAACTTGGCGTGGCGATCGAGCCCTTCTTCCAGGTCAATGATGCCGCCTACCTCTATCTGACCGGTGGCAGGCCCGAGCCGCTGGGCGGCGGCCCGTTGCGGATGCGGGAGTTTCGGTCGGACCTGCTGGGCTACACCGCCGAACTGCTCGCCAAGGCGCTCGACCGGAACATCCTGGATGCGGAGGTGACCGCTGAGGACCGCGCGCGTCTGCGCGCCTACCTGTTTGCCCAGGGTGAATTAGGGCGGGGCGGGGCGTACCGGGGCGGGTCGGCGCGTGGTACGCGCACCGCCTCCGAAGGGCAGGCGGCGTCCGCACGCTCCGCGGCGCCTCTGACGCTCTCGGAACTGCTGGGGGCGGCGCCGTCCGCCTACTTTCTGGAGGAGCGCACTCTGGAGCGCCAGCCTGCGCTGTTTCAAATCGTGGGCGGGACCGACAATTTGGCCCGCGCCTTCGCGCAGCGGCTCGGAGGACGGGTCACCTACGGCGCGGTGGTGCGCAGCATCGCCCAGACCGAAACGGGGGTGACGGTCGGGTATGAGCAGGACGGCAAGCGGCACTCCGTCACGGCGGAGTACTGCGTCTGTACGCTGCCGGTACCCCTGCTCAAGGAACTGGCGGGCGGCTTCGCGGAGCCGGTGCGGGCGGCGCTGGCCGCCTCTCCGTCGTACGGCAACGCCGGCAAGGTGGGGCTTCAGTTCAAGCGGCGCTTCTGGGAAGAGGACGACCGCATCTTCGGCGGAATCACCCGGACGGACCTACCTATCGGCCAGATATGGTATCCCTCCACGGGCTTTCTGGGGAAGAAGGGCGTTCTGGTCGGCTACTACGTCTTCGACCCGGAGGCTGCGGAGTTCGCCGCGCTTACGCCGGAGGAGCGGATCGCGCGTGCTCTGGAGGACGGGAGCCGCATCCACGGGCCGGCCTACCGCGAGGCATTCGAGTGCGGCGTGTCCGTTGCCTGGGACCGTGAACCGTACTCGCGGGGGGCCTGGGGGAGGGGGGCGGTCCCGGCGCTCCAGCAGCCCGACGGCCGGGTCTACTTCGCCAGCGCCGACCTGACGCCGCTGAATGGATGGATGGCAGGGGCGTTCGAGTCGGCCCGAACGGTGGTGCGCGCGCTGCACGAGCGCGCCCAGAAGCAGAAGCTGCCGGGGACGCCTCCCTTCCCCGCGGCGAAAGGAGCGAGAACATGAGGTCTTCGACGGGGCGGGCTCTGACGACAGCAGCCGCAGCGGCGGCGTTTCTGGCCGTTGTGGCGGGAGTGGCGGCGACGGTGGTGCGCGCGCAGGGGGCGTCCTCTCCTGCTGCGGCAGCGGTGCCGCCCCCGGACGTTCAGTTCTACGGCGGGACCGGCGGGCCGATCTCGGCGGGTGTGGTTGTGCCCGCGGGGCGGGCCTACCTCTGGACCAGCGGCACGGTGCCATCGGTTGCGGACCCGGCCGCGCCCGCGGGCGACCCGAAGCGGTACGGCGACACCAAGACACAGGCGGTGAGCATCCTGCGCAAGTTCGAGGTGCAGCTTAAGGAGAAGGGGCTCGGCCTGAAGGACGTGGTCTACCTGCGGGCCTATCTGGTCGGCGACCCGGCCAACGGGGGCAAGGCCGACTACCGGGGCTGGTTCGATGCGTACGGGCAGTTCTTCGCGAACGAAGCGAACCCGGTACGGCCCGCCCGCTCCACCGTCGCAGTAGCGGGACTGGTAGACCCGGACTGGCGGATTGAGATCGAGGCGGTCGCGGTGTATCCCGCCGCGACCGCCCCCAAATAGCAGCGCATCAGCGGGTGCGCCGCTCGACCTCATTCAGCACGGTTCCGAGCAGTTCCGAACCGATGCGGAAGTCGTCGCGGATGCGGCCCTTCAGCCCTACCTCGGTCCCGACGCTGGGCGTCCCTGTGCGGCTGACCACCCAGATGCGCCCGGTCTTGTCCTCCACCTGGTACGCCGCGAGGGCGAGCAGTCCCTGGGTGGGGTCGATCACGCGCGTCACCCGGCCAGCCACGATAACGTCCTTATCCCGAAAGGCATCAGGGTCAGCCAGGACACGGCTAATCTCCTGGGGCTTGGGGGCGCCCTTGCAGCCGGTCAGCCCGCACAGGGCGACCAGGGCGAAGAGGGCGACGAAGAGAGAGGTTATACGTTTCATAAGGACACTTCCGATCTACTTCTGCAAGCGGCTGCTGGGTGGTCTAGCTGGATTTCTAAACGCCTGTCAATACCGCTCCGTGACAGGCGCGGCGCCCCTGCCGGGGCCGGCGGCCGTTGACAGTCGACCGCTTCAGTAGATACAATGCGTTCAACATGCGGCTTTTTGATACGCGGCGCGACAGTCACGAGACCATCGGTCGGCTGTTCGACGCGCGACTCGAATCGGTCTCCCAGGCAGAGGAATCCGGGGTCCGGGAGATCCTGGAGTCGGTCCGGGCGGAGGGGGACGCGGCGGTGCTGCGCTTTACCCGCCGGTGGGACTTCCCGGACGCATCGGACCTGAGGGTTCCCGAGGCACGCGTCGCCGAGGCGGTGGAGCGTGTGCGCGAAACCCCGCTCTGGCCGGTGTTGAACCTCGCTGCCGAACGAATCCGGGCGTTTCACGAACAGCACAAGCGCACCTCCTGGATGGATATGGGGCGCGCGGGTGAGACCCTTGGTCAGATGGTGATTCCGCTCGCGCGCGTCGGGGTATACGTACCCGGCGGCACGGCGGCTTACCCGTCCACGGTGCTGATGGCGGCGCTCCCTGCGGTAGTGGCTGGAGTGTCGTCTGTGGCGCTGGCGACGCCTCCGGGCCGGGAGAGCGGACTGCCCCCGGACGCCACCCTCGCCGCGGCGCATATCGCGGGCGTAACCGAGGTGTACGCGATGGGGGGGGCGCAGGCGGTGGCCGCGTTCGCCTACGGCACCGAAAGTGTTCCACGTGTCGATAAAGTCGTCGGGCCGGGTAACCTGTATGTTAATCTGGCGAAGCGGCTGGTGTACGGTGCGGTCGGGATCGACATGCTGGCGGGGCCGAGCGAGGTCGCGGTGCTGGCGGACGCCGGGGGGGACCCCGGGACCGCTGCCGCCGATATTCTGGCGCAGGCCGAGCACGATCCGAATTCTTCCGCGCTGATTGTGACTGATTCGGACGATTTCGCACGAAACGTGCAATCAGCCATAGAACGGGATCTCGCGACGCTGCCGCGGGCGGAGATTGCACGGCGCGCTCTGGCGGCGAACGGGTTTTTAGTGCGGGTGCGCGACCTGGCGGAGGCGGCGGAGGTGGTGAACCGGTACGCGCCGGAACATCTGCATGTGGATGTCCGCGAACCCTGGGCGCTCCTGCCGCGCATTCGGAATGCTGGGGCGATTCTGGTGGGGGCGCATGCATCGGCATCGCTGGGCGATTACCTGGCCGGGCCGAGCCACACCCTGCCCACGGCGGGGTGTGCCCGCTTCGCCTCACCGCTGAATGTGGACGACTTCGTTAAGAAGACGAGCGTTATCTACTTCAGTGAGGAGGCGGCAGAACCGTTGCGAGAAGCCGCGGCCACGTTCGCTGAATTTGAGGGGTTGGAAGGCCACGCACGTGCGGCACGGCGTACGCCGTCTCCCGACGCGGCGCCCACCGTTTAGAGTGGAGTGAGACGAACTGGAAATGATTGATACGCCCGGCCTACAGATCGAAACGTCGAAGTCGCAGGGAATCCCGGTCGTCATGGCCGAGGGGGATGTGGACCTTTCCACCAAGGACGTCCTGCATGAGGCGCTGGTAAAAGCGTGCGGGATTGCAGACCGGCCCGGCCACGTAGTCGTGGACCTGCGGCAGGTGCCCTTCATCGACTCCGCAGGGCTGTCGCTTCTGGTGGAGGTGCGAAAGGCGTATCAGCCTGAGTGCCGGCTTGCCGTGGTGATCGACCGGGGGACGCAGCCGGAGCGAGTCTTCCGACTGGGGCGCTTTGAAACGTTCTTCACCGTTCGCTATTCCATGGACGATCTGCTCGCGGAACTGACGAATGTGGGAAAGAACCTCTCAGAAGAGGGATGATCCCGCACTCGTGCGGAGGAAGGTAGGCGCTACCGGACGCCGGTGATGTCCTCTGCATGACTGACAGCGGACGAGGTACCTGTGCCGGGAGGCGATAATTCGTGTGATGACGGCCGACAAGACGATAGCGGGCAGCGAACTCGGGGAAAAGGTATTTACGGCCGATCCCGCTCAGTTGAGTGGGATTCGTCAGTGGGTACAGGGTGTCGCGGAGTCGACGCCTCTCCAAAACTATCAGGTGGAGGACCTGCTGACGGCGGTCGATGAGGCTGCGTCTAACGCGATACGCCACGCGACCCCCGGTGAGCGCGACCGCCACATCTGGGTGCGCTGCGCGGTGTTGGAGGACGGTCTTCAGGTCCGCGTGCGGGACGAGGGCCGCGGGTTCCTGGTGCCGGACGTGCCCAAGATGCCCGGGCCAGAGGCCACCGGGGGACGTGGGCTGCCGCTCATGTGCGCCCTGGCGGACAGCGTAGAGATCGCTTCCGGCGCGCAGGGGACCACGGTTACTCTGTCGAAGCGGGTGCAGCCCCCCGTCTGACAAGCCTCTCCGTCATAAAAATAAAAAAACTCCGGCCGGGCCTCGAAGGCCCGGCTGGAGTTTTTTCGCGGAATCGCGGCGTTACTGGCGCTCCTCCCGCGGGACGAACTTGAGGTCCCGGGGGCCGACGTAGACCGACTGCGGGCGGATCAGGCGATTGTCCTCCAGCTGGTCGATCATGTGCGCGGTCCAACCGGCCGTCCGGCCGATGGCGAAGACCGGGGTGAACAGCTCGGAGGGGATGCCGACCGCGTGCAGGATCAGCGCCGCGTACAGCTCGACGTTGGCGTAGAGGTCGCGGCCCGGCTTCAGCTCCGCGAGCACCTTGACCGTGGTGTCTTCCACCGCCTTGGTCAGGTTGAGCAGGCGGGTGTCGCCGGTCTTCTCCGCCATGCGCTCCGCCGCGTCGGACAGCAGCGCGGCGCGCGGGTCGCGCACCTTGTAGATGCGGTGCCCGAAGCCCATGATGCGGCGGCCCTGCGCCATCTCGGCCCGAATCCAGGCCTCCGCGTTCTCCTCAGTGCCGATCTCCTCCAGCATCTTCAGGACCGGTCCGGGCACGCCGCCGTGCTTCGGCCCCTTCAGCGCGCCGATGGCCGCCGTCAGCGCGGAGACCATGTCAGAGTCGGTGGAGATGACCACGCGGCCGGTGAAGGTGGAGGCGTTCAGGCCGTGCTCGGACACTGCGACCATGTAGGCGTTCAGGCCCGCCACGCGCGCCGGGTCCGGCTCCTTGCCCTCAAGCATGTAGAGGAAGCCCTCGGCCAGGCTGTGCTCCGGCTTCGGCTCCACAATGTCGAGACCCTGCTTGATGCGGTAGGAGTGGGCCACGATCGCGGGCATCTGCGCCTGAAGGCGCGCAGCGCGCCGCCGGTTGTCGGCGATGTCCAGGCTGTCGATGCTGGAGTCTCCGATAGAGAGCGCCGCTGCCCCCATGCGCAGGGCATGCATGCCGTCTGCATGGGAGGCGAGGTCATGGAGGGCGGACAGCGCCGCCTTCGGCAGGCGCCGGGCCTGCTTCATCTCGGCGGTCAGGGCGTCGTACTCTGCCTGCGTCGGCAGTTTGCCGTGCCAGAGGAGGTAGCAGACCTCCTCGAAATCGACCTTGCCGCTCAGCTCACTGACGTCATAACCGCGCAGGGTGAGCTTACCCTTTTCGCCATCGACCTCGGCGATGTTCGTCGCCGCAGCGACGATGCCCTCGAGACCCCGCGCGACCTGAGGAGCCGCCGACTCGTTCGATGCACTCATGATATGGACGTTTCCTTACGTGTACGTGGTGTTTTATGGATGATCCGTGGAAAGCGGTTGGCGGCGCCACGCTCCGCGCGGAGGGCACGGCCTTCCCTGGCGTACATCCTCAAAAAGGCGGCGCGGCCTATAGATTTTAGCCGATTCGTGGAGGCAAGTCAACGTCGGCGCCTGGGGATTCCCGTGAAAGAACGTGGTATTGGGACAGTCTTAAATGCTGTTGAAAGAGCTATTCAGTTGTGTTAGAATTCCTGCTATGGACATGCCGCTTTCCTCGCCCCGTCTTGACGACACCCTGGGGCTCTCCGATACGCTCTCCGATGCATCCTGGTGGGGCGGCGGCGACGCTGCCGCGGCGACGCGGGCGGTGCACGCCGGCGAGACGCCGCAGATGGGCGGCGGGCTTTCGCTCGCCATGGACCCTTCGGTTGCCTTCGCGCTGCCGGTGGGCGCGGCGATCCCGCAGGACGCCCGCTACTACTACGCCCGTACCGCGCACCCTACCGGCCAGGCGTGCGCGGAAGTCCTGGCGGCTCTGGAAGGGGCGGAAGCCTGCCTGCTGACGAACTCCGGAATGGCAGCGATCTCGGCCACGCTTCTGGCGCTGCTGCGGCTGGGGGACCACGTCATCGCCCCGTGCTCCCTGTACTCCGCCACCCGCACCCTGCTGGAGGGGCACCTCGGGCAGTACGGCGTCTCGGTGACGTTTGTGGACGGACGGAACGCGGGCGCCTATGCGGCGGCCTGTCGACCGGAGACACGCGTAGCCTGGGTGGAGACGCCCTCAAACCCGCTGCTCCACCTCACCGACTTCGAGGCCGTCTCCGAGTGGGCGCGCGCCGCGGGCGTCCTCACCATTGCTGACAACACCTTCGCCTCGCCGGTCGGCTCCCGGCCGCTGGAGTACGGCATCGACGTCGTGATTCACTCCGCCACCAAGTACCTGTCCGGGCATGGCGACCTGCTGGCCGGGGCCATTCTCACGCGCCGGGAACTGGCGGAGCGCATCGCGCCCTGGGTTACGATTCTGGGCAGCGGGCTGTGTGCGCACGGCGCGTGGCAGCTCCGGCGCGGACTTGCCACCTTCCCGCTCCGAATGGGGCGCCACTGTGAGTCTGCGCTCCGGATCGCGCAGGCGTTGCAGGAGAACCCCGCCATCGCCGCGGTTCACTACCCGGGGCTCCCTTCGCACCCGCAGCATGACCTCGCGCGCCGTCAGATGCCGGGCGGCTGCGGCGGTGTGGTCTCCTTCGAGGTGGACCCGGCGCTGGATGCCGTTTCCGTGGTTCGGAACACGCGCCTCTGCACACCCGCCTTCTCGCTGGGCGAGCCCCGGACCCTGATCGCCCACCCCGAGACGATGCACTACGCGGCGTTCCCGCCGGAGGAGCGGCGCGCTATGGGCATCACGCGCTCCCTGATTCGCCTCGCTGTCGGGTTGGAAGACCCGGCGGATATCCTGCGTGACATCGAGCAGGCTATCGCCGCGGCCGTCAGCGCCCCCGCGCTCCCGGAAAAGGCTGCCCTGACCTCCTGAGTGCGCGGCGCACTACTCTCCCCGGAGGCGGCGGAAGCGGCCCCGGTTCCGTGTACAATGGGACCATGGCCAAGACCCGTACGACAGCAGATCACAAAGAGGAAGCGGCAATGCCGCAGCAGGAGGGGGAGGCGAATGAGAGTAGCGGTGGCAGCGGGGCTGCCGCGGCTTTGGCGATAGGGGCGTCCGCGGTGCACTCTCGACTTGTCTTCGCGCCCAACGATGCCAATCCATCCCCGGCGACGTTGGGCGCGCGTATTCAGCGCATTCGTCTCAAGCAAAACCTGAGTGTCCGCGACGTCGCCGACCGTGCATCGGTCAACAAGAACACGATTCTGCGCCTGGAGCGGGGGATGACCCCCTCCTACGCGACCCTGACGCGGGTATGCGAGGCGCTCGGCATCCATGTCGCGCAGCTCACGCGCCCGGAGCCGGATGAGGAGGACACCATCTCCCTGCACCACCGCGACCGGGAGGTATGGTATCCGTACCGCGCGCTTCAGCAGGGGCGCGAGGCGACCGCACCGCCGAACTCGGTGATTATCTCCGCAGGGGGAGAGGGGCGGCCGGCGCTGGCAGCGGACGAGAAGGTGCTGCTTTCGGTGCTGGCGTCCAAACTCCCCGGAGGACGGCTGAACTCCGCGGTTCTGGAGCTATATGCCGAGAGTGAGCCCGCTATGCACCCGGGCGAGGAGTTTGTATTTTGCCTGCGCGGCACAGCCAAGCTGACCGTCGCGGGGCGCTCTTATACCCTGAAACAGGGGGATGCGGCCTCGTTCTGGTGCTCGGAGCGCCACTCCTATGCGCCCGCGGACGAGACGCCCGACGAGGAACTGCCCGTAACGCTCCTTTCCGTGTGGATTGACGCCCGCGAGGAGCGACCGGGCGGCGAAGGGTAAACTGCCCGGGAACTTCCGGGGGGGCAGTGATTGTACCCAAAGGGGGCACTGCCCCGCTCTGCCATGTAATATCACACCGGATGCGAAGGCTATGCAGGTAACAAACAACCACCTTACCCACGAGAGACCGGCCACGAGGGCGCGCTTCCCGGTTCTGTTCGCCCTGGCGGCTGCGCTGCTGATCGGGGCAACGGGTGGCGGCGGTCTGACGCCGCGCGCCGCGTACGCGCAGCAGCGGGCGAAGCCCGTGGAGTTTTCCGCCGGCCTTTCCCGCCCTGTCGTGCGTGCGGGCGAGGCTGTGGATGTGGTCGTCATGGCGAAGGTAAGCCCGCCCTACCACATCTACTCCGTCAACCCTGTGCCGCCCCCCGGGCCGCAGGAAACGAAGGTGACGGTCGAGGGCGCGGGGATAACGCCGGTGGGGGGCAACCGCGAGCCCGCTCCGAAGGTGGTGGACGATCCAAACTTCGGCCAGAAGATCGGGATGCACGAGGGCGCGGTGGCCTTCCGGCAGACGATCTCCGTGGCGAAGGATGCGAAGCCCGGTCCGCTGCCGCTCGCGGTCTCGGTGCGCTACATGGCGTGTACCGAGTCGTCGTGCCTGCCCCCCAAGACCGTGAAGCTCGAAGTGCCCGAGCTCACGGTGGAGGCGGGTGCGCCGCGTTCGGAGTTTGTCGCTCCTGCGGCGCCGGCGGCCGGTGAGGGCGCTGCTCCTGCTACTGCTGCCGCGGCGGAACCAGTGACCTCGGGGCCGACGAAGTGGACTGCGACCCCCGGCGACGCCACGGTTCGCCCGGGCGAGGCGGTGGCTATCTCCGTTCGCGCGGAGATCGACGCTCCCTATCACATCTATTCGATCACTCCCGTCCCCCCGCCGGGACCGCAGGAGACGAAGTTCACCGTAGAGGGTGAGGGCGTTTCCGTGGCCGGCGAGGCGAAGGAGCCGGCGCCGAAGGTGGTGGACGACGCGAACTTCGGCAAGGCCATCGGCATGCACGAGGGGGCACCGGTCTTCACCCAGGTCGTGCAGATCGGTAAGGATGTGGCGCCGGGTACCCTGACCTTCACCCTGAAGGCGCGCTATATGGCCTGCACCGAATCGGCCTGCCTGCCGCCGAAGACGGTGAAACTGCCCGTTACGCTGACCGTTGAGGCGGGGGAGCCGCGTGCGGACCGGACTCCCGATGCCCTCCTCGCGGCGGCGGGCGGCAGTGGCGACACCGCCACGCCCACGGCGCCCCCCACGTCCGGCGGGGAGGCCGCGGCGCCGACGTCCTCTTCCAGCGGTAGTGAGGACGGCCTCGGCACGTTCCTCCTCGCCGCGTTCGGCGCGGGCCTGCTGGCGCTGGTGACCCCGTGCGTCTTCCCGATGATTCCCGTGACCCTGGCGTTCTTCACCAAGCAGGCGGCGGCCAAAGACGGTGAGGCGCAGCGCGGCTCAATCGTCAAGCTGGCGGCGGTCTACTCGCTCGGCATCATCGTGGCCTTCACCGGGATCGGCGCGATTATGGCGGCGACGGTGGGCGCGGCGGGCGCGAACCGGCTGGCTGCGAACCCCTGGGTCAATCTGGTGTTCGCGGTGCTCTTTGTGATCTTCGCGCTGGCGCTGCTGGAGGTGTTCGAACTCCAGCCCCCGGCGGCCCTGCGGAACCTCACCGCGAAGAACCGCTCGGTCGGCGGCACGCTCGGCGTGCTGGGCATGGGGCTAACATTCGTAATCGCAGCCTTCACCTGCACCGCACCGTTCATCGGGACCGTTCTGGTGGCGGCGGCGAGCGCCACCAGCGGCGCGCAGTGGATCCGCCCCATCCTCGGGATGACTGTGTTCGCCACCGCGCTGGCGCTGCCGTTCTTTGTGCTGTCCCTGTTCCCGTCGCTGCTGGCGAAGATGCCGCGCTCGGGCGCGTGGCTCAGCACCGTGAAGGGCGCTATGGGCTTCCTCGAACTGGCCGCCGCGCTCAAGTTCCTGTCGAACGCGGACCTGGTGTGGCAGTGGAAGGTCCTGACGCAGCCGGTTCTGCTGGCGGCGTGGGCCGCGATCGCGTTCGCTGCGGCCTTCTGGCTGGCGGGCGTGCTGAAGATCGGCCTCGGGGCGCCGGAGGGCAAGCTCACCTACTCGCGCGGCGCGTGGACCGCGCTGTTCGCCGCGGCGGGCCTGTACTGTCTGTACGGCCTGACGGGGCGGCCGGTGAACGCCCTGGTGGCCTCGATCCTGCCGCCGCCGGAGTACGGCTACGGCGCGAAGACGGAAGACCTGGAGTGGCACCCGACCCTGGAGGAGGGGATTGCGCGGGCGAAGGCAGAGAACAAGCCGATCTTCGTGGACTTCACGGGCTACACCTGTACGAACTGCCGCTGGGTGGAGCAGAACGTATTTACGCAGCCCGCGGTGCGCGCGCTGCTGAAGGAGAAGTACGTTCTGGTGCGGCTGATTACGGACGACCCGCTGACTGCACCGGGCGGCGATACCACGCTCGGCGAGGTCCGCCAGGCGTACCAGGAGAAGGCGTTCGGCACCATTGCGCTGCCGCTCTATGCGGTTCTGACCCCGGAAGGGACGCCCGTCCGCCACGGCGACGTCGAGTTCTTCGGCGGCACCCGCAGCCCGCAGGCGTTCGGCCAGAACTTCGCCGCCTTCCTGTCCAAGGACGCCACCCCGTCGGACACCGTGGCGCGGAACTAGGGTTTAACCGCCAAGACGCCAAGGGGAAGAGAGCCCGGCGGTTGAAACCGCGGTCTATGGGGAACGAAACCCGGGCGCGCAGCGCCGATAGAGCGGCGCTGCGCGCCCGCGGGTTCCTGTACCCGTTGCCGCTACCGCCGTCCGCACCGACGAAGCGGAGCTTCGCTCGCGAAGGCGGACTTTGTTCCAGGCAGCCCGCAGATTTATCTGCCGGGCTGCTTCTGTTTCTCCGCGCCCTTAGCGTCTTGGCGGTTTACAGTATCCTCCGCGGGGTGAAGTCGATGCGGTCGCAGGCGACGCAGAAGAGGCGGATACCCTCCACAGTGTCGCCGTCCCGCGCCAGGGCTTCGTCTTCGGGGAGAGAGCCGAGGTGGACGTGGCCGTATGCTACGGCGGAAACGCCCGCCTCAGCGAACTCTTTCAGGAACGGCTGCGGGGGGTAGTGCGTCATCGCCAGGCGCGTTTCGCAGTCGGCGATGGCTGCGAGACTCTTCACAAGGCGCCCGCGCTCCCGCTCCAGGATGCGCCGGTCGGCCTCCTCGCCCTCGGCGCCCGCTTCAGGAACAAACCATCCGCGCGTGCCCGCAATGCCGAGCGCTCCGTCGTCCAGGATTACCGGCGGCGAGAGCAGCCCCGGGAAGGCGATCGGCTTGCCGGACTCCCACCAGTAGTCGTGATTCCCCTTGATGGCGATCTTCACGCCAGGAAGGGCGGCCAGAAACTTGAGGTCGGGCAGGGCGTCGTGGCGCTTTGTGGCCCAGGACAGGTCGCCGGGGAGAAGGAAGACGTCCTCGGGACCAACGGTGCGCCAGGCGTTGGTCAGGATGCGATCCTTGTGGTTCTTCCAGTGGTCCCCAAAGCGGTCCATCGTCTTGCCGACCGCCGTGCCGAGGTGCGTATCTGCCAGCGCGAAAACACGTCGGCGCGGAGAGAGATTCTCCGCGCCGACGGGTGTTTCCGAAGTTGAAGCGGGCCTGTAAGCCGGGTTCTGTGTTTGTGTGGTCATCTCTCTGGGACGGCCGTTGCCGGACGCCTCAAGCGGCCCTACCCGGGGGATCGGCGGGCAGCGTCAACTCCCCCTGTTGGGCCTTGCTCCCGATGGGGTTTGCCGGGCCGTGGTGTCGCCACCACGCCGGTGCGCCCTTACCGCACCATTTCACCCTTGCCCGAAGGCGGTATCTTTCTGTTGCACTTTCCGTCGGGTCGCCCCGCCTCGCCGTTAGCGAGCATCGTGCCCTGCGGAGCCCGGACTTTCCTCAAAGGCTGAAACAGCCTTTGCGACCACCCGGCCCACTTCGCACCGGATTGTATCATGCCGGAAGGGGGCGGGGTCAGAGTTCGCGTTCGACGATGAAGCGGGCGAAAGCGCGCAGCGGGTCGGCGCGCTGGTCAAAGGACGCCAGCGCCGCGGAGGCCGCCTCCGCCGCTTCGAACGCGAGGCGGCGGGACTCCTCCAGACCAAAGAGCTTGGGGTAGGTGGCCTTGTCGTGCTTCGCGTCCGAGCCGGTTGGCTTGCCCAGCTTGGCGCCGTCTCCGGTTACGTCGAGCACATCGTCCACGATCTGGAATGCGAGGCCCACCTGCTCGCCGTAGGCCCGCAGGGCGTCCTCCTGCGCTGCCGTCGCGCCGCTGAGGACCGCCCCGGTCAGCAGGGCGGCGTTCAGCAGCGCCCCGGTTTTGCGCGCATGGATGCCACGCAGCGTGGCGGCGTCCGCCGCGCGCCCCTCGTAGTACAGGTCGTCCACCTGCCCGCCGACCATGCCGAACGTCCCCAGGGCATCCGCCAGCAGCCGCGCCGCCCGCAGCACGGCGGCGGGTTCGCCCGTCTGGTGCGTCAGCAGGGTCGCAAAGGCCAGGGTGTGGAGCGCATCGCCCGCCAGGATCGCCATCGCCTCGCCGAACTTCTTGTGCGATGTCGGCAGGCCCCGGCGCAGGTCGTCGTTGTCGAGCGCCGGCAGGTCGTCGTGGATCAGGCTGAAGGTGTGGACCATCTCCAGCGCGCAGGCGGTGGGGAGTACCGCATCACCATTGCCGCCCACGGCTTCCGCCGCGGCGACGCAGAGCAGGGGGCGAATGCGCTTCCCACCTGCGAAGAGGGAGTAGCGCATCGCCTCATGGAGTGTGGCGGGCGGCGCGGTCGCCGCGGGGGTGAGGCGGTCGAGCGCGGCGTTGACGCGCGCTGTGCGGTCCGCGACGTAGGCGTCGAAGTCGAAGCTCATCCCGCCGCGGCCAGCCGCTCCGCCGACGAGACCGTGTTGGCGAGCAGCGTCGCGATGGTCATCGGCCCGACCCCACCGGGAACGGGCGTGATGGCCGAGGCCACCCGCGCGCAGGATTCGAAGTGGCAGTCGCCGACATCATGGTCCCGGCCGGGCACCCGGTTATAGCCTGCGTCGAGCACCACGGCGCCGGGCTTGAGCATATCACCCGTGATCATCTCGGGCTTGCCCACAGCGGCCACCAGNATGTCCGCCTGNCGGGTGTAATCGGCGAGGTTCTGCGTGCGCGAGTGGCAGATGGTGACGGTGGCGTTGCGGTTCAGCAGAAGCAGCGCCATCGGCTTGCCCAGGATAACGGAGCGCCCGATCACTACCGCGTGCTTGCCCTCGATGGGCAGGCCGTAGCGGTCCAGCAACTCCACCATGCCCGCCGGGGTGCAGGCAACGAAGGGCGCGCCGCCCTTCACCAGGTCGCCCAGGCTTGCGCGGCCGATGCCGTCTACATCCTTGTCCGGCGAGACCTCCGCCAGCACGGCGTACTCGTCCAGGCCCTTCGGCAGCGGATGCTGCACCAGGATGCCGTGGATGTTCGGGTCGGCGTTGAAGCGGCGCACGGCGTCCATGACCTGCTCCTGGGTGGCGCCGGCGTCGAACTCTGCGGCGACGCTGACGATGCCCGCCTTCTCGCACGCGCGCCGCTTCATCCGGACGTAGGTCACGGATGCCGGGTCGTCACCGGCGAGAATGGCCGCAAGGCCGGGTGTGACGCCGTGCTCGGCCTGGAGACGCTTGACACGGTCGGCGACCTCGGCGCGGATCGCCTTCGCGGTCGCGGTGCCGTCTAACAGAAGGGGGTCACTCACTGGGGGGCTCCTCGGCAGCAGGTTCGGTCGGGGCTGCGGGGGCGGTGGCTTCGTCAGAGGCGGGGGCGCCGGTGCGGCGCGCCTCCGACTCACGGACCACCGCCCCGAGCACGCCGTTCACGAAGCGGCCGGACTCTTTGGTGGAGTACTTCTTTGCCAGTTCCACCGCCTCGTTCACCACGGCGCCGGGCGGGGCGTCGGAGATACCGTACAGAATCTCAGCGGTGGCGAGACGCAGGATGTTGCGGTCCACCACGGTCTGCCGGTCCACCGGGAATCCGATGGCGAACCGATCGATCTGTTCGTCGATCTCTTCGCTGTTGCGCAGGGTGCCGGCGACCAGGGTGTTGAGAAAGGTGCGGCCCTTCTCGTCCAGTTCGGCGGCGTCCGCGGACTCTGCGAGAACTTCGTCGAGGGGCTGTTTCCCCACGTCGACCGTGTAGAGAACGCGGAGGGCGGTTTCACGGGCGACGCGGCGCGATGACGGAGACCTGGACATACCAGGGTCCATTGTATCGCGCGCCGGCTCAGTCCGAAAGGCCCGACTCCACCATCAGGCGTGGAAGAAACGCCGTGGATATCTCGTTCCGGCGGTACCGCGGGTCGTCCAGGATCTGCTTCAGGAGTGGGAGGTTCGTGGGGACCCCCTCGGCGACGACCTCATCCAGGCAGCGGCGCATGCGCGCGATGGCCCGCTCTCGGTCGGGCGCCCACACGATCACCTTGGCGAGGTTGGAGTCGTAGAACGGCGGCACGGTGTAGCCGGAGTAGATCTGCGTATCCACGCGCACCCCGAGCCCGCCGGGTAGCACGACCTTGGTGAGCGTGCCCGCCGCAGGGGCGAACTTGCGGGCGGGGTCCTGCGCAGTGACCCGGCACTCGATGGCGTGTCCGTTCCAGGTCACATCCTTCTGCCGCAGGTCCAGCTTCTCCCCGGCGGCGATGCGGATCTGCCACTGCACCAGATCGACGCCCGTGACCGCCTCGGTGATGGGGTGCTCCACCTGGATGCGGGTGTTCATCTCCATGAAGTAGAAGTCGCCCTCGGGCGTCAGGATGAACTCCACGGTCCCGGCGTTGGTGTAGCCTACGGCCTTGGCGGCGCGCACCGCGGCCTCACCCATCTTTCGGCGCAGCGCGGGCGTGAGGCTGGCCGATGGCGCCTCCTCCACGACCTTCTGGTGGCGGACGGTCTGCACGGAGCACTCCCGCTCCCCCAGGTGGATGCAGTTGCCGTGCTCGTCGGCAAGTACCTGCACCTCGACGTGCCGCATCTCGCGGATGTACTTCTCAACGTACACGTCCGCGTTTCCGAACGCCGACCCCGCCTCGGCCTGGGCCACCTTGAGGATCTGCGCCAGTTCGTCGTCACTGTTGACGATGCGGATACCGCGCCCGCCGCCGCCCGCGGTCGCCTTCAGCACCACGGGATAGCCGATCTGCGCCGCCACGCGGGCGGCGTCCGCCTCACCGGAGACCACGCCATCCGACCCGGGGACGGTGGGGACTCCCGCCCGCCGAGCGGTCTCCCGCGCGGTGGCCTTGTCGCCCATCTTCTCGATGGCGGATACCGGAGGGCCGATAAACTTGATGTTCGCCGCCGCGCAGACCTCCGCAAAGGAGGCCACTTCGGACAGGAAGCCGTAGCCGGGGTGGATGGCTTCGGCCCCCGTAATCAGGGCGGCGGAGACGACGTTGGGGACGTTGAGGTACGAATCCTTGCCGGGGCCGGGGCCGACGCACACGGTTTCGTCGGCCAACTGCACGGGCAGGGAGTCGGCGTCCGCGGTGGAGTGGACCGCGACGGTCGCGATGCCCATCTCCCGACAGGCCCGAATGATGCGGACCGCGATTTCGCCGCGGTTCGCGACAAGTATCTTCTTAAACAACGCTGCTGCTATCCGTTTACTGGGGATTTGCGCCGGTCGCTTCCGGCGCAGAAAAATAGGGAGCCTGAGAGCCTGTGCGCGCGCGCTACTCGTCGCTCAGCGCGGCCGTGGCCCCGGGGTGCGACATGTCGGGCAGGCGGACGCCACCGGGCCCCGGCGCGGGCTGCTGTTGCTGCTGTTGCGGCGCGCCGCCCACCTGGGGCAGGTACTGACCGCCGCCCATACCGCCATCCGGGCCGGCGGTGCCGCCCACGCGGCCCGTTCGAGGGTCGTAGGGCAGCATCTGGCCGGTGGCAGGGTCGATCATCATCTCCTGGGTCACGCCGTAGGACTTCAGAGCCATCAGGTCGGGCGGGTTCTGCCCGTCATTGTCCATCCGGTACATGGAGATCGCCTGGTTGATCTGGCCGACGTACGAAACCGTCTGCACCTGGACCGCGCGGTCACGCGGCGACACACTCTTCTTGCCGGTGAGCGGGTCCTTCCCTCCGGTCAGGCGCGGCAGGAGGAAGACCGCCAGCACCGCGATGATGCAGATCACGACCAGCAGTTCGATCAGGCCGAAGGCGGCCCCTCTCCGGCGCGGCAGAGCACGGCTCATTCATCGGCTCCTTCTCGCGGGCGCACCTCAAAGAGCGGCTGGCCGTACTCCACGGGCTGCCCATCCTGTACCAGCACCGCCCCGATCACGCCGTCGGCGTTGGCCAGGCAGTCGGTCAGGAGGCGCATGGACTCGATGCGGCCGAGCACCTGCCCGTTCTGGACCGGGTCTCCGGCCGTGACCCGCTTTTCCGGCGGGAGGGCTCGGAAGATTCCTACCAGGCCCGCGATGATGTTCACCCGGTCCGGCAGCCCGATGCCCGCCGCTGCCGCGCCGGTTGCCGGAGCGGAAGCCGCCGCGCTCGCGTCGCCGCCCTCGCCCGCCCTCGCACTCCGCGTCCCAGC
>Ga0065721_10049859_pt1 | contig 26176 bp, 37 predicted proteins | sample Mesricmetagenome_FD_59108 | JGI IMG/M metagenome (GOLD analysis project Ga0065721, IMG submission 59108) | Mesophilic microbial community from rice straw/compost enrichment Sample: eDNA_1 v2 (version 2) | ecosystem: Engineered > Solid waste > Grass > Composting > Bioreactor | place: USA: Davis... | reverse complement strand
CCCCCTTTGCCCCCCCGATAAAGAAATTCCCCCCGCACCCCCCAAAGAAATTACCCCCCCTATATCCCCCCAGCCCCGCGCCGTGCCGCGCGATTTGCTGGATCGATTGCTGGATGCGGCGGGTATCTGTGGCAATCCAAATCCGGCTCTTGTCCATCCGGGGCAGATCATCGCGCTCATCCAGGCGGGGTACGACCTGGAGGTCGAAATACTTCCGGCCATTCGTGCCAAGCCCAAGCCAGACCTCCGTTCGTGGAACTGGTATGTGCCGATCATCCGAGAGAGCGCGGACGGCAACCGGAAGATTGCCAGCGAGCCCAGGCACGATCCGCTCGCAGCCCTGCGCTCGTGGCCGGACAGCAAGTGGCAGGTCGTGCTGGACCACAGCCGCCAGCGTCGGGAATGGCTGCTGACCTACGGGCCGGCACCGGGACAGGCCGGATGCCTGGTGCCGGAGCATCTGCTGAAACCTGACGACCGGGAAATGGCGAGGGTTGCCGCATGACCTACTCCTCCGAACACCGCCAGCGCATAGCCCAGGCCGGAAAGTCTGGAGGGGCGAGGCGGAACTTCATCCAGCGTCTGCGCGAGGCCCGAGCCGAATACAAGGCGGGCTGGATCGACAGCAAGACGCTGGCTCTAGAGCTTGACGCGGCCTTTGACGATCTGGACCGGCGGAAGCCGGCAAGCCAGGGGAGGGGCCGATGATGCCGGTGCGGTCGGTGGAGAGCAGTCCGGGGCATCGCGTCTTTGCCCATGACTGCGAGGTCTGTGGCGCTCCGGCGGCATTTGGGATCGGTGTCAACCTGCGGAGGGCTCTGGAGACGGGCGACGTGAAGCATGCGGGCAAGTGGTGGTGCGGCTACGACCCGATGACGGGGGAGATGTTTTGCAGGAAAGAGCAGGGAATAGATGTCCGAGATAATAGACCTTAGCCAGCGCCGGAATGCGAAAGAGCAGCCTGATGCTGATTGCATTCGGAAGGATGAATACGGTCGGCCACTCTATCTGTTCGCGCTCGAATACCAGATGCCGGATGGCGCCTACGGTACAGAGGTTTGGGCCTATTCTTTCGAGGACGCCGAGGCTCGCGTGACCGCGATGCGGAGCAGCCTTTCCGTTCTCGGCCAAATGTACGGGTTCGTCCCGGCCTAACCTCCCCAAGCAAGAAAGCACCAGAATGGCAGAGCACTGGTACATCATCCAAACCAACCCGAACTGCGAGCGAAAGGCGGCTCGGGAAATGCGCCGTCGCGGCTTTGGGGTCCATATTCCCAGGGTGGGGTGCATCCGTTACCATCACCGAACGGGAAAGCCGATCCTCAAGCGCCGGCCGGCCTTGGTCGGGTATCTGTTCCTGCGGTTCAAGGGTCCGGTCAACTGGTACGTGCTGCGGCAATGCCAAGGCGTGAAGGGAGTGCTCTATGTCGACGGGCACCCCTTTGCGATGTCTCAGCCTGACGTGGTGGCGATCATTCGGGCTCAGCGGGCCATGCGGTACGAGAGTCCGGAAGTGCGCGCGCTTCGGCGGGAACTACGCCGGAGCTCCAAGGGTCGCCAGTCCGTCGAGAATGCCAGCAGGAGTGCCAAACTCTCTGGCATGCAGCCCGGAAAGTATGTTACTGCGCCGATGACGGGTGCCGAGCGCGTGTTAGCCCGCATCGAAGCGATCACCAAGAAAGGGACCGTGAAGGGGGTTCTTCTATCTGAGGGGCACGAGATGCCGGTGGAGTTCACCGATGTGGATAACTTGGAACTGGTTGACGGTCCACGCGAAGCAGCCTAAGTAGATTATTGGATGATCGGGTGTTCTGATTTGCGTTCGTCGCCGGCCCGACCCAGCTATCCCGCGCAGATAGCAGCATGGTTTTTGCGCGCTGAATTCTGAGAAGGCCGCCGAGAGCGGCCTTTTCGATTCCTGAGTTTGAGGCGGTCCCACGGGATTGGCGATAGACGTGCCGGTCGCGGGTAAAGCTGGCCAGCGCCGCCTCAATCCTCATCGTAGAGAGCCATAAGCAATGCCAAGCCCCCGCCCTCACAAGCGGCGCTTTCCCATTCCAACCCGGAGACCCGAGCATGGCACCATTGGCGCTAGGCATTGGCCTCGCCCTGCCTTTCCAGGCGGGTAGGGGAGGGGGCGGGGGGGTGCCGCCCGCTGGTTTTGCATGGCTCTCAGACTTTGAGGGTAACCCCGTTTATGACGCCGAGGGCGTCCGTCTTTATGGAGCCATCTGATGGGTGCGCTTAAAGTTCTGTCGCCTGCTGTCAACGATGTATCTGCCGCTGCATCGAATGTTACGCGCATTCAAGCGTTCATCGATGCTGGTGGCGGTGAATTGCAAGGCACGGGAGATATCTACATCAACGACACTTTGTGGGTAGGCGACAACGAAGTGTTGCGGAACGGGGTCGGCAACAGGCTTCGCTTGGCCCCGGCGAGCAACAAGCTCATGCTTGGGACGAAGGCCCTTGATGCTGATTGGTCTCCCGTCACAGTCGGCTGGACTGCTGGAAAGATGGCAGCCGTCACTTGGACCGCGCACGACCTGATCGTCGGAGACTGGATCGTTGTGCAGGGAGCCAACGAGGCTGACTGGTGGGACATTCTGCAAGTGGTCGCCGTTACAGATGCCGACACAGTTACGGTGGCGCTGCCCTTTCTACCCACTGCGGCGCCAACGGGCACGATCACTGCCAAGCGGTGTCATCGCAATTTGAAAGTCGATGTCGAGCTTTTCTATGACTACGACAACAACCCTTCTGCCCCCTCTGGCTATGACCGACATGCGGCCATCTTGGCGTTTGTCGCAGATAGTGAGGCAGTCGTTCGCGGGTCTGAGGTCTATAAATACACCTGCATGGTAGCTGGCGCTGCAAATCTGCGTGTTGACGCAATTGGCCTTGGCACAGCGAACAGCGATACCCTCAAGGTCTATGGTCCGTGCCGCGCGGTTGAGGCTTATGCAACAGGCGCGGGCACCGAAGACTGCGTTACCTCACAGGCGCTAGAGCCAGCAGCATACATCGCTTATATGCCGTGCAAAGGGAACATTCGCGGGCTCACCTTTGATGGCCCCGTCGCCACAACGAATGGTGCGGGATCAGGAGCGGGCGTCATCTATGCCGATGACACTTATATCTCCGAAAGTGTGGTAATCGAAGGCGGCACCTTCTGTGGTCGCGGCACGAATGTCCCCGCCTTCCAAATCCGCCCTGGGGAAGACTTCGCTTCCGGTGCCTCTGGCTCCACAAAGCGCATTCGGGATGTGACTGTGCGCGGCGGCTCATTCAACGCTGGGGCTTCTCAGGTCTTTGGTGTCAGCGCCAGTTTGCGCAGCTTGCTTCTTGACGCGCCTCGCTTCTACGCTCCAGACGCCGACAGCTACAATTGTCTGCGGATCAACGCAGGGCAGCACGACGAGATCATTGTGGACGGGGTGCAGTTCGATACTGCCACTTGGGCGGCGACGACAGCTTATTTTGCCAGCTTGGTGTCAGGCGTAACAGTCCGAAGTCTGATCTTCCGCAATTGCACTTGGCGGGCCGGAACGGCACTTCGGGTTCTCAACATCCCTTCGGGCGCGACCATTGAAAATCTCATCTTCGATGGGTGCGAAGCGGAGAACTTCAACGCCCTGGTACGTGTTGACGGATCGCTAAATACGGTGACTGTGCGCGGCGGGCGATACAAGGGCGCATCCGCGTCCAACGTGGTGAACGCCCGGACAAGCTGCAAAGTGATCCTTGACGGAGCATACTTCGAGAACTTGCCCAACGGCGTGGTTCGTGCGGAGAACTCTGGCACGGTTGTCACCCTGCATGAGCGTGGCTGCACCTTTGCGGGAACCGCTGTTCCAGTGGTTTGCCTGACCTCGGCAGTGGTCAACCCGAAAGCACCATCTCTCTCCCTCGATATCGGGGCCACTGGCATCAACAAGGCCGCTGGCAACATGTGCTTCAATACGGGGGCACGAGGCACGATCCCGGCCAACGTGCCGGTGGTTTGCGACGGCACAAACTGGTTCAACGCGACCAATCTGAGCCAGACGTTCTAACCCTGCCACCCTCACATCTCTCGGGCTCGGCACGCTGGTTGGCATGTGGGTCTCTCCGGCCCGGCTGCTCAACGATCCGGACTATGTGCGCTGGGTGCCGACGCTCGGCTCGCTGCCGATCCACGTCCGCCCGAGGAAGTCTGAATCCGGGGGGGGGCGAGTTAAAAAGCGCATCCTGAAAACAGGAGCCGAGCAGGAATGCCCAAAGAAGATACTCAGTTCAAGCCGGGCAGATCGGGAAACCCTGGCGGCCGTCCGAAAGGCATCGCGGCAAAGGCCAGGGAGCACACAGACAAAGCTCTCGACGTTCTGGTCGAAGGCATGGACGACGACGACCCGCGAGTTCGTGTGTCGGCGGCCAAGGAAATTCTGGATCGCGGCTGGGGCAAGCCGCTGACCATGACCGCCGATGTGACCAAGAAGCTGGACGATTTCACCGATGATGAACTCGATGCCGGCATCGCTTTCCTCCGCTCAGCTATCAACGCTTCTAGAGAGGATGGAGAGGGAGAGGGCGAACAGACTACGCACTAACCGCCTCAGGTCGTATCGGCCCTACGCCAAGCAGCGCGAGTTCCATGCCAAGGGCGCTCTGTATCGCGAGCGCCTGTTCATGGCCGGTAACCAGCTCGGCAAGACCCTGGCCGGCGCCGCCGAGGCCGCAATGCACCTCACCGGGGAGTATCCTGATTGGTGGGATGGCCTGCGGTTCGATGAGCCAATCGTAATGCTGGCCGGCTCGGAGAGCTATGAACTCACCAGGGATGGTGTGCAGCGCCTCCTTGTCGGGCCGCCGGACCAGGAGGAGAATTGGGGCACCGGCTTCATCCCGGCGCGCTGCATCGTCAGTCGGACGCGGCGGATGGGCGTTGCCAACAGCCTGGATAGCGTCACCGTCCGTCATGTTTCGGGAGGGCTCTCGACGGTCTATTTCAAGGCCTATGAGCAGGGCCGGGGCAAATGGCAGGCCTCTACGGTCCATTTCGTATGGTTCGATGAGGAGCCGCCCGAGGACGTCTATTACGAGGGCATCACGCGAACCAATGCAACGCAGGGATCCATTGCGGTCACGTTTACGCCGCTGAAAGGCATGTCCAGCGTGGTGGCCCGGTATCTGCTGGAGGATAGCGAGGACCGCACCACGGTTACGATGACCATTGACGACGCGGAGCACTACAGCCCCGAGGAGCGCGCCAAGATCATCGCCAGCTACCCTGCTCACGAGCGGGAGGCGCGGACCAAGGGCATTCCCTCACTCGGCTCCGGGCTGATCTTCCCGGTGCTTGAGGAAGACATTGTAGTCCAGCCATTCGCGATCCCCTCCTATTGGGTCCAGATTTGCGGGATCGACTTCGGATGGGATCATCCGACTGCTGCGGCGAGGTTGGCGTGGGATCGCGACAACGATGTGGTCTACCTCACGGCCACCTACCGCAAGCGCGAGGCTCCGCCGGTTATCCATGCCGCAGCGGTTAGGGCATGGGGTGACTGGCTGCCCTGGGCTTGGCCGCATGACGGCAACAACGACACGGCGGCAGGGCCGAACCTGGCCACGCAGTACCGGGAGCAAGGGCTGCGCATGTTGCCGGAGCGCGCCACATTCGTGGACGGATCGAACGGCGTGGAGGCAGGCCTTATGGAGATGCTGGACCGGATGCAGACCGGGCGCTTCAAGGTGTTCTCCAACTGCGTCGAGTTTCTGGAGGAAAGGCGCCTGTATCACCGCAAGGATGGCAAGGTGGTCAAGGAGCGCGACGATACGATCAGCGCCGCCAGGTACGCTCTGATGATGAAGCGGTTCGCCCATACCGAGCCGCAGGATGACTACGACGAATATCGCGACAGCGAGCGCTATCGCTCCGGAACGACAGGGTACTAGATGGCAGACGAAATCCTGATCGAAGAGCCGGAAGATGTTTCTGTCGAGGCGTCGATGGCAACGGGCGAGCAGATTCTGTTCGCCATCATGCAGATGTCCAACATTGCCGAGGCGATGGCGCAGGTCCCCAACCAACTTGAGGAAATCGCGGCCAAGGTCTGCACGGACTATGACATTGACGAGGCCAGTCGGAAGGAATGGCTCGATAAAAACAAGGAGGCCATGAAACTGGCGATGCTGGTTTCCGAACGGAAGGACTATCCGTTCGAGAACAGCGCCAACGTCAAGTTTCCGCTGCTGACCACAGCCGCGCTCCAGTTCAATGCGCGCGCCTATCCGGCCATTGTCGCGCCCGACCGGGTGGTCAAGTGCAAGGTGCGCGGCAGGGACGAAACAGGAGAGAAAGCGGCGCGGGCGGATCGCGTCTCCGAGTTCATGTCGGACCAGCTCCTGCACGAAATGTCGGAATGGGAGGAAGACACCGACCGCATCCTCGTGATGCTGCCCATCGTGGGATGCGTGTTCCGCAAGGTCTGGTACGATCCGGCGCTGGGGCGCAACGTCTCCAGGCTGGTGACGGCCGAAAACCTCGTGGTCAATGCCTGCGCCTCGTCGTTGCTGACTGTGCCGCGCATCACCGAGCGTTTGCGCCTCTATCCCTACGAGATCGAGGAGCGGATTCGCGACGGACGGTTCAGGGACTTCGACTATCAGGCCATGCCGGCCGGCGCGCTATCCAGGGACGGCAAGGACGATGGAGAGCAGGACGACAGCGCGCCGCATCTGTTCCTGGAGCAGCACAGATTGCTGGACCTGGACGAGGACGGCTATCCCGAGCCCTATATCGTCACGGTGCACAAGGACAGCCAGACGGTCGTTCGCATCGTCGCCAATTTCGACCAGGAGAACATTGCGCTGGCGCCGGATCGCCGGGTGGCGTCCATACGGCGCCGAGACTTCTTCGTGCATTACCAGTTCCTGCCTGACCCTCAGGGAGGATTCTACGGGCTCGGGTTCGGATGGCTGCTGTCATCCACTAACGAGACCATCAACTCTACCCTGAACCAGCTTCTCGACGCTGGCCACATGGCGAATATGCAGGGCGGGCTCGTGTCGGCGCTGCTGGGCAAGAAAGAAAAGAGCATCCGCTTGGAGCGGGGCGAGTGGCGCGTGGTGGATACCGGCGGCATTCCGCTCAGCCAGGCTGTTCTGCCCATCAACTATGGGGAGCCCAGCACGGTTCTCTTCCAGCTTCTCGGCCTCATGATCGACATGGGCAAGGAGGTTGCGGCGGTCAAGGACGTGCTGACCGGCGAGCAGCGGCCGAACCAGACGGCGACGGCCACGCTGGCGCTGATCGAGCAGGGCCTTCAGGTCTTCACCTCGATCTACAAGCGCATCCACCGCGCGGTAAAACACGAGTTGGCCATCTACGCACGGCTGAACGAGGCGAACCTGTCTCCCGAGCAATATGCGACGTTCTTCGATGCTCAGGTTGATCCGCAGGCGGATTTCAACACCAGGGACATGGACATCCTGCCGATCTCCGACCCTCAGTCGGTGACCAAGATGCAGAAGCTCGCCAAGGCGCAGTTCGTTTACGAGACCAGCCAGAACAACCCGTTCATTAACCCCGAGGTCGCCACGCGGCGCATGCTGGAGGCGGCGGACATCGAGGACGTTGAGGAACTGATCGTTCCGCCGCCACAGCCCGATCCGGGCGAGTTGGCATTCATGGAGGCCATGCGGGACCTGGAGCTCCAGGACAAGGTGGCGGAGGTCAAGAAGAAGCTGGCCGATGGCATGAAGTCCATTGCACAGGCCGAGGGCGAGGAAGCGGGCACGCAGACCGCCTTCTACCGCCTTGTGCTGGAAACCCTTATGGCGGAAATCAACGCGGAGCAGCAGGCCAATGCCGGACTTGGACCCGGAGGAATTCCAGACATGGCTGGAGCAGCCCTTGACCCTGCTGGTGCTGGGGCACTTCCGCCAGAGGGCGCAGGAGGGGCTATCCCAAGTGCAGCAGCACCTCTTGGCCAACCTGACATCGGAGCCCAACCAATGGGCGCACCAGCAGGCCCAAGCGGCATACCTGAAGGGGCTCTTTAGCGGGTTTCTTGAGGTTGCCGAGGTGAGTTACGAGGACGTGAAGTCAGAGGAACCAAATGACCAATGACACGGGCATCGTGCCCACGGAATACAAGGTGCTGATCGCACCCAAGCCCGCCGAGGAGAAGATCGGCAGCATCATCCTCCCCGATGCAACCAAGGACGCTGAGAAGTTCGGCGCCATCGAAGGCACCATCGTGGATATTTCCCACCTCGCCTTCACCTACGCCACGGAAGACGAGTGGGCGGGCAAGAAGCCCAGAGCCGGACAGCGCGTGATCTTCGCCAAGTATGCCGGCGTGCGGATGAAAGGGCCCAAGGACGGTCAGGAATACCTCCTGATCAACGACAAGGACGTTGTGGCGACAATCGAGGATTAAGCCGTGAAACTGGTCATCTTCAAGGGGAGGCCTGTTCCGGCGTGGAACGGCGGCCCGTTCGCCTATCGGGGTGTGCCAAGGCTGGCGATTCAGGTGGACCGGAAGTTCTGGCGTCTTGACGTGTTCGGGAGAGTATTTTCCTCCGCCACGCTCCGCCGCCGGAACGAGAGAAACGATCCGCTCTTTAGGGCGCATCGGGAGCAGCGAAGGAAAGGACTGAAATGAACGACCAAATAGCCGCGCCTTCCGCGGCAGTCGAGCCTATCCCAACCCCGCCCGAACAGGCGGGTTTTTCATTGCCCGAACAGCAGCAGGAACAGGCCGCCCCTGTCCCTGAACGCGATTGGGAAGCCGAAGCCCGCGATATGGGCTGGGTTCCCGAAGCGGAGTTCAAGGGCGACAAGAAGCCGCCGAGGTTTCTCTCCGCGCAGGAATTCGTGGAGCGCGGCGAAACCGTCCTGCCTTTCGTGCAGCGGGAGAACCGCAGGCTCAAGGAAGAACTGGCGAAGCGCGACAAGGACTATGAGGACCGCTTCACCCGCCTGAGCAAAACCACCGAGGCCTCGATCAAGGCCCTCAAGGCACAGCACGCGCGTGAACTGGCCGAATTGCAGGTCCAGCGCGAGGCGGCTGTCCAGAAAGGCGATGTGAACGAGTTCCGCCGGCTGGACAAGCAGATCACCGACCACCAGGCCAATGCGCCGGGTGAAATGGAAGCGCCCGAGGATATCCAGGCAAAGGCGCAGCAGGCGCAGGACGCGTGGATGAAGGAAAACGCCTGGTACGGCAAGGACGCCGTGATGACGGGCTATGCGAACTATGTCTCGCAGGGCTTTCTTCGGGACAATCCCAACATCACCATGGAGGAGAACCTGCGCCTGACCGACGAGGCCATGCGCAAGCAATTCCCCACGGCCTTCAAGAACAAGACGGACGCGAATGGCCATGCGCCCGTCGATGGCGGCGGCGAACCGAAGCCGACTGCCACGAGGACACCTCTCTTCGACAAGCTCCCTCAGGAAGCCAAGGATCAGGCAAAGAAGGACGTTGCCGCCGGGGTCTACAAGAGCGTCGAGGACTGGGCGCGCGTCTACAACTCATGAGAAGGAAGCGGACCATGCATCCGAACCAGCAGGCCGCACAGCGGCCCAATCGAGCCGAAACCGAACGCCGGGAGCGCAGGAAGAAGCGTGGCTCCACGGTCATCTCGGGGCTCAAGCTCTACGTGGACAAGGACAAGCTCGATCCCGCCTATGAATATCGGTGGGTCAACGATGTTCCGGGCCGCGTGCAGCAGATGCACGACAACGATTGGGATCGGGTGGAAGACCCCACCATCGTTCCCTCCGCCGGCAGTATCCCGACCCAGCATGTGGGTGTGGACTCCGGCCGCTCGATCAACGCCGTCCTGATGCGCAAGCGGAAGGAATGGTACGAGGAAGACCAGAAGGAAAAGCGGCGTCCGCTTGACGAGATCGACCAGTCGATCCGACGCGGCGCCCATCACAAGGAGCCGGAACTGGCTGGCGACATCGCCTATACGCCCGGCACCAACAGCATCAGCCGCTAACCCCAGGCGTTCGCCAGGGAGCGGCCTCCCTCAACATCACTGGAGTTCCCATCATGGCGAACATCGATTCTCCGTTCGGGCTTCGTCCCGTACGGCACAAGAGCGGCGCGCCCTATAACGGGGCCGCTCAGCCCTACTACATTCCCGCCGGCTACGGTACGGCCCTCTTCATCGGTGACCCGGTGATCAAGGTGTCGTCCGGCTCCAACACGGCCGCCGTCAAGGTGCCCGGATATGGCGAATTCGCCATCGGCACCCTTCCGGCCATCAACAAGGCTGCGGCGGGCGATGGCAACCTGATCACCGGCGTCATCGTCGGCTTCTCGGCACTGCCGGGGAACCTGAACCCCAACTACAATCCGGCATCGACGGAGCGCGTTGCGCTGGTGTGCGACGATCCCGACATCGTGTTCGAGATTCAGGCGGACGGCGCCATTCCTGCGGCGGACATCGGGCTCAATGCGAACCTGATCTACACGCATGATGGTAACACCACCTCCGGCTGGTCCGGCGTTGAGCTGGACACCACGTCCGACGCTCCCGCCGCCGACGCCTCCAACCAGCTTCTCATCCTCCGCGCCGTCAATCGTCTCGACAACGACACGACCCTGACCCACGCCAAGGTGGAAGTCATCATCAACATGCACACGCAGGCCATTCCTGCGCTGGGCATCGCCTAAAGGAGCTTACCAATGGGTGTTATCAATACCGGGACTCATCCCAAGCTCCTGTGGCCGGGACTTCAGGCCATCTGGGGCAACATGTACAAGGACCAGCCCGAGGGGCACACCTCCGTGTTCGACATGGGCACGTCCGACAAGGCTTACGAGGAGGACCAGGAGCTTTCCGGCTTCGGTCTTGCGCCGGTCAAGTCGGAGGGAGGGTCGATCTCCTACGACACGACCGTCAACGGTTATGTCACCCGCTACACCAACGTGACCTATGGGCTCGGCTTCATCGTCACGCAGGAGGCGGTGGAGGACAACCAGTACAAGGCCCAGGCGGAAAAGCGCGTGCGCGCCCTGCGCCGTTCCATGCGGCACACCAAGGAGACGGTGGCGGCGAACGTCATCAACCGGGCCTTTGCCGGGTCCGGCCAGGTGGGGGGCGACGGCGTGGCGCTGGTGGCGAACAATCACCCGACCGCCAGCGGTACGCAGTCGAATCTTCTGGCGGTGGCCGCCGATCTTTCGGAGGCTTCGCTGGAGGACATCCTGATCCAGATCAGGCTCGCCACCGACGCCCGCGGGCTGCGCATCGCGCTCCAGGGCCGCAAGCTGATCGTGGCGCCGCAGAACGAGTTCAACGCAACTCGCATTCTCAAGTCCATGCTCCAGAACGATACGGCCAACAACGCCATCAACGCGCTGCGCGCCAGTGGCATGCTGCCTGATGGCGTGCTGGCCTGGTCGTTCCTGACCGATCCGGATGCCTGGTTCGTCAAGACCGACGCGCCGGACGGGCTCAAGGGCCTCAATCGGCGCCCTCTGGCGCTCGAGAAGGATGGCGACTTCGAGACCGGGAACTTCAAGCACAAGGCCACCGAGCGCTACGCCTTCGGCTGGTCCGACTGGCGCGCCGTGTTCGGCTCGCCCGGCGCCTGATCCCAGAACGGCCCGCGCTCCGGTGCGGGCCGGTTTTCTCATTTCACTGGAAAGGGTCTCAAATGGCCAGAACTCCCACCTATTTCCCCGGAACCGTCAAGGCCGATGCGTTTGACGGCCCGATCTCTTCCGCCGCTGTCGAGGCACTTGTGCCCCTCGGCGGCACGATCACCGGCGCGACCGCCAACAACACCATGACTGCCGTTGCCGATGCCACGGCGGCCAGCACCGACACCTCGGCTGCCTCCCTGACTTCGGTCAACGCGGCAATCGCCGCCATCGAAAACAACTTCGCTGACCTTCAGGCGAAGGTGAACGCCATCATCGATGCACTCCAGGGGTAGGCGAGATGCCCGTTCTCTCTTCCAACGATACCGCGCCGGGGCGCATCTGGAAGGCGATCACGCCTTCCGACAGCACGGTGCTGGGTCTGGACCTGCGCGCTGTCTATGTCGGCGGTGACGGTAACATTGCCCTTGAGGACTATGACGGCAATGTCGTCACCTTCGCCGGCGTTCTGGCCGGGTCGCTCCTGCCGGTTCGCCCGCGCCGCGTGATGGCTACCAACACTACCGCTACGGCCATCGTCGGAATCTACTGATGTCCTGTCCGCCGCATGCGAAGGGCATATGCGACAGATGCGGTTTCGAGCGCAAACTGTCGGCGCTGCGCAAGGAGTGGACCGGTCTCAAGGTGTGCTCCGACTGCTTCGAGAAACGACATCCGCAGGATTTCGTGCGCGGCGTTCCGGACTTTCAGGCTCTGCACGACCCGCGTCCGGAACCGGAGCCTGTTTTCATCGGGCCGGGCGATGTAGCGCCGGAGGACCTGTAACATGGCGGTTTCCAATTCCACCGATTTCAGCGAAACGGCGCAGCAGCTCATCATCGACGCGATGGGAGAACTGGGCATCGCGGAGGACGAGGAGCCTCTACAGGCGGTTGACCTGAACAAGGGCCTGCGCGCGATGAACCGCATGTTCAAAGCGTGGCAGGCCGATGGCGTGATGATCTGGACGCTGGAGGAGGGGACGCTTGCGCTGGTGCAGGGGCAGGAGGTCTATGCCTTCGGCCCCGGGGGCGACTTCACCACCATTCCGTTCGACATTACCGACGACATGCGCATTCGGCGCACCGTCACCGACCTGCCCATGATCCGGCTCAGCCGGGATGAATACATGGCTCTGCCGAACAAGGCCGTGCAGGGCTATCCGACCCAATGGTACTACGAGCGTCAGAGGTCCGGTGGCAGGCTCTACGTGTGGCCCGCACCCGATGTCGTCGCTGGCTCTCTGCGGTTCACCTATCGCCGCATCGTCATGGATGTGGATGCCGGCGCCAACGATTTCGACCTGCCGCAGGAATGGCATGAGGCTATCGTGTTCGGCCTCGCGGCCCGTCTGGTCGGGATTTACGGCATGGCTGGGAAACCTGCCGCAGCACGGGTAGAGGCGGAAGCGGCGCGAGCCTATCAGACGGTCAAGGGCTTCGATGTGGGCGAAGGTAGGGGATCCGTTCGCATCTATCCCGCTGCTCATCACCGGGGGGCGCCGAATGGCTAGGATCGAGGTGCCATTCGCCAATCAGTTGGGGCAGTCAACGGTCACGCAGAACAGCCGTGAAGTGCTCACCAACATGTTTGCCGAGGTGCAAATATCTGGCCGCCGGCAACTTATCCGGCGCCAGCGCATGTGCCTCGATCTGGTCCAGGAACTGGAGGGCGAGAAACGGGCAATTGAGAAGAACGCCGGTTTCCACTACCTGGTGGTCGGGTCCAGGTTCTATACCTTCGATGGCACCGACCTCACCCACCGCGGCACCCTCGATACTTCAAGCGGCCATTGTTCCATAGTGTTCGATGACAACGGCGATGTCGGGATCGCGGACGGTACGAAGCTCTACCACTGGACAGGAACGACATTCAGCAAGCCAGCCACCGGGAGCGCGGTTGGAACGCTCACCTTCCTTGGCGGCTTTGCGGTCTACAATGAGCCGGAAACCGGCCGCTTCTGGTGGTCTGCCGTCAACGACATGCAGTCCTGGGATGGGCTGGATTTCGCAACGGCCGAGGGCAAGCCGGACGTTCTGGTGCGGGTCTTCGAGAGCTACAAGCAGTTGTGGCTGTTCGGGGAGGAAACCACTGAAATCTGGTCCCTGTCAGGGGGGCAGGATAGTCCATTCTCTCCCTACACGGTGATGGAGCGGGGCTGTGGTGCTGCCTACAGCGTGGTGGGAGAGGACAACAGCCTGTTCTTTCTCGGCAACGACTGGATTTTCTATCGGGCCGAGGGCTATCGCCCCGTCATGGTGAGCAATCCGGCGGTCCAGGCGTGGGTCGATCAGGTTCCGGAGGCGGAAAGGTCGAATTGCTGGGGGTTTTCCTACACGGACGGCTTCAACAAGTTCGTGACCTGGGTATTTCCGGGCTACCTGACGCTCCAGCTCAACCTCTCCACTAATTTCTGGAATATCGCCCGGACCTATGGCCGCGACGATTGGGATGTGCGCGGCTCGCAGTTTACGCGGAGTGACTTCGTGCTGTCCGGAGCGGGTGTCTCGCGGCTCAAGCGCGGGATCAACACCGACAATGGTCAGACCGTCTGGCGGGGTGGCGTCTCCGCGCCGATTTCGGATGGACTGGCGCGCATCTTGATCAATTCCTTCGTGCTGGACGCCGAGGTCGGGCGGGCGGCCCTCGGCATCAACCCTCAGGTAATGATGCGGGTCGCGCGGGACGGCGAAACCTTCGGCAACGAGCGCTGGCGCTCTCTCGGGGAGCAGGGCGAGTATCGGCGGCGGGTGGTCTGGCGCGGTGGCGGAGTAGGGCGCCGGCAGACAATCGAGATCGGCATGTCGGATGACGCCGAGTTCACCGTCCTCGGCGCCGAATTGGAGGCGGATCAACTCGATGGCTGAGGTTTCCTACCGGCAATATGACGTGAACCCCACCATGCGGTTCGTGGACGCCGAAGGGCGGCTGACCCAAAAGGGTTTCGAGCTGATGAAGGCAGTCGCAGCCCTTGTTTCGGCGGTTACCATCCAGGACGGCGAAATCACGACCGAAATGCTCGAAGCCGAGATCATCCGCGTCTCGACGCTGTTTGCCGACGAGGTGGTCATCACGTCGAAGGTTGCTCAGAACGCGATTTCGGAACTGTCGGCGTTGGTCCAGCCCGGACCCTTCGGCCCGAACGGCAGCACTCTGGTTACTGGCGTAGTGCCTATCGACAGCACGAACAACACGGGAATCCTGCTGACATTCACCAGCTTCATGGACAAGCCGGTTTTTGACCCCAACAACTTCGGTTACTGGGGGCTGCACCTCAAGCGCAACGGGTCGATCATCGACAGCACCCCGCCGCTTTTTTACGACGACAATTTCAGCTATCAGCCGGTGGCCTCGTTCATCGACCCGACGCCGGGCGACGATCCGCTCTACGAGATCGAGGCCTATCTTTCCAGCGGCCCCGGCAATTTCCTGATCAGCGGCGGCGTCCTCAATGTGGGGCTCCTGAAACGATGAGCATGATGCATCACTATGCCGTCTACGACCTTGCCACAGGCGCGATACTCGGGGCCGGGTCATCGACCAATGAGCGCATCGTTGACCTGGCGCGGAAGTCCCTCAAGGCGGGGCAGGGGCTCTATGAGGGTCGGGTAGACCCGGTGAGGGAATACATCCCCAATGGCACTCCCACGCCCCGCCTGGAGCCCCAGGAGGTCGTGGACGCGGCCGCGGTGAAGGAATGGGCGGGGCGACTGCTCCGCTATACCGACTGGTACGTCACGCGGCAGCAGGAAACCGGAGCAGACATTCCGGCCGCCGTCCTTGCCTATCGCCAGGCCGTTCGAGATGCATCCGGAGCGATCGAGGCCATGGACCCGATCCCGGCGGACTATCGCGACCCTAAATACTGGCCCGCACAGCCATGATGGTGCGGAAAGCGACGGTCGAGGAAATTCCTGCCCTGGTGGAGATGGGCAGGAAGTTCCACGCCATGAGCCCCCATCGGTTCATGGGCGAATACCGGCCCGAAGCGGTTGCCGGCATGCTGGACTACATGGCCGCCAACGCCATCTTGCTCACCAATGGCGAGGGCGTCATCGGCGGCATTGTGGCGCCTGTATATTTCGATCCTGCCAAGCTGATGGCCGAAGAGAGCTTCTGGTGGGCGGATAGGGGCGGCGGTGAGTTGCTAGACGCTTTCGAGAGGGAGGCGTGGCAACGCGGGGCGTCTTTTGTCCTGCTCTCGACCCTGCAAAATGATCGATCCCACGTTATCGACCGGGTGATTTCCCGAAAGGGCTATATCCCGGTCGAACGCCGATACATCAAGGAGTTGAACTGATGGCAATCGGAACAACGGCCGCCATCCTGGGCGCTGCCGCAATCGGCGGCATCGGCTCGGTCGCGGCCGGTGCAATGCAGGCAGGCGCAGCGAACCAGGCGGCGCAGACGCAGGCCGCCGCCGCCGACAAGGCGCTCGCTCTCCAGACGCGACAATACGAGGAAGGCGTTGCGCGACAGCAGCCCTGGATCGAGGCGGGACGAACCGCCCTGGACGCCTATATGGGCGAACTTGGCCTGTCCGACGCAGCCAAGGCCGGCACCTTCCAGTCCGGTTTCCGCGAGACGCCTGGCTATCAGTTTCAGGTCGAGGAAGGCGAGCGCGGGGTTATGAACAACCTTGCCGCGCTCGGCATGCGCGGGTCGGGCGCCGGCATGAAGGCCCTGACGCGCTTCCGCCAAGGGTTGGCCGACCAAACCTACAACAACTATCTCGACCGGCTGTCGGCCGCTTCGGTCGGCGGGCAGGCTTCGGTTCAGAACCAGAATGCTCTCGGCCAGAATTTCGCCAACAGCGCCACGAACACGATCAACGACAGCGCAGCGGCGCGAGCCTCGGGTTATGTCGGCAGCGCAAACGCATGGTCGAACGCGCTGGGCAACCTGACCAACCAGGCCGGCTTTGCGCTGGGCGGCCTGTCCAACAACTTCGGCCAAGGCTATGGCCTTCGTCTCGTATAGGTGAACCGATGGCAATCCAGCCCATGGCCTTGCAGGTCCAGAACGTTCAGGGCAATGCCCTTGGTGCCTTCGCTCAGGGCCAGCAGCATGCACAGCAGACGCGGGCGAACGATCTGGAGTTGGCTCAGCGCACCCTACAAAATGTAGGGTCGCTCGCCTTCGGGGTAATGGGCGGCCGTCTCGACGGGCAGCCCGATCCCGCGCGGTGGGAGGAAGCCCTCGACCTTATCGGCTCGCAGGGCGTCAACGTGGATATGTTCCGGGGTCGTCCGGACCTCGCGCCGATCATTGCGAAAGCATCCGTCGATGTGCTGGGGCAACTCAACAACAATCTGAACGAGCGTGAACTTGCCCAGCGCATGGCGGAGTTCGATTTTCAGGTGCAGCAGGCGCTCAAAGGGCCAGCGCCAACGGCGAACATGCAGGACTATGCCATGGCGCAGAAAGACCCTGGTTACGCTGAATTTCTCGGGAAAGGGCCTGGCGGAAAGACGCCGGATTCGGTGCGGGCGCTGGAGCTTCGGGCAGAAATGGCCGGCCTCAAGCCGGGAACGCCGGAGTACCGGCAGTTCATGGTCAGTGGCGGCAGCGGCGGAACGTCCCTTAGTTTCGATCCCGCAACCGGCGCCTTGAGTTTTTCCCAAGGCGGAGGTGCCAGGCTTGGTCAAACCATCGATACTGGCCTTGGCGGTGAATATGTCACCATGCAGCAGGATGCTCTTGCGGCGATGCGTGGCATGGCCTCTCTGGATGCCATGGAACAGGCTATGGCCGATCCCGGCTTCTATTCTGGCTTCGGGTCCGACCAAATCATGGGCCTAAAGCGGGCTGCTGCTGCCATTGGCATTGATCCCGAGGGCGTCACCAGCATGGAAACCTTCGGCGCTCTGTCCAAACAGGCCGCTCTAGATGCGATGGGCGGCTCGCTTGGCACCGGCTTCTCCAATGCCGACCGAGATTTTGTCGAGCAGCAAGTGCCGACCCTGGCGAACACCCCGGAAGGCAATCGGGCTTTGCTGGGCATTCAACGCAAGCTCCAGCAGCGCAAGATCGACATTGCCAATCTGGCCGAACAGTACCGCTTGGCCAACGGCAATATGACCGGCTTTGTCCAGTTCCTTTCTGAGTGGGCGGAGGCCAATCCAGTTTTTGTGTCCACCCAGCAGTCGGCGGCCCCACAATCGAGCCCGGCCAGCATTGACGACATCCTGAAAGGCTATGGTCTCTGATGGCAACGCTTGAGCAGATCGAGGAAGGCATTCGGCGCGCCCATGCCGCTGGTGACGCTGAGAATGTGCGCATCCTCGGCGCGGCTTACCGGCAGATGCAGGCCGGGCAGGGAGGGCAGGCCTCTCCGGCGCCCTCCGCGCCTCAGCAACCGTACGACCCCCTTGCTCCGCACAGCCTGCCCATTCCGGGAACGATTCCGGAGCAGCAGGAAACTGCGCCCGCCCCATTCAATGAGACTGCCTTTGCTCAGGGGACTTCGGGGATCAATGAAGGTATCGCCACGGCTCTCGGTGCGCCTGTTGAGCTTACGAATTTGGCTCTTAGGGCTGGCGCGGCAGGCATGAATGCCGTCGCTGGAACCAATATACAGATCCCCGAGAATGCTATTGGCGGTATTGAGACCTTCCGCCAGATGCTGGCGCCGTCCATCAGGCCGGAAAGCGAAGACCCCAGCAATCAGGTTGTGCGCCGCATTGGTCAGGAGGTCGGCGCCACTCTTGTGCCGGGATCGAGCATAGTCGCCAAGTCCGCCGCCCCCGTCAGGTCCGCTGTTGGGCAATTGGCCACCGCCGCCGGGTCGGGTGCGGCTGCTGGCGCAATCGGGCAGGTAACCGACAATCCCTATGCAGAGTTGGCGGCTCAAATCCTGGGCGGCGGTGCGGTATGGGGGGCGACGCAGGCGGCCAGGCGCGCTATTACTCCCTTCCCGATCTCTGCTGAACGGCAAGCGGTCAATGACGTGCTAGCTCGAGAAGGCGTTGAGCTGACGCCGGGGCAGATGACCGGCAACAAGGGCCTTCAATACGCAGAGGCGGAGCTGGGCGGCGTCAAAGTTGCCGATCTAAACGAGAAGCAGCTTGAGCAGTTCACCGAGGCCGCTCTTTCACGGGCCGGAATTGGAGCCAAGCGCGCCACTCCGGAGGTTATGGCCAAGGCATACGACGACCTCGGCAAACAGTTCGATGAATTGGCTGCGCGCAACGCCGTCAGGGGCGACCAGCAAATGGTTCAGGACCTCGGAACAACCTGGTCAGAGTATACGGCGCTGGTAAACGAGGCCGCCCGCGCTCCCATCGTGGAATCCACAATCAGGGACATTGCCAATGCTCTGCGCCAGAACGGCGGAACCCTGACCGGAGAGGCCTATCAATCCATGCGCAGCCGCCTGGGGCGAGCTATCAGGAGCGCGACCGATCCGGAGCTTTCCGGGGCGCTAAGGGGCATTCAGGGCGCGTTGGATGACGCGATGGAGCGATCAATGGTTGCCACGCAGTCGCCCGACCTGGGGGCTTGGCAGCAGGTGCGGAAGGACTATGCGAACTTCATTGTTCTGCAAAATGCTGCTGCCGGTGCTGGCGAAAACGCCGCCATGGGACTTATCTCTCCGGCGCAACTGCGCGCAGCCGTCGCCCGTCAGAACAAGGGTGCATACGTCAGGGGGCAGGGTGACTTTGCCGAATTGGCGCGAGCTGGTGTGGCGGGGATGACACCGCTTCCGAACAGCGGCACGGCTGCGCGCCTGAGCGCCAGAAGCCTTGCCGCCGGCGTCCCAACTGCGGCGGGTTATATTGTGGGAGAAAAGGTGCTGCCGGGCTTCGGTGGGCTTGCGCTTGGCGCGATAGGCTCACAAGCTCCGAATGCACTCGGTTCCTTGATACTATCAGGACCGGGCAGGGCTTATCTCACGAACCAGGCCCTTCGAGGCGGCAATGCCCTGGAAATGCTCGCCGGCCCCACCGCTGGTGCGGCAATTAATGCTCTTGGCATGCAGAGCCAACCAAATGCACTAGGCGTTGCCCGCATGCGGGCGCTGAACTAGGGGCGCCGCTTGGCAAGCCAGTTTTTAACGTTTGCAACTGTCCATAACCAAAAAAATCCCCCAGCGGCCATTCCAGTCACGGTTGCGCCCGAATGGAGCTCGCCATAGGCGGCGGCAATGGCAGCGATGGTTCCGCCAACAATTGCGCCCCACGCACCCCATACTAGAGGATTGGCTTCCTGGCCTTCGATCTGCTTCACTCACCCACCTTTACAAATCTAGGGCACCCGGTAGCGGAATAATTCACGATTTCTACTTGTCGAGTTCCAGTGAAATAGGTGCAAACATATCCGCTAAATAGCTTTCCCTGCTGCTCTTTTATGAGAATGGCATTTGACGTGATAAGTAGACCACCAATACAGGCCGCTGCGACAAGCAGTAGAAGCAGAAACAGCCCCCCGACCACCTCTACCGCGTCACCCATCAGCAATCCTCCCCAACAATGTGGTGCGCAACTAGTAGTCCTTGAGCAAAAGGGCCAATAGCCCGCCAGCTCCAAACGCAAAGACAGACGCCCCTACAAACAGAGCTTCCGGTGAGACCTCGCCCCTCACCGAGAAGACCCATCCCAGCATTCCAATGGCTACGAGTAAACCAACAGCGCAAAGCGGCCGGTTTACCGGGTTCTGCCATATGCCGGTGCGCGGGTTTTTCCTGCGGTAATCGGTGTTCTTGAGGTCGATCTGTTTCATTGGCATTGTGAGACAAAAGCGGCGATTTTTCGGGAAATCGGGTGTGCTTTGTTCTGGGTCCATACCACCTTTCTGGAAGTCGGGTTGAACTGGTATGTCTCCACAACATTTGGGTAGACTACCAATACCATCGTTCCAGAGTCAGCCTCAAACCCGATTACTCGGCCGCCATCAGCCTTCGCAGATCGACCGCCCAAGGCGTCGGTATAGATAATATCGTAGTCTGTGCCGTCGCGTAGTAGCTGAATACCTCCTTGGCCAATACCGTCTTCGACCCATCCCTCATTTTCGGGGGAGGCCAGTGCGCCCGACAGATAGTAAGAGTATCCCTCAGATGCTCCACAGTTGAACATGACTTGCCCGTAGGTCGGCGTGACAACCAAAGCCAACAACAGGCAAACTGCTCCCCTTCGCGCTGGAATCATTCTTCAAACCTCCCCGGCTCGCACCAGTATTGCACAGAAACACCGGGTTGCTGCTGGAATAGACCGCGAGCCAATTCGCAGTTTGTCCGGTTGTATTCTGTGCCTTCCTGCGCGTCGAAGGTCGCAACATGTATCCGCAGGTCGGGGAACAAGATGCTGTTCCGGTACAGCGTGTAGACTGAGGGATCACGCTCCTTGGCAGCCGATGCTGCCCCGCTCGTCGCTGCAACCATCCCTAGCAGAGCGACTATAGCAGCAAACCTCATCAGTCTCCCCTCCCATTTTCCGCACTCAACCAGAGACAATGGCAATAGTCCAGCAGGCTCGCTCCGGCGGGCCTTTTTCTATGGGGCATTGAATGGCAACATCCATCCCGCCTGCCGCACGGGCGCTTCTCGACGCCATCGCCGGCGGGGAGAGCGCCGGAGCCTATGACGTGATCTATGGCGGCTCGCGCTTCTCCGACTTTTCGGATCACCCCCGACAATTCGTCACGATCCAGAGCGGCCCGAACAAGGGCCAGAAATCGAGCGCGGCCGGAAAGTACCAGTTCCTCGGCTCGACATGGGACGAGCAGGCGGCCAAGCTCGGTCTCACAGACTTTTCCCCTGCCAGCCAGGACGCCGCCGCGTGGAACCTGGCGCAGGAGGTCTATGCCAGGAACACCGGGCGTGACCTGCTTGCCGATCTTGAGGCGGGCGATACCTCTCGCGTGGCCTCCGCGCTCAAGGACACCTGGACGAGCCTCCCGGGCGGGATCGAGCAGGGGGCGACGGCCAAGGACTTCTCCAAGTCCTATGGGAATGCCCTGGGTTCGGTTTCCAGCGGCAATGCGCTGTCTGGCGCGCCTTCCACGGGCAACGCCTTCTCCGCCGGCTCTCTGGCCACCAGGGAGGCTCCGCGCTGGGTCGGCATGATCGCCCCTCCGCAACTGACCTTTGAGCCCCTGACACTCCCTCCGCGCCGCCGCGCATAACCCACGAGAGCATTGATGGCTGTTCTTTTCACGCCCCGCTTCCAGGCGGGTGACGCCAACGGCTTGCCCCTTGCAGGCGCAAAACTGTCCTTCTTCCAGGCGGGAACGACCACGCCTATCGCCGTTTACCAGGATGAGGGCGCCACGACACCATGGACCAACCCTGTCGTGGCCGACAGCGCCGGGGTGTTTCCGGCAATCTATCTCGTGGTTGCGAGCCACTTCAAATTCGTCCTCACCGACGCGGATGATGTGGTGATTCAGACGGTGGATGACATCGTCGTGTCAGGCGTCACCGATGGGGACAAGGGGAGCATAATCGTCAACGGCGAGGATTGGAGCCTGAACGATGGGGTGGTCGGGGCAGCGAACATCTCAAACGAGGGAGGTGAGCAGGCCGCGATTTCCCTCAAGCTCGGTCTGCTCTCGGATGGAGACGTGCAAATCTACGTCTCGCCGGCAGGCAACGACGCAACGGGAGACGGCTCCAGCGGCGCACCCTTCGCCACGCCGCAGCGCGCCTATGACAGCCTCCCGTGGCTGATCAAGGACAAGTACGTCATCAACATCGCCAACGGCACCTATGCCACGTCCTCGCGCTCTGCGGGATCGATGGACAGGCCGGCGCTGATCTATTGCGACGGCAAGAAGCCTGGCCGACGCACGGATGCTCCCGGCGGGGTGATGACCGGCAGCATCGTGTTTCGCGGTGAGAGCAAGGCGGGCGTCATTCTCCAGCCGGGGTCGGCTTCCGGCTATACCCGGGGCATCTATGTCACGGGCCATGTCGGTTCTGTCGGCTTTCAGAACCTCACCATTGACGCGCAGACCGGCGCTGAGGCCGGTATCGTGGCGCACCGGGGGTCGTACATCCATGCCTCGGACATCGATATAGACGGCAACGGCCTGATGACCTTCGGCCTGCTGGCCGAAGCGGGCGGCAAGCTGGAAGGGTTGTCGCTCGACGTGCATCACTGCGCCATCGGTGCCAACGCCTATCTCGACAGCTCGATCCAGCTTTCCCTTTCCTCCACGATTCACGACTGCTCCAGCCAGGGGATCAATATCCCGATGGGTGGAACGGTCGGACTGACAACCGGATCGTCCTGCGCATCGAATATCCTGGTAAATGGCGGCCGCCTGGAAACCACCGGCATCGTTTCCTCGCGCGTTGCGATCAGCGGCGCGGTTCAGATGCGCGGCGGCACCTGGCAAAATGCGTTCACCGATGTGACGGGCGCCATCACGACCTATCCCGGGGCGACGGTGATCGGCGGCCTGCATTGGTCGAAGCAGTGGACGGACTACGGGGGCGACCTGTACCTGCCGGCGGGAAAGTCCTACGTCTCCCCGGCAACCGAGAGCGACGTGGCGAATCCCCTGGTGTTCCTCGGCGGCACCAAGCGGTTGTACGTCGATTCGACTTTCGAGCTTGTGGCGACCGGCGCTGCCGTGGTCAGCGAGAATATCGGAACAAGCGTAGTCACGATCCCCGGCAACAACCAGGCGATTTCCGACAGCGTCATCCGCAACATCGTGAACACAGTGCTGCTCAACGCCAGTGCGGCGAGAACCGGGATTACCCTGCCGGGGTCAATCGGCGGCCGGTTTTCCGGAACGCCCGTGCCGCCAGGAACGATCCTCTACATCATCAACACCAGCGCGAACGGCATCACCTTGGCTCCCGGCGCGACCTCGGATATCCCTCTGGGAACCATTCAGATCGGCACGGCGAGCACGATGTATCCCGGCGTGGTCGCAGTCAGGATGGCGAGCCAGTGGCTGGTAACGCCGCTGGGAGATGCTCGGTCATAGCGCCGAAGTCCTTCAAGCCAACCGGGTTATCCCATGGCGCCAGATAGCCCACCAGGCCGGCATAGGCGATGAAGGCCAGAAGGATAAGCGCCAGAGCTGTGGGCAACAGCCCCGCGTCGTTACCTGACATCATCTATGTGAGAATATTCGCCGTCCTCCTGCTGCTCCTCCCCTTTCCAGAAGAGCAGAAGGGTGGCGATGCCAACCACTAGTGCAAATAGGCGCTTCATTGGGCTCCCCGCCTCGCGTCGGGGAGTTCGAAAAACCGCACAGGGTGGGTTCGCGCTGACCTTTAGCCGCAAAGCAGCCTGGACATACGCCAGCGCCTCCCCGACTCGTGGAGAAGCAATATGGCCCTATCCAGGCCACTCCCTATGCGGGGTTTCGACGCCCCAGCCCCTCCATTTGAGGGACCGGCCCTGAGTATAGCGCACCAAGCGCTGCCCCGTCCACCGGGGCTTTCCCCCACCCCAACATCACGGAGAACACCATGGGGGAGGGCTAGTTGTCCGGGCCGGCCTGTCCGGGATGCCTGCCCAAGTCGGCGCACAATTTTTGGATGGCCCAGAAATCACAAGAGCCATCCGCCTCGATGGGGACAGTGAATAGTAGTCTCTCGGGCTCGGCCCCGCGCCACCATTCAGCGGTGTTGAGACTTCCCTTTCCTTCAAGGGGAACGCAGCCCCAGCGGCGCAGCTTGGATTCCCATTGGTCTCGGGAAAGAAAGCGGCCGGGGATCAAAGACTATGCCGCTTGATAGGCCACGTATTCCCGAGTTCCCGGAATGAAGGGGACGGGATCGACCACGCCGTGGTTCTCCAGAGCCTGGCGGACATTGACCAATGGCAAAACCTCGATGGGTGCGCCCAAGCGCTCGGACAGGATCGTGCTGATGGCCGTAACCACGTCCTCAAGCACGGCATCGACGTTGCGATGAGACAGCACCAGACCAGGCAGGTCCGCGCTCCACACGCGCAGTCCGCCGTCCTCTCGGCGCTCAAATGTCACTACGACTTTGATGGGTGCATCAGTCATCGGCATCTCCTGAGCGTCTCCCAGGCCCCCCTCATATGGGGCCAAGCATATCACTGAGTCAACGGCTGCGGGTTAACGCCCATTTACCCAATGCCGATCCGCCTTCCTGCAACAACATCGGAGAACACCATGGCTCGCGCAATCAACGCGGAGACGCTGGAGCACGTCCAGCGGTGGGAGGGGTTTCGGCCCCATGCCTACCGCGATCCGGGCTCGATCAACGGCCTCCCCATCACCATCGGTTACGGCCAGACCCGCCGCAACGGCCAGCTGATCAAGCTGGGCGACACCATCACCGAGCCCGAGGCGCTGGAATGGCTCAAGCAGGAGCTGGCGCGGGTTGCCGGCGTGGTTGAGCGCCTGGTGAAGGTCCCGCTCAACGATAACCAGTTCGGCGCTCTGGTGAGTTTCACCTACAATGTGGGCGATGCGAATTTCGAGCGCTCCACGCTGCTCAGGAAGCTCAACGCGGGCGACTATGCCGCCGTGCCCTCGGAAATGGCCCGCTGGGTCAACAATGACGGCAAGCGCATGCAGGGCCTCGTCAACCGGCGCGCCGCCGAGGCTGGACTATGGGCCAAGGGCGCATTCGTCGCCTCGGCTCCCGTTGATGCCAAGCCACAAGGCGAACCCGTCCTGACCAAGGAGACCATCTCCTGGGGCTCCGGCATCCTCGCCACGCTCGCCGCGCTGTTCGCCGGCAACGGCCCGGTTCAGTGGGCTCTCGCCATCGTCATCGTCGCCGCCTTCGGGCTGGGCGCCTTCTTCTTCATCAAATCGCGGGTGAGGCCGTCATGATCGATTGGGTCTTGAGCTTCCTGCTCGGAACGATCCCGGGCTGGGTCTGGTTTATCGTGGGCGGTGTGGCCGTGGGGTGGGCGTGGCGACAATTCGGCTGGCAGGGTGTGGTCGGCGGGCTCCTGGCCATCCTCACCCTGGGCGCATACAGGAGGGGCTGGAGGGACCGTGACGCCTCCAGGCCGCCCATTGTGCCCACCGGCCCTATTCAGCCGCCACAGCCCGCCCCACGGCCGCGCCGGCGTACCCTCATGGACATTCTCAACGGCAGGTAGACGGATGCCAACGATCAAAGGCGAAATTTCGGTTGGCCATATCGCCACCTGGGCCGGCCTGCTGGTGACGATCATAGGGGTAGGGATCGCCATCGGGCAGGATCGATCCGACATTGCGATGCTCAAGGCGCAGCAGGTCCAGACCATTCAGGACAGCCGGGCACTGATCCGGCTCCAGTCCGACATGGACTATCTCAAGAAGGCGGTCGATGAGCTAAGGGCGAGGCCTTGACTCTCTCATCCCTGTTCCGCCTATGTTCTCCAAAAAAGGAGATCGATCATGGCGGAATACGGCGGGCCTTGCACCACGCCTCACGAGGAACCCTACACCATCCACGAGGTGGTACTGATGGAGCGGCTGCGGCGCCGGGGCATTCCCGAGCCGTCCTTTGCCACGCGGAAAGAGACACTGGCCTGGCTGGAGAAATGGCGCCACCTTGTCGAGGACAAGGAATAGGCCATGCCCACCGAATACCGTCCCTCAGG
>Ga0065721_10049858_pt1 | contig 26180 bp, 18 predicted proteins | sample Mesricmetagenome_FD_59108 | JGI IMG/M metagenome (GOLD analysis project Ga0065721, IMG submission 59108) | Mesophilic microbial community from rice straw/compost enrichment Sample: eDNA_1 v2 (version 2) | ecosystem: Engineered > Solid waste > Grass > Composting > Bioreactor | place: USA: Davis... | reverse complement strand
GCGGGTGCGCTTGATGGCCAGCCCGCCGATGACGATCACCGCAAGCAGCGCCGCCAGCCCGTAGGACCCATAGGCCCACAGCCGTTCCCGCCAGTGCGCGACGACGCTGGCCATGGGGACCGAGACCTCGGCGACGAGGCTCGTTCCGTCCACGGGGCGTTCCACGGCGATCTGCGGCCCGCTGGGCGCGTCCTCCCCTTCGGTCTCGCTCAACAGGACGGTGCCGTCGGCCTTGCGCAACGTGATGGACCGCGCGTAGTCCAGGTCGAAGGACTTGTAGATGTCGCGGATGTAACGCGGCGACACCGACACCACGGCGACCCCCCGGAATTGGCCGGGGGCGGCCTCCAGCGGGCGCGACAGCAGGATCAGCGGCTCGCCGGTGTAGCGGTTGTTGTCCAGCGCGGTGATGAACAGCTGGCCGTTGCCGTCCCTGTGCGCCTGGAAATGCTCGCGGTCGGCGGCGCTCAGGTCCGGGGCCGGGAACTCGCGGGTGGTCAGCACCGCCTTGCCCTCGGCATCCAGCAGCCAGATCGACATGACATAGGGCGTGCTGCCGCCCAGCGCCTTGAAACGTTCCCAGGCCGTCTGGTTGTCGGGAAGTGGGGCGCCGGGCGGCCCGGCCATCTCCACCGCGCGCTTCAGGACAAGGTCGCTGGTTTCCACCAGACGGGCGGCGTGCTCCGCCACCAGAAGGCTGACGTTCCCGGCGATGTCGCGGGCATGCCGGATGGTCGCCTCGCGGTCGCGCCAGGCGAACATGGCCGACAGGCCGATCGTCAGCAGCATCGCGATGGCGCAGGCTATCAGCACCAGCGCCGTGCCCGGCAGCCGGTAGAGGGGGGAAGGGTGGGATCGCAGCGCGCGCAAGGGCATGGGGCCGGCAGGGTTGGGAAGGCACAGTTGGGAACGGTCCGGCGAAGCCAACACTTTTGCGCGAGGCTAGGTTCCGTGGGTACGCCCGTTGAACCGGACGCCCCCGCCTCCTATTGTCGCCGGGGTGGAAACCTCATCGTGCGCAAGGAGGATGGGCCTATGAAGATCGACGGCGTTGCCTACCGGACCATCTGGGTGGCGGAGGACGGCTGGTCGGTCGAGATCATCGACCAGACCAAGGCGCCGCACGACTTCGCCGTGGCCCGCCTGACCACCCTGGAGGAGGCCGCCCACGCCATCCGCGCCATGCTGGTGCGCGGCGCTCCGCTGATCGGCGCCACCGCCGCCTATGGTCTGGCGCTGGCGCTGCGGGCCGACGCGTCCGACGCCGCGCTGGAACAGGCCGGGGCGCTGCTGCTGTCCACGCGCCCGACCGCGGTGAACCTGCGCTGGGCGCTGGAGCGCATGCGCCGGCACCTCGCAGCGCTTCCGCCGCCGGAGCGCGCCGCCGCCGCCTACGCGGAGGCCGCAGCCATCGCCGACGAGGACGTCGCCATCAACCGCGCCATCGGCGAACACGGCGCCGCCCTGATCCGGCAGGCAGCCTTGCGTAAGAAGCCCGGCGAGGCGGTCAACGTGCTGACCCACTGCAACGCGGGCTGGCTGGCCACCGTGGACTGGGGCACGGCGCTCGCCCCGATCTACGTGGCCTTCGAGGAAGGCATCAACCTGCACGTCTGGGTGGACGAGACGCGGCCGCGCAACCAGGGCGCCAGCCTGACCGCGTGGGAGCTGAACCACCACGGCGTGCCGCACACGGTCGTCGTGGACAACGTCGGCGGCCACCTGATGCAGCACGGCATGGTGGACCTGTGCATCGTCGGCACGGACCGCACCACCGCGACGGGCGACGTCTGCAACAAGATCGGCACCTACCTGAAGGCGCTGGCGGCCCACGACAACGGCGTGCCCTTCTACGTCGCCCTGCCGTCGCCGACCATCGACTGGGGCATGTCCGACGGCGTGAAGGAAATTCCCATCGAGGAGCGCGACGCCCGCGAGGTGACCGACCTGACGGGCATCACCGCCGACGGCCGGATCGAGACGATCCGCGTCACCCCCACCGGCAGCCCGGCGGCCAACTACGGCTTCGACGTGACCCCGGCGCGTCTGGTGTCCGGTCTGGTGACCGAACGCGGCGTCTGCCCCGCCACGCGCGAAGGGCTGCTCGGGCTGTTCCCGGAGCAGCGGAAGGTGGCGTGAGGGGGGTGCAGGTGAGGGGGCGCGCGTTGCCCCCTCCCTAACCCTCCCCCGCTGCGCAGGGGAGGGAACTTGGCCCTCCCCTGCGCAGCGGGGGAGGGAGGGGACCCACGAAGTGGGGAGGGTGGGGGCATCCAGAGCCCGCCGCTTCACACCACCGGCACCAGCCGTCTTCGTCGCGGCGGGTTGCCGCCCTTGCAGGGGGTGTAGCCCTCGGGCGTCAGTTGGCCGAGCGTGATGCCGGTCGCAGGGGCGATGTCGGACAGGCGGTTCAGCCCCAGCGCGCGGGTGGCGGCCAGGGCGATGCGGCCGCAGGCTTCGGCGTCGCTGCCGGCGCGGTGGTGGTCCAGCGCGATGCCCAGGAACTCCGCCAGATAGTTGAGCTTGTGCGCGCCGAGGTGCGGCCAGGCCTTCCGTGACAGCGTCACCGTGCACAGGTAGGAGCAGACCGGCCAGGCCAGCCCATAGTCGGTCAGGGTGTGGCGCAGGACGCTGAGGTCGAAGGACGCGTTGTGGGCCAGCACCAGCCGCCCTTCCATCCGCCGGCCGAAGCGGGCCCAGACCTCCGGGAATTCCGGCGCGTCGGCCACATCCTCGGGGCGCAGGCCGTGGACGGCGGTGTTGAAGGGGTTGAAGCGCATCTCCCGCGGGCGGATCAGATGCTCCTCCGTCTCCACGATCCGGCCGCCTTCGATCCAGGCGATGCCGATGGAACAGGCGCTGGTGCGCGACTCGTTGGCGGTCTCGAAGTCGATGGCGACAGCGTGCGCGGAGGCGTTCATGGCGGCGTGCGTGCGGACGGGAGGCATCAGCCGAGGATCAGCCGGGTGACGTCCTCGGGCAAGTCCCCATCCAGGGCGAGCAGGCGGACCTTCAGGATGCTGGCCACGGCCATGGCGTCGGTGATGTCGCCGCGCTTGGCCATGGCGTAGACTTCGGCGAACGGAACGCGGCGGATTTGCAGCTCTTCCGTGTCCTCCGGCGCTGCCGCTCCCTGCTCGATGCCCCAGGCGAGGTAGGTGTAGGCGACCTCGTCGGTGATGCTGTTCGACAGGTGCATGGTCAGGATGGGAAGCCAGTGGCGCGCCGTCTGCCCCGTTTCCTCCTTCAGCTCCCGCTGGGCGGAAACCAGGGGATCGACACCCTTCTGTCCACCGCCTTCCGGAATTTCCCAGCTGTACTGGTGCAGCGGGAAGCGGTACTGGCCGACCAGCGTCACGCAGCCCTCGTCGTCGATGGGCACGACCCCGGTCGCGAGGTTCTGGGCGTGCATCACGCCGTAGATGCCCGGCTTCCCCCTGGGGTTCAGCACGTCGTGTTCGACGACCTTCATCCAGGGGTTTTCGTAGATCGGCTTGGTGTTCAGGACGGTCCAGGGATTGCCGGTCTTGTTCGGCACGCCGAAGCTCCTCAGGGTGTGGGTGCAACGAACTATAGGGAGCGATGCCGGATGCCGCAATGCGGCATGGGCATCAAGGCCCCGCGCCATCTTCCAACAGACCATAAGGGCCAACAGACCATAAGGGTGTTGGAACGGTGGCCGTTCCCGAAGTCTGCACAACTCGAAACAACGCATAAAATTTTCGCAGTGTTTCAGGGAATGTAGCGCAGCTCGGTTAAAGAATGGTTTCTTGACACACGGAATGTTGGTGCTTACCTCTATCTTGCGAGGTAAAGGTGCAGTAATCCCGGTTGCGTTTGTGTTCATAGAAAGCGCCATCGGTGTTTGTGGCCCGGTGTTTTTGCAAAGCTGTGTCGGGGGACATGGAGTTGAACCTTCGGGAGCAGGATCGCTGGAGGAACCCGGACTGGCGGACGAGGGTCGTTGCCTGGTGGGAAGGGTACGACCTGACCGTCCTGGCGCGCTCGCCGGCCCCGGCTGCGGCGCGGCGCCCACAGGGTGGGCCGGTGGAAAGCATCGGCAGCATGGCTCCGGCAGCGGCGGCACCCGCCCTCACCACCCCGGACGCCTCCGTGAACCCGGAACTGGAGCGGCTGGAAACCCTCCAGCTCGACCGGCGGGGCGAGCCCGTGTGGTCGGTAGCCCGCACCCAGGGCGCGCAGCTTCTGTGGGGTGACGACTGCGTCGGCCCCGGCGACAGCCAGTGGATGGTGGATTCCGTGCGCTCCTTCGGCCTGAACCCGGCCAAGAGCGTGCTCGACCTCTCGGCCGGGCTGGGCGGGCCGGCGCGCAGCATCGTCAACAGCTACGACACCTGGGTCACGGGGCTGGAGCCCTCGCCGCTGCTGGCGAAGCTGGGCATGGAGCGGTCAAAGGCGCTGGGCGTATCGAAGAAGGTGCCCATCGGCCATTACGACCCGGAGCATTTCAACCAGGCGGGATCCTTCGACCTCGTGCTGGCCGACCGCATCATGCACCGCGTGCGCGACAAGGAGATGTTCCTCGACCGCATCAGCGAGTGCGTCAAGCCGAAGGGCGGCGTGCTTCTGTTCGACTATGTGATCGAAGGGACGCCCGGCTCGTGGGACAGCTGGAACCGCTGGCGCGACACGGAGCCGATGGAGGTCTATCCCTGGTCCAGCACCCGCATGGCGGATGAGCTGACGCAGCGCAACCTGGACGTCCGCATCAGCGAGGATCTGACGCAGCTGCACCGGCGCCACGTGGTCGACCGCGTCCGCAGCCTGGGCGAGGCGCTGAAGACCGCCGTTCCCGACGGCCGCGTCCTGGCGGCGCTGGGCCGGGAACTGGCGCTGTGGTGGGCGCGCCTGCGCGTGCTGGGCAGCGGCTTGCGCTTCTGCCGCTACGTGGCGACGCGCCCGGCGTGAAATCCGGTGTGAGGTGAAATCCCCTCTCCCAGCCCCGCTGGGAGAGGGGTGATTGGCTTTACAGGCAACTCCGCGGCTTGATTTTCCTGTCCTCGGCGAACTTGCGGGCGGAGGATTCGACCATGCTGCGGATCATGGCGCGGCGGGGTTCGATCCAGTCGGAGGCGACCAGCCAGCGGCGGCCGTCCCACTGCTGCACGCGGATGGGCGTCATGCCCTCGTGGTCGGCGCAGGTGGTGCGGAAGGGCTGCATGAAGCCCTCCAGCCCCAGCGCGGCCAGACGGTCGGCCGTCAGGTTCAGGTGGTCGAATCCCCAGGCCACCTGCTCACCCGTCAGCGGCTTGTGGCCGTGCTTTTCCTGGGCGGTGCGAATGGCCTCGACCAGCACGGCGGCGTTGAAGACTCCCCGGTTGTAAAGGACCGTGCCGATCTGCGACGGATCGCCGGCCCCCAGGCCGCGGGCGTGGACATGGGCCCGGATGGCGCGGATGACAGGATACTCCGCCCCGGCCCCGTGGTAGGCGATGGCCTTGTAGCCCCGGGAGCCGGCCCCGGCGGGCAGCACGTCCTGCTCCGCCCCCGCCCACCAGACGCCGATCATCCGGTCCACGGGATAGCCGGCGGCCAGCGCCTCGCGGATGGCGGTGGAATTCTGCACGCCCCACCCCCACAGGATCGTGTAGTCCGGCCGGTACTGGCGGCCGATCTGCATCCAGATGCCCCTCTGGTCCAGCCCCGGCGGGGCGACGGGGTAGGTCCGCATCTCGAACCCCAGCAGGCCGCGCAGGGCCTCCAGCATCGGCAGCGGTTCCTTGCCGAAGGCGCTGTCGTGGTAGACGTAGGCGATCTTCCGCCCGCGCAACCGGTCCGGCCCGCCGAATTGCTGGGCGATGTAGCTGACGGCGGCGTCGATGCCCGTCCAATAGCTGGCCGGGGCGTTGATGGCGTAGGGGAACACCCGCCCGTCCGACGCGTCCGCCCGCCCATAGCCGGAGGAAAAGACGGGAATGCGGTCGGTCGCGCTGCGCTCGATCAGCGCGTAGGTGATGCCGGTGGACAGCGGCAGCACGGCGGCGGCCCCGGTCGGCCCCTTGCCCTTCAGCCGGTCGTAGCAGTCCACCCCGCGGTCGGTGTTGTAGCCGGTGTCGCACTCCTCATAGGCCAGCGGCACGCCGTTGATGCCGCCGTCGCGCTGGTTGATCAGGGCGATGTAGTCGGCCACCCCGTCGGCCAGCGGGATGCCATAGGGCGCGTAGGGGCCGGTGCGGTAGACGAGGTGCGGGAAAAACTGCGCGTCAGCTTTGCTTTCCCGGGCCTTGCTCTCCGGGAAAGAATCCTCAGCGAACGAAGGACCCGGAAGCGCGAGCGCCCACAGCGACGCCAGCAGGCCGGCAGCCAGGCCCGACAGGCTGCGCGCGCGCGTTTTCATGGTGTTTCCTCCCGCCCAATCCACCTACCCTGGCCACTCCGGGTCATGCCGGCGCCCGTTTTGCCAATTTTAGTACGGAATAGGCGTTTTTAGTACGAATAGAACGTTGTCCATACCTCTCCGCTTCTCCGGCCCTTTGAAGGAGACCGGCACCGGCACTAAATCAGGCGGTTGAGACATGCGGTTACGTCCGGCCCTCCGATGGCCGGCGCCGCCAAAAACGATCCAAAGGAGGGGTACCGTGACGACGTTCACCGGTCAGGACACGCTGAAAACCCGCCGCTCGCTGTCCGTTGGGGGCAAAAGCTACGATTACTTCAGCATCAAGGCCGCGGAGGAAGGCGGGCTCGGCGACTTGTCCCGGCTGCCCTATTCGATGAAGGTGCTGCTGGAGAACCTGCTCCGATTCGAGGACGGGCGAACCGTGTCGGTGGACGACGTGAAGGCGGTGGCCCAGTGGCTTCGGGACAAGCGCTCGGACCGCGAGATCGCCTACCGCCCGGCGCGCGTGCTGATGCAGGACTTCACCGGCGTGCCCGCCGTCTGCGACCTTGCCGCGATGCGCGAGGCGATGGCGGCGCTGGGCGGCGACCCGAAGAAGATCAACCCGCTGGTGCCGGTGGACCTCGTCATCGACCACTCCGTGATGGTCGATTACTTCGGCAACCCCGCCGCCTTCGAGAAGAACGTCGAACTGGAGTTCGAGCGCAACCTGGAACGCTACGCCTTCCTGCGCTGGGGCCAGAAGGCGTTCGACAACTTCCGCGTCGTGCCGCCGGGCACCGGCATCTGCCACCAGGTGAACGTCGAATATCTGGCCCAGGGCGTGTGGACCGACACGGATCCCGCCGGCAAGCTGGTGGCCTATCCCGACACGCTGGTCGGCACCGACAGCCACACCACCATGGTGAACGGCCTGGGCGTGCTGGGCTGGGGCGTGGGCGGCATCGAGGCGGAGGCGGCCATGCTGGGCCAGCCCATCTCCATGCTGATCCCGGAGGTCGTCGGCTTCAAGCTGACCGGCCGGCTGAAGGAAGGCACCACCGCGACCGACCTCGTGCTGACGGTCACGCAGATGCTGCGCAAGAAGGGCGTGGTCGGCAAGTTCGTGGAGTTCTACGGGCCGGGCCTCGACCACCTGACGCTGGCCGACCGCGCCACCATCGGCAACATGGCCCCGGAATACGGCGCCACTTGCGGCATCTTCCCGATCGACGCGGAGACCATCAAGTACCTGACCTTCACCGGCCGCGACGCCGACCGCGTGGCGCTGGTGGAGGCCTACGCGAAGGCGCAGGGCATGTGGCGCGACGCCGGCACGCCCGACCCGGTCTTCACCGACACGCTGGAGCTGGACATGACGACGGTGGAACCGTCGCTGGCCGGCCCGAAGCGCCCGCAGGACCGCGTGCCCCTGTCCGGTGCCGCCCAGAGCTTCGGCAAGGATCTGGTCGACGCCTTCAAGGCCGACGACGTGAACCGCTCCGTCCCCGTGCAGGGCGCCGGGCACAGCCTGGACCAGGGGGCCGTGGTGATCGCCGCCATCACCTCCTGCACCAACACGTCCAACCCCGCGGTGCTGGTCGCCGCCGGCCTGCTGGCCCGCAAGGCGGTGGAGAAGGGCCTGTCGTCCAAGCCGTGGGTGAAGACCTCGCTGGCGCCGGGATCGCAGGTGGTGACCGACTATCTGGCGAAGGCCGGGCTTCAGCCCTATCTGGACCAGTTGGGCTTCAACATCGTCGGCTACGGCTGCACGACCTGCATCGGCAACAGCGGCCCGCTTCCCGACGCCATCGCCGCGGCGGTGGAGGACGGCAACCTCGTGGTCGCCGCCGTGCTGTCGGGCAACCGCAACTTCGAAGGCCGCGTGAACCCGCACACGCGGGCGAACTATCTGGCGTCCCCGCCGCTGTGCGTCGCCTACGCGCTGGCCGGCAACATGAAGATCGACCTGACCAAGGACCCGCTGGGCACCGGCAGCGACGGCCAGCCCGTCTACCTGAAGGACATCTGGCCGACCAACCAGGAGGTGCAGGACGCCATCAACGCCTCCCTCTCGGCGGAGATGTTCCGCAGCCGCTACGGCAACGTGTTCGAGGGGCCGGCCCAGTGGCGCGGCATCCAGACGGCGGAGGGCCAAACCTACCAGTGGCAGGCGGGCTCCACCTACGTGAAGCTGCCGCCCTTCTTCTCCGACATGCCGAAGACGCCGGCACCCGTGTCGGACGTGAAGGGCGCGCGGGCGCTGGCCGTGCTGGGCGACAGCATCACCACCGACCACATTTCCCCCGCCGGCTCCATCAAGAAGACCAGCCCGGCCGGCGAGTATCTGCTGAGCCATCAGGTGCGCCCGCAGGACTTCAACTCCTACGGCGCGCGGCGCGGCAACCATGAAGTGATGATGCGCGGCACCTTCGCCAACATCCGCATCCGCAACGAAATGCTGCCGGGCGTGGAAGGCGGCGAGACCAAGCACTTCCCCTCCGGCGAGCGGCTGCCGATCTACACCGCCGCCATGCGCTACGCCCAGGAAGGCGTGCCGCTGGTGGTGATCGCCGGCAAGGAATACGGCACCGGCTCCAGCCGCGACTGGGCGGCCAAGGGCACCAAGCTGCTGGGCATCCGCGCCGTGATCGCCGAAAGCTTCGAGCGCATCCACCGCTCCAACCTCGTCGGGATGGGCATCCTGCCGCTCCAGTTCAAGGACGGCCTGACCCGCAACGACCTGACGCTTGACGGCACGGAGACGTTCGACATCGCCGGCATCGAACAGGACCTGCGCCCGCGCAAGGACGTGACCATGACCATCACGCGGGCCAATGGCGAGACGCGGGAAATCCCGCTTCTGCTGCGGATCGACACTCTGGACGAGGTCGAATATTACAAGAACGGTGGTGTTCTGAACTATGTGCTGAGGAACTTGGCGGCGTAAGAGGCCGCTTTCCTGTCCATACGGTATGCGCAACTCTATGTGCATACCGTATGGAGACACAGCGCATACAGCAGAGTCCCCTTCATCACGAGTTGTCCTCCGCTCCCAATGGGGCCGCCAACTCTCTTTGAACATTGAATTGCTGGGCGACCAGCGCTGGTTGGACGAGAACAAGGAAGCCATCGGCTCCTCCAACGCCATTGTGGAAAAGCACGGGCTTCCTTTGGCGAAGCATCGCCAGTTCTGATGGCAAAGTTCGGCGATTATAGGCGAAATCGACATGGTAACCGGAGGGTGTTGAAGCCCCCTTTCACACCCGCACCAACGTCCCCGCCGACCGTTTCGCCGCGTACATCGCCTGATCGGCGTGGGTGAGGAGGTCGTCGGCGGTTTGGCCGTCCATGGGGTAAACGGCGATGCCGACCGAAAGCCCGACCGTCACCGGTATGCCATCCACCTCCATGGGGGCCACCTCCATGGGGGCCACCTCCATGGGGGCGGAGACGGCGTCGCGGCATTTGCGGGCGACGCGTTCGCTGGCGTCGCGGGCGTCGTCCTGTTCCATCAGGAGAATGGCGAACTCGTCGCCGCCGATGCGGGCGACGGTGTCGGCGCTGCGCAGCACGCCGGTCAGACGGCGCGCAACCTCGCGCAGCACCGCGTCGCCGGCGCCGTGCCCGTGGGTGTCGTTGATCGGCTTGAAGCCGTTGAGGTCCATGTAGAGCAGCGCGAACTGCGCGCCGTTGCGCTCCGCCCGCGCGATGGCCTGGAGCAGCAGGTTGTGGAACATGGCCCGGTTGGCGAGGCCGGTCAGGGCATCATGGTGGGCCATGTGCGCCATGCGCGCCTCGCTTTCGCGCAAGGCGGCCTCCTGCTCGCGCAGCTTGCCCAGCAAATAGTTGAAGCCGATCGCCAGATCGCCAACCTCGTCCATGCGCCGGACGGGCAGGGGGGCAAGCTCGACCGTGCCGTCGGCCATCCGGTGCATCTGCTGGGCCGCTTCGGTCAGCGGGCGCAGGATGCGGCGCACGATCATGAAGACGAACACCGTCATGAACACCAGCGTCACCGTGCTGCCGGTCGCGATCAGGCTCTTGAAATCGTCGATGGCCTGGAAGGCCTCCTGCGTCGGCAAGCGGGCGACGATGAACCAGCCCGGCGTGGGAACCGAGGCGATGGCCGACAGTTCTTCCACGCCCGCGGCGTTGACGGTGATGCCCGTGCCCCGATAACCCGCCATCGCCCGGTCGTGCAGCGGGTTGACGCCCTGTGGCGGCGTTTCGGTCAGGACCATCCGGCTGTCGTGGGCGGCGACGAACAGCCGGTCGCGCGGCGACACCAGAAGGAAGCCGCCGGTCTGGCCGATCCGGTTCTCCTGGACCAGATTGAGGAAGCCAGGCGCGGCGAGCGGCGTGGCACCCGCCAGCACCGCGGCCGGCCTGCCGTCCGCGCCCGGAACCGGCGTGGCCATGACGATCACCGGCCGGTTGTCGAGGGTGCTGCGCATCGGCCGGCCGATGACCGGCCCATGGCCGTCACGGGCGGCCAGGAACCAATCCCTCGCCGAGTGGTCGATGTCGCGCCGGCCGGGAAGCACCGGAAACTCCGCGATGATGCCTGGGCCGTTCAGGGGCAGCACGGCCATGCCCTTGGAGAAGAGGGAGGACGCGTCCTGGCGCTGCATCAGCCACGCCTGCAGCGCGGCGGGATCGTTGAGAAGGGTGGCGGGCAGGGCGGTCGCGGTGCGGTCCAGCAGATCGAGCCGCATCTTGATCTTCTCGTCGATGTCGTGCGCCACGTAGGTGGCGATGGACATCTGGTGGGCGGCGGACAGCCCCTCCACCTTCTCCTTGAAGAAGGACGACAGGACGACGATGCGCCCAAGGGCGCCGGCCACCACCAGCAGGATGCCGACCGCCACAATACGGGCCACAATGCTGCGGCTGGCGCCGTGCAACGTTTTGGCGAAGGCAGAAAATATATGCAAGCCTTGCGCGTCCAGACATTCTGCAAGTTGTTTCAAAAGCAGAATGGATGGAGCAACGCTTTGGTGTCAACGCAGCCTACACTCCTATGCCCTCCCGATCGGCTCCCGTCCGTTCCGTCCAACCCGCCGCGCGAACATCGGCGGCGTAGCTGCGGCTGACCGGCACGCGCAGGCCGTTGCGCAGCACAAGGGTCAGCTTGCCGTCCGGCTTGCGCTCCACGCCCGTGACGGCCGCTGCGGCGACCCAGTGGGAGCGGTGGACCTGCAACCCGTCCAGCCCGGCCAGTTCGGCCACGGCGTCGCGCAGCCGCATCAGGATCAGGTCGCTGCCCACGGCGGTATGGACGCGGACGTAGTGGTCCTCCATCTCCAGCGCCAGCAGGTCGCGGCCGAGCTTCGCCGGAATGCGGGCGAGGAAGGCCGGCTCCCGTGGCAGGGCGGGCGCGGCCGGTTCGGGATCGACCGTGTCCGGAGAGGCCACCTGGGCGGGCTGGGCGGCCATTTCGGGACCGGCCGGGGAGCTTGGCGGGGCGAGCATGTTGCGGTCGCGCAGTTCCAGCCACACCGGGACGGCGGATGCCAACGCGGTGATGACGGCGACGTAGATGAACAACTCCGCCAGGCCGAGCGGGTGCAGGAAGTCGCGGTCGCGCAACCACTGTTCCAGCAGCGCGACGTTCAGCGTTTGCAGCAGGATCACCGCCAGGCCGACCCCGGCCAGCGGGCGGCGCCACGCTCCGGCCCGGGCCTTCAGCACGTGGAAGGTTGCCTTGGTCAGCAACTCGAACAGGAGCGAACCCAATCCGATCAGCCCGCCCCAATAGGCCAGCCGTTGCGGCAGCGTCAGGTCCTGGAAGGTGCCGAAGGGACCCAGAACGGCCAGGACTCCCACGGTGGCCAGCATCACCGGCAGGCGGCGGCGCAGCAGCCGGCGTCCGTAGGGCGTGCGGGGCGTTCCGGGATGCCCGGCCACACCGGCCCCCGTCGTTTCACGCATCGTGAACAGCATGGCCCTGCTCTTCGCGAAGGCGGCACCCGCCGATGCCGCAGAGGGTGTGGCGCACCGCCTCCATCATCCGGCAGGGAGAGGGGACCGTTCGATGGAAAGACGGAAATGACGATCGCACGTTCGATTTATCCCGCGTGGATGGCCCTGGCGATGGTAACGCTCGCGGCGGTGGGCGCCGACGCGGGGGAGCTTCGCGCAACCATACGCAACGTCAAGCCCCAACAGGGCCCGGTGATGGCGGCCCTGTACGAAAGCGCGGGGGACTTCAAGGCGGACCGGCGATTTGCCGGGCAGATCCTGGGGGCGTCGGGGCCAGAGGTCGCGGTGGTGTTCGCCGGGCTGGCACCGGGGCGCTATGGGCTGGCGGTGTTCCAGGACCTGGATGGCGACTCGAAGCTCGGTACCTCCATGCTCGGCGTGCCGACGGAGCCCTACGGCTTCAGCCGGGACGCCAAGGCCGGCACCTTCGGCCCGCCGGGCTTCGACGCCTTCGCGGTGATGGTGGACGGAGCGGCCCCGGTCGCGACGGTCGTCACGCTGACGGACTGATACCGGCGGCGCATGAACACTTCCAGTGAGCGCCGCCGGTAAAACCCGACAGATCAATGCCTTGGCATCGATTGAGAGGGTTGAGTGGAAGCCGGGTCAGGGTGCCGCATCCAGGCGCTGGGCCAGCTCCAGCAGGATTCCGTCCGGATCCCGCAGGTAGCACATGCGCTTGCCCTTCGGCAGGATGGAGCGCGGCACCTCCACCACGGCGCCCACGGGCGTGGCGCCGGCCCGGATGGCGCGTTCCCGAACCGCGTCGATGTCGGTCACGGTGATGGCGAAATGCCCGATGCCGACGTCGTCCATGCCGCTCGGCCCGGTGGACGGGCCGGGGAAGCACAGCATCTCCACCCGCAGGCTGTGGTCGTCGTTGACCAGGATGGCGCAGTCGGCCACGGCGCCGCGGGTGCCGCGAATCGCGTCGAACCACTCGCCCGACAGCGTCTGGCGCAGCAGCACCGCCAGCCCGAAGGTCTCGCCGTAGAAGCGGATGGCGCGGTCCAGGTCGCGGACGCTGATGTTGACGTGGTCGAAGCCCACGGCCCCGGCCTGGGGCCTTGAGTTTTGGGGCCTTGAGTTTTGGGGCGAGGACGGCATGGCGGCGGACCTCAGGAGTTGGTGCGGGCGGACTGTTCCAGGGACTTGATGTGGGACAGGCCGGGCAGGATTTCCGACTTCACGAACTCCATGCGGCGATTCGGGCCGCCGCCGCCGCGGGCGAACCGGGTCTTCCACAGGTCCATCTTCACGGCCAGCCCGCACAGCACGCCGCCGATGGTGACGTGGTGCGAGGCGATCAGGTCGCGGATGGAATGGAAGGTCTCGGCGTTGATGTCGCGCCAGAAGTCCTTGGACCGGTTGTCGAAACTTTCGAACCGGCCCGTGATGGAGGTTGAGATGTCGGTCAGGTCGCGGTTGATCTCGTCCAGCATCCGCATCTGGCGGGCGTCGCGCTTGACCTCGACGGAGTTGCGGATCTCGCCCATCCAGGCCAGGAACTTCTGGATCTCAGGGACGATGTCGTCCAGGCACTTCTTGAAATAGGCCAGCGACAGGAAAATGTCGCCATACTCTTCCAGGAATTTCGGGATCTCGCTCAGTTCGATGTCAAGCCGGTCGGCCATCATGCGCAGGTTCTTCAGCGCCTCGTCCCGGTTGGGGTTGGCGAACATACCGATGATGTCGCTCACGTCCTGCATCTGCATGTCCATCGAGCCGTAGACATACTCGACCAGCGGGCGCGTGAAGACGCGCATGTAGTTGGTCAGTTCCTGCTTCTTCTTGTCCGACAGGGTCAGCGATTCGACGTTGTTGACGTCGATGTTCAGCCGCCGCAGCTCGATGCGGGAGGTGTAGACGTCGAAGCTGGAGGCGGCGGCGATCTTTTCGATTTTCACAAGATCGCGCTCCACCTCGTCCTTGTAGGACTCGAAGTAGACGGAGACGTTGCGCGGGGCGATCTGGCCGCTGCCGGTCTGGACGTCGTAGAACATCTCCACGACGGTTTGCAGCCGGACGTTCTTGATCAGGCGGGCGTGCTGAAGGCCGGGCGTTTCCAGCGGGATGGCCGACAGCGGCATGATGTGCAGGGCGTCGCGCGCCTCGTCCTCCCAGGCCTTGCGCTTGGCCGCGTCGCCACGGGGTCGGGCGGTCTTCTCCGTCGAATCGTCACCCGTTTCGCCACCGTCGCCCAACTGCCCTCTCCTCGAACCCGGATCGCCGAACGGGTTATCCCCTTTCGGTCACACCAAAATAAATCCTTTGGGCAAGGTGGCAAGACCGGACAGCGGATCCGGCGAGAATGTCACGTGCGTGCGATGGATGGCCCCCCTGAAGCATGGGAGCACAAATGAATAGGGCCGGCCCGCGTCGGCGGACCGGCCCCTTTGGCAGCGACAAGCCGTGAAGCGTCAGTGGACGCTCAGCGGCTCCATGTCGTTCTGGCGAATCGTGGCGAAGGCCACCTCGCGCTCCGGCAGGACGGTCAGCGGCGTGCCATCGGCGGCATGCACCGAGAAGGCGGGGGCGCCGTTGACGGTGACGGGGCGGACATAGGCGACGTGGTCGACCCCGAAGGCCGCGAAGTCCTGCGGCGACAGGTGGCGCAGGATCGCCGCCGTTTCGTGCAGGGTGGCCGTCTTGGTGGTGCTCGGCGTGTTCATGATGCTGTCCCTTCGGACGAAACGGGAAAAAGGAAAGGTGCGGTCAGTCTTCCAACCGGTCAGCCTTCCGAGCGGTCTGGCGCGACGTCGATCGTCTGCGGTCCCGCGGCTCCGGCGGCGGACTGGCTGGGCTGTTCGATCTTGATGGTGCGGACCTTGGGTTCCGGCAGCGGGCGCTTCAGGTCGATGTTGAGCAACCCATTGTCGAGCGAGGCGCCGACCACCTCGATCCCTTCGGCCAGGACGAAGCTGCGCTGGAACTGGCGCGCGGCGATGCCGCGGTGCAGGTAGATGCGCGACCGGTCGTCGGTCTGGCGGCCGCGGATGACGAGCTGGTTGTCCTCGATCTGCACCGACAGGTCTTCGGAGGTGAAGCCGGCCACGGCGAGCGTGATGCGCAGCCCCTCGTCCCCGATCTGCTCGATGTTGTAGGGCGGGTAACCTTCGGCGGAATTCTTCGCAATGCGGTCAAGCGTGCGCTCGAACTGGTCGAATCCCAGGAGCAGCGGGCTGTTGAAGAGCGACAGGCGGGTGTTCACGGGGCATCCTCCTCGAGACGCGAGCGAGTTGCGCATTGGGCCCGTTTCCGGCGCCCGTTGGCGGGGCGGCCCGAGCCAACGTCGGCGCCGCCACGACATAGATTGGGGTAGGCCGGTCGGCGGTCAAGGTTCGGCGTTGCGGCAAAGCGCCATGGCGCGCGCCTGTGCCCATTACGCCAGCCCTCTGCGCCAGCCCATCACGCCAATTTGGCCGCGACCTCGTCGGCGATGGCGAGGCAGGAGGTGAGGCCCGGCGACTCCATGCCGAACAGGTTGACCAGCCCGTGCACCCCGTGCGCTTCCGGCCCCTGGATCAGGAAGTCGGCCTGCGGCTTGCCGGGACCGCTCAGCTTCGGGCGGACGCCGGAATAGGCGGGCACCAGCGCGCCGTCGGGCAGGTCCGGCCAATAGCGACGCACCTCGCCGTAGAAGCTGTCGGCGCGCCGGGGATCGACGGCGTAGTCGATGCGGTCGTAGTCCTCCGGCGCCAGCCACTCCACGTCAGGGCCGAACCGGGCCTGCCCGGCGAGGTCCAGCGTCAGGTGGACGCCCAGGCCCCCCTCCACTGGCACCGGGTAGACCAGCCGCGAGAAGGGGGAGCGGCCCTGCGACAGCGCGTAGTAGTTGCCCTTGGCCAGCACCCGCGGCGGAATGTGGCCGGCGGGAAAGCCCTCCAGCCCGCGGGCCACGGCCCAGGCGCCCAGCCCGGCGGCGTTGACCAGGACGGAGCAGGCGATGCGCATCGGCTCTGCCCCGCCGACCTCCAGCTCGAAGCCGTCCGCGGTGCGGTGGGAGCGCTCCAGCGGGCTCAGCAGCGCCAGCATGGCGCCCGCGTCCTCCGCGTCGCCCTGCAAGGCCAGCATCAGGCCGTGGCTGTCGATGATGCCGGTGGACGGCGACAGCAGCGCGCCCACGCAGCGCAGGTTGGGCTCCATCGCCATGGCCTCGGCGGCGGACAGCGCGGTCAGGTCGCGCACGCCGTTGGCCACGGCTTGTGCGCGGATGGCGTCGAGCTTCGGCAACTGGGCCTCGTCGGTGGCGACGATCAGCTTGCCGATGCGCTGGTGCTCCACCCCATGCTCCGCGCAGTAGGCGTACAGCGCGTCCCGCCCGGCCACGCACAGCCGCGCCCGGACGCTGCCCGTGGGGTAGTAGATGCCGGCGTGGATGACTTCGGAATTGCGGGAGCTGGTGCCGGTGCCGATGGCGTCCGCCGCCTCCAGGATCACCACTTCGCGCCCCGCGCGGGCCAGCCGCCGGGCAATCGCCAGCCCGACCACCCCGGCCCCGACCACCACGCAGTCCACCCGCTCCATCGCGCCACTCCCCGTTCTGCGGCGGGAGTAACACCACCAAGGCACCAAGACGCCAAGATCAATCGTACGTCCGCGCCATTTTCGGTCCGAACCCCGGCCCGGCGCGCCGCGACTTGGTGTCTTGGTGGTGAAAAACTCCAGCTCTCGCCCTTCAGGAAGAACAAGGCCGCAAAACGGGCCGGCCGCGCAAGGGGGCCAATCAGACGAGGGGATCAGACGAGGGGATTAGGGGCCGGGGCGGTGAAGACGAAGCGGCGGCTGGACCAGTAGTTCCAGGCGAAGGTCGCGACGGTGGCGGCGACCTTGGCGGCCAGCGGCGGCACCGCCGGCACGAGCAGCCCCACCACGAGGCTGGACAGCGCGAGCCCGACGAGGTTGAGGGCCACGAACACCGGCAGGCGACGCGCCAGGGGGGCGTCGTCGCGGTGGACGCGGAAGGTGAAGCTCCGGTTCAGCAGAAAGCTCGACAGCACGCCGACGCCGTAGCCGCAGGCGTTGGCCAGCAGCACCGGCGTGCCGGGCACCGCCATCAGGGCCAGGAACACCGCGAAGTCGATGCCGGTGTTCAGCAGGCCCACCAGCGCGAAGCGGATCGCCGTCCAGGGGATCGCCACCGGACGGCCCATCATTCCGCCTCGATCCGCGAGAAGGCGCCGGCCGCGGCGGCGATGCCGGTGCCCAGGCTGTTGACCGCCGGCTCGGGGACCGGGGCTCCGGCCGGGGCGTTCGCCGGTGCCGGGGTGGGCACGGCCCCGGCGTTCGCTGGGGCGGCCATGGGATGGCGGGCGATGCTGTCCACGATGAACAGCGGCCGGTGCTTGGTCTCCATGTAGAGCCGTCCGAGATATTCGCCCAGCACGCCCAGGATCAGCAACTGCGTGCTGCCCAGCACCAGCGTGACCACCATGACGCTGGTCCAGCCCGGCACCGTGTCGTGCCGCGCCCAGCTGAACAGCGCGTAGGCCAGGGCCGCCACGGCGCACAGCGCGAAGAAGAAGCCGATGTAGGAGGCCGCGCGCAGCGGCTTGATGGAGAAGCTGGTGATGGCGTCCACCGCGAAGCGGACCATCTTGCCCAGCGGGTACTTGGTGGTGCCGGTTACGCGGGCCTGCCGGTCGTAGGGCAGGGGCTCCTGCTTCAGGCCGATCCAGCTGACCATGCCGCGGATGAAGCGGTGCTGCTCCGGCATAGCGTTCAGCACTTCCAGCGCGCGGCGGCTCATCAGGCGGAAGTCGCCGGTGTCCTTGGGGATCTCGATGTCCACCAGCCGGTCGAGCAGCCGGTAGAACAGCGCCGCGGTGCCCTTCTTGAACCAGGTCTCGCCATCGCGGGCGGTGCGCGTGCCGTAGACCACGTCGGCGCCCGCGTCCATCCGGGCCATCATGGTGCCCAGCAGCTCCGGCGGGTCCTGGAGGTCGGCGTCGATGATCAGGATCCGCTCGCCCCGGCACACGTGCAGGCCGGCGGTCAGCGCCAGCTGGTGCCCGTGGTTGCGCGACAGGCGGACCCCGGTCACCGCCGGATCGGTCCGCACCAGCGCGGCGATGCGGGTCCAGGTCTCGTCGCGCGATCCGTCATCCACCAGGATCAGCTCGTAGTCCGGCCCGACCTCGGCCCGGCAGGCCGCGCTGACGCGCCGGTGCAGTTCACCGATTCCGTCGGCCTCGTTGTAGCAGGGGACCACCACGGACAGTCGTGGACCCCCGGCAACGGCGTGCTGCATGTCCTTCTCCCGTCGAGCCCCCGGCGGACCGGGGGCGCATCGTTTGGACGACGCCGGCGCGGTACCGCCGGCATACCGTCTTCGCAACGGGGTTTCCGGCCCTTTTGCCACGGCAGAATTCCGGATTACTCCGGTCATGAGACGGCCCCTGCCCGGTCTGACGGGGCGGATCTTCCGCCCTGCGGAGGCGCATCGGCCGTTCCGACGATTCGGGAAGCGATGGAGGCACCCCGTCCGGGAACGCGTGCGCATGCGGCACGGCCCTTGCGTGACCGCCCGCCGGAGCGAGCGCGGATGGCCTCCGCGGACATGCCGCCGTCATTCCGGCACCGGTCCGGCACCGGTCTGGTTTTGGCGCGGCAACCGCGCGCGGTTTGCGAAATGCAATGCAGGATGCAAACGGCCACGCGCGTTCGGATCCGCAGATTGCGAAAGGGCGGCGGGCCCGCCGATGGGCATGATGAGCATTCTGACGACGGAGTTCCTGATCGATCTGGCGCAGAGCATCGGCCTGTTCGCCGTGGTCGTGCTGGTCTTCCTGCACATCCGCGCGCGGGCTCCGTCGCTGCCGCCGCCGCTGGCCCAGGCGATGCTGGGCCTGCTGTTCGGCGGGGCGGCGGTGCTCGGCATGTTCGACCCCATGCGGGTCGCGCCGGGCGTGTTCATCGACGCGCGCAACGTGATGATGGCGCTGGCCGGCCCCTTCGCCGGGCCGGTCGGCGGCCTGACCGCGGCGCTGGTCGCCGGTGCCTACCGCCTGTCGCTGGGCGGCGCCGGGGCGGTCGCCGGGATCGCGTCCCTGTCGGCGACGGCGCTGCTGGGCATCGCCTTCCAGCAGGTCGCGCGCCGCCGTGGCGGCTTCGGCAGCGGCCACCTGCTGGCCCTGGCCGTGCTGGCGACGGCGGCGGCGCCGCTCAGCTTCGCCCTGCTGCCGCCGGACACCGCGCGGCACGCGCTGGAGACAGTGCTGGTCCCCCTGTCGCTGGGCAATTTCCTCGGCACGCTGATCCTCGGCACCTTCCTGCGCAAGGAGCAGCAGCGCCAGGAACTGACGCGGACGCTGGCCGAAGCCCAGCGCTGCTTCACCGCCACCGCCGCCAACGTGCCGGGCGGGGTGTACCAGCGGGTGCTGTCGCCGGACGGGCGGCTGACCTTTCCCTATTGCAGCCCCGGCTTCTTCCAGATCATGGGGCTGCCCGAGGCCGGGTCCGTCTCCCTCGCCACCCTCGAATCCGTCACCGACGCCGACGACCACGCGGGACTGGCCGCCTCGATCCGCGCATCGGCCGAGACGATGACGCCCTGGGCGTACGAATTTCGCGTGACCCGCGCCAGCGATGGGGCGAAGCGCTGGATCCGCGCGACCAGCCGCGTCCACCGGCGCGAGAACGGGGACATCGTGTGGGACGGCATCATCTTCGATGTGACCGACGCCAAGCGCAACGAACAGGCTCTGATCGAGGCGCGGATCGAGGCCGAGGTGGCCAACCGCGCGAAGGCGGAATTCCTGGCGACCATGAGCCACGAGATCCGCACGCCGCTGAACGGCATCCTGGGCTTCACCCAGCTTCTTCTCGACAGCGACCTGACGCCGGTGCAGCGCCGGCAGGCGACGCATGTGCGCGACGCCGGGCGGTCGCTGCTGACGGTGATCGACGACGTGCTCGACTTCTCCCGCATCGAGGCTGGCCGGCTGGCCCTGCGCCCCGCCGATTTCGCCATCCGCGACCTGATCGCCGGCTGCGAGGCGGTGGTGCGGCTGGATGCGGAGGCCAAGGGGCTGGCGCTCTACACCTCCGTGGCGCCGGACGTGCCGGCGTGGCTGAACGGCGATCCGGACCGGCTGCGGCAGGTGGTGCTGAACCTGCTCGGCAACGCGGTGAAGTTCACCGAGCACGGCAGCGTCGCCCTCTCCGTCACCCTGTCCGATGCGAAGACGGGCGAAACGGGCGGCCCCCGCCTGACGGTTAGCGTGGTGGACACCGGCATCGGCATTCCGGAGTCGCGGCAGGCGCAGCTGTTCCGGCGGTTCAGCCAGATCGACCGGTCGCGCGGCGGCACCGGCCTCGGCCTCGCCATCAGCCGGCGGCTGGTCGAACTGATGGGTGGTGAGATCGGGGTGCAGAGCCGGCCGGGCATCGGGTCCACCTTCTGGTTCGCCCTGACGCTGCCGGTGGCGGCCACTCCCCCCAACCACCCGGCGCCGTGCGCGCCGGAACTGATGGTGCCGCGGCGGTCCGCCCGCATCCTGCTGGTCGAGGATCTGCCCATGAACCGCGAACTGGCGGTCACCATGCTGCGCGCGGTCGGCCATCAGGTCGACACGGCGGAAAACGGGCAGGAGGCGGTGGAGGCGGCGGCCCGCGGCGGCTACGACCTCGTGCTGATGGACGTGCAGATGCCGGTGATGGACGGGCTGGCCGCGACGGAGGCGATCCGCGCGCTGCCGCCCCCCAACGGGCGCGTTCCCATCCTGGCGATGAGCGCTGGCGCCTTGCCGGCGGAGGTGGCGCGCTGCCGTGTGGCCGGCATGGACGGCCATGTCGCCAAGCCCATCGACCGCGCCGGCCTGCTGGACGCCATCGAGCGCTGCCTGCCGACGATGACGGCGCTTCCCCCGGCGCGCCCGGCGCCCCGCCCACCCACCGGCCGCGGGACGCTCCTCGACCCGCCGCCGACGCAGCCGCTCTTTGATGAATCGGTGCTCCGCGCCATGGCCCGCGAGATGGGAGACGAGCGCTGCGCCCGTCTGGTCGGCGACTTTCTAGAGGAACTGCCGGACCGGATGGAGCGCCTGCGATCCGCTGGGAATGATGCCGACCGCGCCGTGTTCGAGGCGCACGCGCTGATCTCGCTCGCCGCCAACCTGGGCCTGACCGAGCTGTCCACCGCCTGCCGTCTGCTGTGCACCGCCTTGCGCACCGGGCGCGGCGACGAAGCCCCCGCGCTGGTCGCCCGCATCGCGAAGGCCGCGGATCAGGGCGCGGAGGCGCTGCGGCGCGCGCTTCCCGTGTCCTGACCATGGAGGTGCAGGGTCGATGAAGAGTGGTCGCGGGCCAATCAAGTCACTTGCGGTTGCGGGGGTAGGGACTCCATACTCCGGCCCCGATTCAAACTTCTCCTGTCCGGCGTGTGCCGGGCGTGACGGACACCGGTGATGGACGAAGCGATCCCGACAGCGGCGGAACCATCCGCAGCGCCGCCGCCTTCACGGCTGCGGCCCTTGCTGGTGACCATCGTCGGGCTGATTCTTCTGTTCGGCACTGGCTTCTGGGGGGCGGTGACCTGGACCGACCGCGACGAATCGATCAACCACGCCCGTGAGAAGACCGAAAGCGCCACCCGCCTGATGCAGGAGCATGTCCGCCGCACGGTCGCCACCAGCGACCTCGTGCTCCAGCGCGTGCTCGACCGCGTGCGCCCGCGCGGGATGGAAGGGCTCAACCGCGACCGCGTCCTGTGGCAGGAACTGCGGTCCATGTCCGACGACACGCCGGAAATCGGGTCCATTTGGGTCCACGACGCCGACGGCAACGCGCTGCTCAGCACGCGCCAGTTCCCGGCCCCGGCCATGAACAGCGCCGACCGGCCCTTTTTCCAGGCCCACCGCAACGGGCTGGACTTCAGCGTCGGCGAACTGATCCAGGGCCGCCTGACCGGAAAGGCGACCTTCACCGTCAGCCGCCGCATCGGGCCGCCCGACCAGTTCCTGGGCACCAGCAACGTCTCCGTCGACATGGAGTATTTCCGCAGCTTCTTCGAAAGCCTGGACATCGGCCGGCACGGCACCACCGCGCTGATTCGCGACGACGGCACGCTGCTGGTGCGCTTTCCGGACGCCGCCCCGGTCCGGCCGCTGGGCACGCCGGAGATCGCGAACCGCGTCCGCCAGTCCTCGTCCGGAACGTTCGAGGCGGTGTCAAGCTTCGATGGGTTGGCGCGGATCGTCTCCTACCAGCGGGTGCCGGGAGTGCCGCTGCTGGTGCTGGTCAGCATGGCCAAGGACGAGGTGCTGGGCGAATGGCAGGAGCGCGCCGTGCGCAGCGGCATCTTCGTCCTGCTGGCGATGGTCACCTGCGCCGCGCTCGCCTGGGCGGCGGCCCGCAGCCTGTCGCGCGAGGAGGTGGGGCGCCACCGGCTGGCGGAGGCCAACGCGCATCTCGACGCCACGGCGCGCAGCCTGGAACGGGCCAACCGCGCCTTCGCCGGGGCCAACCGGCGGCTGAACCTGATCCTGCAATCGGCCTCCGAAGGCATCTGCGGCGTCGATCGCGACGAGCGGATCACCTTCGCCAACCCCGCCGCCTGCGCGATGACCGGCTACGGCCACGACGAACTGCTGGGGCGCAGCCTGCACGCGCTTCTGCACCACACGCGCGCCGACGGCACGCCGTCGCCGACCATCGACTGCCCGGTGTTCGAGGTGCTGCGCACCGGCGAGTCGCGCGCCGGGGTGGACGACATCTACTGGCGCAAGGACGGCAGCAGCTTCCCGGTGGAGTTCGCCGCGTCCCCCATGGTGGAGGACGGCCGGGTGGAGGGCGCGGTCGTCGTCTTCCACGAGATCGCCGAGCGCAAGCGCGCCGAGGAGGCGCTGCGGCAGGCCAAGGCCGCCGCCGAGGCGGCGAGCCGCGCCAAGAGCGAATTCCTCGCCAACATGAGCCACGAGATCCGCACGCCGATGAACGCGATCCTCGGGCTCGTCCACCTGCAGCAGCAGACCGAGCTGACGGCGCGCCAGCGCGACTACGCGCAGAAGATCCGCATGTCGGCGCAATCGCTGCTCGGCATCCTCAACGACATCCTGGACTTCTCCAAGGTCGAGGCCGGCAAGCTGGAGCTGGAACGGGTGGAGTTCCGCCTGGACGACCTGCTGCAAAATCTGGCGGTCATCGTCGGCACCGCGGCGCAGGACAAGGACATCGAGGTGCTGTTCTCGGTCGGGCCGGAGGTTCCGGTCGACCTCGTCGGCGATCCGCTGCGCCTCCAGCAGGTGCTGATCAACCTCGCCGGCAACGCCATCAAGTTCACCGACGCGGGCGAGGTGGTGGTCTCCGTCCGCGCCGTCGAGGTGACCGAGGAAAAGGCCAAGCTGACCTTCTCCATCCGCGACACCGGCATCGGCATCGACGCGGAGCACAAGGAACGGCTGTTCCAGGCCTTCAGTCAGGCCGACAGCTCCACCACGCGCCGCTACGGGGGCACCGGGCTGGGGCTGGCCATCTGCACCCGTCTCGTCATGCTGATGGGCGGCACCATGGACGTGGAGAGCGAACCCGGCAAGGGCAGCGATTTTCATTTCACCGCGGTGTTCGGGCGTTCGGCCCGCGCGCCGGAGCGTCCGGCCCGGTCCCGCGCGGTTCCGCGCGACCTGTCGGTCCTCGTGGTGGACGACAACGCGACCGCCCGCGAGGTGCTGGGGGAACTGGTCACCAGCTTCGGCTGGCGCGTGCAGTCCTGCGATTCCGGTGCCGACGCCATCGCCGAGCTGGAGCGCGCCACCGCCGCCGGCCGGCCGTACGACATCGTGCTGATGGACTGGAAGATGCCCGGCATGGACGGCATCGAGACGTCCCGCCGCATCCGCGAAGACGGGCTGGTGAAGGCGCCGGTCATCATCGTGGTGTCCGCCTTCGGCCGCGAACGGGTCGGGGCGATGTCGGAAGACGTGGGCGTCGGCGGCTCGCTGGTGAAGCCGGTGACCGCTTCCGCCCTGCTGGACGCGGTCACCAATGCCTACGCCATGGCCGACGGAGAGGATGCGGACGTGCAGTCGACCGCCCCGGTCCGCTCCCCGAACGGGCGCCCCCTGGCCGGGCGGCGCCTGCTGCTGGTGGAGGACAACAGCATCAGCCAGGAGGTTGCGCGCGAAATCCTGGAGCGTGCCGGCGCCCGCGTCACGCCGGCCGGCAACGGGCTGGAGGCGATCGCCCGCGTCGATGAGGCTGATCCGCCCTTCGACCTCGTGCTGATGGACGTCCAGATGCCGGAGATGGATGGGTTCGAGGCGACCCGGCAACTGCGCGGCCGCCCCGCCGGGCGCGACCTTCCGATCATCGCCATGACCGCCAGCGCCCTGCCGACCGACAAGCAGCGCTGCCTGGACGGCGGCATGGACGACCACATCGCCAAGCCCATCGACGTGGACGAGCTGTTCGCCGTCCTGGCCCGCTGGATCGGCCAGCCGGTGATGGGGGCCACCGCCTTCCCCGTGCCGGTGTCCGTGCCCAAGGCGCCCTGCCGCCCGTCCGCCGTGCGTGTGCCGGGCGCTGCGGCCCCTGCGTCCGGCGCGCTGCCGTCCGACCTGCCGGGCATCGACATCAAGGACGCCTTGCACCGGCTGGACAACGACGTGGACCTGTTCCGCAAGTTCGTCGGCGACTTTGCCCAGGCCTACGGCGGGGTCGTCGAAACGGTTGCCGCCGCCCTGGCGGAGGGCGACCTGCCGCGCGCCAAGGCGGTGGGGCACGAGCTGAAGAGCCTCGCGGGCAACATCGGCGCCCGGCGCCTGTCGGCGACGGCCGACGCCGTGCAGATCGCCGCCTATCGCGGCGATGCGCAGGCGGTGGAGGAGCAGTTGCCCATCCTGCGCGCCGAAATGGCCGCCGTCCTGGAATCCGCCGCCCGTTTGGCGGAAGGGCCGGCCGGGGATGCCGGTGGTCCTCCCGACGCGCACCATGGGCGGACGTTCGACCGGACGGCGATCGAGCCGATGCTCGACCGCTTCGCCCAGCTTCTGCGCGACAGCAACTTCGCCGCGGCGGAAGAATTCGCGATGCTGTCCCCCGCGCTGGCCGACTGGATCGACCCCGCCGCCATGAAGGCGCTGTCGGGGGCCGTGGACAGCCTCGACTTCCCCAAGGCCCACGGGATCCTGCGGCGGATCGCGCACGACCTCGGCCTGCTCTTACCGGCATCCTGACCCGCCATGATCGAATCGCGCCCCAAAATCCTCGTCGTCGATGACATACCGTCCAACGTCCATGTGCTGAGCCGCATCCTGAAGGACGACTACGACATCTATTTCGCCACCGACGGGATGAAGGCGCTGGATCTGGTGCAGGCGCGGCTGCCGGACCTCGTGCTGCTGGACATCATGATGCCGGGCATGGACGGCTACGAGGTGTGCCGGCGCATCAAGACCGACCCGACCACCCGCGACATCCCGGTCATCTTCATTTCCGCCAAGAGCGAGGTGGAGGACGAGACCTACGGGCTGGAGGTCGGCGCCATCGACTTCATCACCAAGCCGATCAGCCCGCCCATCGTGAAGGCGCGCGTGCGCAACCATCTGCTGCTGAAGCGGCAGACCGACCTGCTGCGCGCCCTGTCCTTCATCGACGGGCTGACCGGCATCGCCAACCGCCGCCGCTTCGACGAGGCGCTGCTGCGCGAATGGCGGCGCTGCGCCCGCTCGCACCTGCCGGTGTCGCTGGTCATGCTCGATGTGGATCATTTCAAGGCCTACAACGACCATTACGGCCATCAGGCCGGCGACGAATGTCTGCGCGCCGTGGCGACCCTGCTGGACGAGCAGATGAAGCGGCCGGGCGATCTGGTCGCCCGCTACGGCGGGGAGGAGTTCATCTGCCTGCTGCCGGAAACCGA
>Ga0065721_10049857_pt1 | contig 26183 bp, 25 predicted proteins | sample Mesricmetagenome_FD_59108 | JGI IMG/M metagenome (GOLD analysis project Ga0065721, IMG submission 59108) | Mesophilic microbial community from rice straw/compost enrichment Sample: eDNA_1 v2 (version 2) | ecosystem: Engineered > Solid waste > Grass > Composting > Bioreactor | place: USA: Davis... | reverse complement strand
CAAGCTTTCGAAACTGTTGTCTCTTACTGCTTGACCGAGATGCTCAAGCGACCCGCGATGCCAATCCCCCTTCCAGAGAACCGAAACCGCGGCCAACGGCAACAACACCGCCGCCTGCGCATCCCTTCTCACAACACGGTATCCACTTTGTCAAAGAACCCGCGGCACCCCGAGAACCGGAGCCGCAACGCCCCGCGCCCAGTCCTGCTAAAGGAGTGAGCCGCCAGGGCGAAATTTCGTTTATTCCCGCCGCGTCAGCGCCTCAGGAGCGGCCACCGCGTCGGTGGAGGGCGTTATAAGCGCGCGCCCTTTCCAGACGCAAGCGCTTTTTTGCACACCGATGAAAAATTTCTGACGGATCGACTTTTCACCGGAGTCCAATCCTGAATCGGTGTATGCCCCTGCCCCTGCCCCTGCCCCGAACGATGGTGGCAAGGGCCTTGCGATGGAACTCGACCTTACGGACTCGTCCAATCAGCCCTTTGTGGTTGACAGTGACAATAATGGCGCGCATGGTCGTTCATACTAAGTCGTAGCACGGACGGATAAGCGTTCGGCTTCACGATAAACGTGCGATTCGGGTGGGGAATCATAGGAGGATGACGGTGCGTTCGAGGCTTGGCAGCCTTCCCACGCTCGCCCTGTTTGCCGCTTCACTGGCGGGGCTCCTCTCCCAGACACTTCCTCAGTCCGCGCTCGCGGCCGGTGGCCGGACGGCCGAGCAGGAACGAGCTGCGAAGGATCAGAGCGACGACGAGGACAGGCTGGTGTCCGAGAACCGGCAGGTTCTGTCGGTCACCGCCGGCGACACCCTGATGGACATGCTGACCGGCGCCAACGTGCCGGCCGACGAGGCGACCAACGCCATCGCAGCACTGCGCAAGGTGTATGATCCGCGCAAGCTCCAGGTCGGCCAGCAGGTGACCGTGCTGTTCGAGCCGCGCCGCGGAGGGTCCAAGCGCTTCGTCGGGCTGGAGTTCGTGCCAGACGTCGTCCGGTCCGTCTCAGTCGCGCGCAAGGGCGACGGCGACTTCACGTCCAGCGAGGTGGAAAAGACCGTGATCCGCCAGCCAGTGGCGGCACAGGGCATCATCCGGTCCAGTCTGTTCGAAGCCGGAAACGCGGCCAGCGTCCCGGTCTCGGTGATGATGGCGCTGATCAAGAATTACTCCTATGACGTCGACTTCCAGCGCGATCTTCAACCGGGCGACCGGTTCGAGGTTCTCTATGAGCGGCTGGTGACGGCGGACGGCAAGGTCGCTGGCGAAGGTGAGGTGCTCTACGCGGCGCTGGTGCTGAGCGGAGAAGAGTTCCCGATCTTCCGGCACAAGACCCGTGACGGACGCTTCGACTATTACAATCGCGATGGCGAGAGCATCCGCCGCGCCCTGCTGCGCACTCCGATCGATGGTGCCAAGATCACCTCGGGCTTCGGGATGCGGCACCATCCGATCCTGGGCTTCAGCAAGATGCACAAGGGCATGGATTTCGGTGCTCCGACGGGCACGCCGATCTTCGCGGCCGGCAGCGGTGTGGTGGAGGAGGTCGGGCCGCACGGCGGCTACGGCAACTACATCCGCATTCGCCACAACACGCAGGTTTCCACGGCCTACGCGCATCTGAGCCGCATCGCCAAAGGCACGAAGCGCGGCGCGCGCGTCGATCAGGGCGACATCATCGGTTACGTCGGCACGACGGGCCGCTCCACCGGCCCGCATTTGCACTATGAGGTGCTAAAGGCCGGCCAGCAGGTGAATCCGAAGAGCGTCGATTTGCCCACCGGCGAAAAGCTGGAAGGGCGCGAGTTGCAGGCGTTCGAGCAGACGGTGCGATCGCTGGAGAAATCCTTTGAGAACGCGCGCAGCGGCCTTCAGCTCGCCCGCACTCCGGGACCTCACGACGACAAGAGCTGCACCAAGGCGACGACCTGCTGAGTCGTCGCCCCTGGTCGCTGTAGAAGGCGGCGTCCTATTCCTGGTGAAGGAGGTTGCGGATGGCTGAGGCCAGGATCGGCAACCCCCTTTCCTCGTCTTCGGCCAGTTGTCGCAGCTTGTCACGCATCAGCTGAACCTTCGGCCGCTGCTGGGACGCCTTGGCGATGGCCAACTGCGCGTCCTCCGGCTTCATGATCTCGTCGTCGGCCATGGTCGCCTCCTTTGCCGCCGTCAGGATGGTGCAAGCCCCGTTGCGATTCAACCGGAGTGAATGCCTACCGGTAGAGACCGGCGGTTTCCACCGCCTGCCCGCCGGTGCCGAGCTTGAATTCCGTCACGCCCGGTGCATTCTCCGGGTTGATGCCGCCGAGATCGAGCCACGCCACGCCGCGAGCCTTCAACGCGAGGACGGCTCGCCACAGCACCAGCCGCATGGCTCCGCTCTTCCGCCCGGCCTCGTCGGCCCAGCCGATCTGGTAGGTGGCCGAGGTGCCGTGTACGTAGAACAGGCCGCTCGCCACTGGCTTCGCATCGCGGGCCTTGCTTTCCAGCGCGGCGGCCATCAGCACGCCGTCGGCCTTCACCAGCGCGTTGCGGATGCGCACTGCCAGCGGCCCGGTCATCGGGCGGAATTGCTTGGTCAGGGCTTGTTCGTGTTCCTGCTTCATCAACCAGGGAAGATTCTTAGCCTCCCAATCCAGGTCGATGACCAGCCCGGACTTCTCCGCTCCCTTCAACCGCTGCCGCCAGTCGCGGGCCATGGCCGCGCGCAAAGCCTCCTCACCCCGCGTGAGGTCGAGCCAGACCGTGCGGTAGCCCGGGCCGAAGCGGCGGAAGCCGCAGCGGGCCAACATCGCTTCCGTCTCCGGTTCGGCGGCAAGTTCAGGCAACAGGCTGGCGCGGTTGAGCGGGTTGTCGGGACAGGCGCGGCGCAGCAGGCGGAAGGTTGCCTCCAACGTCGCCGCGTCGGGCTCGACGCCATCGAGCCACAGGGGGCCGCGGTGCATCTGGACTTGGCGGAAGATACGGAGCTGGCGGCGCTCCAACAATTGGATGAGGCCGATGGCCTCCCCTTCCCTGCTGATCACGCCCAGCCGCGGCACAAAACCATGGGTCTTTCCCATGGCCTGGGCGTAGCCGAAGACCTGCGGCAGGGTGGAGCGAGGCACGCGGGCGAAGAGCGATGCCCACGCGCCCATCGTTCCTTCGTTCCACTGAATGGCGACCGGGCCTTCGGACAGCATGGGCCGGAAACCGGATTAGGCCGGCGGCAGCGCGGACGTGGCTTCTTCGACCTGGGCGAAGGTTGGTCGGTATTCCGGCTCCAGCACGTTGCGTGAATATTCCACGGATATGGCCGGCGCGTAGCCGGACAGATGGGCGATCAGGCCGGTCTTCATCGCCTGATAGTACTTGCCCTCGGCGTGATAGATGTTCTTGAGGCCGCTGGCGATGGGCGCCACGAAGCCATAGGCCACGAGCACGCCGGTGAAGGTGCCCACCAGCGCGCCGCCGATCAGCTTGCCCAGCACCTCCGGCGGCTCGGTGATGGAGCCCATGGTGTGAATCACGCCCAACACCGCCGCCACGATGCCCAGCGCCGGCACACCGTCGGCCACCGCCTGGATGGCGTCGGACACGCGCTGGTGTTCGTGGTGCATCGTCTCGATGTCCTCGTCCATCAGGTCCACCAGTTCGTGCGGGTTGTCGGCGCCGAGCGACATCAGGCGGAGATAGGTGCAGAGGAAGGCGATGGCGTGGTGGTCGGCGTAGAATTTTGGAAACTGCTGGAAGAGTGGCGAATCTTCGGGCTTCTCGATGTGCTGTTCCAGGGCCAGCAGGCCTTTGGTCTTCGCGATCTTGAAGACCTGGTACATCATCGTCAGAAGTTCGAGGTAGTCTTCCTTCTTGTACTTCGGCCCCTTGAACAGGTGACCGATTTCCTTGCCCGTGTGGGTGACGACGCTCTTCGGGTTGGCGATCAGATAAGCGCCGGCCGCGGCCCCCAGGATGATCAGGTATTCGAAGGGCTGCCACAGCACGCCCATGTGGCCGCCGTTCATGACATAGCCACCGAACACGCAGAACACCACGACGCCGAAGCCGATCATCACGAACATGTCTTCAGTCCTCCAGCGTCAGGCCGACCCGCATCCGCAACCGCCGGCCGATCGTCGAAACCCGATCCTCGTCCGCCGCCACAATGATGCGTAAATCTCTTGAGGTTTTGTAAATGTCCCGGAACGAAGACACCCGTCACCCGCCGCGGTGATCCTAACGGCGGCGGCCTCCCCTGTCACGAAGGGAGTACCCGGTTGGGGCGAGCAAAAAGAAAGGGCCGCCCGAAGGCGACCCTTTCCCGATATCCGATCAATGATTGGCCAAGGAACGATCAGTGGTGCTCAGCCGATGCGCCAGACGTCCGGGCTGGCCTCCAGACGCTTCACCAGTTCGACGCGCTGCTGCTCGATTTCAGCCGGCAGGCGGGTGCCGAAACGGTTGAACAGTTCCTCCTGGTCGCGGGCCTCGGCCTCGGCTTCCTTCCGGTCGATGTCCATAATCTTGCGGAACTTGTCCTCGGCGAAATCCAGGCCGGCCCAGTTCAGGTCCTGGTAGTGCGGCATGTACCCGAACGGGCTCTCCGCCGGCTGCGGCGCACGGCCGCGGACGCGGTCGACGATCCACTTCAGGACGCGCATGTTGTCGCCGAAGCCCGGCCACACGAACTTGCCGTTCTCGTCCTTGCGGAACCAGTTGACGCGGTAGATGCGCGGCAGGTTCTCCACCCGGCCTTCCATCGCCAGCCAGTGGTTCCAATAGTCGGCCATGTTGTAGCCGCAGAACGGCAGCATGGCGAACGGGTCGCGGCGGATGGCGGCTTGGCCGACGGCGGCGGCGGTCGCCTCCGAGCCCATGGTCGCGGCCCAGTACACGCCCTGGCGCCAGTTGTAGGCCTCGAACACCAGCGGGAAGGTCTTGGACAGGCGGCCGCCGAAGATGAAGGCGGAGATCGGAACGCCAGCCGGATCCTCCCAGGCCGGGTCGATCGACGGGCACTGGGCGGCCGGGGCGGTGAAGCGCGAGTTCGGGTGCGCGGCGGGACGGCCCGACTCCGGCGTCCAGTCGTTGCCCTGCCAGTCGATCAGATGCGCCGGCTTCTCGTCGGTCAGGCCTTCCCACCACACGTCGCCGTCGTCGGTCAGCGCGACGTTAGTGAAGATGACGTTGGCGTTCAGCGTCTTCAGCGCGTTCGGGTTCGACTTGATGCTGGTGCCCGGCGCAACGCCAAAGAAGCCGGCCTCCGGGTTGATGGCGCGTAGCGTGCCGTCCGGTTGCGGCTTCACCCAGGCGATGTCGTCACCAATGGTGCGGACCTTCCAGCCCTCGAACTCGGCCGGCGGGACCAGCATGGCGAAGTTGGTCTTGCCGCAGGCCGACGGGAAGGCGGCGGCGACGTAGGTCTTCTCTCCCTCCGGGCTCTCGACGCCCAGGATCAGCATGTGCTCGGCGAGCCAGCCCTGCTCGCGGCCCATCGACGAGGCGATGCGCAGCGCAAAGCACTTCTTGCCGAGCAGCGCGTTGCCGCCGTAGCCCGAGCCGTAGGAGACGATGGAATGGTCGGCGGGGAAGTGGACGATGTACTTATGCTCGGCGTTGCACGGCCAAGCCACATCCTGCTGGCCCGGCTCCAGCGGAGCGCCGACCGAATGCAGGCACGGCACGAAATCGCCGTCGCCCAGGATGTCCAGAACCTTCTGGCCCATGCGGGTCATCAGGCGCATGTTGACGGCCACGTACGGGCTGTCGGAAATCTGCACGCCGATGTGGGAGATGTCGGAGCCCAGCGGACCCATGCTGAACGGCACCACATACATGGTGCGGCCGCGCATGCAGCCCTCGAACAGGCCGTCCAGCTTCGCCTTCATCTCGGCCGGGGCGACCCAGTTGTTGGTCGGGCCGGCGTCTTCCTTGCGTTCGGAGCAGATGAAGGTGCGGTCCTCGACACGTGCCACGTCGCCGGCGTCGGAACGGCAGAGGTAGGAGTTCGGACGCTTGGCCTCGTTCAGCTTGATGAAGGTGCCGGAGGCGACCATCTCGGCGCAAAGCCGGTCGTATTCCTCCTGCGATCCGTCACACCAGTGCACCCGCTCGGGCTTGCATTTGTTCGCGATCTCCTCGACCCAAGCCAGGAGCTTCTTGTTCCGCGTGCGCGTCGTTCCGGTCATCCTTTGCCTCTCACTCGTCTCCGGGTTCCCGCCCCTGCGACAACAGGTCGCGGCCCCGGAGGTCCAGACGGTTGGCCTGTTTCGGCCGTTGTGAAAACCGTCGTCAACCAATGGCGGGGTTACCGCCGGCTCATTTCGTCGCAGCCCGGCGCCAGCACCGGGCGGCGGTCATCGCGACGCGCCCGACCGGCGCATCCCTGGATCCATTTGGCCTCGGTCGGTTTCGCCATGATCCACCAGGCGGAAGCTTGGCCAAGGTCTTGATCTGCAAGAGCGGGGAGGCCCAAGAGCCCCAAACCCAAAACGGCAACGGGTCGGTCCGTTATGGTCCACTGACGTTTTCTCCTGGTTGCGCTCGGTGCGCGCCGCTTCCTGCGGCGTCGTGGTTAGCCGTCTCACTCTTTCGAATCAAGTGCGCGGTACGCCGCGCCTTCCTCGGTTGTGGTGCCGGCAGAAACGACCGCGCGAGCGCGCCGGACAAGCCCGGCGAGCATGACCCTAGCACCACTCGGGTCTTCCACGCGCTGATCGAAATCAACCCGTGCGATGCGTCCCCCGCAACGCAGGTCGCAGCCGTCCGGATCGATCCCGGTCATCGTCCATGCGTCGCCATCCGTGCCATCGGCTTCGCCGGCCCATTTATCGGCCTCGCCGGAAAGGACAGTCGCGTAGAGCCGGACGGCGTCGCTGTGGTCGGTGTTCATGTGCGCGAGGATATCGCGCTCTGCCTCGGCCAGCGCAATTGGGACCTTCGGCAGCAGCAGTTCGGCCGATGACAGCCAATGGATGCGCCCGAAGCCCGCCACCAAGTGGGCGTTCCGCACGGATACCTTATAGAGGCCGAAGTCGCCGAAGCCCGCGTAGAGCGACGCGCCGGGGTGGCGCGCCAGGAAACGGGCGCGGTGGCGCGGGTCGTCGGATCGTTCCGCATGGCCCAGCACCGACACACGGGCACCGGCGAGCGGCTGCGCCATCCCGGCCGTACCATCGAACAGCAGCCCGACGCGCGGATCGGCCGCGATGTTCTTCGTGTGGTCGGCCAGCGTGGACAGAAGAAGGAGAGGCGTGCCGTCCAGATCCAGGGCCACCTGCACCAGCGACGGATAGGGCCAGCTGGCCTCGCCGCCCTCCGGTCCGTCCCCGCGGAACGAGGTCGCCAGCGTGGCCCGGTCGGCCGCGCGCATGAGCCGCCGCGCCGCAGTGCCCGGTTTGTCGGTCGCGTCGGAGGACGCCGCTTCGCCCGATCCCGAAGGGGTCGGTGCGGTGGAAGGCTCTTTGGAACTCATGCCCAAAAACGACTGCGTTCTCCCGCGCCGCGCCGTTTCGTCGGCGCCGCATTGGTGCCATATTGGCCCAGAAAAATGCGCCGGGAAAAGCGAAAACTTGGCATCTCATGCGTTTGGGTCGCCGAATGGGCAGCACGGAGAAAAAGTAAGGCTGCTTTTCGAAATAAGTTGAAACCATTCTTATCTGATAGGCGAATGTACTGGGCTCCCCAATGCCTGGACTGAGCCCGAATTGGGAACGCAAACGCCATGTCTCACACCGTTGCGCTGGTGGATGACGACCGCAACATCCTGACCTCCGTTTCCATGGCGCTGGAAGCGGAAGGGTTCGAGGTGCGCACCTACACCGACGGGGCCGAAGCCCTGCGCGGCCTGACCCAGCGCCCGCCTGATCTTGCCGTGCTGGACATCAAGATGCCGCGCATGGACGGGCTGGAGTTGCTGCAGCGCCTGCGCCAGTCCAGCCAAATGCCGGTCATCTTCCTGACCAGCAAGGACGACGAGGTGGACGAGTTGATGGGTCTGCGCATGGGCGCGGACGACTACATCAAGAAGCCCTTCTCCCAGCGCCTGCTGATCGAGCGGATCCGCGCCCTGCTGCGGCGGGAGACGCTGACCCGCGACAAGACCGTGCCGGAGCCGGGGCAGGTGCTGACCCGCGGCCCGCTGGCCATGGACGGCGCCCGCCATTCCTGCACCTGGAAGGGGCAGCCGATCGACCTGACGGTGACGGAATTCCTGCTGGTGAAGGCCCTGGCCCAGCGGCCGGGCCATGTGAAAAGCCGCGACCAGTTGATGGACGCCGCCTATGGCGAGAACGTCTATGTCGATGACCGGACCATCGACAGCCACATCAAGCGGCTTCGCAAGAAGTTCAAAGCCATCGACCCCGACTTCGCGCAGATCGAAACGCTCTATGGCGTCGGTTACAGATACAAGGAGTAAGCCCCGGCCGGCCGGCAGGGCGGCGGCCACGGCCAGGGCCGCCGCCAAGGCCGTGCTGAAGGGCAACGGGCGCCCGGCGCGCCGCGGGCGGGGCCGCTGGGCCGTGTCGCCGCTGACGCTGCGCATCCTGGCGGTGAACGTGCTTGCCCTTGCGATGCTGGTGGTCGGGCTGCTCTACCTCGGCCGCTACCAGGACCGGCTGATCCAGGCGGAACTTGATGCCTTGCTGACGGAGGCGCGCATCTTCGCCTCCGCACTGGGCGAGGGCGCCGTGCAGCGCACCACCGACGACACCGAGCCGGAACGCGAAAGCTACGAGTTGGCGCCGGAGTTGGGCCGCCAGATGGTGCGCCGCCTGGCGCTCGCCACGGACACGCACACACGCCTTTACAACGCGGACGGCCACCTGCTGTCCGACAGCCGCGTGCTGATCGGTTCCCCCGGCAAGATCGAAATCCGCGAACTGCCTCCCCCGCCCGCCGGGGATGCCGTGTCGCGGACCATCAATGACCTGTACGGCCGCTTCGTCGACGTGGTCCCGAGTCGCGAAGGCCTGCCTCTGTACCGGGAGCGCCAGGATTCCACCCCGCCCACGGATGTGGAACGCGCCTTGGCGGGCGAGAACAGCGCCTCCGTCTGGCGGCTGGAGACGCGCGGCGCGCGGACCGACCTGCTGCTGACCGTGGCCGTGCCCGTCCAGCGCTACAAGGAGGTGCTGGGCGCCGTCATGCTGACGCGCAGCGGGGCCGGCATCGACGAGGCGATCCGCTCCGTCCGCTACGACATCCTGCGCGTCTTCGCGGTGGCGCTGCTGGTCACAGTGGCCTTGTCCTTCTATCTGGCCAGCACCATCGCCCGGCCGATCCGCCGGCTGGCCCACGCCGCAGACCGGCTGCGCACCGGCCACGGGCGTCATTCGGAAATCCCCGACTTCACCCGCCGCGGCGACGAGATCGGCGAACTGTCCGGCGTGCTGCGTGATATGACCGCCGCGCTGTGGGCGCGCATGGACGCCATCGAGCGTTTCGCCGCCGACGTGGCGCACGAGATCAAGAACCCCCTCACCTCCCTGCGCAGCGCCGTGGAAACGGTCAGCCGCATCCAGGACCCGGGCCGGCGCGAAAAGCTGATGGCGATCATCGCCGACGACGTCCAGCGGCTGGACCGGCTGATCAGCGACATCTCCAACGCCTCCCGCCTGGACGCCGAGTTGTCCCGCGCGGAGCCGGAGCCCGTGGACATCGGCGCCATGCTCGGCATGTTGGCCGACATCCAGCGGGCGACGGCCGAACCGGTGGAAGAAGGCGCCGCACCGCCGCGCGTCACGCTCGACCTGCCGCTGGGCGAGAACCTGACGGTTCCAGGGCTGGAGGGCCGGCTGACCCAGGTGTTCCAGAACCTGATCGCCAACGCCCTGTCCTTCTCCCCGCCGGGCGGCGTGGTCCGGCTGGCCGTGCGGCGCACGGGCGGTGCGGCGAACGGCCGGGTGGAGGTCACGGTCAGCGACGACGGCCCCGGCATTCCCGAGGGCAAGGAGGAGGCGATCTTCGACCGCTTCTACACGGAACGGCCGGCGGGCGAGAAGTTCGGCACCCATTCCGGTCTGGGCCTGTCGATTTCCAAGCAGATCGTAGAGGCGCACGGCGGCACCATCACCGCGGCCAACCGCCTCGCCGAAAACGGGCGCGTCGTCGGCGCAATATTTACCGTGCGGTTGCCGCGCGCCTGATGGACTGCGGCAAAGTTGCATTTTTGTGAATAGTGGATGGACAAAAAGCTGTGCCCGGCCGATGCTGGTCGCGGTCACTCTTCGCTTGTTCCCAAGCCGATTGGCCGTCATCCATTGCGCCGAGGGGCCATGACCGAGACCGCGCCGGAGACTGCGCCCGAGACCGTCCAGGTCATCGATCTCAGCCAGTACCGCCTCGCCCGCGCGATTCGCAACGCCAGCCGGCAGCAAGGCGAACTCGCCCGGCTGATGCGGGTCACGGCCACGGAACGGACGCAGCTTGCGGAGGCCCTGCAGGGCGCGCACCGCCACCTGACGACCATTGCCGACAGCTACTCGCTGCTGCTGGGCCGCCTGAAGCGGGAAAAGGACTTTCGCGACGCCTGCCTGGAAGCGACGGAACTGGACGATTTGGACGAGATGATCCGCCGCCGCGACGCGCTGGTCCGCGAGTTGGCCGACATCCGCCTCGCCGGAAGTGCCGCCCTGGCCGGTCAGGCCGGCGGCGAGGCCGCGAAATAACGCATTTTCTCCATCCCATTGACAGAACCCGCGCCACGCCTCACCTTCGCGGGATCATGGTGACGATTCACGGCACCTGCGTCCTCGTATCGGGCATCGGCGTTCTGCTGCGCGGCGCATCGGGCAGCGGGAAATCCGATCTGGCCCTGCGCATGATCGACGCCGGTGCACGACTGATTGCAGACGACCGGGTGGAACTGCGCATGGAGCAAGGCAGACTGATGGCGACGGCGCCGGCGGCGCTGGCCGGTCTGCTTGAGATCCGCGGCGTTGGCATCCTGCCCGTCCCCACCGCCACTGAGGCGGAGGTGCGGCTGGTCGTCGATCTGGCGCCGCGCGACCGTGTGGAGCGGCTGCCCGAACCCGAAACGGCGCCCCTGCTGGACACGTCCGTCCCGCGCCTGTCGCTCTGTCCCTTCGATGCGTCCACCCCGGCCAAGCTGCGCCTTGCCGCCATCGCGGCCAAGGCCGGCACCCTGGGAGAGGTTCCGGCCCTGCCATGACCCTGTCGCCCCAATCCAACATTCCCCCGACCGACGACGCCCCGGCGCCCGGAACTCCGGCGTCCGGCGCTCCATCGCGCCAGCATGGCCGCCTCGTGCTGGTCACCGGCATGTCCGGGGCCGGCCTGTCCGTGGCGCTGAAGGCGCTGGAGGATCTGGGGTACGAGGCGGTGGACAACCTCCGCCTCTCGCTGGTACAGGCGCTGCTGGAGCAGGCCGACCCGCGCAAGCGTCCCCTGGCGCTGGTGATCGACAGCCGCACGCGCGATTTCTCCGCGCACGCACTGCTGGAGCAGGTCGAGTCGCTGAAGGAAAACGAGGATCTCGACGTCCGCCTGGTCTTCCTGGACTGCGGCGACGAGGTGCTGCAACGCCGCTTCACCGAAACGCGCCGCCGCCACCCGCTTGCCATCGACCGGCCGGTGCCGGACGGCATCCAGCGCGAACGCGCCATGCTGTATCCGCTGAAGCAGCAGGCCGACGTGACCATCGACACGACGCAGCTGTCGATCCACGACTTGCGCCGCCTGCTGGCGGGCAATTTCCAGATCGACGCCCAGGTGGCGCTTCAGGTCTTCGTGACCTCCTTCTCCTTTCGGCTGGGGTTGCCCCGCGAGGCGGACCTCGTGTTCGACGTACGCTTTCTGACCAACCCACACTATGATCCGGAGTTGCGCCCCCTGACCGGGCTGGATGCCGGCGTCGCGGCGCGGGTGGAGGGAGACCCGGATTTCCCGGCTTTCTTCCAACATCTGACGGACTTGTTGCAGCCGCTGCTGCCGCGCTACAACCAGGAAGGCAAAAGCTACCTGACCATCGCGGTTGGCTGCACTGGGGGACGGCATCGTTCGGTGTTCGTCGCCGAACGTCTGGCAGCGTGGTTGAGGGATCTGGGGCTCAAGGTGGGATTGAGCCATCGGGAATTGGAACGCCACACGCCGCGGGCCGGGTGAGAGGGTTCAAGCGTTGTACAATGTCAAGACACACGGGGTCGAGGCACAAGGGCGAACCGCGCGACAACACATTGCTTCGATAATCGTGGCAAATTGTCGCGAATAAGAATAGTACAATAGGAACGTGGCCTTGGGGGAGGATCCAAAATTGAAGGATGTCCCATGATCGGTATGGTTCTGGTGACCCACGGACGGCTTGCGGAGGAGTTCATCGCCGCGCTGGAGCATGTGGTGGGTGAACAGCAGCAGGTGCGGGCCGTGTGCATCGGCCCCGATGACGACATGGAGCAGCGCCGGCAAGACATCCTGAACTCCGTGGCCGACGTCGACGACGGGTCCGGTGTCGTGGTGCTGACCGACATGTTCGGCGGCACGCCGTCCAACCTCGCCATCTCCATCATGGACAAGGCGAAGGTGGAGGTGATTGCCGGCGTGAACCTGCCGATGCTCATCAAGCTGGCCAGCGTGCGCCGCCAGGAAACCCTGGCCCACGCCGTGGCCGCCGCGCGCGAGGCTGGGCAGAAATACATCAACGTCGCATCCTCCCTGCTGTCGGACGGATAAAAGGATGAGCGATCCAGACCAGAAGGCGCCCCAGGAAGGCGCCCAGAACCCCGAGATTTGCCAGACCGTCACCATCTGCAACCAGCGCGGCCTGCACGCCCGCGCCGCAGCCAAGTTCGTGAAGCTGGTCGCCACCTTTGATTGCGAAATCGAGGTCCGGCGTGGGGAGACCCAGGTATCCGGCGAATCGATCATGGGCCTGATGATGCTCGCCGCCGGTCCCGGCACCTCGGTGGAACTGTGCGCCTATGGCCGGCAGGCCGAGGAGGCCATTGCGGCCCTTGTGGATCTGATCACGCGCAAGTTCGATGAAGACTGACGCCCCGGCCGCTGGCCACGGGCGGTCGTTGCGCGGGCTGGGCGTGGCGCCCGGCATTGCCATCGGTCCCGCCCATGTGGTGGAAAGCGGCGCCGTCCGCGTTCCCGAATACAGCCTGACCGCCGATCAGGTGGAAGCCGAGGTCGCGCGCTTCGCCGACGCTTGCACCAAAGCCCGTCGCCAGATCCGCAAGCTGAAGAGCAAGGCGCTGGTCCTGCCCGGCTCCGCGTCGGAGGAAATCGGCTTCCTGCTCGACGCCCACCTCGCGATGGTGACCAACTCCCGCCTGACGCGCGGCGTGGAACGCCGCATCCAGGAGGAGCACGTCAACGCCGAGGCCGCGGTGCAGGCGGAAATCGCCACCATCGCCCAGACTTTCGCCGGCATGGAGGACAGCTACCTCGCCGGCCGCATCGCCGACGTGCGCGAGGTCGGGCGGCGCCTGATCCGCAACCTGATGCGGCACGAGTACAAGGCCTTCTCAATGCTCAACCCCGGGACGGTGATCCTGGCGGAGGAGCTGACGCCCGCCGACACCGCCCTGCTGGACCCGCGCCGCGTCGCCGGATTCGCCACGGTTCTGGGCGGGGCGGAGGGGCACACGGCCATCATGGCCCGCTCGCTCGGCCTGCCGGCCGTGCTGGGCGTGGCCGGGCTGCTGGCCGGGTTGAAGAACGGCACCACCGTCATCGTGGACGGCGTGCAGGGCCGCGTGATCATCGACCCGACGCCGGAGACACTGGCCGACTACCAGTTGCGCCGCGCCGAGCGGGAGCGGGAGCGTGAACAGCTGAAAAGCCTGCGCCGGCTGCCCGCGGTGACCCGCGACGGCACGGCCATCACGCTCCAGGCCAATCTGGAGTTGCCGCGCGACCTCGACCACGCGCTGGAGAACGGGGCGCAGGGCATTGGCCTGCTGCGCACCGAATTCCTGTTCATGAACCGCGACCACCTGCCGGACGAGGATGAGCAGTACACCGTGCTGCGCTCCATCGTGGAGGGCATGGGTGGCCGCACCGTCACCGCCCGCACCATGGACGTGGGCGGGGAAAAGCTGGCCGGCTGGATGGCCGGCAAGTACGGAGAGCCCGCCAACCCGGCGCTCGGCCTGCGCGCGGTCCGTCTGGGCCTGCGCGAACCGAAGCTGTTGGAAACGCAGCTCGCCGCCATGCTGCGGGCCGGCGCGCACGGGCCGCTGCGCATCCTGCTGCCGATGATCTGCTCGGTCGCCGAGGTGCAGCGCGTGCGCGAGATGATGGGCCAGGTGGCCCGCCGCCTGCGTCGCCGCGGCGTTGCCATCGCCGACCCGCTGCCGCCCGTGGGTGTGATGGTGGAGGTGCCGGGGGCCGCCCTGTCGGCCGACGCGCTGGCCTACGCCGGCGACTTCTTCGCCATCGGCACCAATGACCTGACGCAGTACACGCTGGCCATTGACCGCGGCGATGAACAGGTCGCCTCCCTCTACGACCCGCTGCACCCCGCGGTGCTGCGCCTGATTCAGTTCACCATCGAGGCGGCGCTGCGCGCCCGCATCCCCGTGTCCGTATGCGGAGAAGTCGCGGGTGACCCGCGCTACACCGCGCTGCTGCTGGGCTTGGGCGTGCGCGACCTGTCCATGGTCCCGCCCTCCATCCCCGTGGTGAAGAAGCGTGTCCGCACCCTGGACCTGATGGAAGCCAGCCGCCGCGCCCGCGTCATCATGGACCAGAGCGACAGCGGCAGGATCGCGACCCTGCTGGACGACTTCAACGCGGTTGGGTGAGGCACCCAATCCCCTCTCCCACCACCAGCGGGAGAGGGTGAAGACGTTTTATCCCAGAACCCTCACCGGGTTCCCGGCGTGCCACGACAGGATGTCCTCCAGCGCGTCGCGGTAGAAGACTTCGTAGTTCTCGCGGGTGACGTAGCCCAGGTGCGGGGTCAGCACCGTGTTGGGGGCTTCCAGCCACGGGCTGCCGGGTGGCAGCGGCTCCACCGGGAACACGTCCAGGCCGGCACCGGCGATGCGGTGCTCGTGCAGGGCAGCCAGCAGCGCCGCCTCGTCCACCAGACCGGCGCGGGAGGTGTTGACGAAGAAGGCGCCGGGCTTCATGGCCGCGAACTCCTCCGCTCCCACCACGCCGCGGGTGCGGTCGCTCAGCACCAGATGGACGCTGACGATGTCGGAGGTGGCGAACAGATCCCGCTTGTCCAGGCGGGCGACGCCCGCGGCAGCGGCACGCTCGTCCGTCAGGTTGGGGCTCCAGGCCGCGACCTCCATGCCGAAGGCCTGCCCGACGCGCGCCACCTGCGTGCCGAGCTTGCCCAGCCCCACGAGGCCCAGCCGCCTGCCGGCCAGCCCCTGGGTCAGGCCGGTCTGCCACCGCCCCTCTCGCAAGGCCCGCTCCTCGGCCGGGATGCGCTTGACCAGGGCCAGAATCAGGCCCCAGGTCAGCTCCGCCGTCGGGGTGCCGACCATGCCCGTGCCGCACACGGTGATGCCGCGGGCCTTGCAGGCCGCCAGATCGATGGCGTTGTTGCGCGCCCCCGTGGTGACCAGCAGGCGCAGGTTGGGCAGCCGTTCGATCAGGCTGGCCGGGAACGGGGTGCGTTCCCGCATGATGACCAGCACGCTGTAGGGTTCCAGCGTCGCCGCGACCTCCTCGGCCGGAATCGGGCGCTCGAACACGGTGAGCGCGCTGCCGTTCGGCAGCCGGTGCCATTCCGCAAGGTCGCGGGCGACGTTCTGGTAATCGTCGAGAATGCCGATCTTCATGGACGGCCCAACCTGCCTGCGGGTCACTTGGTGAAATACGGGGCCAGGTTGGCGCGGATGCGATCCAGCACCGGGGTCACCTCGGCAGGGACCTGGAAGGTCTGGCCGGTGATGGTCTCGAAAGCCTCGATGTAGATGCGGGCGGCTTCCAGCACGACCTCGGCCGGGATCTCCGGGATCGGGTCCTTGTAGGGGTCGCATCGCTGGGTCACCCAGCTGCGCACGAAGTCCTTGTCGAAGCTTTCCGGACGCTGCCCGGCCTCGTACCGCTCCGGATAGCTGGCGGCGAACCAATAGCGGCTGCTGTCCGGGGTGTGGATTTCGTCGGCCAGGATGATGTTGCCGGCCTCGTCGAAACCGAACTCGTACTTGGTGTCCACCAGGATCAGGCCGCGCGCCGCCGCCATCTCCCGCCCGCGGGCGAACAGGGCCAGCGCCTTGGCGGTCACCTCGTCCCACTGCGCCTGGGTCAGCAGGCCGCGCTCCACGATCTGGGCGGCGGTCAGCTCCTCGTCATGGCCGGCGTCGAAGGCCTTGGTGGTGGGGGTGATGATGGTCTGCGGCAGCTTCTGGTTCTCGCGCAGGCCGTCCGGGAACGTGTGGCCGTACATCTCGCGCCGGCCCTTCTTGTACATGGTCCACAGTGAGGTGCCGGTGGTGCCGGCCAGATAGTCGCGCACCACGATCTCCACCGGCATGATGGTCAGGCGCTTGGCGACCACCACGTTGGGGTCCGGGTATTCGATGACATGGTTCGGGCAGAGATCCTTGGTCGCCTCGAACCAGTGGCGGGCGATCTGGGTCAGCACCTGTCCCTTGAAGGGGATTGCCGTCAAGATGATGTCGAAGGCCGACAGCCGGTCGGTGGCGATGATGACGCGACGCCCATCGGGAAGGTCGTAGTTCTCGCGCACCTTGCCCCGGTAATGGTTGGGCAGTTCGGGGATGGCGGCGTCGCGCAGGACGTTCGACAGGTGCGGGGCAAGCTGGGCGGTGTCGACCATGATTCCAAATCCGGCAAAAGGGAGCCGCATGATAGCGCAATCGCCGCGTGGGGCCAGCGCGGTTATGATCCCAATTTTGGCGGATGAGGGCTGCGCATGCTGAAAGATGGGGACGTTCACGTCTGGTACGCCGACCTGCGCGCGCTGGCAGGGCGGCTGGAGGCGTTCCGCGCCCTGCTCTCCCCCGATGAGGCCGCACGGGCTGCCCGCTTCCGAACGGAGCAGCTGCGCGAACGCTGCGTGCTGCGGCGCGGGCTGCTGCGCACCCTGCTCGGCCGGACGACCGGCCGGGAGCCGGCATCCCTGGCGTTCGACTATGGGCCGCAGGGCAAGCCATCGCTGCCCGGCGGGCCAGCCTTCAACCTCGCCGACTGCAAGGACGACGTGCTGATCGCCATCGCGCCGGCCCGGGAACTGGGTGTGGACATCGAGCGGCTGCGCAGCGTCCCGGACGCCGACGGCATCGCGAAGCGCTTCTTTGCCCCGGCCGAATACGCCGCCTTTTCCGCGGTGCCGGAAACGCAGCGGGACGAGGCTTTCCTGAACGGCTGGACCCGGAAGGAGGCCTTCATCAAAGCGACCGGCGCCGGCTTGTCCATGCCGCTGGACCGCTTCGCGGTGGAACTCGTGCCGAGCCATCCCGCGCGCGTCCTGAGCGTGGATCCGGCGCTGAGGGCCGGTGCCGCGGCGGACTGGTCGATGTTCGACCTGCGCCCGGTGCCAGGCACACTCGCAGCGCTGGCGATTCGCGGCGGCGGCTGGCGCCCGATGCTGCGCGATGCCGCGGCAGCACTCGGCTCCGATTGATCTCTCAGGCCCGGCTGATTTCCCAGGCGATGCGCGCGGGTTGTTCTCCCAGTTCGGCGGAGCCGATGACGATCTCGCCGCACGGCGGCAGCGGCATGGACTGTCCCTGCTCCAGCACCCGCGACTCGCCGCCCGGCACTACGACGCCGGTGCCGTTGCGTCCCTGGCTTTCCAGAACAAATCCGTCGTCCCGCTGCGTCACCGTCGCGTGCCGGCGAGAGGCGGAGGCGATGTCCAGCACGATCCGGCATTGCGACGATCGGCCGATGGACAGTTCCGCCCCGTCGTCCGAAATCGCGTGCGTCTGCCCGCCATGGGACAGCACCAACTGCGGCTTAGTGGCCTTCGGCGCCCGCACGTCCACGGTCTCCGCCGCCGTCACCGTCTCCGCCCCTGCTGTCTGAACCGACGCGCCATTGCGCGGCGCCCCCAGCAACGGCGTGCTGAGGGAGCGCTGCTCATCCGGAATCGCGGCGATCTTGGCGATCAACCCCTCCGCCAGTGCCCGCGGGATGCCCGCGGCGCGCAGCCGGCGGCCGAGCCCGCCGCGCACGTCCTCCACGCTGACGCCGGGCGCGGCCAGTTCGCTGGCCGAGCCGATGCGCTCGAACTCGCCGGCGACCTGCCGGATCAGCACGCTGATCTTGTGCCGCCCGAAGCTGCTGGTGGCGAGGTCGAGGAGGAAGCCAATGCGCTGCGCCGGCATGGGCAGACGGCCGGCAAGGCGCTGCACCGTGGCGTCGAAGGGCGCGTCTTGGCCGCCCGTACTCCAGACCATCTTCCCACGACGGACCAGCGCCTCCGCCATGCCTGGGCCGCCGAGAAAGCCATCGAATCCGACCAACCGCTCGACGATGGCCTGGAAAGACTTGCCTTCCGCCGTGTCGGTGGTGCGGGTCAGCGGGGTCAGCCCGGACAGTCCGCCCTGGATGCGCCGCAACAGCGCCGCCCGCGTCTCCGGGAAGCCGCCGCCGCCCAGGGTGTTGGACAGGTCCAGCAGCTCGTCCGTGAAGGGCAGCCGGTCGTCCAGGTCGCCGTGCACCGTCGCCAGCAGGCTTTGCAGCGCCGTGCCCAGGTCGGGCGCATAGCCGATCAGCGCCCGCACGGGCTCCCGCCCATCCAAGGTCTCGGTCAGAAACTCGTCGATCAGCCGGCCGTTTTCCGCGTCGCCTTCCTCGTGGAAGCGCAGGATCGTGATGACCTTGGAACTCCAGTCGCGGCAAGGCTCCAGCGCTGCACTGAAAGCGTGGGTGACCAGGCGGTCGCGCGCTTCCGGCGGGTGTTCCAGCGTTGCGGCCAGCAGCCCCGACACCCCGCCGCGCGCCAGCGTCTGATCGACCGGGGCAAGCGCTGCGGACGCCTGCGCCAGTTCCTTCAGCCCGTTGAACAACCGCAGAAGCTGGTCCTGCCGGTCGAAGGGCTTCATCCCGAGCAGCGGCGCCTGGAGCCTGGCGAGCCGACTGATCGCCGGATTGAACAGCAGCGCCTCACGCTCGAAATAGCGCAGCGGGTAATAGCGGTGGAGTTGTTCCGCCGGGATGACCACTTGCTCGTCCCAATAGCCGCGCAGCAACCGCAACAGGACCTTCCGGCTGTCGAAGGAAAAGACCTGGAGAACGCCGTCACACAGGTTGGCGTCGTCGATGTGCGAGATGGTGGTGTTCTTGCCGCCGCCCGCCGCTGCCTTCTGGAAGATGATCTCTTCCTTGCCGGCCTGATTGACCTTCTGAACACGGACAACCGGGAACTTGGCAAGGCGAAGCAAATAGGCCGCCCGGTCCATCGCCGCCTTTTCGTCGTCGAAGACTCCGTCGATGTTGGGCTTGCCGCCCTGCTCGACGACCACTTCGAACTTCACGTCCCGCCGCCGTGACATCATCGGCTTTTCGCCTCAACCCTTGTCGTGCAGGGGGTATTTTAGACTCTTTATGGTAGGCCACACCGTCCGATTTCGCAGCAAGAATCGGTCCAAGACGTTAACGGCAGGCCTCCGAATGGCACCGCTGGCGGCGGCCTGCCTGCGCTAGACTGGCGAACCATGCGCACCCTGACCTTCCCCCTGCTGCTCCTCCTTACCTGCGTTACGGCCGTCGTCGCCTGGGCGGAACCGCTCGGTCCTCCCTTGGGTCCCGACGACCGCGAGGCGATCGCCCGCAGCGGTTTGCCGGCGGAGGACATCGGCTATGTCCTGTTCGACCTGGACAGCCACGCCACCGTCGCTGAAAGACAAAGCGGCAAGGCCTTCGTTCCGGCGTCCGTCGCCAAGCTGCCCACCATGGCCGCGGCGCTGGCCGTGCTGGGGCCCGATCACCGCTTCGACACCACCCTGCACGCGACCGGCACACTGACCGACGGCGTGCTGGACGGCGACCTGATCTTGAAGGGCGGCGGCGACCCGTCGCTGGCCACCGAAGGGCTGATGGATCTGGTAGCGGAACTGCGCACGATGGGCATCGCGCGAGTCATCGGCCGCTTTCTCTACGACACGTCCGCCCTGCCCGAACTGCCGGAAATCGACTCCGGCCAGCCCTGGACCGCCGGCTACAACACCGGGGTCGGCGCCCTGTCGGTGAACTTCAACCGCTTCCAGCTTGCCTGGACAGGCAACAATGGGCAGGGCAACAACGGGACGGGCAAGGCCAAGCAGCCGGTGCAGATCTCCGCCTGGTCGGTGTCCGACGCCGGCCGTGTGCCGCTGGACAGCGTGGCGGTCGAGGTCATGGCCGGTGAGGCGACGCCCTTCACCCCGGTGTCCGCGTCGGATGGCGAGCGCTGGCGCTTCGCCCCACGGCCGGGCATGGCGGCGAGCGTCTGGCTGCCGGTCACCCGGCCGGGGCTCGCCGCGGCGCATGTCTTTCGCCGCGTGGCGGCCGAATCCGACATCGCCCTGCCCGCCCCGACGGCCGGAACGGTCCCGTCGACAGCCACATCTGCGGCCACGCTGGCCGCCCTGCACCGGAGCGAGCCGCTGGCCGTGCTGGCCCGGCAGGTGCTGCGCTATTCCAACAACTTGTCGGCGGAACTGATCGGCCTGTCCGCCGCCCGGCGTCTGGACCCCACGGTGCGGACGCTGGCGCAGTCGGCGGCGGTGCTGACCACCGCCTCCATCATGTCGGGGCCGAAGGTCGACTGGTCGGGCCTGCGCCTCGTCAACCATTCGGGGCTCAGCACCGCGTCCCGCATCACGCCGGCGCAGATGGCGGCGCTGCTGCGCGCCGCAGGTCCGGAGGTGTGGGCTCTGCTGCCCGGTGAGGACGAGGGGAAGGTGCTGCCCGCCGGTGTGCACGCGAAGTCCGGAACGATGGCCTATGCCAAGGCCCTGGCCGGCACCCTGACCACGGCCGGCGGCCGGCATCTCGGCTTCGCCTTCTTCGTGACGGACGAGGCGCAGCGCCGCGCCATGGACGCCGCGATGGACCGCCGCGTGGCCGAACTCCCGCCGGAGGCGCGCGCATGGCTTGTCCGCGCCCGCAAGCTGCAGGCGGATTTGCTGGCGCTGTGGATCGCACAGCTCTGAGCGCTGGTTGGCCGGTGCGGGGCTCCGGCCCGCAAGCGGTTGCATAGCAACGGCGGCACGGTGCATTGTTGGAAGGAACCCCACCAGGGACAACCATTGGGGACCACCATCGGGGAGCGCCGCTTGAGGCCAGCCATGCCACCGCGACAGCCAAGGCAACCCGGCCGCCCGCGCGAAGGGCTGGAGCGGCAGGATGTGGTCGCCAACCGCTACCACGACCAGCGGCTGGGGGCGGAGGTGGTTAACATTGTGGTCGGCGGCTGCGTGGTCAGCGACGACCCGAACGTCATCATTACCACCACGCTGGGGTCCTGCGTCGCCGCCTGCATCTTCGACCCCATCGCCGCCATCGGCGGCATGAACCATTTCCTGCTGCCGGACCAGGGTACCGACCGGCTGTCGGTCGCGTCGCGCTATGGCAGCGCGGCGATGGAGCAGTTGATCAACCGCATGCTGTCGGTCACCGGCCGGCGTGACCGCCTGCGCGCCAAGGTGTTCGGCGGCGCCAACGTCAACACCGGCGTCACCCGCAGCGCCGACATCGGCCAGCGCAACGTCGAATTCGTCATGGATTATCTGGCGACGGAGGGCATCCCGACCATGAGTTGGGACGTCGGCGGCACATCCCCCCGCGCGCTGCGTTTCTTCCCGACCTCCGGCCGGACTCAGCGGCGCTTGATCGGGGAGGAGAAGCTGCGGGACATCGCGCGCTCCGAAGCCTCCTTCATGGAACGGCTGCGCACGACCGAGATCGAAGGCGACATCGAACTTTTCTAGAAGGGGACGTTACGACCGCATGCTCCACGGCCTCTCCCGCCTGCTGCCGGAAATCGCGGAACAGGGCCTCGATGAGGCCGTCGTCTACCGGCGGGAAGGGCTGTACCAACGCCCGCGCGCCGAACGTGGTCATAGCCTGACGCCCGCGCGCGGCCCGCTGCTCTGCCCCATCTGCGGGCGGGAAGCGGCGCGGTTTCTGCCTTTCGGGCTCGGTGGCCGGCCGAACGCCCGCTGCCCCGACTGCGGGTCGCTGGAGCGGCACCGATTCCTATGGATGATGCTGGCGGAACGCACGCCCTTCTTCCGCCGCAGGCTGAGCATCCTGCACACGGCACCGGAACCCTGCCTGGAGGCGCCCTTCCGCGCCGCGCACGGGCGGGGCTACGTCACGCTGGATCGTTTCAACCCGGCAGCGGACGTTCAGGCCGACCTGACCGACCTGCCTTTCCCCGGCGGCCGGTTCGACATGGTGGTGTCGAGCCACGTGCTGGAGCATGTGCCCGACGACCGCGCCGCGCTGCGGGAGATCGCCCGCGTGCTGAAGCCCTCCGGCCGCGCGGTGCTGCTGTTCCCCTTCGATCCCAAGGGGCCGACTCGGGAGGACCCGGCCATGGACACGCCGGCCAAGCGGCTGGCCGCCTATGGGCACCCTTACCACTACCGCGTCTACGGCACCGACACGCCCCGGCGGATGCGGGACTGCGGGCTGGACGCGATGGTCGTCGCCTCGACGGATGTGCTCAGCGCCCACAGGCGGCGGCGGAGGCGCATCAACCGCAATCATCTGTTCCTGGCACGACCGATCGGGTAGGCGCATTTCTCGCCGTGCACCGCGACGGCCTGACGCATCCCCGGTTGGTTTCGGATTTGGGCCGCCGTTCTGGGACAAGCTGTGCCATATGATGGCCGGTACGCCGCTTCCCGGATCACGGCGCAGCCTGGACCGCTTGAACGACGAGGGTTCATGAGCCAAGACCTCCGCATCGCCACTTTCAACCTGGAAAGCCTGGACGACACGGGCGAGCCACCGTTCGCAGAACGCACCGCAGTGCTGCGCCCGCAGTTGGAACGGTTGCAGGCCGACATCCTGTGCCTGCAAGAGGTCAACGCCCAGCGCGAGACCAAGGGGGAGCCGCGGACCCTACGCGCCCTGGATCGCCTGCTGGAGGGCAGCGCCTACGCCGACTTCCACCGCACCACGGGGGGTGAGGGGCACAAGCTGGCCGACCGGCACAACCTCGTGCTGCTCAGCCGCTGGCCCATCACCGCCGCCCGCCTGTACCGGCACGAGCTGGTGCCGGCCCCGCAGGTGCGGCTGGTCACGGCCGATCCGGCCCCGGCCTCCGCGGACCCGATCCCCTGGGACCGTCCGGTGCTGCACGCCGAAATCGACCTGCCCGGCGGCCGTCGTGTGCATGTTTTCAACCTGCATCTGCGGGCGCCCCTGGCCGCCCCCATTCCGGGGCAGAAGAAGAACGCCTCCACCTGGAAGACCACGGGCGGCTGGGCGGAGGGTTTCTATCTGGCGGCGCTGAAGCGCGCCGGGCAGGCGCTGGAAACCCGGCTGGCGGTTGACCGCGTGTTCGACGGCGACGCGCAGGCGCTGGTCGTGGTGGCCGGCGACCTGAACGCGGAGATGGAGCAGACCCCCGTCCGCATCATCCGCGCCGACCTGGACGAGACGGGCAACGGCCATCTGGCCGGACGGTCTCTGGTGCCGCTGGAACGCTCGGTCCCGGAGGAGCGGCGCTTCTCCGTCCTGCACGGCGGGGAAGCGGTGATGCTCGACCACCTGCTGGTATCGCGAACTCTGCTGGGCTGGTTCCGCACCGCGGAGATCCACAACGAGGCGCTCGGCGACGAACTGATCGCGCACGCCACGGTCTCCCACTCGCCCGAGAGCTACCACGCACCGCTGGTCGCGCGATTCGAAATGCCGGAATGAGCCCGGAATGAGCGGTGTGCGAGGGACGGCGCGCCCTACACCGTGACGGAAACCAACCCACCGGGCGCCCCGCCCCCGGTGCCACCGGACGAAACGGCGGCTCCGCCGCCGGCCGAAACCGGTGCCGCGGCATAGGCCACGGAGGGTGTCACGGAGGGTGCTGAAACAGCGGCGGCGCCCGGTGCGCCCCCTGCATACGCGGACGTGAAGCCCGCCGGGGAGCCGCCGGCTCCGTCCGTCGCTGCCGCAGATGTGCCGTCCTTCGTCGACGCGCCGCCGGTCTTGACCGCAGCGGTTCGACCCGTTTTGTCCGACGGTTGATCCTGATCGCCGTTCACGCGCAGGGCGTTGCGCCGGTATTCCTCGACGACCCGCTCCGCCGGGATTTGGTCCTTGGTTTCGCCGCTGTCGAAATCGCGGAAGAACAGCACCGCCACGTGCGCCATCTGGTCATAACGCAGCACCGGGCTGATGAACCCGCCGGACGTCCGTGCCGCGCGTTCCGAAGCATCGGGCGTCGTTGAGGCCGCAACAGCCGGTTCAGCGGCTGTTGGCGCGGCGGGGGTTGCCACCGGCCGGGTCGCCGCGATGTTGGAAATACTTCGGATTTCCATCGCTGCCACGCCTTTCCTTCCCTACGGCCGGCCCCGGCGCGCGGGGTTGGCCGCGTACGGACGACGTTGGGTCAGACCGTGATGTTCAGGTTCTGACCGCGGGTCGGCGTCGTGGAACCACCACCGGCCTGCGCCTGCAAGGCTTGGTTCTGCTGGGCTTGCTGCGTCTGCTGGCGACGGTTTTCCTCAACCGTCTCCATCCGATCGTTCGGCCCGGCCTCGTCGGTCCGCTGTGCAGCGCTGGGGCCGCTGCTGAGCGGTGTGATGTAGGGCTGCTGAAAGCCCCCGATGCCGGTGATGCCCATGATTCGCCCTCCTCGCTGGCTGCGCCCCTACTCCTTTAGAGTATGTTAATCCCCCCCCACCTTCAAGCAAACCCGCCTGGAGTCTCGACGCAGGGCATGGGCAAGTCGTCGCAGCCCGACGTCCTTCAGCGCGTTTATCGAGCCTCGGCGATCCTTTCGGAGAGGCTCCGCCTGTCCCATCCGCGCTGTCGCCCATTCCTGGCTTCGTCTTGCGGCGACTCGGGACGGTGCAACGCTTTGGCAAGCATTGCCGGGCGACAGTGGGCACGGCGGCGCGAGGAGGCGAACCCGGTCATGAAACTGCGCTATCGGGAAGGCGACGTTCTGTTCCGCGAGGGCGATCCCGGCGATTTCGTCGCCCGCATCCTGGAAGGGCGCGTCGCCGTGGAAAAGGACCACGAGGGCGAGGCGATCGGGCTGGGCGAACTCGGCCCCGGCGATTTCGTGGGCGAGATGGGCGTGATCGAGCGCAAGCCGCGCAGCGCCACCGTGCGCGCGCTGGCCGAGGTGGCGGTCGAGTTGATCCCCGCCGATGCCTTCCTGGAGCGCATCGCGACGGAGCCGGCGATGGCGCGCGCACTGCTGTTCCGCCTCAGCGAAAAGGTTCGCACGCTGAGCGAGGAGGTCGTGCGCCTGCACCACCCGCATGAGACCGAGTCGCCCACACCGTCGCCATCCGCCAAGTCGCAGCCGGTGTCGGCCCAAGGCAACGCGCTTGTCCAGATGCCGCCTTCCAACGCACCAGTCGTCGACGCGGAGCGCCACGTCCAGTTCTACCAGCGCTCCGCCACCGCATCGACACGGATTTCCCTGCGGTGCGAATGCCTGCCGGGCACGCAGGCGGTGTGGGTCGAGCATCTGCCCTTTCGCGTCGCCCGCACACTGCGCTGGAACGATCCGCCCAGCCTGGGGCGCAGCATCATGCGCGTGCCGGACGCGGAACCCCACCGCCTGTCCAATCCGCATTTCGCGATCGATCGCGACGACCGGCTGGGGCTGGTCGTCCGCGACCTCGGCAGCGAACTGGGGACGACCGTCAACGGCCAGTATCTGGGCGGCATCTTCGCCAAGGACACGCAGGTCCTGCATCTCGGCCAGAACACCGTCGTGGCCGGCGGCGTGAAGTCGCCCTTCGTCTTCCGAATCGACGTGACGGGATAAGGTTCTAAATCAGCGGCCCTTGACCCCGACGCGTCAGGGGCAAGGGATTCCGGTGTTACATGCCGCCGGGATAGTTGGGCCCGCCGCCGCCCTCCGGAACGACCCAGTTGATGTTCTGGGTGGGGTCCTTGATGTCGCAGGTCTTGCAGTGCACGCAGTTCTGCGCGTTGATCTGCAAGCGCGGGTTGGTCCCGTCCTCGTTGCGCACGATCTCGTACACGCCGGCCGGGCAGTAGCGCGTCTCCGGCGCGTCGTACAGCGCCAGATTGACCCGGATCGGTGTCTCGGCGTCCTTCAGCGTCAGGTGCGCCGGCTGG
>Ga0065721_10004962_pt1 | contig 26186 bp, 28 predicted proteins | sample Mesricmetagenome_FD_59108 | JGI IMG/M metagenome (GOLD analysis project Ga0065721, IMG submission 59108) | Mesophilic microbial community from rice straw/compost enrichment Sample: eDNA_1 v2 (version 2) | ecosystem: Engineered > Solid waste > Grass > Composting > Bioreactor | place: USA: Davis... | reverse complement strand
TCCATCTGAACCTCACGTGGACACCTGAAAGGGTGTCGCCTTGAGGCTCAAGCATCACCATTGTCCGATGCGAAGATAGGGTGCCGACACCGGACGGTTACGAAATGCACATCCACGAGCAAGAACGGTGTCCGTGCGGCGCGCTTTCTCGCGGTCGCGTTCAAACTACGCCAGAGGCTCCGATGCTGATTCACGATCGCGAGAGTGGTCTGCTCTGGGTCGGCACGCGCGAGTTGCGTGAGTAGCTCGAGACATCGCTCGTTCAGCGCATGGACTCGCTTGAGAGCCTGTGCTCCGCGCCATGCAAACTCCAAAGGCTCCTTCGGCACGTGTTGAGTGCCTCCAGTGGATACGTCCGCCATGACTCGCCTCAACGTCTTTCAGTGATCCATCAGAACAGCTCTTGCTGCACACCCTCCCCGGTACTCGGCAGCGATGCAGTCGCCTCTCCTACCTCATGAGCATCCACGCGCGCGCGTGCGATCGCATCGGCAGCGCGTTGGCAATGGGAGCAAAGGCGACGCCGCAGATCGAGCAAGTCGACCAGGATTACGGCTTCGCAGCTGCCGCACCTCGATAGCCCGATGGCATCGGCCGCTTCGAGCCCTCGCACAAGCAGTACGAGATGCTCGAACTCCAGCTCGGTTTTTGGGAAGCACGCGAGATACGCCTCGAACACCTCGCATAGGCGCTCGCCGAACTCGAGCGCGGTCGCCGCTCTCGGAGTTCCGCCATTGGCGGCACCGATATTCCCGAGCGTCCTCCAGAAGACAGCCAGCGCTGAAGCTTCTGCGCGCAGTCGCAGCGTCGATCGAAACACTTTGAAGGAAGTAGGTGTGGGGCCGCGGCGACGCAGCTGGTCGGTCATGCGCCAACGCTGCCGGAGCGTGGCGAGCTGATGGCGAGAGAGGCCGGTCAAAAGAAAAATCGTCTTGGTGCGTGCCTGGTGCACGACCAAGCGTTGAGCAAGTTGTCGTCGCCTCAAATCCCGATCAACGGGCTCTCTCGTAACGTAAGCGTCCACATCAGTCTCCTACTCCTCCCTGTCTTCACCGGCGCCGCGCCGCAATATGTACGCACGACTATCCGGAAGAAGATGACCGACACAATTACCTGATCAGGCCAGTTGACAGCCTCCTTCTGTTAGTGGCCCGCATGCCGAGTCACGCGTGACTCGCTGTCCATCGATGTGGACCTCTTGGGCCACCGACGCGAGTTCGTGCCTTTCGTCGTAGGTGCCGCCTTCACCACGTCGCCCAGAGAAATCTCCAGGCGCTGAGCAGCCCACACGATGGCTTGTACGCGCGTCGAGACGCCGAGGCGGCGCTTCGCCGTCTCCACATGTTTGTGGACGGTGTGCTCGCTGATGCCGAGCAATTGGCTGATCTCCCAATCGCTCTTGCCGTACGCCGCCAGCTCCAAGCATTGCCGTTCGCGTGCACTGAGAACTGGCGCGCTCTCGAGACTCGCGGCCCGCGCAGCTCGCATGTCCTTCTGATAACCCACGGACACATAGAGATACATCGACATCAACTGCACAGCGCGATATGCGCGCGTGTCGATAGCTCGCGTTTCTGGCACGAGCGAGCACGAGGCATGGAGCGCGCCTGCTGCGCGCGGCAAATGAATGGGGACCGTGTACCCGTGAGCGATGCCTACGCTCTCAGCCTCCTCAATGATCTTCTCTTGTGATGCCGTGAGGCCGGCGCGGAAATCCGGCGCGTCCCAATGGAATGGCAGAGCTTCCTTCTCTGCACGAAGGAACACCGGATCGTACTCGTGGAGATTTCGTTCGGCGTAGCTTCGCTCCCATTCCCGTGGATAGTTGTGAACGACAACTGCACGCTGCGGAGGGCGCCTTGGATTCACATGGGAGCAGCAGGCGAAGTGTCGAAAGCCTATCTGCTGCACGGCGCGTTCGAAGGTTGCAGCCAGCTCCGACGCTGGCGCTGAGCGCTCGCATCGCTCGACGAACGACTGGGTCAAATCAAGCAGATCCATCTCGCACAGTCATGGTCGTCCGTGAGCGTGCCGCTGCTACTCGCGCGCTCACGCGCAACCAGAGTTGCTCCTGCCGTTGTTGTTGCTTCGCCTGAGCTGAGACAGCTCAGACGAACGTATGTTCACATGCAGCAAGTGTTTTCGCCGCACGCTGCGGAAGCTACGTATCCTCATACGAATTCTCGCCGAGCTGCCTGCGGGCGTTTCGGTCGAGCTGTTTCCATGTGCCAGAGCCTGGCGCGATTCACTGCCGAAGAGCGCTAGCGTGCCTATCTCGAGAGCAATCGAAGCAAGCCGTGATAAACAGCGACGAGCACCACGCAGCTGAAGGAAATGCAGATCATCACCCAGAACGGAATCGCCGGTGTCACGCTCGAACCCTTGAATACGAACGCGGTAATGACGCTGGCAAACGCGATGCCGATCAGCACGAGTCGGACGAATGGCTCAAGGATCGCCAGAACGATTCCGATGGGCACTCGAATGACGCACCAGATAAACAGCAGCGCGCCGCGAAGCAGATCCCATATCGGGCTGCCTTCGTCCGCCGTCGAAAAGCGCTCGCTCGTGGTCTTCATGGCGGTTGCCTCCTTGACCTCACGTGCTACGCCGCAACGAGGCGGTGGCCGCAGCACGCGAGTGCGTCGTTCAACAACTACCAGCAATCGTGCGGCATAGCTATTCGGATTGGGCAGAAGGTCGAGATACGCGTCAATCGGTCCTATTGAACCTCGGCGGCGCCACGAAAATGGGTGACGACAATTGGAGTGCAGGTACCGCGGCGGTCGGCTGACGATCCCTTTGGTGGCGCTTGACATCGAGGGTGATCAAATCGGAGAAGGTCTGCGAGACAGAGTCCCGCAAAACTCCCGCAACCACATGGCTGCGTCACCGTTCAAGCTCGCTTAGTGATTGACAACATGACGCGGCAGGAAGAGTTCGATCTCCCGCCCTCATGGTTGCAGGCCATGAGATTCGCGAGCGTCGATACTCCGATCGGCGTGATCGAATCCAGACGTCGCTCCACTGCGAAACGAGCTGGGCGAAAGACGCCTCGACGTGATCGAATTTATCGACCTTGCTCGCGCGTTGCGTGTCGACCCTATGGAGCTGTTTGCACGCGTCGCACGCCGATAACGTGCAGGCATTATCGTGCCGGTTCGCTCCATTGAAAGTCGCCGTTCGAGAGCGTGTCGTTGCTCCCGTGGGACCGAACGAATGGCAAAGATCTGAACTTTCTCGCCTGGCGGGTATGTCAGCCGAAAATCAACACTCCATCGAGCAGCAAGTCCGCAATCTTCGAGCGGTGGGCTTCTCCGACTCTACCTAGATCTGAGTCTAAAACGCCGGATAATTCCAATGTGAACTGTACGGGCGAATCCTTGGCGTAATACAAGCTTTCCGCCAGATGCGCCGGACGCGTCAGAGCGAGCACCAACCCGCCGCTACAAGGCGTTGGACTTCTACACGAACGTCTTGGCCTTCATGAAGACTCGAGATTCACGCGGTCGCGCTCGATGGCTGACCGTGTCCTCGCCGGAAGGACTGAACTGGCCAGTACCTGAGGTGCCCCACGGATCAACGATCGTTTTCAATCGCTCGGTGGATCCCATCACGAACGATTCGGATTCCTACTTCAATCACCAATCGAGCTCCAGTGCCTCTCCTGGCTTCAGCGCGTCCCATTGGCTCATGCCTTCGTCGAGCGCTTTAGAAGCGCGTTCAATCTCACGCTGGGTTAGCGGACATGACCCTAGCCCTCGCCCCTTTGTGCGTTGCTTACTCCACACTCGATGCGCCCAACTCACTTTGAACTCGGCTTGCAGCATCCGCTCCGAAGCTGCTTTTACGACCTTTCGACCAGGATGACGATGCCTTTGTCTGCCCACGACTGCGAAGCCCCCGAACGCTGCGCCGCGTTCGATTGCTGCCCAGAAGCCATCCTCAAGTCCGAGCGCCTTCTCGACGATCGCATGCACTAGATCGTGCGGCAGAGTCGGCCCTGTCTCCATTGGCGGGCGCCGCAGATCGGGCCCTCGAAGCCCAGACACATGTATCTCATGCTGACCGCTTGAGACTTTGATGAATCGAATTTTCACGCTCGCGAATCCCTGCAGGGACACGTTGTCCGGATCACCGTCCGCTCGCAGCGTATCTGTCTCTCATATGCCGAGTGCAGCCAGGTCAACCGCAGGATTTCGCGTGCGCTCGCGTTCTCGAGTGTCTCCACGATGGAGCGCTCCAAGCTCAAGCTGCCACTGTCGCACTCTCGAGCGCATTGCATGGCGGACGCACCATTGACTCGCGCCATCCGGGCAGCTCGACCAGCGAGCGATACCAGCGCCTGATGTGCGGATAAGCATCAAGCGGCAACCCGATCATCTCGGAGAGGTTGAGAGTCGCGCCAAGTGAGAAATCTGCGATCGTAGGCTGTGAACCGGCAGTGAACCGGCTCTCTTGGAGGTGTCCGTCGAGGATCGGGGCCACTTCGCCGAATGCCGCGAGCCCGCGCTCGATCTCGGACGCGTCCGGCTCACCGAGTTCGAGCAGCACCTTCACGCAGCGTTCCCAGATGATGGGCGTGAGGGCAGCCTCCCAATGCGCAAGATCCCAAAACTGCCACTGGGCAACGAGCGCCCGGCTCGCCGGATCCGCGGGCAGCAAACCGCGCTCGGGCCGCTTGGCCGCGAGGTATTGAAGAATCGCATTCGCCTCCCAGAGAACGAAGCCATTCTCCTCGAGCGCCGGCACCCGTCGATTCGGGTTGATCGCAGCGAACTCGGCGCTCATGTTCTCACCTTTTCCGAGATCGACGACGCAGAGTTCGTGCTCGAGACCCAAGTGCGCCGCGAGCGCCATGACCTTGAACGAGCGTGGTGAAGGAGGAAACACATACAACTTAAGCGACATGACTGTTCTCCGCATGCTTAGCGTAAGTTCCGAGTACGAAGCCCCACCCTTGCGGGGCATCCACAAAGTTGCGCACTGCCTCGCCCTCCTCACCCAATTGGTCGAGGTCGCGGTGTTCGAGCTCTACTCGCGTGAGCTCTAGAGCTTCCGCAATGAAGCGCACCTCCACCGTTGTCAGCAGGGACGGGTCGTACTGTCCTTTCGAGTTGATCTGCCAGGCGAACACCACACGCCGTGGCGGTTCCCAAGCGAGCACCTTGCCCCAGTTGCATTCGGAGCCGTCTTCGCCGCGTTCGTACCAGCGGCCACCCACGTATGGCTCCATGACCGCTTCCTTCATGGGAGACTTGCCAATGTGATGCGTTCGTGGCCACCAGCGATTGAAGCCCGTCGTGAATGCGCTAAAGGCGCGTTCTACGCCGACGTTGACGCGAACGCTTCTGCGAACGGGCGCGACGCGAATCTTGCGCGGCGTGTTTGACGGGTCTATCGAGTTCACCTTTGCTTTCCTCGACATGAGCCTTGAATGCTTCGAGCGCGATGTCCCAGAACTGGTCGAGCCAGTGGCGCAGCTCGCCCAAACCGCTCAGGTTGATCGAGTACACCCTCCTCGTGCCTTCGGCATGGTCCGTCACGAGGCCAGCTTCCTTCAGGACCTTCAGATGGTGCGACACCGCCGGACGACTGACGGGTAACTGAGCGGCGATTTCGCCGACCGAGCGGGAGCCGCCGCGCATCTGCTCGAACACTTTGCGGCGCGTGTCATCAGCCAACGCTACGAGCGCGCTTTGGTAAGTCATGGTTTACGGTAAACCAATGTGTACGAAGATGCAACCTTGCAGATGCCTGCGAACGTCTAACGCGCTGCACCGTCGGCAGCTGCCGCGTGCACAGATCGAAAGCGATGACTGCCTTTATCTTGCATCACCTAACCTGGAGGAGACTTGAATGATGGATCTTGCTCGTTTGGCGGTTGCGGCTGTTGCTACCAAGATGAAACCGATGCTGATGGCCTTGAGCTGCACGCTCATGTGTGCGGCGTGCTCAACACTGCCAACAACACACACCAATCACGACCCGGCTTCATCAGCACAAAGAATGGCTGCCGAGAGGCAGGATCAAGTACAAGTAATGCAGCGCGCGGCTCTATTGCTCGAGCGGTATGCGATGAACGATCCGGAGGGCGTGCTGGCGCTACTCGATCGTGAGCAATTCACGATCTTCGGCAGCGACATCTCGGAGGTGGTTCGATCCGAGCACGCCCTGCGTCAGCTCATGGAGGATGATTTCGCGTTGTGGCGCACAGCTAGTTTCACGGAAGTTCGCGAAGTGGATTTTCGCACCGACGGCACGTTGGCGACGGTGCATTTCGTCGCCTCCTTTTCTCCAGGCGGCGGACCTGCCCTCCCGGTTCGCTTCGCCATGACGTGGCGCAAGACCAATGGAGAATGGTGGCTCACTCAAAGCGCGAACTCAGTTCCAACTCGCGGCCAATCCGCCGCGGAGCTCAGAAAGAAGCTGCGGTAGGAATCGCGAACTCAGCATTGAGGTGCGATCGTGAGAGCGGCCCAGGCCTAGCAAGTGGCACCGGTGGGCGCATCGCATCGAAAGGACGGAGTGTGTGTCCGCACTCGTTCGCCTGCGACACCGCCAAGCACCAGGCTCGCGGGACGCCTTGACATGCAAGTGTATACTTGCATATCTTTAGGCAAGTGAACACTTGCGTATTGGTCAATGACCGAGCGAACTCCCGACACTGACCTACTCTTCAAAGCTCTGGCGGATCCCAGCCGGCGCAAGCTGCTGGACCTGCTGCACGCGCATGACGGACGCACGCTCAACCAGCTGTGCGAGCACATGGATATGACGAGACAGGGCGTCACGCAGCACCTAGCCGTACTGGAAGCGGCGAACCTGGTCGCCCCCGTGTGGCGAGGCCGCGAAAAGCTGCACTTTCTGAACCCCGTGCCGCTGCAGGAGATCTACGAACGCTGGATCGCCAAGTTCGAGAAGCCGCGCCTCAAAGCACTTTCGAATTTGAAAAAGCGACTGGAGAAATCAAATGGCTAGATCGACGTTTGTCTATGTGACGTATATACGCACCACCCCCGAGAAATTGTGGTCAGCGCTCACGGACGATGTGGAATTCATGAAGCAGTACTGGTTCGGCGTGCACTGCGAGAGCCAGTGGACAGCGGGATCCTCATGGAAGATGGTGTCTGAGAGCGGTCAAATCCTCGACGCGGGGGAGATCGCCGAGGCCGTGCCGCCAAGGCGCTTGGTGATCCGCTGGCAGCACCAGAACAAGCCCGAACTCAAGGCCGAAGGTGAGTCGCGATGCACGATTGAGTTGGAACCGTTTGGAACGGCGACAAAGCTCTGTATCACGCACACCATCGAGCGCGAACCTTCGAAGTTGATCGAGGCGGTATCCGGCGGCTGGCCGAAGATCATTTCCAACCTAAAGTCACTGTTGGAGACCGGCTCCACTGTTCTGGAGGACCCCTATCCCACCGCTGCAGAGCGCTGATATCTGAGAGATCGTCATGGCGATCGAGCCGCTTTTTATCTTCTAGGATTTGCCTGCTTGCCACGCACCGACGCTCACCGCCTCACCGCTTGCAGCACAATACGCGTCGGTGAGTGGCCTGAAGATGTATTGCGAGATCGAGGGGCACGGACGCCCGCTCGTGGGCGAGTTGCGACCCGCCTTCACTGACGAGAGCTGTCGCGTGAGGCTCCACGACTTCGCCAAATTCCCGTAGGCGTTCTTGCGGATCCGAAACGATCGATCCCGCCGCGACAGCTCGTAACGCCACATCGATCTGACTTGCAGTTGCATCTTTCGAGAGATGGCCGGCGTGCTCATCAGTAGAAGGACCGAGCACGCCAGTTGGGATTGGCAGCGACGCGGGAATACCATCACAGACAACCGCCTGCGCATCGGTGCCCGCCGCGCGGCCCGAGGTGCGAAAGGCGTGCGAGATCATGGACCGACAGTTGCGACAGATGGCGGCGTTGATCGACGATTTACTCGACGTATCGCGCATCGGTGCTGGCCACCTGAATCTCAACAAGGAGGTTATGGATCTCGGCGAATTGCTCAGCAATCTGCAGACCTCGCTTCGTGCGAGCTTCGAGGCCGTACGCCAACAGCTCATCATGGCGCTGCCAGATCGACCGCTCTATGTCCACGCCGACAGGACGCGCCTCATTCAGGTGTTCTCGAATATTTTCCAGAATGCAAACAAGTACACACCGAGCGGTGGACGCATTACGGTGCAGCTGCGGCAGGAGCAAGACGATGTGGTCGTGAGTGTGCGCGATACAGGCCTGGGTATTCCGAGGGCGATGCTCGATCGAGTGTTCGAGCTGTTTGCTCAACTCGACCGATCTTACGCGCGCACGCGCGGTGGTCTTGGCATCGGACTCAACGTTGCGAAGCGTCTGGTTGAAGCACACGACGGTCACATCGAGGCGCGCAGTGAGGGCGAAGGCCTCGGTAGCGAATTCATTGTTCGAACGCCTTTGTTCGAGGCGCCGGAATAACGACGTGTCCTGCAAGCGGGTGGCAGTGATGACAATCCCTCCACTCCGTCAGCACACACGCTGTGTAGATCGCGCATTCCCTTGCCGAACCGCACGGCACGATATGCATTACGAGCTTGGGTGGGCGCTTCCGTGAGCGTCTGCTTATCGCGACGGCGAATGCCAAAGAGAGGTTGACCCGGACGCCGCTGCCAGGTTCAGTCCATCTTCGAGAGGTGCAGGCTACGCGCAAGTTCAGATTTCTGTCATTGGCACTTGGCTTGATCTATGCGTCATCAATCGTCGTGGCACAGGACCAAGATCAGCAGCCTACCGACGCTGGTATTACTGCCAGTGTAAATCGGAGCTCATCCGAAAGGACGAAACGAAAGCGCGCCAGATCAATGTCGAGACGGAGAATGGCGTAGTACAGCTAAGCGGATTCGTAGATACGCAGCAGGGGAAAGACGCTGCTACTGCAGCCGCGCGCGACGTTCGCGGTGTGAAGTCGGTCCGCAATGAATTGATCGTCCGCGAGAGCGATCGAAGCGTTGGCCAGGCTACCGACGACACAGTCATTGCAGCGAAGGTGAAGTGCGAGCTCGATGCTATCCAGCTACCCTGCCCTTTGCGTCGGAATCGCGGAGAAACACATGCAGACTCTGTTGCGGCGGTGAGCCAGGATATATATGTGACTACTCGCCCCCCAAAATGACCGGAACCACATTTGGAAGGAACGTCGTATGAGCCCGGCAAGCGAAAACCCTCCGGTCCCACCACAAGTTCAAGTTCTGCGCCTACCGCAAGTGATACAACTCACCGGACTGTGTCGCTCGACGATCTATCAATTGGAGGCAGAGCAGCGCTTTCCGCCGCGTATCAAGATCAGTACGCGAGCAGTCGGTTGGCTTCAGGGAGAGGTGCAAGCATGGTTGACACAACGGGTCGAATGCGCTCGCAGCCAGCGTTTAGGTCAGTCGAAATGACTGCATAGCAGTCACGTCGCCTTTAGAAGCCTACTGCGTCAGCTCACGCTTTAAGGTTTGCCGCCTTTCGAGATCTCTCGGCCAGGCACGTTGAAGAAGTGGCCTCGGGTCAGCTCCGGCGGCGGGCCGGAGCCTCGCGTTGGAAGTAGATTAGGCGGACCTCGCCTTCATGCGAAAAGGCAGGTCTCTTCACCAATAGGGTCTTGGCGAACGATGGTGGGTCGACTTGTTGCCAAGCCTGCCGGGCGAACGCCGTGAGCTTCGCCTCGTTTAGATAGCGCACTTTCCCAATGAAAGCGCTGACAGATGCCCAATCCCCGCAATGGTCAATCAGGCTCTGCGCAAGCCGGCGGATCGTCGTGCCCGCATGCGAATTCCCCGCTTGTCTTGTGAGTAGATGCGCCACATCGCATCGGAGGCCGATTTAAGCGTCCAGCACTGTCCGAAATACTGATCATGAAAATCGACGCTGGCGAGTTCGCCCGTCACGAGTTGCACGGGACACCGCAGGATAAAGTTCTCGAACGGATCGTCCCAGAGGACAGGACTCACAAGTGTGTTCTGCTTCTCCTGGAACAGCTGTCGAAATCGCTCAAACGTGACGATGCGATAGACGGGCTTGTCGAGATCGGCTGTCTTGAGATTGAGGTAGTTATTTTTGTCCACGTGGCTCCACCGCGATAACCATCATCTTGTCACTTGGCCAGCGCTCGTGAAGGCGGAGGCTGTTTGCCTGTGATTGTAACTTGAGCGATGGAGCTTATCCCGCGATGGGAAGCCGGATCGTGACTCCGACGCTCGCCGTGTGAGGGCGCGTCGCCGATATTCCTTATCTGGAACGTAGCGCACCGAGAATGAATGCCACCACTCGATAAACCGCCCAGCCGACGACGCAGGACAGACCAAGAAACGCAGTCCAAAGTGCATAACCCGGAGTGCGAGAGAACAAAGCCACGTAGTCCATACCGTCAATCTCGCATGCTCCGGTGCTTGCAATGTACGTCCCGCCAGCGTCGATACAGTTGTCCTGTTCGAGGAACCGCGCAAGATGCACAGCCACAGCAATTGTGACTATCGCCGCAAAGGCAAACGCTGCCAGTCTCTTCCATCGCATCATTTTTCGGCGACCAGCGCGTGAGGGCAACGCGACTACTTAATTTCGTCGGGACGATCGATCCAATACTCAGGTCTGGTGTGCCCGTGCGCGTTGGCGAGAATCCAGATTGCCGAATCTCGGACGATGTACGAGATGTAGTACGGAAAGATCTTTAGATTGACGCGGCGATAGCCGCCGGGTCGCAGTCGTGGGACTTCGTGATTTTTCTCGATCCAGGAGATGTGTTCATCCACTTCTTCCCAGAATCGATAACCCAGGCCGCTCAGCTCACCCTCGTAGTACGCGACGGCGTCTGTCAGTTCGTCTCGTGCCTGAGCTACAAACTTGATGATCATCGCCGAGGAAATCGGTCCGCCATTTCCTTCTTGATCTGCTCGTAGGGGATCCCGACGGCGCGGCCTTCATCAACCGCTTTGACGCGAGCACGAATCTCTTCGTCCCATGCGTTGTCTACATCGTTGCTTGAACCGGGTTGATCCAGATCGAGCAGCAGCCTGACGAGTGCCAAACGCTGATGCCGTGGGAGCTCGACAACTTCCTTCGTGATTTCTTCGATGCGGGCAGCCATCAGATGCGCCTCCTCTCCTGAAACTCAGCGATCGGATCCCGACCGCCATCACAATAGGTTAAGCCGCAATCCGCCGGGCTCAGCCCGTGGAGGGGGCGTATTCTCGCACCCCGGTCGCGGCCGTGCCATCCGCTCGAGGATTGGCCTGTGGCCAGGCCGAATCGGGGGCACAAAGGCCAAAATGGCCTACGCGAGCGCGGGGAGTTTCGACGCGTAAGGGAGGCACACACATGTGGGCCTTCGGAGATTCTCGACGTCTCTCACAGAGCCTCATCGGTGATTCCCAAGTTTCAACCGGAATTGCGGCGAAACTCGCTGGTGTATGAAGCGATATCGAGCCGTCTTCAGCGGCGATGCGGGTCGAGTTTCGCCGCTCCTTCTGCAATAGCGGCATGCGTCGCGCAGCAACACACGTTTAATTTTGCCCCGAGTTTCGCCCGAATTTCCCGCGATTCCTCTGGCTGACTTTCTTGCCCTCACTCTCCATGATCTCCATCGAGTGACAACTCGTCCCTAAGCGATCGGAACCGCAAATTGACGGGTCGTATCATGCCTTCTCCAACTTCCTCACAAGGGCCGTTCCTGCCGCGCTTGATCCGGCTGCGCGATGCGCCGCGTTATCTCGGCATGGACAAGAATCGCTTCAACAGCGAAGTGCGTCCGCACGTCACGGTCATTCCCATCGGCACACAAGGCGTCGCTTTCGACCGCGTTGATCTGGACTCCTGGGCGGATCACTATAAGGACCGCAACGGGCGTCCCGCGGCTCAAACCGAAAGGAGAAAGCCATGGGAAACCGAGCAATGCCGGGCCTCACCAATCGCGGTGGTGTCTGGCACATCGACAAGCAGTACCGAGGAGTTCGCATTTGCGAAAGCACTGGAACAGGTAGCCTCGCGAAAGCGCAGGAGCATCTAGCCAAGCGGATGAACGACATTCGCGAGGCGATGCTTCACGGCCTTCGCCCGAGCCGCACGTTCCGGATCGCTGCGACGAAATATCTGCAGGACTACGCTCAGAAGAAAAGCATCGGCGACGATGCTGTGCAGTTGAAGATGTTAGTGCCGATGATCGGCGATCTCGATCTTCGACAAGTGCACATGGGCTCGCTGCAGGCGTTCATCGCGAAGCGCAAGGCGGAAGGCGTCAAGACCAAGACTCTGAATGCGGCGCTCGCCGTCGTGCGCAGAATCTTGAATCTCGCGGCGTCTGAGTGGATCGACGAGAAGGGACTGACGTGGCTCGAGACAGCGCCGAAGATCAAGCTGTTCTCGGTCAAGGATGCTCGCTCGCCGTATCCGCTCACACAGGAGGAGCAAGCGCTCTTGTTTCAAGAGCTGCCCGATTACCTGGCGCGCATGGCGCTGTACAAGGTGAACACGGGCTGCCGCGAACAAGAGGTTTGCACGTTGCGATGGGACTACGAGGTGAAGGTGCCGGAGCTCGACACATCGGTCTTCATCATTCCGGGCGATCACGTGAAGAACGGCGACGAGCGTCTCGTCGTGCTCAATCGGGTGGCGAAGTCAGTCGTGGAGAGCATGCGCGGCGTGCATCCGACTCACGTGTTCGCGATCGCTCCGCCGAAGGGCGAACTGCGGCCCGTATCGAAGATGTACGGCACCGCGTGGAAGCAAGCGCGCGAGCGCGCCGCGAACAAATGGACGGAGCGTCACGGCGAGCCGGCACCGGAGGGTTTCAGGAAGATTCGAGTCCATGACCTCAAGCACACGTTCGGTCGGCGGCTGCGCGCGGCCGGCGTGTCGTTCGAGGACCGTCAGGACTTGCTCGGCCACAAGAGCGGGCGGATCACGACGCACTACTCGCAGGCGGAGCTTGGCAACCTGATTGCGGCGGCGGAGAAAGTCTGCGGGGACGAAAACTCCCGCAAAAGTCCCGCAACCACTTGGCTGCGTCGTCGTCAGAGTGCGTAAGTGCTTGAGAAGATGGCGCGCCCGGAGAGATTCGAACTCCCGACCTCATGGTTCGTAGCCATGCGCTCTATCCAACTGAGCTACGGGCGCACACTGATCTGGCCGACGGCTTCGAGCCGCCCATCCGTCCGCCGTGTGCCGTTCACTTGCATGAACCGGACCGGAGCGGGGCCATGTCGCACGCGGGGCCGGGGTCGGCGGCCGTTTCGGGGCCGTCTCGACGCTGAGGGTTTTTCCTTAGCAGGATCAGTGACTTACCGAATCCCACCCAACCCTTTGCCGAACCATCCGCTGACATTCTCGGGCGCATTCCGCCGCGAGGGCGCGCATCCTACCACAACAATCGGCAGATGCAGCTACTCTGTGCTGGACGGCCGCAAAATTCTTTGCCGAGCCATCCCGAGCCTCGCGCGCCCCTTCCAGGCGCCCCGCTACACCCGTGCCGCACCAGTCAGCGCGTCGTTCGCATGGATGGCGAACGCAATGAGGCCGCACGCACGTGTCGACGATTTGTACAGATGAATCGCGAGCAACGACTGGCGAATTTTCCGACAGCATCACGCACAGCGATTGATTGCGGTGCCTGTCGTTCTGCCTCATCATTCACCGGCTTTTTTGCACGAGTATCGCTGAGGGAAGACTATGGCTGCGCGGGTGAGCGCCTCGAAGGCAAATAAGAAAGCCGAAGTGCAATCGCACAAACATGAATTACGAACCGAGGTTCAGGAATTCAAGCGGCGACGGATTCTGGAGCAGTCACGAGAGTTGTTTTTCGCGCAGGGCTATGAAGCGACTACTCTCGATACCATCGCGGCCGAGCTGAAGGTCACCAAGCCTTTCTTATATTCCTATTTCCGGAACAAGAGCGAGATCCTCAACGCGATTTGTGAGATCGGCATCCGCTCGCCGCTCGCCGCGCTCGACGAGGCGCTCGCCACCAAGCTGCCGCCCGGTGAAAAGCTGCGTTTGGCGATCGAGCGCGTGACCTCGGCGGTGCTGCTGAATCAGCAATGCATCGTGGTATATCGGCGCGAGGAGATGAATCTGGAACCCGATGAATGGCAGGTGCTGACCGATCTGAAGCTGGAATTCGACCGCAAGCTCTCCAGCCTGCTGGTGGAAGGCGCGAAGCGCGGTGAATTCACATTCGACGATCCCGACTTCACTGCGCTCTCGATCGGCGGCCTGCTCATGTGGGCCGCGCTGTGGTGGCGGCCGATGGGCCGCTGGTCGCAGACCGATGTAGTCATGCATATGATCCGGAATGTGGAGCGCATGGTCGGCCGCAAGACTCGCCCGACGGCCATGTGACTGTCATACCGACAGACAACGCCAGGCCCGCCTTGAATTCACACTGTCGGGATTCAGTTCTGTTCGCTGATATAACGTGTCGGCGCTGCGCCGAACGCCTTGCGGAACATGGCTGTGAAAGCGCTTGGACTGTTGTATCCAACATCGAAGGCGACCGCCGTGACCGGCTCACCGGTCGCGAGCCGTGACATCGCCTCCATCAGCCGCACGTGTTGACGCCAGGTAGCAAAACTCATCATCGTCTCGCGACGAAACATTCGCGTGAATGTGCGACGCCCCATGCCTGCGACGCGTGCCCAATCATCCAAGGTGTCCGCATGTGCCGGATCTTCGAGAATCGCGCGGCACACCTTGAGCAACCGCGGATCCTGCGGCATCGAAATGTCCAGAGGAATGCTCGGCGCGCTCGCGATCTCGTCCAGAATGAGTCGCATCACGCGACCGTCCCGCCCTGCTTCGTCGTATTCAACCGGCATGCGCACGGCGGCAATGATCAGTTCACGCAGCAGATCGGAGACTTCGAAGACGCGGCATGCTTCGGGCAGATCGCCTCGCACGCGTTCGTCGATATAGAGAGTGCGAACCGAGACGTGACCACGGCACGTCATCTCATGCGCCACACCACTGGGAATCCATAGCGCGCGCTGTGGCGGCAAAATGTAACTGGCGTGATCGGTGGTGATGGAGGCCACGCCGGAAATCGAGTACAGCACCTGTGCGCGTTTGTGCGAATGGCGCGGCTGCACCGTACCCGACTCGTATTCTTCGGCCATCGCGACGACTGGACGCGGCACATCCTGATAGTCGCTGCTGGGCGGAGTCGCGCCTGGAGTTCCGTTATTGGACACCGCCCCACCACTGGGTGGGCCTTCAACAGCGCCGTGGCGCTGGCCCGGACGAGATGAATGCTGCTCCATCGGCGACGGCAACCAATAGCTGACCGATACCTTGCGCTAGCAGTGATACCACAAAATCGACCGGGCAGACATTACGCAAGCACGGAGCTCGAGCATCTCGACGTCGAATCCGCATCGACCTCTCGACACGCGTCGGCGAGCTGGATTCCGACATTCACCAGTTCGTTGCGGGAATGAACGCGGCGTTGACCAGCCACCCGGATTTCAACGGCTTATCTTTTCCAGAAATGCGACGCGCCGACGAGCGATTCAGAGCGAGGGATGCGAGGGCAGCTGCATGATGATGCAAAGACAGCCGAGTGCACTATGCGAACGCCGGTGGATCACGTGCGTGCGCGCATCGACAGCCCGTCAGCGCGCGCTGAATGGCCCAGCAACTGATCGCGGCGATAGTGCGCCGGGCGCGCGCATGCGGATCTGGCTGTCAGCCCGTAGGCTCGTTACTGGCGAGCCGATTGCTCCAGCAACTGCGCGACCAACTTCAACACGGCCATGGCGCGGAACGGCTTGCGAAGGAAGCTGTTGTAGTCGGTGCAGGTCTCGCGCACTGCCGCTTCCTCGAGAGAGCTCATCATGATGATGGGAATCGTGGCGAACGCCGGGTTGCTGCGGATCGCGGCGAGGGTCTGCGTGCCGTCCATGATGGGCATCATGTAGTCGAGCATGATGAGATCGGGCGTGAGCTCGTTCAGACGCGCCAGCGCCTGCTTGCCATTGATCGCGGTGGCCACACGATACCCCTCGTCTTCGAGGATGGACTGCAGCACCTCGGCGACGCCGAACTCATCATCGACGACCAGCACCGTTTGCATGCTATGCCTTGCCGCGACGCCGAGCGCTGACACGTCGTCCTTTAGCTTGCTTCCTGGCGCGAGCCGGCGTGGCAGCGACGTCCGAACGTTCGGTGCTGTATCCGGACAACACCCCTTCGGCAGTCTTGAAGCTGTCCACGAAGCGCAGGCCCTCGGCTCCGATCTCGAACTCCCGCAGCTTGGGATCGAAGCCGCCGCCACGAACTTTCATGATCGAAATCAGGCGACGCAAGCGACCCTGATACTCCGAGTAGCGCAGCAGGATCATGTTCTCGGTGACGGCCGAAATACCGGTACCCGGGACCAGCAACTCCGGTCCGATCAGATTCGGCGTCTCCATGGTGCACATCGTCGTGACGCCCAGGCTGCGCAGCTCGTTCGCCACGGCGGCAAAGAACGGACCGAGGCGCTCGTGCGTTTCGGCAGTGCCGGCGAACCCGCCCCAGCCGTCGATGAACAGACGTTTGACCTTGCGACGGCGCACCGTGTCGATCAGCTCGTTGCCCAGGCCATCGAGGACGCGCTCGAACGGCGGCCGCCACGAAATCTCCAGATGCCCCGCCTCGACCTTCGACTTCAAGTCGATCCCGATGAGCCCCGCGTTGGCGACGAGCCGCTGCGGCGACTCATAGAAACCGAAGTGCAGGCCCGGCTCGGCCTTGCTGGAGCATTGCAGGAATGCCATGCCGAGCGTGGTCTTGCCCGCACCGGACGGCCCCAGCACCAGGGTCGATGAATCGGCGATCAGCCCCCCGTTCGTCATTGCATCCAGCTGCGCGATGCCGGTCGAGATCCGGGCGGCGTTGTCGATGCCGGTATTGCGCAGGAAGCGCGATTCCGGCCGTGGGTGCACGATCAGTCCGTCGTCGGTGATTTGAAAAGGATGCCGGCCGCGCAAGCTGGCGGAGCCGCGGAACTTGCGCACCTCCAGCTCGCGCTGGCGACGTTTCCCATAGGGCACGTCTTCGAGAGTGATCAGCCCATCCACCATGGTGTGTTCCGGGTGGTACTCACCCCTGCGACCATTTGTAAGGAGCAGCGTGCAACAGCCCGCGGTGGCGGCGTGTGCCTGCAACTCATGGATGAACTTCCGGAACTCCCGATCCGAGGTGCTGGTTTCCTCGACCGCGATCAATCCATCGAGGATCAGAATACTGGCCTCGTGGGCCCGCATCTCCCGCCGCAACAGATCCATCATCCCCTTCAGTCCGTTCTCCTCGAGCACGCGAAACGCACTGATGTAGTACACGTACTTCGGGATCAGGTGTGCGTCGTAAAAGCTCATCTGCTCCAGGTGCTGGAGCATGCGCGCATGATTTTCAGCGAGCAGCGTGACGAACAGCGCACGCTTGCCCTGGCGCGCATGCTGAAAGCAGATCTGGTTGGCGAGGATCGTCTTGCCGGCGCCGGGAGTGCCGCGCACGATGTAAACGGCGCCCTCGAAAAAGCCGCCCTTGAGCACATCGTCCAGTCCGGGCACGCCGGTGGCAATGCGCTCCAGCCCCGGCTCATGACTGAGTTCTTTGTTGTTCACGTGACGATGGAGCCCTCGTAGTCCAAGCGTATNCTCACGCGATTTTAGCGTGAGCNGTCACGTCGCGCGGCAGTCTNACGATGAATATCGAGCCGCTGCCCGGCTCGCTTTGCANCGCCATGCTGCCGCCTTGGGCCTGCACCAGTTTGCTCGACAGCCACAAGCCGATGCCGAAGCCGCCGCTGCGTGGGGCACCGGGCCCTCGTTCGAAGCGCTGGAAAATCCGCTCCCGGTCGGCGGGCGCGATGCCGATGCCGCGATCGATCACGCGCACCTCCACCCAATCCGCATCGCTCTCCACCTCGATCCGCACCGGTTTGCCGTCGCCGTAACGGATCGCATTCGAGACGAGGTTGTCCAGGATCTGCTCGGTGGCCAGGGCGTCCCAGGTGCCGGGGACCGGGCCGGCCAGATCGCAGTCCAAAGTCGAGCCCGCATGACTGGCCATCGGCTCGTACTTGCGGACGCAGTCTCGCACCAGATCACACAGGTCGAACTGGCTGGGATCGAGTCGCACGTGCTCGGCGTTCAGGCGAGTGATCTCCAGCAGCGTGGTCGCTCTGCGCACATAGTGATCGACCGCGACTTCCAGTGTCTCCAGCCCCTGGAGCAGCGCCGGCGATACCTGCTCCCGTCGCGCACGCGACAGCAAGAGCTGCACCTGCCCGACGATGGGCGTCATCGGATTGCGCAGTTCGTGAGCAGCGATCGCGATGAACTCATCGCGAGCTGCGATCGCCGTGCGCAGTTCCTCGATGAGGCGCTCCTGATCAGCGGTGGGCGATGGAGTGGTCATCCCATCTTTTTATCCTGGTAAAACGTGCGCGCGATTATAGGCAGGCAGTCCCGCAGCGCGCCCGGATTTATCGAGTCCGATAAATCCTGACACACACATGGGTTAAGCTCGCGATCTCGCACGGGTCGTATATGAGAATCCGGCGGTATCCCAGGTAGAGAGTAAGTGACGATGCGTTTTCGGCGACTGTGGCTACACGCCAGTCGCACCGTCTGGTGCCTGCTTCCATTCAGCATTCCCTCGAACGCGACCGCAGCCGAAACTCACGCCGGCTGCGAGCAACAGTTCGCCCCTCGCAGCGGCGAACCCGGCAAGGACGTGATGTGGGTCGCGACCATCGATGAGGTGGTCACGGCCATGCTGCGCGTGGCCGGCGTCACCAACCGCGACCGGGTCGTCGATCTCGGCTCGGGCGACGGCAAAATTCCGATCGCGGCCGCCAAGCAGTTCGGCGCCACTGCATTGGGCATCGAATACAACCCCCAGCTCGTTCAGCTGGCGCAATGTCATGCCCGGGTCGAGCAGGTCACCGACAAGGTGCAGTTCCAGCAGGGCGACATATTCAAGATCGATTTCAGCGACGCGACCGTGCTGACGCTGTATCTCGGGCCCACGATCAATCTCAAGCTGCGCCCGACCATACTGAACATGCGGCCGGGCACGCGCGTCGTCTCCAACAACTTCGATATGGGCGAATGGCGGCCGGACGAAGTCGCCGAATCGGACGTTGGCAATACTCGCGCGCTGCTCTGGATCGTGCCGGCACGAATTTCGGGTGCATGGCGCTTCACCGAAGTCGGCGGCACGACCCGCTTCGATGTCGAGCTTCGCCAGAGCTTTCAGTTCATCGAAAGCTCGGCCGCGGACGACACTCGACTGGCAGTGCGCGAGGGCCGCCTGGAAGGCAATCGACTGGAGCTCGTCGTTTTGGGCCTGGACCGACAGCCCGCGAGACTGATCGGCGAAGTGAGTGGTGAGCGAATTCTCGTCGCCGAAGTGAAAGACAACAGCGTCGTTCGCCGTTACATCGGCACGCATCAGTAAGCCACGGCTCAGCGCTGGAAGAGCCGCTCGGAGCTCGTGCTCGGAGCCTTGCTCGCCAGGGCGATACTGCGATCCCGCTGAATCATGCGCCGTCCGGAGCCCTGTTGGGGGATGTTTGTATTCTCACGAGCGCGCGCTCGGCTCGCTGAAGCGACGAACGTGCAGCCGATGTGAAGATCGTTTCGAGTGACGCGTCGTTGCTCACGCAGCGACACACACGCTAGACACGCACGCTATGAGTGACTGCGTGAGTCGCTTGATTGACGTCGCAACAGCTCCACCACTGAACGCTCGATTTTCGAAAAGCGCACGCGCCAGCGCGACAGCGCTGAACTGGAGCGCAAGCCGCCGCTCGCCGATTTTGGGCGAGCATGGGACAGGCGGGCTGCAAACCCGTGGGGCGCAACCGAACTGGGCTGGGATCGCATGCAGCCGTGCTGTTGGGGTGAGGACTTTGGCTTGGTGGGCGACGGCCCGCCCCGCGCATCCATCTCGGGCGCACCGATCGAGCTGCGCGCGAGACTTGTAACCGATTGTTACAGCGATTGGGGATGGCGGAGAGTGAGGGATTCGAACCCTCGATGGGCTTTTGACCCATACACCCTTAGCAGGGGTGCGCCTTCGACCACTCGGCCAACTCTCCGGCGCCTGCCAGGGCGAGACGCCCAGGTCAGTGAAGGCCGGCAAGAATACTGGCCGTGGCCCGTCAGGTAAAGGGTCGGACGAAGAACGCTCCCACAGCGTTCATAGCGACCCTCGCGGGATGGCGGGCCACGTCACCCCGCGAATGAGCTGCTGCGTGAAGACCTCAGGAGCCCGCGCCGGTGATCGGACGCTTGGTCGCGCCGCCGCCCGCCGCCTGTTCCTCGCGCTTGATGCGCTCGTAGATCTCTTCACGATGTACGGCAACCTCTTTTGGCGCGTTCACGCCCACACGCACCTGGTTACCTTTGACGCCTAAGACGGTCACTGTGATGTCGTTACCTATCATCACGGTCTCACCGACGCGCCTTGTCAGAATCAACATGGTTCGCTCCTTGCTGTCAGCCGAATGATCAAGTTGCGGTTGCCGGCGGTGGAATCACCGCCCTCCCACAGCGCACGCACTTTTCATTCGAAATCGAGAGTAGGTCAGCTGCTCGGGTAATGGGGATCGGGATTTCCCTGAATATCGAAATTACCCTCACAAGAAAGACAATATATTTTTTAGTATGTTCGCACTATTCAATTCTCGGCGCACCCGAATTTTCCCCAGTATCGAAAAAAACTACTTCATGGGGCATCGGAGCGACCGACGAGTGCGGCAGCAAAGCGCGAGCGCAGTACACCAGCTTCCTTGCGGGCCTGCAGTTCGCGCAATCACTGTTGACAGTTTCAGGCTGACTTTGCCGTTATTTTGGACTCGATCCAGGAAACGACTCCAGCCAACGCATCGTCCAGCTTCGCTGGATCATTGCCGCCCGCTTGCGCCATGTCGGCGCGACCACCACCGCGGCCGCCGACCTGCTGCGCTACGAAGTTAACTAAATCACCGGCTTTCACGCGCGACGTCTGATCCGCCGTGACACCCGCGATCAACACCACCTTGTTCGCGTCGTCCACCGACCCAAGCACGATGGCCGCCGAGCGCAGCTTGTTTTTCAGCTGATCGACGGCATCGCGCAAAGCCGGCGCATCCGCGCCATCGACCCGCGTGGCGACCACCTTCAAACCACCGACATCGACGGCGGAGCTCGTCAGGTCGTTGCCTTGTCCACTGGCGAGCCTGGACTTGAGCGCCGCCACTTCCTTTTCCAGCTTGCGGCTGCGATCGAGCAGCTGTCGGACTTTGTCCTCGACATCGTCACGGCCCGCTTTCACCAGCGAAGCCACGTCGCGCAGCACACGGTCGGTCTGCGAGATCCATTCGTACGCGCACTGGCCTGTGACAGCTTCGATGCGCCGAATACCCGCGGCCACACCGCCTTCGCTAACGATCTTGAACAGGCCGATATCGCCTGTACGGCTTACGTGCGTGCCGCCGCAGAGCTCGGTGGAAAAGCCACCAAAGCTCAGTACGCGCACTTGATCCTCGTACTTCTCGCCGAACAGGGCCATTGCCCCTGAGGCCACTGCCTCGTCGTAGGGCATGAGCTTGGTCTCCGCGGGCGCATTCGCACGGATCTCCGCGTTTACCAGCTCTTCGATGTTCCTCAGCTCTTCCGGCGTGACGGCCGCGAAATGCGCGAAGTCGAAGCGCAGGCGATCGGGGGCGACCAGGGAGCCCTTCTGCGTGACATGGGTGCCCAGCACTTTGCGCAGGGCGGCGTGCAGCAGATGCGTGGCCGAGTGATTGGCCATCGTCGCGCGACGACGCTCTCCGTCCACACGCGCTTCGATGCGAGCGCCGACACGCAGTTCACCTTCTTTTACGCGGCCGACGTGGGCAAATGCGCTGCCGATCTTTTGAGTATCGGCAACCTCGAATGCAACGCTTGGACCGGTCAAGGCGCCGGTATCGCCCACCTGGCCGCCGCTTTCGGCATAGAAAGGCGTGTGATCGAGAATCACCTGCCCTTCCTCGCCCGCACGCAGCACATCGACACGCTCCTTGCCTCGGAGCAACGTGACGACAGTGCCGGTATCGACCAGGTTGTCGTAGCCGCTGAAGCTGGTCTTGTCCTCCAGCGACACGCCGGCGCGCAGATCGACGCCGAATTTGCTCGCAGCCTTGCTGGTGTCGCGCTGAACCTGCATGGCCCGCTCGAAGCCAGCTTCGTCGATCGTGAGGCCACGCTCGCGCGCGATGTCCGCGGTGAGATCCGACGGGAACCCAAAGGTGTCGTACAGCCGGAACACCGTTTCGCCCGGGATTTCTTTTTTGCCGCCCAGCGCGGCGATTGCCTGATCCAGCAAGACCATGCCTTGAGACAGCGTCTCGGCGAAGCGCTCTTCTTCCTGCTTCAACACGCGCTCGATCTGCGCTCGCTGAGTGCGCAGCTCGGGATAGGCATCGCCCATCTCTTTTTCGAGCGCGCCCACCAGGGTGTAGAAGAACGGCTGCGTCTGGCCGAGCTTGTAGCCGTGCCGGATGGCGCGACGAATGATGCGACGGAGCACATAGCCGCGACCTTCGTTCGACGGGAACACCCCGTCGGCCACGAGGAAGGAACATGCACGAATGTGATCGGCGATGACGCGCAGCGAGCTCGAAGACAGATCCTGGGTACGGGTCGCTTCAGCGGCCGCCTTGATCAGGTTGACGAACAGATCGATCTCGTAATTCGAGTGCACGCCCTGCATGACGGCGGCCGTGCGCTCCAGACCCATGCCGGTATCGACCGAAGGCTTGGGCAACGGCGTGAGCTGACCCTCGGCCGAGCGGTCGAACTGCATGAACACCAGGTTCCAGATCTCGATCCAGCGATCGCCGTCGGCATCCGGCGAGCCCGGCGGACCACCGGGTACATCGGCGCCATGGTCATAGAAGATCTCGGAGCACGGACCGCAGGGACCGGTCTCGCCCATCTGCCAGAAGTTGTCCGAGCCGCCACCGGGCTTGTCGCCGATGCGCACGATGCGATCCGCGGCCACGCCGACCTCTTTGTTCCAGATGTCATAAGCCTCGTCGTCGGTGTGATACACCGTGACCATCAGGCGCTGCGGATCGATGCCGAGGTATTGCTTGCCCGTCACGAAATCCCACGCGAAGCGGATGGCGTCGCGCTTGAAGTAATCGCCGAAGCTGAAGTTGCCGAGCATCTCGAAGAAGGTGTGATGCCGGGCCGTGTAGCCGACGTTCTCGAGATCGTTGTGCTTGCCGCCGGCGCGCACGCAGCGCTGGGAGCTGACCGCGCGGCTGTAATTGCGCTTGTCCTTGCCTAAAAATACGTCCTTGAACTGCACCATGCCGGCGTTGGTGAACAGCAGGGTCGGGTCGTTGCCCGGCACCAACGAGCTGGACGCCACGATCTGGTGGCCCCGCTCACGGAAAAAGTTGAGGAACAGCGCGCGAAGGTCGGCGCTCGACAGGCGCTTGGCAGTCATGAGGAACCGTCAGAGATGATCCGGATCGCATCCTCCGCCCGGATCGACGTCCTTATTCCGGCTCGATGTCCAACACATCATCGAGATGGGGATCGAACTTCAGGGCGGCGCGGATTTGATCGCTGTTAAAACCGCGATATTGAAGGAACCGCGCCTGCTTTGCACGCTCGCTCGGGGTTTGAGGCAGGGCCGCGCCGAACTTGCGCCGCCGGACCTCGGCCGCCAGTCCGTTCCAATCCTGCTCGCCGCCGGCGATTTCCTGCTGAATTTGCGAGTCGGTAATACCCTGCTGGCGCAGCTGCGCCCGGATCCGTACCGGCCCCTGGCCGCGCCGGGCATGGTGGTGGACATAATTCGCGGCAAAGCGCTCGTCCGAAACCCACTTTTTCTTGCCCAGCTTGTCGAGCACCGTGGCGATGCTGGTCTCGGGGTACCCCTTGGCCGCCAGCTTGCGCTTCAACTCCTCGGTGGAGTGCTCCCGACGCGACAACAGGCGCACCGCGGCAACCTCGACTTCCCTGTCCTGTTTTTTGGCGCGCTCGGCTCGTTCTTCGGGACTCAGCGCTTCGTCGTCGGCCGCAGGCAGGCCCGCGGCCTCGAACAATTCGCGTGTGCGACTGGTCTTAGACCGCCTCACCCTTCACTGCCTTGGTGTCCGGCAACAGCTTTTCGCGGATCTTGGCTTCGATCTCCTGAGCGATCTCCGGATGGGTCTGCAAGAAGGTGCGGGCGTTCTCCTTACCCTGGCCGATGCGCTCGCCGTTGTAGCTGTACCAGGAGCCCGACTTCTCGACCAGGCCCTGCAACACACCGATATCGATGATCTCGCCGTTACGCGAAATGCCCTGGCCGTACATGATTTCGAACTCGGCCTCGCGGAACGGCGGCGCGACCTTGTTCTTGACCACTTTGACGCGCGTCTGGTTGCCGACCACTTCCTCGCCATTCTTGATGGCGCCGATGCGGCGGATGTCGAGGCGCACCGACGAATAGAACTTGAGCGCATTACCGCCGGTGGTGGTCTCGGGGTTGCCGAACATCACGCCGATCTTCATGCGAATCTGGTTGATGAAGATGACGATGGTGTTGGAGCGCTTGATGTTGCCGGTGAGCTTGCGCAATGCCTGCGACATCAGGCGGGCCTGCAGGCCGACGTGCGCGTCGCCCATTTCACCTTCGATTTCGGCCTTCGGCGTCAGCGCCGCGACCGAGTCGACCACGATCACGTCGACCGCGCTGGAGCGCACCAGCATGTCCGTGATTTCCAGAGCCTGCTCGCCGGTGTCGGGCTGCGACACCAGCAGTTCCTGCACGTTCACGCCGAGCTTCTCGGCGTACACCGGGTCGAGCGCGTGTTCCGCGTCGACGAAGGCGGCGGTGCCGCCGGCACGCTGAGCTTCAGCGATGACCTGCAGGGTCAGGGTGGTTTTACCGGAGGATTCCGGACCATAGATCTCGATGATTCGGCCGCGGGGCAGACCGCCCACGCCGAGCGCGATGTCCAGGCCCAGCGAGCCGGTGGAAATCGCTTCCACATCGTAAGTGGCGCTGGCGTCGCCCAGACGCATGACCGAGCCCTTGCCGAACTGTTTCTCGATCTGGCCGAGCGCGGCGACTAGCGCCTTCTTACGATTTTCTTCCATCGGATGACCTTCGATAGATTGGATGTTGATTGGTGGCCTGCGGCTGCGGCGTCAGTATTCACCAAGCTGACGCGCGAAACCGGGGAATATCTGTATATTTGCACAGTTATTCGCGCTCCGCCACTGTCGCCAGCTGGTGTAGGCGCCATTGTAACGGTCAGCGCAGCGGCCAGCGCTCCAGGATCGAGTATCGCGAGCCGCTCGCCTCGGGCACCGATTCGACCAGCACGAACTCGTTTACCTGCTGGCGCAATGTTTCGATTCTCTGGGGTCGGAGGCTGCGGGGCAGGTCTCGGGCCAGCGTGATGTGCGGGCTGTACGGCCGTTCATCGAGCCGTTGCAGCTGGCCGCCCAGACGGGCGCGCAAGCCTTCGGCGAGAGCGATCGCGCTAGCGGGCGGCTGGGCCGTGGTGAGACACAGCACTTTACGGCCCCACGACTCGATGGCATCGAACTCCAGGGTGAATGCCGCATTGCCGGCCAAACTCGCGCCGGCTTCCTGAACAGCCGGCAAGCTCTCGCGCGGAATCTGGCCGAGAAACAACAGCGTGACGTGGAAATTCCCCGGCGGTATCAGTCGTCCGCCACTCGCGCGAGCAAGAGAAAGGGTTGCTGCTTCGAGCTGCGCGCGGAACTCATCGCTGGGCCACAGCGCGAAAAACAAGCGTTGCTGGGCTGGGCGCCCGGCCGTGGCCATCACGGCTGCCGCTGCAGTTGACTCAACTCGCGCAGGGCCCGCGCCACGGACTGACGGCGAATTGCCTCGCGATCTCCGGTGAATGTCTCCAGCGCGACCCGGGTCTCGATTTCGTGACCCTCTTTCCAGGCCCACCCGAACCACACCGTCCCGACCGGCTTGCCCGGCTGCGCACCCGCCGGGCCGGCGATGCCCGTCACTGCCAGCGCGATATGACCACCGAGCGTTTCCAAAGCGCCGATCGCCATCTCTCGCGCCGTCGCCTCGCTGACCGCGCCGTGTGAGGCGAGCGTCGAGGGCCGAACTCCGAGCAGGGATTGCTTCAGCGTGTTGCTATACGCCACGACGCCGCCGTCGTACCA
>Ga0065721_10049856_pt1 | contig 26210 bp, 18 predicted proteins | sample Mesricmetagenome_FD_59108 | JGI IMG/M metagenome (GOLD analysis project Ga0065721, IMG submission 59108) | Mesophilic microbial community from rice straw/compost enrichment Sample: eDNA_1 v2 (version 2) | ecosystem: Engineered > Solid waste > Grass > Composting > Bioreactor | place: USA: Davis... | reverse complement strand
GAGGATGTACGGAACACTGAGGCCGTAGTCCTCGTCTAAGTAGTGGGGATGTTATGCCCCGGAACTATGATGTTACTTAAAATGAACAACCGACTCTGGCGGCCCGATGTCGCTGTGGACCTGGGCACCGCCACCGTCCGCGTGGCTGTGGCGCGGGGCGACTACCGCTTCTCCGTGCCGTCCGCCGTACACTCGGTCCCGGCCCTGGCGCATGGGGTGGTGGTCAACGTGGACGCCGCCGCCGAGGCGCTCCGGCCCGCGCTCCACCGCCTGGGACGTCACGGCATGACGCCGCCGCGCGTGCTCGCCTGCGCACCATCAGACACCTCTCCGCAGGAGCGTGAGGCGGTGGTAGAGGCGTGTTACCGTGCAGGCGCGTCCGCGGTCGCCCTGATGCCGGAACCGGTCGCGGCGGCGCTGGGCGACGGGGTCGATCACTCCTCGACGCAGCCGGCTCTGCTGGTGGACATCGGCGACGGGGTGACCGACTGCGCCGTAATCCGCCAGGGCCGCATCTCCGAGGCGTTCGCCTGCCGCGTCGCCTGTGCGGAGATGCGGGAGATCGTGCGCGAAACGGTCCGATGCTGGAACGGCGCGGCGCTCTCCGATGCTGAAGCCGCCCGGGTAGTGGCCGAAGTGGGCGTGGAGGACCCATCACTCGACGGCGAGGATATGCCGCTCCTGCTGCGCAACGTCCTTGTTGGGGGCACGGCGATACCCTACGGCATCCTCCAGACGGCGCTGGAGCCGGTGGCCCGGCGCATCGTCGGGACGGTGCAGAGCCTGCTCACGGCGACACCGGGCCTGCGGCACGAACTGCACGACTCCGGCATTCGCCTGTCGGGCGGCGGCGCGCTTATCCCCGGCTTCGCCGGGCGCATCGCGGGTGCGGTTGGGCTACCCGTCTATGTGGCCCGGAATCCGCTGGATTCGGTGGTCCAGGGCGCGAAGCGTGTGCTGCCCATCGCCGCCGAGCACGACCTCTGGCGCAAAGTGGGGCGCTCCGGCGTGTAATCCCCCGAGTTTAAAGACGCCACACACAAACGCCCCGGCGCCGCCTATTTTTTGAAATAGGCGGCGCCGGGGCGTTTGTGTGTGGTTTGTCAGTGCGGGAACGCCATGTACTGCTGATACCCCGTCAGCATCCCGAAGATGCCCCAGAGCGTGGGCACGATGTAGTCCCCGAGGATCAGACCCAGGAAGAACGGCAGCGCCGAGCGGTAGGCCCGAATCCCGCCGTACTTGAGCGTAAGCTTCTTGGCGAGCCACGCCAGGAAGAAGGGGAACCACATGTACTCCATGCTATTGGTGGTCGCCAGGGCGTACCCGAGCGGGTGGAACGGCCACCAGGAGAACTGCTGGCGCAGGATGGACAGGCCCACGGCCACCGCGGCGCCCGCGGATGTTGCCACAAGCCCGACCCGGTCCTGAAGCGTCGGTGTCACCAGCAGGGCAGCCGCGGTGCGGGCGGGGCCGGTCGCGCCGCTGGCAAGCGCCGGGCGGACCTTGGCCGTGGCGGCGCCATAGGTATAGTAGATGTCCAGGTGCGCCCAGAAGGCCAGCAGGATGCCGACCACGGCGGCGAAGACGAGCGGGCCGAGCAGGGTGCGCGGTGAAAAGCCGTCGGAGCTGAACATCTTCGCGCTCTGCATCTGCTGGGGCATCGGGTTGTCGCGCATGTCCGAGACCCAGGCGCCATAGGCGTGCAGCGCCGTGACCTGCTGGGGCGACATGTGCGTGTGCCCCAGGGCATCACCGGTGAACTGGGCGGGGCTCCACCCGGGCGCCCAGGCCCAGCCCGCGCCCGCCTCGCTGACGATGCGGGCCAGCGTCACGGCGAAGCAGAGGTACACGAACACAAAGATCACGGCCATGGTGAGCGAGAAGCCCATGAGGACCAGGAACCCCGCCAGGAACGCCATTCCAAGCAGGCCACCCACGATCGCCATGCGGAACGACATCACCTCGTTCCGATCGCGCCCCGTGGGGCGTTGCATCTCCTCCCACGCCTGCGCAAGCGCCTTGCGCGCCATCCAGAGGGAGAACACGGCGATCCCGATAAAGGACCCCACCGACTGTTCGCGCAGGAACGGCGCGCGGTTCGCCGGGCCGCTGCCCGGGCCGTCGGAGAGCCCGAGGACGTAGCAGGCGAGGATGGACACCTTGCTCAGCAGGTACAGGAACCAGCAGGAGAACGATACGTCCAGCGCCAGCAGGTAGCCGATGCCGATGGCGAACGGGTAGAAGGACAGATAGAGCGTCCCGATGACGTCCCACGGGCGCGTGGTCAGGAAGGTGTGCAGGGCGTTCTGCCCCATGCTCGGCTTGATCGCGACCGTGGGGAAGGAGGGGTACAGGAAGTTGATGAAGTTCATCGACTCCAGCGCCCCCGCAATCAGGAAGCCCGCCCACATCAGCCGGTTCTTCCAGAACGGCGTCGCGCCGCCGTTTTCGGTCATCTCCAGGGGCAGCAGCACCAGGGGGAAGGTAAGCCGCTCCTCCTCCACCCACTGCCGCCGCACCAGGGTGGTCGCGCAGAGCAGCGTCCAGAACACCGCGAAGATGAAGCCGGTCCACGCCAGTACCGGGACGGCCCAGCCCTTGAGCACCACAGGGTCCCAGAGGGTGCTGTTCCCCCGGAAGAAGCCGTTGATCACTTCCGGGTCGCTCGGCGCAAGCCAGGAGGGGATATTCGGTATCAGAAGGTCGCCCCAGCGGTTGCCCCCTGTTTTAAAGTAGAACGGGGCCGCCATCTGATTGATGAGGATTTGCACAAAGCCGTAGCCCGCGGCGCAGGTGCCCAGGCACAGCATAGAGTACAGGGTCAGCAGTTCCGGCTGATTTAAGGCACTGCGCCGTGCAGCGCGCAGGAACAGGGCGTTCAGCAGCACCAGAAGGGCCAGAATGACCACCGGGCCGCGCAGCAGGGACGTTTGCGTCCACAAAAGCGCCTGCACCACGACGTAGGCGTAAGTGCCAAAGTACGCGTTCAGGATCAGGAGCAGGGTGCCCAGCCCGTACACGACCCCCTTCCGAATAGGGGAGGGCGTGGCGGCGGGGGGCTCGCTCGCGACGGGAGAAACGGTGGACAAGAGGAGACTTCCTTGCGCGGTTCGGTCTGCCCGCCGGGGCGGGTCACGCCCATTATACAGCGTGGCGCCAACTCCCGGAAAGCCGCCCCTGTGCGCCCGACGTGCGGGCCGGCGTCCGGAAAACTCCGTGGGATGCGTCACAGTAGGGTTTTTCCTGTTGATGTACAATAATATTCACAGGATCATAGGGAGGCACGGATCGCGTACAGGAGTGAAGTACCTGCCCGACCCGACCGATCGTCCTGAAACCGCGCCCGATGGAACCCATCCCTGCATTACGGAGCGGCGTACCCGCAAACTCCCTGTCCGAACACGCCCCTTCCCGGTGCGGGGAAAGGGGGTGACACGGCGTGACCCTGCTTGAACGCCCCCCAACCGGGGGGGACTCCGATCCCCCCTCTCCCGCAAAGGAAGGGCTCCCGGACCCGCTCGCGCGGGGCGAGGGCGACGACCCGAGCGCGGGCTTTTACGTCACGGGGGGCACAATGCCGCGCGCTGCCGCGTCGTATGTGGTGCGGCGTGCCGACGCGGACCTCGTGGAGGGCCTGCGCGACGGCGAGTTCTGCTATATTCTCAACACCCGGCAGATCGGCAAGTCGAGCCTGATCCTGCGGGCCGCCAGCCGCCTTCGCGAGGAGGGAGCCACGGTTGCGGTTCTCGACCTCACCTCCATCGGGCAGAACGTCACGCCCGCCCAGTGGTACAACGGCCTGCTGCTGCTGCTGAGCGAACAGATCGGGCTTGAGGACGAACTGGAAGACTTCTGGGACGAGCACGGCCACCTGGCCCCCCTGCAGCGCTTCTTCGGGGCGCTACGCCGCGTCGTCCTGCCGCGGATTGCGGAGCGTCCCGGCGCCAGCGGGCGCCTGATCCTCTTCGTGGATGAGATCGACGCGGTGCGCTCGCTGCCGTTCTCCGCGGACGAGTTCTTCATCGCGGTGCGCGAGTGCTACAACCGGCGCGCGCACGACCCGACCTATCAGGCTCTGACCTTCTGCCTGGTCGGGGTCGCCACCCCAGCCGACCTGATTCAGGACACCCGCCTTTCGCCGTTCAACATCGGGCGGCGTATCCCCCTGACCGACTTCACCCCGGAGGAGGCGGCGCCGCTGGCCGGAGGGTTGGGGCCGCAGGGACCGGCCCTGCTGGATCGGGTACTGTACTGGACCGCAGGCCACCCGTACCTGACCCAGCGTCTGCTGCGCACCCTCGCGGAGGAGGGAGTGGCCGCCCGGACGGCGATCGGCCCGACCGATGTGGATGTCGTCTGTAACCGTCTGTTCTTTCGGCACGGAGAGCGGGACAACGACGACAATCTGGCGTTTGTGCGCAACCGTCTCCTCCGCTCCGAGGCCGACACCGCCGCTCTGCTCGAAAAGTACTGGAAGGTGCTGGTGGGGCGGCGCGTCCACGACGACGACACCGACCCGCTGTGCGGATTTCTGAAGCTTTCCGGCATCGTCCGGGTGCTGCCCGATGGCCGGATGGCCGTGCGGAATCGCATCTACGGACGGGTCTTCCATAAGGGGTGGGTCGAATCGCATCTCCCGGAGGCGGATGTCCTGCGCCAGCGCGCTGCCTACCGCCGCGGTGTGACCCGAACGGCTCTGTACGCGGGCATTGCCGTGTGCTTTCTCGCTTTGATGGTGGCCTATGCGTTTGAGCAGAAGGGCATCGCGGAGCGGGCGCTGGCGGCCGCTGAGGACTCCGCGCAGCGGGCCACGGAGAACTCCGCCGAGGCGCGCCGGGAGAAGCTGCGCGCGGCCTCCAACGCCAGGCGAGCGGAGGCGTTGCGTCAGGCCGCGGCCAGGAACGCCCGGGTTGCGGCGGCCGAGACGCGGCGCGCCCGTAAGGCGGCGGAGGAGGCGCGGCAGAACCAGGAACTGGCGCGGCGCAGCGAAGAGTCGGCGCGCGCGAACGAGCGCTTGGCGCGCGAACGGGCAGAACTGGCGAAGTCGTCCGAGCAGAAGGCCACGGACGAGGCCAATCGCGCGCGTCAGCTCCTGTATGTCGCCAACATCAACCTGATGCAGAAGCGGTACCAGGACGCCGATATCGAGTCCGTCCGCCAACTGCTGGAGCATACCCGTCCCATGTCGGGGCACCCCGACCTCCGCGGGTTCGAGTGGCGGTATTTGAGTCGCCTGTGTGACCCGACCGGTCAGGAGTTGGCGGGGCAGACGAGTACGGTGCGCGCAGTTGCCTTCTCGCCAGACGGCCAATGGATCGCGTCCGGAGGCGGCGACGGGACGATTCTTCTGCACCCGCGGCATCTACGCCAGGGGGAGGACGCTGCGAGCGCGCAGCCGGCGGATTCCACGCCGCTGCCGGCCCGTCGCCTCCGGGGGCATGCCGCCCCGGTGACGGCGCTGGCCTTCTCCCCCGACGGCACGAAACTGATAAGCGCCGGAGGTCGGCATGTGCTGGTCTGGGATGTCCGCACAGCAGCGGGCGCGCAGCTGCCGGGAGAGATGGCGCGCGGCATCCAGGCCATTGCCCTCACGCACGACGGGAACATGCTCATTGCGGGGGATGAGGGGGGCGAACTGCACCGTTGGGACCTGGCGGCCGGGAGGGACCTGGGGCCCTGGGGCAGTGTGCCCTCCGCGGTACGCGCGCTCGACTGCTCCCCGGATGGGCGGTGGGTGGCGGTGGGCCGTCGGGACCAGCACGTCTCCTTATGGAACGCGCACGACGGCTCCGAGAGTACGGTCTTCCGCGGGGGGCATGCTACCGATGTCCGCGGCGTGGCGTTCTCGCCCGATAGCCGCTCCCTGGCATCGTGCGGAGACAGCAATATCGTGATCTGGAATGTCCGGGAGGGCACGGTGCGCCAGACGATCTCCGGTCACGCTGCCTACGTCTACGGGGTCGCCTTCACCCCGAGCGGCTCGGTACTGGTCTCCGCCTCCTGGGACCGCACGGTCCGCGCCTGGGACGCCGATACCGGCGAGGAGCTGCGGGTTCTGCGAGGGCACTCTGGCGCGGCGCAGTGCGTCGCCGTCGCTCCGGACGGGCGGACCATCGCCTCCGGCGGGGCGGATCACCGGGTTCGATTGTGGGATGTCACGCGCGACGACGAGTCTGCGGCTCTGGTGGAGCGTGGGCGGAGCCAGGGGGTCATGGGCATGGCGGTTTCCGAGGACGAGCGAACGCTCGCCGCAGCGGACGACAACGGGGAGGTGAAGCTGTGGGACCTGGTGACGCACCGTGTGGAGCGACGCCTGCACGGGCACAAAAACAAGGTCAAGTCCGTCCTCTTCTTTCGCGGGGATTCCCGCCTCCTTTCCACCAGCGATGATGGCACTCTGAAGATATGGGACCGAAAGACCGGAGCCTGCCTCAAGACCCTGACCGGCCACACCGGCGGCGTGAACATGGCCGCGATGCTGCCGGACGGGCGCCACGCCGTGAGCGCTTCGGACGACGGCCGGGCCATCCTGTGGGATCTGGATAGGGGGACCGCGGTGCGGACGTTCCACGGCCATCAAGACGAGGTCAACTGCGTCGCGGTCTTTCCGGACGGGAGCAAGGTGGCGACCGGTAGTGACGACCGCACGGCGCGCGTGTGGGATGTGGCCAGTGGCAGGGTGGTTGCGATACTCCCGGTGGAAGCGAGCGTCAACGCCGTCGCTGTTCTGCCCGACGGGGAGCGGATCGCTACCGGGAGCAGTGACGACTGCGCCCGGCTTTGGTACTACCCGACGCAGACCTGCCGCACGGTCATGAAGGGACACATCCGTGAGGTCTGGTGCCTCACGCTTACCCCGGACGGCAAGCGCCTGGTCACGGGGTCGCATGACGGCACGGCGAAACTCTGGGACATCGAGACCGGGCGCGAGATGCTCACATTCCGTGCGCACCAGCGCGAGATCAAGAGCGTGGCGTTCGCGCCCCGAGCCGACTTTCTGCTGACCGGGAGCCGGGACGGGGCGATACGGCTCTGGGACGGACGCGCCCGCGAGGCGGGGAAGGAGGGGCGGCGCTATGCCGGACGCTGACGCTCCGCTGCCGGGACGCGACGGCGGCGCCCCTCCCCGGGTCTCACTGCTCTACCGGCGCGGTTCCGAACTCGATGAGCGCATCCTCAGCCTGCTTGAAACGGAGTTGACCGCCCGGGGCTTTCGCCTCTTCGTGGACCGCCGTATGCAGGTGGGGGTCGCCTGGGCGGTGGAGATAGAGCGCCAGATCCGCCAGGCCGATGCCGTGATACCGCTTCTGTCCGAGGCGTCGCTGCGAAGCGAGATGCTGGAGCACGAGATCGTGCTGGCGCATCGGGCCGCGCAGGAGCAGGGAGGAGAGCGACCGCGTCTGCTGCCGGTGCGCCTCGGCTACGAAGGGCCGCTCCCGCCTGCGCTAGCGGGCATCCTCGACCCGGTCCAGTACCTGCTATTCCGGCCGGAGGGGGGGCGCGTCGAGGAGGAGCGTCTGGTGGCGGCGCTGGTGGCGGCGCTGGTGGCGGCGCTGCGCGCGCCGGCAACACCGCCGGCGTCTGGCTGCGGCACCGCGGAGGGCGCAGCGCCCGGCGAAGGCGGTGTTCCCGCCGGGATGCGGCCGGCCATGCCTGCGCCTCTGGAGGGTGGGGGGTGGGCCGCAGGAGAGAACGCGGGAGGGGCGGTGCCATTGGGCTCGGCCTTTTACGTGGAGCGGGCCACGGATGTCGCATTCCGGGCAGCCCTCGCCCGGCAGGACAGCCTGATCCTGATCAAGGGCGCGCGGCAGATGGGCAAGACGAGTCTGCTGGCCCGCGGGCTGCGCGAGGCGCGGGAGGCCCGCGATCAGGTTCGCGTCGCCCTGCTCGACCTGCAGACGCTCTCTGCGCGGGATCTGGAGAACTCCGAGGCGCTGTACCGGGCGTTCGCGGAGACGCTCGCCGAGCAGTTGGACCTGCCGGAAGCGCCCGCGGCGTTCTGGAATCCGGAGCGCAGCCCCGCGATGAACCTGGAGCGGTATCTGAGGCGCGGGATTCTGAACGTCCTGGAGGCGGACGTCCGCCTGGTGTGGGCGCTTGACGAAGTAGACCGCCTGTTTACCTGCCCGTTCGGCTCGGAGATCTTCGGGCTGTTCCGCTCCTGGCACAACCGCCGGTCGCTGGATCCGGAGGGGCCGTGGGGACGGCTGACCCTCGCCATCGCCTACGCGACCGAGGCGCACCTGTTCATTACGGACCTGAACCAGTCGCCCTTCAACGTCGGCACACGCCTCACCCTCGACGGCTTCGTCCCGGTGCAGGTGGCGGAGCTGAACCGGCGCTATGGCGAGCCGCTGCCAGACGATGACGCCCTGCTGCGCTTCCACGCCCTGCTCGGAGGGCAGCCCTACCTGACCCGCCGCGGCCTGGATGAGATGGCCACCCGCCGCCTGGATGTTGCCACATTCGAGGCGCTTGCCGGGCGCGAGGACGGCATCTACGGAGACCACCTCCGCCGCATTCTGATCTCGCTCTCCCAGGACCCCTTACTGCTGGAGGCCATGCGCGCCGTGCTCTCCGGCAAGCCCTGCCCGACCGCCGACGCCTTTTACCGGCTGCGCAGTGCCGGCGTGCTGGCGGGCGACGCGCAGGAGGTTGCCGAGCCCCGGTGCCGCCTGTATGCGGAGTACCTCACCTGGCACCTGCTTGGTCAGCCAGTGGGCGGGCGCGTCACAGTTAAGGGGCGCCGGAACCGATGGGCCGAAGCGATGCTTCAGGACCAGATCGCACGGGCCGAACTGGAGGCCGACCGCTACCGCCGGCAGGCCAGTGAACTGGCCGCCGCCAACCAGCGGATGCAGACGCAGAACGAGGCGCTGCTCAAACAGGCGGGCGAAGACCCCCTGACCGGACTGGCCAATCGCCGCCAGATGACCGACTGGCTGCACGAGTCGTACGCCGCGGCGACCTCCCAGCACGTGCCGGTCGCGGTAGCCCTGGTGGATGCGGACTACTTCAAGCAGATCAACGACCGCTTCTCCCACCCGGTCGGCGATAAGGTGCTGCGAACCCTGGCCGCCCTGATGCGCGCCGAGTGCCCCCCAGACCGGCCGGAGGCAGTCCGGCTTTCCCGCTTCGGCGGCGAGGAGTTCCTGGCCATCCTGCACCTGCCGCGCGATGAGGCGCTGGCGGTCTGCGAGCGCATCCGCTCCTCTGTGGAGCGGTACGACTGGGAGTCGGTCCAGTCCGACATGACCGTGACCGTCAGCATCGGGGTCTGCGCGGACCTGTGGGCGGTCAAGGGCGTGGAAGAGGTGCTGGCGCTGGCCGATCAGAAGCTCTACGAGGCGAAGCGGGCCGGCCGCAACCGGGTGGCGTCTACCTGACGGCGGTGGTTGTGGCCGCGCCGCGGCGGGCCGCCGCCTCCGCCTCCAGTTCAAGCAGGCGACGCTTCCACGCGGAACCCCACCGCCGTCCCGCCAGCGTCCCGTCCGCGTAGGTCACACGGTGGCACGGAATGGCGATTGCGAGCGGGTTGGCCGCGCAGGCACCGGCCGCGGCGCGCGCCGCGGCCGGACGCCCGACCCGGCTGGCCAGTTCGGCGTAGGAGATCGTCTCGCCCGGGGCGAGTCGCTGCAACTCCTCCCAGACCTCCCGCTGGAACGTGGTGCCCTGCAGGATATCGAGGCGGGGCCGGAATGTGGCCGCCCGCTGCTCCAGGTAGGCCACCAACTGGTCGGCGTAGGGCTGGACCGCGGCGCTGTCTTCCACGAAGCGCGCCCGAGGGAACTCGGAGCGCAGCCCCTGTAGCACGCTGCTGCCGTCCGTCGGGCCGTCCGCGCTCAGGCACAGGCGCAGCGCGCACAGGCCGCGCGCCGTCGCCGCCAGCAGCACCACCCCGATCTGCGTCTCATAGAAACCGTAAGCGATGCGGACCCCCTCGCCGTGGCGCCGCACCTCGCCCGGCGTCATCCCGCGCCGTCGCACGACGGCGTCGTGCAGGCGTCCCGTGCTCGCGAAACCCGCTTCCACGGCGGCCGACAGAACATCCTTACCGCTCTTCAAGAGCCTCTCGGCCCGCTCCCACTGACAGTCGCGGAAGTAGCGGGCGGGGCTCGTGAGGTACCGCTCCCGGAACAGGCGCTCGATCTGGCGCCGTCCCCAGGGCGCGACGGAAAGCAGCGTGTCGATGCACAGCGATTCGCAGCCCGCGTCCGCCTGCCGCCGAATCTCGCGTGCTACCGACTCCAGAAACGCGTCCACCTCTTCCGCCAACCCGACCTTCCCGCCGCAAACAGCGCCGTCAGCCATCGCGCGCCCTCCTCCGCACTCTCGGTGCAGAACTCCAGTACCGTCTCCTCACCACCCAGGGGACTGGCCACCACGGGGCCAAGCTCCCGCTCCGCGCGGGCATCCGCCTCCAGTGTCACCGCCGGTTCGCCCGCCCACAGGATCAGGTCGCGTCCGGCGTGGGTGAGATGCGCCGTCCCGCGCACCGCCCGCACCCGGTGAATGCCCGCGGGAAGGCGGGCCGCCTCGCCCGGCGCGAGGGTGAGGTAAGCCAGTACCTCTTCCCCGGCCCCCGAGGAGGCCGCCGCGGCCTGCTCCCGCTGCGGCCGCAGCGGGGATGCCGAGAGCTCCGGACTCCGTACCGCACTGATCGCCACGTGCATGATCGCTGTTCCTCTCTCCTGCTTCGAATACCATCGGGAGCCGCCGGTGTTCCCGTGGTACTATCGTAGCTCCCGCGTGCGCTGATAAACACCCGCTCCGCGACATCTTCGCCGTGACGAAACACAGGCATCCGGCCGCCCCGATTTCCGGCCGGGCAGGACGGGTGAGAGTGCGCGTCGTAGTTAATCGACGGAAGGATATATCCCACCACCTCATGTCTGCCGATACGATCTCCGCCGCCGCCCCTCAAACGACTCCGAACGCGTTCTCCCTGCCGGAGGATGTCCACGTTGCCGCGGAGCGGGCGCGCTTCCTGCGCGACGAGGTCCAGCGCCACAACATCGCCTACTACGTCCATGACGCCCCGAGCATCAGTGACGCCGAGTACGACGCGCTGATGAACGAGCTGGTGGCGCTGGAAACGAAGTTTCCCGAGCTGGTGTCGCCGGATTCGCCGACGCAGCGGGTAGGCGCCGCGCCGCTGGAGGGCTTCGGGCAAGTGACGCACCGGCGGCCGATGCTCTCGCTGGGCAACGCCTTCAGCGCGGACGACCTGCGCGAGTTCGATAAGCGCGCCAAGCGGGCGCTGGGCATGGACCTGGAGGCGCCCATAGAGTACGTCTGCGAACTCAAGCTGGACGGGCTGGCGGTTTCGCTGACCTATGAGGACGGGGTATTTGTGCGCGGGGCGACCCGGGGGGATGGCACCACGGGCGAGGACATCACGCAGAACCTGCGCACCGTCAAGGCGCTGCCCCTGCGCCTCGCGGGGGACCGATGCCCGGAGCGCATCGAGGTGCGCGGCGAGGTGTTTCTGACCCACTCGGAGTTCGCGCGCATCAACGCCGAGCGCGAGGCGAGCGGCGAGGCGACGTTCGCAAACCCGCGCAACGCCGCGGCCGGGAGCCTGCGGCAGCTCGACTCTTCCATCACGGCGAAGCGCCGGCTACAGGTCTATCTGTACGGCATCGGGGAGTCGCGGGGCTACACGCCGTCGTCGCAGGAGGAGCTGCTCGACCAGTACCGGCAGTGGGGACTGCCGGTGAACCCTCAGCGGCAGGTCTGTCCGGATATCGAAGCGGTGATCGCGTTCGTGGATGCCTGGGGCGAGAAGAAGAACTCCCTGGACTACGACACCGACGGCGTGGTGGTTAAAGTCAACGATGTTCGGCTGCAGGAGGAGCTGGGGCAGGTAGCCCGCGCCCCCCGCTGGGCCATCGCCTACAAGTACCCGGCGCTCCAGGTGCAGACCGTGGTGGACGACATCACGGTGCAGGTGGGACGTACCGGAGCCGTCACGCCGCTGGCGCTGCTGCGGCCGGTGCCGGTCGCCGGGGTGATTGTCAGTCGGGCCACGCTGCACAATCAGGACGAGATCGACCGGAAGGACGTCCGCATCGGCGATACGGTGGTGATCCAGCGGGCGGGCGAGGTCATCCCCGAGGTTGTGCGTGTGGTGCCGGAGTTGCGCCCGGAGGGTTCGGTGCCGTTCCGCCTCCCCGAGGTGTGCCCGTCGTGCGGGACGCCGCTGGTCCGGCCGGATGGCGGGGCGGTTACCCGCTGCCCGAACGCGAAGGGCTGCCCCGCGCAGCTTCAAACCCGCATCGAACACTTCGTATCCCGCAACGCGCTGGATATCCAGGGCCTGGGCGAGCGGCACATCGCGCAGCTCATCGCGGCGGGTCTGGTGAAGGACCCGGCGGACCTGTTCTACCTGAAGAAGGAGGATCTGCTGCCGCTGGAGCGCATGGGCGACAAGCTGGCCGACAACATCCTGCGGGCCATCGAAGGGGCGAAGCAGACGACACTGGCGCGGCTGGTCTTCGCCTTCGGCATCCGGCACACGGGCGAGCGGGCCTCCTCGGTCCTGGCGCAGAACCTCGGCACTCTGGAGCGGGTCGCGGCGGCCGGCGTGGACGACCTGGTAGCGATCCATGAGATTGGGCGCACCACCGCGGAGGCGGTGGCAGGCTTCTTCGCCCTGGAAGAGACCCGGGAGATGATCCGCAAACTCCGCGAAGCGGGCGTCGAGGCGAAGGGGGACGACTCAGCGCCCGTCTCCGATCACTTCGCGGGGAAGACGTTCGTATTCACCGGGGGACTGACCCGCCGCCCGCGCGAGGAGGCGGAGGCCCTGGTGCGGCGCCTCGGCGGGCGCGCCTCCGGCTCCGTTTCCAAGCAGACCACCTACGTGGTGGCTGGCGAGGGCGCGGGGTCGAAGCTGGCGAAGGCGCAGCAGTTGGGCATTACGGTGCTGACCGAGGACGACTTCGAGCGCCTTCTGCCTTCGGAGCCAGAGGCGTCCACTCCCTGACAGGTTGGGCGCGCATGCGCGCCCGACCGTCGTGCCGCTTTACTGTCGGGCCGGGCGGGCGGCGCCGGGGCGGAGCAGGTCCAGGCTGGCGTCATCCACCCAGAGCGTGACGCCCGGTTCGCGCTGGATCAGAAGGAAGTACGTGTTTCCCGGCGCGCCGATCACGCCCTCCACCTCCAGCCTCTTCCACTCGGTCCCGACGGGGGCGGTGACGGTTGCGTAGAAGTTCTGAGGAGGCCCCGGTCGTCGCAGGCCGAACTCGACGTTCGCCTTCCGGGAGGCGCGCACCCACTTCGAAGCCCGGGTTTACGAGGGTAGGCCGGGAACCGGCGGTCGCGGCGGCGACGGCGGGCTGTGCCGGGGCCGCGTCCGGAAGCAGACTCGGAACGTGGTTCTCCGAACTGCGGGTCGGGTAGAGCGCCAGAACCGTCAGGCCGCCGATGGCAGCGGCGATTGCCAGAATGCCTGCCGGCTTTACGATAACCCGCATAGGTCGTCATCGTCCTTTCCGTGATTACCGGTATCTATGGCGGGTAATGGGCAACTTACGTACCAGAACGTAGGGGGCAGGAAATATCGCTCCGGGAGCGCCCGGAGCGCCCTGTGCTACAATGAGCCTGTCATGCTCACCCGCCGTATCATCCCCTGCCTGGACGTCAAAGAGGGCCGCGTCGTCAAGGGCGTCAACTTCGTGGGCCTGCGCGATGCGGGCGACCCGGTGCAACTCGCTGCGCTCTACGACCGCCAGGGCGCGGACGAACTGGTATTTCTGGACATCACCGCATCCGCCGAGAAGCGGGGGCTTATCTTCGACCTGGCCGCCCGCGTTGCGGAGGAGGTCTTTATCCCCTTTACCGTAGGAGGGGGCATCGCGAGCGTGGACGACTTCCGGCGTATCCTCGCGACCGGCGCGGACAAGGTATCGGTCAACAGCGCCGCGCTACGCGACCCCGACCTGGTGCGCGAGGCGTCCGAGCGGTTCGGCTCCCAGTGCGTCGTGGTCGCTATCGACCCCAAGAAGACCGGGAACACGAAGTCGGGCTGGGAGGTGCATGTCCACGGAGGGCGCACTCCGACCGGCGTGGACGCGCTGGAGTGGGCGGAGACCGTCCACCGCCTGGGGGCGGGCGAGATCCTGCTCACCTCCATGGATGCCGACGGGACGCAGGCCGGGTACGACCTGCCGTTGACCCGCGCGGTGGCGGACCTGGTGCCCATCCCCGTGATCGCCTCCGGAGGGGCGGGCTCGCCGCAGCACCTCGCCGAAGCGCTCACGGCGGGCGGCGCGGACGCTGCGCTGCTGGCCTCCATCCTGCATGATGGCCACTACACCATCGCGCAGATCAAGGAGCACCTGGCGGCGCAGGGGATTCCTGTGCGCCGCACCGAGCCGCTGCTGGCCGCCGCGTAGTCCCGGGGCTACTCCTCCACCGCTGCCCTCTGTTCGCGCGCCTTCTCCCCGAGTGAGCTGTGCTCAATCACGTTGCGGGGCTCCTGGCCCTTTTCCAGGGCCTCTGCGAAGTGCCGCGCCTGCTCCGGGCTCAGTTTGGGCGGGGTGGGGGGCTCGAAGGGGTCCACCACGGCGTCCACGATGACCGGCCCGTCGGTGGCGAAGGCGCGATCCAGCGCCGCGCCGCACTCCGCCGGGTCCTCCACGCGGATGCCGGTCCCGCCGCACGCGCGGGCGAAGGCCGCGAAGTCGATCCCCTCGAACCCGACGCCGAACTCGGGGTTGCCCTCGTTGAGCATCTGCTCCCAGCGGATGAACCCGTAGGAGGCGTTGTTCAGGACGACTACCTTGATGGGGAGGCGGTACTGGACGGCGGTCTTGAACTCTGCCATGAGCATCGCCATGCCGCCGTCGCCCACGAACGCCACGCACTGCCGCCCCGGGTGCGCGATCTGTGCCGCGATAGCGTAGGGTAGGCCGCACGCCATCGACGCCAGGAGGCCGGAGACCGAGTGTTTCTGCGTCCCGCGCGCCGGGATCTGCCGCGCCCACCACACGGACGCCGTGCCGCTGTCCGCGCTGAAGATGGCGTCGTCCGTCAGCCGCTTGCCTAACTCCTCGGCGACCGTCTGCGGCTTCATGGGCATTTCGCGCCGCGCCGCCTGCGCTTTGAGATCTTCGCGCCACGTGGCCATGTTCGCCTGCGTCTCTTCCAGGAACGCCCGATCCTCCTGCCGGTGCAGGAGGGGCAGGAGCGCTTCCAGGGTCGCACGGCTGTCGCCGACCAGCCCGACCTCCGTCGGGTAGCGCAGGCCGATGCGGAGCGGGTCCGCGTCGATCTGCACGCAGCGCGCCGCGCCCGGCTTCGGCAGGTACTCGATGTAGGGGAACGAGGTGCCAACCATCAGCAGTGTGTCGCAGGCATCCATCGCGGCCTGGGACGCGTCGGTGCCCAGAAAGCCCACGGAGCCGGTGGTCAGGGGGTGGTCATCCGGCACCACGGTCTTCCCGAGCAGCGCCTTTCCGATCGGCGCGCCGAGGCGGTCCGCCGTCTCCTGCAGAACGTCGGTGGCGTTCTGCGCCCCGCGCCCGGCGAGGAGGAACACCCTTTTTCCCTGGTTGAGGACGTCCGCCGCGGCCCGCAGGGCGTCGGCGCCGGGCACGGCCACGGGCGGCCGGTTTACGTTGCCTGCCTCGTGGCCGGGCTTGTTGCGCGCCGAACGCTCCGCGCCCTTCACCGGCATGCTCTGGAACGAGTTCGGGAACGCGATGTGGGCGACGCCCCGCTGGCCGTAGGCGGCGCGGCAGGCCAGGTGGGTCACGTTCTCCACGTGCGCCGGCCCCATGACCCGGGCGTTGTAGACGCTCACGTTGTCGAACACCACGTTCAGGTCCACGTCCTGCTGCGTGAACGTTCCGATCAGGTCGTGGTACGGCAGCCCCGTGAGCGCCAGGACCGGCTGCCGGTCGAGCTTGGCGTCGTACAGCCCGTTCAGGAGGTGGAGCCCGCCGGGCCCCTGCGTCGCCAGGCACACGCCGAGCCGCCCCGTCCACTTGGCGTAGCCACACGCCATGAACGCCGCGGCCTCCTCATGGCGCACCTGGACGAAGCGTATCCGGTCCTGGCGCTTGCGCAGCGCTTCCATGAGGCCGTTGATGCCGTCCCCGGGGAGCCCGAAGATGACTTCGACGCCCCATTCGTCGTGCAGGATGTCGAGCAGCAGGTCCGCTGCCGTGGTGGTTTCTGGCATACACCGTTTATTCCCCGTGTCCGCGCCTCTCCCCGTCAGGAAAACCCGCGGCGGCGGGTCGGGTGGTGCGGCCGACGGAGGAGACACGCCCGACCCGACGGAATCTGATGCGTGTCCGGAGCGGTGCGCGCAGTGGCGGCTGTGTTTCGCAGGGCGGGGCTACCGGGCGATAAGGTAGGTGAGATGAAAAAGCGATTCGCAGTCCTGCAGTCCGCCTTGTGGGAGAAGCATCCGGTGCGGGTGACCCGGCGGGCCGCCCCGAAGGAGAGCCTGAGCGGCTTCGTGGTGGGCATGACCGACGCGTTCGTCCTCCTGCACGTGGAAGATGCGGCGGGGTGGCGCACGCTCGACGGCTACGTGGCGCTCCCGCTCCGCGAAGTCAAGTCCGCCCGCGTCTACGACGACCACGACTGCGTGTTCGAGCGCGTCCTGGCGCTGAAGGGGATGGCGCCGCAGCCGCAGCCGGACGTCTTTCTGGGCGACCTGCCGGGCCTGCTGTCGTCCCTCAACACACTTTTCCCGCTGGTCACGCTTCACGCGGAGTACCGGCAGCCGGATCTCTGCTTCATCGGCCGCATGGCCGGGCTCAAAAAGAAAGCGGTAGCGATGCGGCTCCTGAGCCCGGCAGCCCGCTGGTACGACGATATAAACACATTCCGATTTGCGGACATCACCCGGGTGGACTTCGGCAGTCGGTATGAGGCCGACCTCTGGGAACTGGCCGAGCAGGAGCGGCGGATCGTGGAGCAGACCGAGTGGCCGTGAGCAGGGCAGGAGTGAGTGCAGCGTACCCGCGACGGCAGGCGGCGGCCGGGATTGGCGGGAAAGCCACGGAGCGCGGATACTAAAGGAACCATGACGACTGACTTTCCCATCGACTCACTCCGTTTCGACGAGAACGGCCTGATACCGGCCATCGTACAGCACGTAGAAACGAAGGACGTGCTGATGCTCGGCTTTATGAACCGCGACGCCCTGCTCCGCACGGTGAACGAAGGCAAGGTCTGCTTCTGGAGCCGCTCGCGCCAGAAGTTCTGGCTGAAGGGCGAGACCAGCGGGATGTTCCTGCAGACCCGCGCGGTGCGAGTGAACTGCGAGAACAACTCGCTGCTGGTGCTGGCCGAACCGATCGGCCCGACGTGCCACACCGGCCACGAGTCCTGCTACTACCGCGAGGCGCAGAGCGGCGAATGGGCGGAGATTGCCCCCGTGGTCACCCCCCCGGAGGAACTCTACGCGAAGGTGCGATAGGTTCGGGATTTGTTGCCCTTGGTTGTGCCCGGCCGGGCACAACCAAGGGCAACACCACCGAGCATTACGGGCACGGCCGTTCTGGCCGTGCCCCGTCTGCCTCGTTGCCTGCTAAATTTAGTGGCAGAACCTACAGTCGGCGAGGAGGACTTTTCGCCGGCCAGGGCGAACCGGTGACGACGGGGGTAGTCACATGCGAAACGTAGTTCCTGCCGTCGTTCTGGCCACTCTTCTCCTTTCCGCTTGCGCCCCGGCGCAGGCGCGGCAGCAGGCACCGCCGCTGCCCGCCGCTTCAACGGCAGCACCGTCCTCCCCACGCTGGTTCACGAACGCCGAGAATGTCCGGCGCGTCACGCCGGGCGAGACGCACGTGGCGTTCGCCACCTCTGGCGGCATTCGCCTCTGGGACCGGGCCGCGGACTCCTGGTATCTCGTCACCATGAACGACGGGCTGCCCACGAACAACGTCTACGACGTCGCGTTCGACCCGGAACACCCCCAGACCCTCTGGGCGCTCTGTGGCGACTGGGTAAAGGTCGAAACCGACCCCATGCCGCGCCTGCGCCTCGCGACCGTGGACGTCGGCACGGGCGCGGTGACCCCGGTCGGTCCGCCTTCCGGCATCGCACCCAAGACCTCGCGCTCCTATATCTACTTTCTGGACTACCGTCTCGCCGTCACGAAAGAACTCGCCGCTGTGACCGCCGGGAACCGCGCTGTGCTCGCCTTCGACCGGGCGGCCGGCCAGTGGGCACAGCGCGTCCCCGCCAACGCCCCTGTGGCCCGGGGCAGCCACCTGCCCGGCTTGAGCGCCACCGTCACCGACATCATCGCCAACGCGAAGTATGCAGCGGTGCTCCTGAAGACGGGAGTCTTTCTGTACGACCGGCAGACCGACCAGTGGTCGCCGCGCCCGTTCCCGGGGCAACAAGGGACCCCGCGCGTTGAGAGCAGGAACCGGACCAACCTCAATGAGGGCATGATTGCCACGGCGGGCACGTTGCGCTTCACCGGAGACAGTGGGGCCGTCACGTTTCACGGGTTTAAGTACCGCATCGTTCAGGAGAGACGGGAGGATGGCTCGACCCGTGTTACGACGGAGACGGAGAGCGGGCGCATTCGGGCGAACCCGGCGACCACCGGGTTTGTGGTGGAGGACGGGCGCGCGGCCAGTATAAGTCAGACGATACCTGCGCAGGGAGCTGCGCGGACAGCCGCGCCCGCGCCGGCTCAGAGCAGCACACCCCGCACTGCCGCCGCGGCCCCGGCGCCCGTTCCCGCGCTACGGCCACGCCCGCAGATCATGTACTGTACCGACATGGTGGGCGACGGGAAGTACCTCTGGATTGTGGGGTACAACCAGCCGTACCGGCAGCGCAGCGGTGGCATCGCCCGTCTGGACATGGACACCGGCGAGTGGCATCACCCGAAGCCGCCGGCCGGAGGAATCGCTGCGAACGTCGGGGTGCTGACGCGGTTCCGGAGCGGCCGGATTGCTTACCAGTCCCCTAGTTTCAGCCTGTACGACGCCGCCGCGCGGCAGTTTGGCGACTTGAAGGACTTCTCCCTTCTCCGGGACGAGTTAGAACGGGATAATCCGGTATTGAACCGCTCGGTGGTCCGCGACCCTCGCCTGGGACCGGACGAGCAGGGGGTGATGATTTCGCTGCTCGGGACGCTGGATGATCACACCAGCATTGCCTACGCTCCGGAAGAGCCGTTCCGGTTTGGGCAGGACGGGCGGCCGTCTGGCGTATTGACGAACTTTATCACCTTCCTGTACGACCACCGGACGCTGGAGATGACCCCGATCTCTAACCGCATTCCGGAGATGAAGGGCTTCCGCCCGCAAATCGTGCGCAAGAGCGGCGAGGTACTGTTTCTGGTGGGGGAGACCGTACGCCCCGTGCCGCCCCGGGTTCCGAATGCGCCGCCGCCACCCGCGCCCGAACCGCCCCTGCTTACCGTCTGGCGGTGGGATCCGAAGACCGGCGAGGCGCATAGGGAGGAGCGGGTGACGTGGACCGAGGCGCAGCGCGAGCGGGACGCCCGCCTGCGGCGCTGGCGGGAGCAGATGGAGCGCCGACAGCGCGGAATTCGCGAGCCGATCGAGCCTACGCCGGCGACGAGTCTGGTGGAGGCGGCAGGGCAATTGTGGCTGATGTGGGAGCGCTGCCTGTACCGCTATGACCCGCGGGCAGGTGCCTGGGTGGCCGAAGGGAGGGCAGACAGCCTGCATCCGGAAGCACCGGGCGCCTTGTGGGCCCTCATCCACGCGAGGAACGGCCAGCCGGGCGTCGCGCGGTTCTGGAGCCCTACCACGGGCTGGCAGCGTGCGCAGGTGGACCCGGTGACGGCTTCCATGCTTGCGGCTTTCGCGCCGGACCGCGACACGCTCTGGTTCGGCGGGGTGGGGGTGGTCGCCATGCCGCGCGCGATGGTGCGCTTCGCCCTGGAATCGCCGGAATGAAGACGTCGCGAGCCCGACGGGCGTCAGTGGTGTCATGGGCGCTCGTTGTGGCTGCCGCGGCGCTGTTGGGCGCGGTGACGCCCGCCGCCCGCTCTCGTGTCGCCTCCGATACGGCCGTCCCCGGGGCCGCGCGGGAGTACCGGGTCACCTCCCTGGCCGAACTCCAGGCGCGCATCGCCGCCGCCCAACCGGGCGACCGCATCATCGTGGCGAACGGCGTTTACACGACGACCGGCTCGATCAAGGTCGCGTGCCGTGGCACCGCGGACCGGCCCGTCGTGATCGCGGCGGAGACCACGGGCGGGGTGGAGATACGGGGCGCGGCCGGCTTTGACGTGGTGCGCCCGGCGGCCCACGTGGTCCTCCAGGGGTTCCGGTTCACCCACGCCATCGGGACGGTACAGGTCCGCGCCGGCACGCGCCACTGCCGCATCACGCGCTGCGTATTTCAACTGAAGGGGAAGGGGCGTTACCTGCTCGTCTCCGGCGACGACTGCGAGATCGACCACAACACGTTCCAGAACAAGCGCACCCCGGGGCCGATGTTCTCCATCCACGGGCCGGGGGCCAGCGGCATGGCGCAGCGGGCGCACGTCCACCACAACCTGTTCCGCGACTTCACCAGCATCGGGCAGAACGGCGGGGAGACCCTCCAGGTCGGCCTCAGCGGCAAGAGCCTGACCAATGCCCACGCCGTGGTCGAGTACAACCTGTTCGAGCGGTGCGACGGGGAGAACGAGACCGTCTCCAACAAGTCATGCGCGAACGTCTACCGCTACAACACGTTCCGCGACAGCGTGGGCGAGCTGACCCTGCGGCACGGCAACCGGTGCGAGGTCTACGGCAACTTCTTTCTGAACACGCACGGCCTGCGCTTCTTCGGGGACGATCACGACATCCGCGACAACTACTTCGAGAGGTGCGACCCCGCCGTGCAGATCGGCAACGGCGGCACGAACATCCCGCCCGGCGTCCTCACCGGTCACGACCGGCCCGACCGGGTGACGTTCACCGGGAACCTGCTGGTGGACAACCCGCGGAGCGTGGTGATGCCAGACCGCGCGAACGGCATGGGCGCGCTTGATCTGTTGTTCACGGCGAACGTCCTTCAGGCGGACACGGGGACGCTCTTCACCCTCGGCGGCCCACTGCGGGACGCCCGCTTCCGGGACAATATCGTATGGGGCAGCGCCGCGGCTGGCGACCTTCCCGCCACCGGATTTCGCCGCGTGGAACCGCAGTTGAAGCGCAGCGCGGACGGCGTCTACCGACTATCGCTCAGCGACGACATGCCGGCGGCGGGCTGCGCCGCCCCCTGACCACAGCGGACGTTGGCCCGGACGCGCCATAACCGAGACTGAAGGAGAGATGAGGCATGGTGCCCACTATTACCGGTGAACAGAAGCGGCAGTTGAACGAGCAGGGTTACTTCGTCCTGGAGGACGTCTTCACGAAGGAGGAGATGGACGCCCTGGCAGAGCGCATTGAGGCGTACCAGCGGCGGCACGCGGAGGCGCTGCGGGCACAGGGTGGCACCGGCGGTATCTCCCGCGCCGACGAGATCACGTTCACCAGCCACCTCGCGGAGCACGACGACGCGATCAAGGCGTTCGTCACGCGGCCGGAGTTCGTCGCCATCACCACCGAACTGCTGGGGCCGGACATCGACCTGTACTGGAACCAGAGTGTCTTCAAGATGCCCGAAGGGGAGAAGGAGTTCCCCTGGCATCAAGACGACGGATACACACCGGTTTCGCCCAGCCCATACCTGACGCTCTGGCTGGCGCTGAACGACGCCACGGTGGAGAACGGCTGCGTATCCGTGCTGCCGGGGTCGCACAAGGACGGCCTGCGGGAGCACGTCAACAGCCCACTGGGCCAGGTGTGCCACCCGGCGGACCACCCCGACCAGGGCGTACCGGTTCCGGTCCGGGCGGGGAGCATCGCCGTCTTCTGGTCGCTCACGGCGCACAAGAGCGGCGTGAACCGTTCGCGCGGCACCCGTAAGGCGTACATCATCCAGTACGCGAAGTCGCCTTTGACGAACCTGCGGACGGGCGAGGTCATCGCGGGCCTGATGCCACTCGCCCGGGGCGGGCAGGCGGTGGCGTAGCGCGGAGCCGAAAGGCTCGGACCCGGCGCGCTGCTCACCGCGCGAAGAGCTTCAGGTCCACCGAGTCGGCCATGAGCTTGTAGCCCTTCTCGGTGGGGTGCAGGTGGTCGTCGCTGTCAGCGGCGGCGGAAAGGCGGGTGGGGTCTTTCGGGTCGCGGGTCGCGGCGTCGAAGTCGATCACGGCGTCGAACGCGCCGCCGGTGCGTATCCAGTCGTTGACCTTCCGGCGCGCGGCCTCCAGTTCCGGGGTGAAGTAGAAGGACCCGCCGCAGGGGAGTATCGTCGCCCCGTAGACCTTGATGCCGCGTGCGCGTGCCCGCTCGGCGATCTGCTGGAGCCCGGCGATCAACGGGTCCGCCGTCGCCGTGCGGGTTCCCAGGTCGTTGATACCCTCCAGGACGATCAGCCAGCGGACCCCCGGACGCGTCAGGACGTCGCGCTCCAGCCGCGCGAGCGCGCTCGGCCCCAGTCCGTCGTTCAACACCCGGTTCCCCCCGATGCCCGCGTTCAGCACCGCAATGTCCCGCGTGCGCGCGTCTGCCTGGAGGCGGCGGGCGAGGTAGTCCGGCCAGCGGCCGTTGCCGTTGGTGGTCGAGTTCCGGCCGTCGGTGATCGAGTCGCCGAGGACGACCACCGCCGCCGCGTTGTCGCTCCCGGCGACCACCTCCACGCCGCTGAGAAAGTACCAGTGGTCCACCCGCGCGGCGGCCGGCAGGTCTTCCGCCGTGACCACGTCGCCCGCCTGCAGGAACGACGTACACCGGGAGCCGGGGTGCCCCGTGACGTCCTTCGAAGGCAGCTTCACGTGGACCGTCACCGCGAGGTCGGACAGGGCGGGGAGGGGGAAGCGCACGGGGTCGGAGACGGCCACGGCCCCCGGCGCCACGGTCACCGAGGGCTTGCCGCCGAAGGAGAGCGCGGTGTCGGTGTCGGGGCGTATGGCAGGGCTGCCGCCCCCCACGGCCGCCGCCGCGTGTGCCGATACGATCTCCAGAGGAGCGGTCCCGAACTCGTTCGAGAACCGCACGCGCATTCGCTCGCCGCCGATCGTCACGCGCACGACCTGCCGCAGCGTGGCATCCGCGAACCCGGGCTCGGGCGGCATATTGCCCGGCTCCGTGAGCTGCGGGGCGGCCATCCACGTGCCCACCCAGCGCGCCCCGTCGCCCTCCCGCTGCGGGCGCGCCGCGGTCCCCGGGCACGTCGCCGCCAGGCACGCGAGGAGGCAGAGGGCGATACCATGGCGCCGAGCCATGGGCATCACTCCGCGCCGCCCGCTGGCCTGACCGCTGCGGCTGCCGCCGCGGGGGCTTTGAGATACCGGCCGGCGAACTCCAGGAACGTGGGCCAGTTCGGGCCGACGGTGTGACCGCCCGCGTGCTGGCGGAATGCCAGGTCGCCGTCGGTCAGGCCGGTTTCGATGGGCGGCATCTCCGCCGTGCCGAGGTCCTTCTTGCCGAGGAGGCGGTACACCGGTCCCGCGGCGACGGCGGCGAGGAACTGGCCCCGGCTGTCTATCCAGTTCCCCTCCACGTTCGGGGAGCCGCAGCTAATGAACACCGGCCGCGGAGCGCAGAGCGCGATCAGTTCATGCGAGTCCACGGGCAGGTCTCCGGGCGTCAGGGGGCCGGCGTACTTCAGGTAGTTGCCCGCCATCCAGTGGTACTCCGCCGGGGAAGCCACGTTCTCGACCATCTCGCCGAAGTACCGCCGGTGGAGCGTCGCGCCCCCCTTCCCGGACGAGCCGATGAACCCGATGGCGAAGCGCGAATCATAGGCCATCGTCACGAGCGCCGCCTTGCCGTAGCGTGACAGCCCCTCGATGCCCACCTGCTTCGCGTCTACGGTGGGGTCCGTCTCGAAGTAGTCCAGGGCGCGGCTCGCGCCCCAGGCCCAGGCGCGCAGCGCCCCCCAGTCGTCCGGCTTCCGGGGTTGGCCCTTATTTACCAGGCCGATGATGCCCTTGGTAAGACCCGCGCCGTTGTCCGCCTGGACGCTGGTCGGGACCAGAATGGCGTACCCCCAGCCCTTCGCCAGAACCTGTTGCTGCCAGGTCGGCCCCGGAGGGGGGCCGGGGGGCGGGGCGTTCGGCGGCGTGCCCGGGCGCCGGAATCCCGGGGGAAACACGAAGCCAAATTCCATGAGAACCGGCACGGGGCCGGTCGCGGCAGCCGGAGTGGTCAGGGTGAGCTGGATGTCCACCGAAATAGCGGGGTAGGAAGTGTTGTCCACATGCCCAACCAGCTTCTTCGTCACCGCAGGTATGTCGCCAATCGTCTCGCGGGTAGTCGAGGTGACCTCCCAGGTCACCTTCGGCGTGTTCTTCGGGACCCGGCCGTAGACCTCACGGTCGAACTCCTCAAAGATCTCCGCGCGCCGCTGCTTTGTCCATTGCTCGGCTGACGTGACCTTCTTTCCGTTTTTCAGGGTGAGCGGGTCCGGCAGGTTCTGGTGCGGGTTCGCCTTCGACTCGTCGGTGTTGACCGCGTTCGGCGCGCTGGGATCATTCGGGTTCGCTCCCGGGCGCAACGCGGAGATCTTGAGCAGCTCCATCAGGCGCCGATGGTCCTCCTGCGCCGTCATCTCCACGGGTGGTGGTAGGTCGGCGGCGGGTGTGGCCTGCCCGGGCCCCAGAAGGGTGAGCAGGACGAGCGGCGCGATGCCAGCGACGGCGGCGTACCCCATCTTCGGAGTGAGCATGGTCGAATCTCCCCTCAGTTTTCCGGGCAGAGCGCGGCGTGCAGGGCATGGTAAGCGGGCTTGGGACGGTACTCCGCATCGAATGGGAGCGCGGCGCCCCAACCCCGGCGGAACCCGGGTATCCACGAATGGGCGTCGGTGAAGCCCCAGAAGATCAGGCCGCGGCAGCCGGGCTCCGTGCGGCAAAGGTGCGCCAGGTCCGCGAAGCCCGCCGCCTGGTCCGCCAACTGTTTCGGCGATGCGGCAGCGCCGTCGAGCAGCATCCGGATGTCCACCTCGGTCAGCGCCCACTCCAGGCCAAGAGCGGCGAAGCGGCGCAGGTTCTCCCGGTGCGACTCCTTTGCACGCCAGCCGTTGAGAAGGTGCCCCTGCAAACCGAGGCCGTGGACCGGGACGCCCTCCGCCCGCAGCGACCGGAGAAGTTCGTAGACAGCGTTCGACTTTGGGCCGAGATCCTCGATCTCGTAGTCGTTGTAGTACAGGCGGGCGTCCGGGTCCGCCTCGTGCGCCCATGCGAACGCCCACCGCAGGTAGTCCGGGCCGAAGGCGCGGTGCCACACGCTCTGCTCCTCGCGCAGACCCACCGCCCCGTCCTCGTCCGGGTCCGTGAACGCCTCGTTCACCACGTCCCACTGAGCGATGCGCCCGCGATACCGCCCGACCACGGCGAAGATGTATTCGCGCAGCAGTGCCTTCAACTCATCCGCCGGGGGGAGGGCGTCGGCTTTCAGCCAGCGGGGCGTCTGCTGGTGCCAGACCAGCGTATGCCCGCGCAGGAGCATGCCGTGGCGGTCGGCGAAATCCGCGAGGCGGTCGGTTGCGGAGAAGTCGTATTCGCGCGGGCCGACCCACACCTCGCACGGCTTGAAAGCGTTCTCGGCGACACAGGCGGAGAACTCCCGGGCCAGCGTTTCGGCGTAGCGCGGGTCACCTCCGTCCAGGGCGGCCATATCTACCGCCGCGCCGACGGGCAGGCCCGCCGCTTCGGCGGCAGCGCGCAGGGGGAGGACGGCAACGGTGGGGGAGTTGCTTCGGTCGGTCATCGGGGCCTTTGTCATTCTCCGGAACGGGCCGCCGCGCCCGCGGCGTCCAGGGTAATCGTCACAACAGAGCGGGGTGGGAGGGTGAGGGCCGCTTCCGGCTTCACGCCGTCGAGTTTTTGGAACCGCTCCCCGGGGCCGTTCACCCCGACCCGCTCGCCCTCGGTGGGCGTGACGGCGGGCGGGGGCAGGACGCTGCGGTAGGCCGCCGCGGACGCGGGGCGGAACCCGCGCACCGAGAGCGTCAGCGTGGCCGGCGCGGACTCCGACGTGTTCAGCGCGACCGCCACCAGGCGCGACCTGTCCGGGCTGAGGAATGCCGACACCTTCACCGCCGGGGTGGGCGCCGCGGCGTCCACGCGCCGGTAGCCCGGGCCGACGAAGTACGAGAAGTGCTTGAGGCCATAGTAGCGGTCCGTCGGTGCGAAGCCGTTCGGCAGTTTC
>Ga0065721_10004549_pt1 | contig 26222 bp, 4 predicted proteins | sample Mesricmetagenome_FD_59108 | JGI IMG/M metagenome (GOLD analysis project Ga0065721, IMG submission 59108) | Mesophilic microbial community from rice straw/compost enrichment Sample: eDNA_1 v2 (version 2) | ecosystem: Engineered > Solid waste > Grass > Composting > Bioreactor | place: USA: Davis... | reverse complement strand
CCCAGCCACTGGGCGTAGGGGCTGGCGAGGTCGGCGACGGCCACACCCGACAGCGCGTCGATGCGCCCGCGCGCGTCGCCGATCCACACCGCGGCCTGCTGGTAGGGCATCACCCCCGCGGTCTCGTTCGCCATCACGAAGGACAGCTCCGACCGTTCCGCATGCCGCGCGCGCCGCTCGATCTGGAGCAGCGCCGACAGCCGCAGAAGCTGCCGGTTCAGCTGGGCGCTCATGGAGCCTGGACCATGGATTTCGGGTCTTCAGGAGGCGCGATCAGCGCGCGGCCGCTCATGCCCGGCATCAGGTCGGGGGCCGGGCCGGCGATGGTGGCGTAGATCTTCACCGACTGGCTGACCGGATCCACCCGGCCCGACAGGCGGGATACCTTGGCCGGGTAGGTCTTGCCCGTCTCGTCCACCGCGATCTGGAATCCCGTGCCGACGCCCAGCCATGTCAGCCAGCGGGACGGGATGATGGCCTCCAGCTCCAGCTGCTTGTCGTCGAGGATGTCCAGCATCGGCTGCCCTTCCCCGATGAACTGGTAGCGCTTGACCGACACGCCGGCCACCCGGCCGGGAAAGGGCGCGGCGACGGTGCAGCGCTCCACCATCGCCTTGGCCATGGTGACCTCGGCCGCGGCGGTCGCCACGTCGGCGTGGGAGACGTTCATCTCCTTCACGCTGACCGAGCCCAGCTTGCGCAGCCGCTCGTTCACCTCCTGAAGCTGGCGGTTCTTCTCCAGCACCGCGACGGCGCGGGCAAGCTGCCCTTCCTGCACCGCGCAGTCGAAGCGGACCAGAACCTCCCCCTGCTTGAACCGGTCGCCGTCCTCGATGGACAGGTCGCGGATGCGGCCGGCCATCGGGCTGGACAGGGTCGTGGCGACGCGCGCCGTGACCTGGGCCCGGATCTCGCGGGGAACGATCGGCAGGGGATCCCCGCCGATCTCCGCCGCCACCCCCGGACCGGCACCGAGCAGGAGGAGGGCGGCGGCGAAACACGCCGGAAAGCGATGCGTCATGACACCGGTGCTGCCTGGGTTTTCTCTTCGGGTTTGTCGTCCGGCTTGGCGGACTGCTCCGCCGGAGCCGGGTCGGCGTGCGGCAGGTCCGGCAGGCGCCCGGCGTCGAGGTTGTCGAGCGATTCCTTCACCACGCGGGTCAGCGCCTTCAGGTCGCCGGTTTCCACCGACGCCGGCACCGGGTCGAAGCCCAGCGCGGTGTACAGGTTCGCCAGCGACGCCTGCAGATCGGTGAAGGCGCGGTCGCGGTCCAGCTCCGCGGCGACGGCCGACAGGCCGCGGCGGATGCGCTCGAACTCCGGTTCCGACTGGGCGAGGCCGCCGTTGGCGACGGCCCTGGCGATGCCGGCCTCCACCTGCGAGATTTCCTGCGCCGAGTCCAGCGTCTCGATGGAGCGGAGATACTGCTGGTAGCTGACGTTGACCTGGGTCAGCACGGCAACGCTCAGCGCCAGACGGCGGACCTTCGACACCTCGATCTGCTTCTCGGCCGCGTGGATAGCCGCCGGCCCGCTGACGAGGTTGACGAGGTTGAAGGTGGCGCGCACCCCCGCCTCGGCCCACAGGTTGTTCACCAGGAAGGAGTTGCTGTCGTAGTTCAGCCCGCCCAGGACCGACAGGCCCGGCACCAGCCGGATCATCTCCTTGTACAGGTTGTTGCGGTCCACCCGCTCCTGGTACGCCTCCTCGCGCAGTTCGGGCCGCTGCGACAGGGCGATGACCTCCAGCGACGGCAGGTCGGCCGACAGGGCGCGCGGGAAGGCCGGGCGCTCCGGCGGCAGTTCCACCGTGAACTCGGTGCGCGGCGGGATGTTGACCAGTGCTGCAAGCTGCGCCTTGGCGACCGACAGGTCCGACTTCAGGCGGCGAAGCTGCGTGATCACCTGAAGCAGGTTCTTGCGGTATTCCAGCGTCTGGAGCACCGGCTCCAGCGAGTGCCTGGAAATCTCCTCGTTGGCCTGGAGCGCCCGTTCGGCTTCCGCCAGCAACGGGTCGATCTTGGGCAGCAGGCGCTGGGCCGTCGCGGTGCGCCAGTAGGCGCTGCGCACCTCCTTGGCGATGTTGTTGATGACGCGGCGACGCCGCTCCACCGCGATCAGCGCCCGGTCGCTCTGCTGGCGCGCCTGGAAATAGCCGACGCCGAAGTCCAGCAGGTTCCACGAGAAGGTCAGGTCGGCCGTGCCCCGTTCCTTGTCCTGCGAGGTCGAGGGCTCCAGCGACTGCCGGCGGGTGAGCACCGACAGGCTGGACGACGCGTTCTCGTTGTTGCGCGCGTTGTAGCCGGCGCTGGCCGCCAGCCGCGGCAGCATGTTCATCACCGCGACGTCGAACTGGCTGGTCTGGAGCGCCGATTCGACGGTCGCCAGCTGCTGGTCGTAGTTGTACTTCAGTGCCCGCGCCACCGCCTCCGACGCGGTCAGCGGGCCGGTCAGCGGCTGCTGGTCCTTGTAGAGGAGCGCGTAATCGGACTTGGCGCGCGCCAGATGCTCCTCCGGCTGGAAGGGGGCCGGGGCGACGGCACAGGCTCCGAGAAGGGCAACCGCGCCAAGCGGGCCGAAGGAGCGAAGCATGCGGTTGGGGCTCATGCGGGTGGTGGGCTCTGTCAGATGCGGGTCGGGTGGGGTCAGGCGGCGTTGCGGTCGTCGGACTGAAGCAGCGTGTTGAGAAGGGCGCGCGCCTCCGCCAGCAGGCCGGGCCGGCCGGCGGCGTGAAGCTGTGCCGTGAAGGAGGCGCGGCCGGCGGCCGGGCCGGCGTCCGCCGACGTTCCCGCCGGAAGGACGGCCGTCATCCAGGCGTCGGCCCCCTCCATGGAGTCCGGCACCCCGGCGTCGGCACGCTGCTCCTTCGGAACCTGGAGCGTCGGCCCGCCCTGGGCCTCCGGCGGGTTGACGTTCTGGCCCGGAACCTGAATCGGACGCTGGTCCGGTTCCTGGCCCGGAGTCTGGCCAGCGCCCTCCCCTTCTCCTTGGCCCTCGCCCTGGCCTTCACCCTGCCCGCCCGGCTGGACCTCGCCGCGGGTCGGCTGCTGGCCGCGGCCGTTGCCGATGGGGGTCTGCGTGTTCAGGTCCTGGGTGACCAGCACGCGGAACTGGGCCGCCGCCTGGTTGCCGCGGCTGTCCTTGGCGACGATGACGATGTCCAGCGCGCCGCGCGCCGAGGCCGGCGGCGTGCCGCGGAAGGCGAGGTTCTGGGCGTCGAATTGCAGCCAGTTGGGCAGCGGGCTGCCGTCCGGGCGGACCGCCTGATAGACGAGGCGCTCGTTCGGGTTGGTGTGCCGGAAGATGTTCTTCGGCACCTGGAAGCTGGCCTGCTGCATTGGCAGCACCGTCTGGTTGCCGACGGATCCGGCCAGGAACAGCTCGACGTTCGCCTGGCTGTACTGCTGGAACAGCGCCGAGGTGGACAGGTCGCCGTTGCCCAGGCGCAGCAGGCCCGCCGCGTTGGCCGCCCCCGCCCCGACGCCGTCGCTGCCCAGGCCCGAGGAGATGGAGGAGACCGCCCCGCCGGGGAACCCGGTCGTCAGTCCGCCGGAGGTGCCCGGCGTGCCGTAGCCCGGCCCGGTGATGAGCGTGCCCGTTCCGGGGTTGCTCGGATTGCCGGTCATGGGCGTCGACGGGGTGACGTCCGGCCCTGCCGGCGGCGTCGGCGTGTCGCCGCGCCGCACCTCCGCCGCGATGGTGAAGGTGACGCCCAGCGTCGCGGAGGCGCCCGCCGTGTCGGTGGCCCGCAGGACGAGCGACAGCGTCCCGGCGGCTTCCTGCGGCGGCGTGCCGCGGAAGGTCAGGGTGGCCGGGTCGAAGACGAGCCAGCCGGGCAGCGGGCTGCCGTCGGCCAGCGTCGCCATGAAGGTCAGCCGGTCGCCGCGGTCCACGTCGGCGAAACGGGCCGGATCGACGGTCAGCACCATCTCCTGCCCGGCGGTGCCGGACGCGGTGGGCGGCGCGCCGGTGACGGTCGGGGCGTCGTTGGTGCCGACGATGGTGACGACGACGGTGCGCGTGACCGTCCCGCCCTTCCCGTCCGACACGGTGACCGCGTAGGTCTCCGTGACCGTCTCGCCCTGCCGCAGGAACTGGAGGGCGACGTTGTCCACCGCGTAGGTCCAGGTGACCGACCCGCCCGTGCCGGTGCCGGTCGTGTCAACCGACCGCACCGCGGTCAGCGTGCCGAGCGGGGCGGTGCCGCTGGTCGACACGAAGGAGGCCGAGACGCTGTGCCCGTCCGACAGGTCCACGTCGGCGAAGGCGATGGTGCCGCTGTCGGTCAGCGTGCCGGTCCCCGCGTCCTCCGTCACCGTGCCCGTCAGCTTGGCCGGTCCGACCGTGGGGGCGTCGTTGGTGCCGGTGATCGTGATGGTGACGTCGCGGGTGACGGTGGCGCCGCTGGAGTCCGTCAGGGTCAGGCGATAGACCTGGGTCACCGTCTCCCCGGCGGCGAGGCCCTGCACGGCGGCGTTGTCCACGGTGAAGCGCCACGTCACCTGCCCGGCGTCGGACAGGTCCGTCGCGTCCTCCACCACGCTGGCGGTCAGCGTGCCGAAGCCGCCCGCCGGGACGAAGCCCGCCGGGATGCCGGCCGAGGTGGTGACCGTCGCCGGCCCCACTGTGACCGTGTGCGTGTTGGTCAGGTCGAGGTCGGTGAAGGCGATGGCGCCGCTGTCGGTCAGCGTCGGGTTGGACGCGTCCTCCGTCACCGCGCCACGGGTGCCTTCGGTCGCCAGCACGGGCGCGTCGTTGGTGCCCGTGATGGTGATGGTCAGGGTGGAACTGCTGGTGGCGCCCGCCGTGTCGGTGACGGTGTAGGTGAAGGTCTCGGTCAGCGTCTCCCCGGCCGCCAGGGCCTGGACCGCCGGGACGCCGTTGTCGATGACATAGGCCCAGGTGCCGTCCGCCTTCAGCGTCAGCGTGCCGTAGCCGCCGCGCAGGCCGGTGCCCACCGTGCCAGCCGTGGCGCCGAAGCCCATCGCGGTGACCATGCCCGGATCGCCCGCGTCGATCTCCACGTCGTTCGCCAGGACCGATCCGGTGGCGGGCGCGTTTGCGTCCTCCCGGATGGCGCCGGTGTCGGGCTTGGCCACGGGGGCGTCGTTCACGCCGGTGATGGTGATGCTGAGCGTCCGGCTGACCGCGGCGCTGCCGACGTTGCTCCCGTCGGCGGCCAGCACGTCGTCCACGGTGTAGGTGAAGACCTCGTCGGTCAGCACCTGCCCCTGGCGAAGCTGCTGGATCACGTCCAGGCTGCTGTCCAGCACGTAGCTGTAGCTGCCGTCGCGCCGGATGGTCAGCGTGCCGTAGCGGCCGGCGACGATGACCTCGTTGTTGGCGCTGGTATCGATGGGCGTGGCGGCGGAGCCGGTGCCCCGGATCGCCGTGACGTACAGCGTCTGCGGATCGACGGTGCCGAGCGCGTCGCGGTCCCGGTCGTTGTCCAGCACGTTGCCGGTCGCCGGGGCCGCCGCGTCCTCCTGGATGCCGTTGGTATCGTCCTGCGCCTCGATGGCGTCCTCCACCGCCGTGACGCTGGTGGTCAGGGTGACGGTGGTCGCCGACCAGGGATTGCTGCCGCCGATGGCCAGCGTCTGGCCGGTCGCCGCGGCGTTCACCGTGGCGTCGGACAGGCGGACCGTCAGGCCGCCCGGCGTGCCGTTCCAGTCCGCCGCCGGCACGAAGCGCAGGCTGGCCGTGGTCGGCAGGACCAGCGCGTTCGTGTCCGACAGGTCCGTGGGCAGCAGGGTCCAGGTCGTGCCGTCGGTCGAATACCACCACTGGCCCTGGCCGGCCGTCGCGGCGTTGCCGACGATGGCGACGCCGGCCAGCGTCGGGGTGTGGGCGTCCGCACCGCCCGGAACGCCGGTGCGGTCGTCCGCCGCGTCGCCGTAGAGCGGGCCGAACAGGCTCGCCACCGTGGCGCCGGGGATGGTGCCGGCGGGCGTGTCCTCCGCGACCGGGGCCAGGGTGGCCGTTCCGGTGGCGGTGGGCGCGTCGTTGACGTTGGCGACGGTCGGCTGGAGGGCCACCGTGTCGAGCGACCAGCGGCCGGTCGGCCCGGTGCCGCCCACCGCCGACAGATCCTTCAGGTCCGTGGCGGAGCCGCTCGCCGTCACCGGGTTGGCGGATCCGTCGGCCAGCCGCAGCGTCAGGGCGCCCGGCGTGCCGTGGAAGTTCGCCGCGGGCAGGAAGCGCACCTGGGTGGAGGCGTCGAGCACCAGCGCCGACGCGGCGGACAGGCCCGTCGCCGGGATGTCGGTCCAGGTCGTCCCGTTGGCGAGATACTGCCAGGTGCCTTGGCCCGCCACGGCGGTGTTGCCGACCACCGCGACGAAGCTGAGCGGCGTGGAACCGGCGCTGCCGCCCTTGGCGGTCTGGTCGTCGGTCGCGTCGGTGTAGCGTCCGGCCAGCAGGCTGGCGAAGGTCGCACCGTCGGGGGTGGTGTCCTCCGTCACGGCGATCGCGACGGGACCGCTGCCGACGACCACCGGACGGTCGTTCACCGCCGTGACGCTGGTCTTCAGGGCGATCTGGCTGTCCGCGTCGGTGTAGCGGGTCGTCCCGCCGGTTGCCCCGACGCCGCTGAGGTCGACGACCGAGCCGCCGGCCGGCGGCGTGCCGCCGTCCTCGATCAGGCGGACGCCGAGATCCGGCGCCGCGCCGTTGAAGTTCGCCGCGGGCTGGAAGCGCAGCCGGTCCCCGGACCCAAGCACCAGCGCGGTGGCGAGCGTACGGTCGCCCACGTCGATCCACGGGCCGGTGCCGCCGATCTGGTACTGCCACGTGCCCTTCGCCGGGTCGGCGGTGCCGGACACGATGGCGATTCCGTGGAAGCCGTTGGCGCTGCTGCCGCCGGTCACCGCGTCGGGGCTGTCCGACAGGCGGGCGGCGAACAGGTCGCCGACCAGCGCGCCGCCGTTGTCGGTGCCGGCGACATCCTCCGCCACCGGGGTCAGGACGACCGCGGCGGTGGAGTTGGCGGTTGGGGCGTCGTTCACCGCCTCGACCGTGAAGGTCACCGTGTCCACGTCCTGGAGCGGGCCGCCGGTGCCGTAGTTGCCTCGGTCGTTGGTGGTGATGGTGATGCTGTCGGTGCCGTTGACGTTGGCGTTGCCCTGGTAGGTGACGGTGGCCAGCAGCGCCTGGAGCTGCGCCAGCGTGCCGGTCACGGTCACCGTGGCGTCGCCGACGCCGTCCCCAGCGTCGAAGGTCACGGCGGCCCGCGTCGTCGCGTCGCCCAGCGTCAGCACGCCGTGCTGCGCGGTCAGCGTGACCGTCATCAGGCGGTCGGCGGCCACCGGGTTGCCGTTCACGTCCACGTCCGACACTGAGAAGCGGTTGGTGCCGGAGAAGGTGAAGGGCGTGTCCTCCCTGATCCCGGTCAGCGTGCCGGGAACGGTGTTGACCGGCGGGTCGTTGACCGGAACGACGGTCACGACCGTGGTCGCGGTCGCAGTCAGCACGCCGCCCGCACCCTGGTCCACGGTGGTGGTGCCGCGCCGGTCGTCCACGGTCAGGTCGATGGACACCGCGCCGGCCCGGCCGGCGTTCACGGCCCCCTCGTCCATCGCGTAGGTGACGGACTGGACGATGCGGTTGGCAAGCGCCTGCGTCACCGCCGCGTTGCCGGCGATGGTGATTTGCAGGCGGCCGGCGGTCGTCGTGTCGATGGTGCCGATGACCACATCGTCGGCCGGATCCGCCGTGCCGTTGGCAAGGCGCAGCTCCGTCCCGCTGGCGTAGACGCTGCCGGCGGTGGCGGCGCTGCCGTTGAAACCGAAGCGGTCGTCCGCGTTCGGCGTCCCGCCGTTGCGCTGGAAGGCCAGCACCACGCCGCGGTAGTCGTCCACGCCGCCGGTGCTGCCGCCGATGTCCGCGTCGCCCAGGGTGGCGTCGGCGCCCAGCAGGACGGCCGCCCCATGCTCCGTGTAGGTCGTGGGCGTGGAGCCGCCGCCGAAGCCGCCACCAAAGCCATCAATGGTCGGGCGGTCGTTCTCCGGCGTGACGGACAGGCTGACCGTGGCCGTGCCGGCGACGCCGCCGTCCCCGTCGTCCACGGTGATGGTCAGGGTGCGCGGGCCGGGGGTCGGGCGGTCGCTGGAATTCTGGTAGGTCAGCGCCTCCACCACCCGCTCGACGTTCGCCGCGGTGGCGTAGGCCGCGGCGTCGGCGCCGTTCAGGCTTATGGTCAGCGTGCCACCCTGGCCACCGGACAGCGTGCCGATGGCCCGCCACGCGCCGCCGTCAAAGACCTGGACCGTGGTGCCGGACAGGCGCACCGCGCCCTCCGTCGCCGCAGGGTTCACCGGCAGCGACAGCACGTCGTCCGCGGCAAGCCCGCTGACGGTGATGGAGCCGCCCTGGAAGTCGGTGCTGTCGGGGTCGGCCAGCGTCACCGCCGCCGGGTTGGCGATCAGTGCCGCCGGCGCGCCGCCGACGACGTTGACCGCGTTCTCCGCGAAGGTGACCGCCTGGTAGTTGCCGCTGAAGCGCGGCTGGTCGTTCGCCGGAACGATGGTGATGGTGGTGACCGGCCGGTTGCTGGTCTCCGCCGGCAGCAGGTCGGCGCTGCCGTCGTCGGTCACCTGCACCTCCACCGTGCGGCTGGTGCCGAGCGGCGTGTCGCTGGCGTTTGCGTAGCGGATGCCTTGCAGCAGCGTCCGCCACGCAGGGATGGCGTGCTCCGTGGCGCCGTCGGCCGGGGTGATGGTCAGGGTGGTCTGCGTGCCGCTCAATGTCGTGGTGACGGTGAAGCGGCTGCCCCCCACGGTCACCGTCACACTGCCCGCCGTGCCCAGCGGGACATCCACGAAACCGGTGCCGCCCGTGGTGGGCAGGCGCAGGAACTCCGCATCGCCGTTCTGCACGCCGCCGACCACGATGCGCATGGCGCGCAGGGCCGTGTCGTCCAGGTCGGACAGGGTTGCGTCCGCCGCGATGGCGACCGGCGTGCCGGGGGCGTTGGCGCCCTCCGTGAAGGTCACGGCGTGGTCCGTTCCGGCGGCGTTGCCGTTCAGGTCCACCACCGGCGCGTCGTTGTCCGGCAGGACGGTGACGGCGATGGTGGCGCCGGCCACAGTCCCCCCGCTGTCGCCGTCGTCCACCGTGATGGTCAGCGTGCGGTCGCGCGTCGGCGTGTCGGACACGTTGGCGTAGGTCAGGCTCTGGATCAGCGAGCGCACCACGGCGGGCGTGGCGGCGGCGCTGGTGAAGGTGACCGTGAAGTCGGTGCCCGCACCGCCCGACGCCGTGCCGATGGTCGTCCAGGCCGTTCCGTCGTAGATCTGCACGGCGGTGCCGTCCAGGCGGAAGGCGCCGGTGACGGCCGCCGGGTTGGCGGGCAGTCCAATGCGGTCCTCCGCCAGCAGGCCGCTGACGGTCAGGGAGCCGCCGTTGAAGTCGGCGCTGTCCAGGTCCACCAGCGTGACGGCGCTGTCCAGCACCTGCGGCGTGGCGTTGACCACATTCTCGTGGAAGGTGACGGCGTCGAGCCCGCCGAGGCGCGGCTTGTCGTTCGCCGGGGTGAAGCCGATGGTGACGGTGGGAAGGTTGCTCGCCCGCTCGTCGTCCGCCGTCACGGCGTCGTCGGTGCCGGCGTCCGTCACCTGCACGCGGATGGTGCGCGTGCCGGTCGGGTCATCGCTGGAATTGCGGTAGGTGATGCCGCGCAGCAGCCCTTCCAGGTTGCCCAGCGCACTGGCCGTCGCGGTTCCACCCGCGTCCACCGGGCGGATGTCCACCTGCCGGTTGCCGCCCACGGTGGCGATGCTGACGCTGAAGCGGCCGAGCGGCCCGGCGTCCACCTCCCGACCGGTCACGTCGGTGCCCAGGGCAAAGGCAACGCCGCCGATGGTCAGATATTCGGCATCGGCGTGCGTCAGCCCGCCCACCGTCAGGACAAGGCGCGTCAGGTTCCGGTTGTCCACGTCCGCCAGGACGGCGGCGGGGGCGATGGCCAGCTCCGGCTCCGCGCCGTTGCTCACCTCCGTGTAGGTCAGGGTGACGTCGCGACCGGCGGTGCCGCCGTTCAGGTCGACGTCCGGCGCCTCGTTGGTGGGAGCCACCGTGACCGTGGCCCGCGCGGTGTTGCTGGCGAGGCTGGTGCCCGCCGGGGTGCCGTCGTCGTTGGATCCCGCATCGCCGGCCTGCACGGCGAAGCCGCGGTTGGCGGAGACGTTCGGATCGTCGGAAACGTTGCGGTAGGTGATGCCGGCCAGCAGCGTCTGCGTGTCGGCCCGCGCCATCGCCCCCGCACCACCCGCGGGCGTGATGGTGATGGTGGCGCCGGTGCCGTTCGCGACCAGCGTGACCGTGAAGCTGGTGCCGCCGACGGTGACTGTCGCCGTCTTGCCGGTGGCGAGCGCGAAGTCGGTGCCGCCGATGCGCAGCACCTCGCTGTTGCCGTCCAGGATGTTGGTCGCGGTGATGGTCAGGCCGGTCAGCCGGGCGCTGTCCGGGTCGGTGACCGTGGCGTTGGGCCACAGCGCCTGGCCCGCGGACAGGTCGAAGCCGTCCACCTCCGTGTAGGTCAGGCTGGTGTCGGTGCCGGTGACCGCGCCGTTCAGGTCCACCACCGGGGCGTCGTTGCTGCCGGTGATGGTGATGGTCAGCGTGGCGGTCTTGGGCGTGCCGAGGTTGGTGCTGTCGTTCACCGTGTAGGTGAAGACGTCCGTCCAGACCTGCCCCGTGCGCAGCGCCTGCGCCGCGGCGGTGTCCAGGACGTAGTGGTAGGACCCGTCGGCGTTCAGCGTCAGGGTGCCGTGCGCGCCGGTGACGGCGGTGCCGACGCCGGCGCCGGTGGTGATGGCACTTCCGCCCGATCCGGCGGCCACGCCCTTCACGACCAGCGTCTGGTCACCGTCAACGTCCGTGTCGTTCGCCAGCACGCCGGTCGCGGCGGTCTTGGAGATGCTGGCCGTGTCCTCGTCGATGCTGTTCGCGTCGTTCTGCGGCACCGTGTCGTCGCTGACCTTGGTTACGGTGACCGTGAAGGTGCCGGTGCGCGACGCCTTGTCCGCCCCCTGGTCGGAGCTGTAGGCGGTGACCGTCAGCGTGGGCGCGCTGTGGCCCGGATCGCTGCTGTTCCAGTCCTGCGGCGGGCGGATGGTCAGCGTCGCCAGCTTGGACTGCGGCAGCTCCGCCGTGCGGAAGGTGCCGTCGCCGTTGTCGATCAGCGTCAGCGGGGTGCCGTTGTCCTTCAGCACCCAGCCCGCGGGGATGCCGCCCAGCGTGAAGGTCAGCGTCTCGGCCGGGCCGACGGTGTCGGTGTTGGTCACGGCGATGGACAGCGGGATGTCCGTGTCCTCGTCGCCGGTGACGTTGCCGGCGGTCAGGCCCGGCTGGTCGGACACCGGGTTGACCGTGATGGCCGTGGTGGTGGTGCGGGTGGTCGCCTCGCCCGAGGGGCCGCCGTAATTGTGGTCGTCCACCGTCACGGTCATGGTGACCGTGCCGCTGTAGTCCAGCGGAGCCGTGTAGCGCAGGTCGGCGAGCGCCGCGTTCACCTGCGCCAGCGTGCCGGCGATGGTCAGCGTGCCCGTGCCGTTGCCGGTGACGGTCGCACCGGTGCCGTTGTGGCGGCCGGTGCCATCCACATGGGCGATGGTGGACAGGCCCGTCGGCACCGACACCGTGACGGTAAAGGCGTCCGCACCGCTGGGATAGGCGACGTCCGCCGCGTCCGCGACCTGGAAGCGGGCCGGGTTGCCGGTCGCGCCGTCGAAGGCGACGGTGCCCTCCTCGTTCACGCTGGCGGTGGCCGGCGCGCTGGCGAAGGTCGGCTGGTCGTTCAGCGGGGCGACGGTCAGCGTGAAGGCGCGGGTCGTGACGATGGCCGCGGAGGTCCCGTCCGCGTAGGCGTAGTCTCCGGGATCGCTCGCGGCGTCGTTCGTGTCGCCGCCCACCGTGCCGGACGGCGCGCGCACGCCGCTGTTGCCCAGGTCGCTGACGGTCAGCTGCACCGTGGCGCTGCCGTTGACGTTGGCGCCCGCGAAGTAGGACAGCGTGGCGAGTGCCGCGTTGATCTGGCTTTCCGTTCCGGTCAGCGTGATGCTGGTCCCGCTGGTGACGCCGCCCACGGCGGTGGCGCCGTGCAGGTTGCCGATGGTCAGCGTGCCGGGGCCGGCGGTGATGGCGATGGTGGCGCTGAGCGTCACGTCCGCGCCGTCCGGGTCGGCCACGGTGATCTTCGGCCGGCCGGACAGGCCGTCGAGCGTCAGCGTGCTGTCCTCGTTCAGCGTGTAGCCGTTGCCGGTCAGGCCGGAGACGCCGACCGCCGCCGCGTCGTTCGTGGCGACCACCGTGACGGTGGAGGTGACCGCGGCGCTGCCCAGCACCCCGGTGCCGGCCACGCCTTGCGTGTCGTCGTTGCCCGCGTCCGTGACGGTCAGGGTGAAGGCGCGGTTCGTGCTGGTGTCCGGCGCGTCGCTGGTGTCGGCGTAGGTGATGCCGCGCAGCAGGGCCTGCACCTCCGCCACCGTGCGGGTGGCGCCGCCGGCCGGCCGGATGGTGACGGTCTTGTTCGCGACGTCCACGGTGACCGTGAAGGTCCCGCCCAGGATCGCCGTGCTGGTGGCGTTGGTGCCCAGCGCGAAGGCCGTGCCGCCGATGGTCAGCACCTCCTGGTTGCCGTCCTTCACGCCGCTCCAGTCGATGCGGATGCCGCTCAGCTTCGCGCTGTCGGCGTCGCTCACCACCGCCGCGCCGAACAGGGCCACGGTGTTGGCGGCACCATGGGCGCCGGGGCTTTCGGTGAAGGTGACGCTGGTGCCGGTGGCGCCGTTGCCGGCGTTGCCGTCCAGATCCACCACCGGGGCGTCGTTCAGCCCGTGGATGGTGATGGTGAGGGTGGAGGTCGGGTCGGTGTCGCTGTCCGTGGCAAGCCCGCCGTGGTCGCGCACGGTGTAGGTGAAGACCTCCTGCGGGGCCTGCCCGGTGCGCAGCGCCTGGGCCGCCGTGTTGTTCAGCGTGTAGGTGTAGCTGCCGTCGCGCTGGATGGTCAGCGTGCCGTAAGGCGTGGTGATGGTGGCGCCGGTGGTGGCGTCCACCGCGTGGTCGACCCCGTTGAAGCGCACGCTGACGACGTCGAAGCTCTCGTCCTCGTCGGCGTCATGGTCGTTGTCGCGCACGTTGCCGGTGACGACCTGCACCGTCGCCGGGTTGCCGTCGGCATCGCCGTCCTCGTGCACGTCGGCCGTGTCCGGCTTCGGCTCCGGCATGTCCTCGACCGACCGGACGGTCAGGTTGATGGCCACGGACCGGGTGGTGGCCGCCGGGGTCACGCCGTTGGCGGAATCCTGCGCCCTGACCTCGACCGTCAGCGTCGTCGCGCCGCCGCCCGCACCTCCCTGGGTGTTCCAGTCCTGCGGGGTCTTGAACCAGAGCGATTGCAGCGCGTTGCGCGTCACGCCGGTCAGCGTCAGCACGCCGTTGGTGACGGTGTGGACGGTGCCGTCGCCGGTGCCGGTCCCGCCGAGCCGGGCGATGGTCCCCTCCGGCAGGCCGCTGACGCGGATGGTCAGCACCTCCGACCCGTCGGCGTCCACCGTGGCGGCGGCGATGGGCAGGTTGAACCAGACGTCCTCGGTCGCGGTCAGGGACAGCGGGCCGGTCGGGTTGGTCTGGCGGCCGTCGGCGGTGGCGTCGTTGTCCACGTCGACGGTCAGGTCGACCGCGTCGGTCACCGCGTTGATGGTGATGGCGACGGTCTTGGTCGCGGTCGTCGGGCGGCCGCCTGTCCCGCCGTTGTTCAGGTCATCCACGCCGATGCTCAGCGCGTCCGTGCCGGCGTAATTGGCGGTCGGCGCGTAGGTCAGCGTGCGCAGCGCCGCCTCGATGTCGGCCTTGCTGCCGCGCAGGGTGATGCTGGTCTGGTTGGTCCAGGCGTTCGCCTGCCCCTCGTCGGTGTCGCCGGCCTGCCCGAAGGTCAGGCCCGTGACGGAGCCGAGCGTCAGCGTGCCGTGCCCGACGCCCAGCGTCACCTGGAACAGGTCGGTCGCGCTGGGGAAGGCCAGATCGGCCGGGTCGCTGATGGTGATCGCCCCGGCGGCCGTGCCGTCGAAGGTGATGGTGGCGTCCTCGTTCAGGCTGACGCTGGCGGGGCCGCCGATGCCCGGCGTGTCGTTGCGCGGCGTCACCGTGATGTGGACGATCCGCGTCGTCTCCAGCGCGTTGCCGGTGCCGAAGGCGTAGTCGCCGTTGCCGGTCCTCGGGTCGTTCCCGTCGCCCTCCAGCGTCGCCGGCTTCTGGCCGGTGTTGCCGAGGTCGTTCACGACGACCGTGACGTCCAGCCGCCCGTTCCAGTCCGACCCCGCCTGCCCGCCGACCGACGGCAGCCGGACGCTCAGCGCGTTCAGGCTGGCGTTCAGCTGCGCCTTGGTCCCCGTCAGCGTGATGGTGCCGCTGTTCAGGCCGCTCACCACCGTGGCGGGGCCGCCGACGGCGGAGATCGTGCCGGCGGAGATGGTGACCGTCGCCTGCATGACGCCGCCCTGGTCGTCCGGATCGGCGATGGTCAGGCCCCAGTTGGCGTTTCCGCCCAGCACCAGGGTGCCGCTGCCGGTGCCCTCGTCCACCGTGACGTCGGACGCGGTGACGCGCGGCGCCTCGTTCTCCGGCGTGATGCCGATGGCGATGGACGGGGTCTCCGCCGCGCCGCCGGACGCGCCGTCCGTCAGGGTGACGGTCAGGGTGCGCGACGTGACCGGATCGTCGGAGGTGTTGCGGAAGGTCAGGCTTTCGATCACCCGCTCGACCATCGCGCGGGTGGCCGGGGTCGTGCCGTTGAAGGTGACGGTGAAGGCGGCGCCGTTGCCGCCGCTGGCCGTGCCGATGACCAGCCAGCCGGTGCCGTCGTGGTATTCGACCTTGCCCGTCGCGGTGTTCAGGCGCACGGCGTCCAGCCCGGCCGGCGTGTCCGTGCGGACCGACACCACGTCCTGCCCCGCGACCAGCCCGCCGACCGTCAGGGTCGCCGTGCTGCCGAAGGTGGCGCTGTCGTCGTCGCGCAGAGTCACGTCGGCGTCGATCACCTGCGGGCCGGCGTTCAGCGTGTTCTCCAGCCACGTGTTGCCGGTCAGCCCGGTGATTCGCGGCTGGTCGTTGGTCGGGACCACGGTGATGGTGCTGACCGCCGGGGCGCTGGTCAGGCCGCCCGTGGTGCTGGCGTTGTCCATCCCGGCGTCGGTGACCGTGACGGTGAAGGTGCGGTTGCCGGCCGTCGGCGTGTCGAAGCCGTTGGCCTGCGTGTACTGCATCCCGCGCAGCAACGCCTCGACACTGGTCCGGGCCAGCACACCCCCGCCATCGCGGGTGATGGTGAAGGTGCCCGTCCCGGCACCCGCCACATAGTCCACGCGGTAGGTCACGCCGCCCGCGGTCACCGTCGTGTTGCGGTCGGTCGCCAGTTGGAAGTCGGTGCCGCCGATGGACAGGATCTCGTTGTTGCCGTCGCGCAGGCCGCCGACCGTGACGTACATACTGGCAAGGTTCGTGTTGTCCTTGTCGTCCAGCGTCGCATCACTGTCCGCGATGTTCACGCGCGGGTTGCCGGCGTTTCCGCCCTCGGTGAAGGTCGCGCTGTGGGTGACCGGGGCGAAGTCGCTGCCGTCCAGGTCCACCTTCGGCGCGTCGTTTGCCGGCGTGATGGTGATGGTGCCGGTCAGCGCGTTGGAGTTGAGCGCCGTGCTCTGCCCCGTGGCGGTGTTCAGCCCGCCGTTGTTGCCGTCGTTCAGGACGATGGAGAAGCCGCGCGTGGCGTTCAGCCCGTTGTTGGACGGGTTGTCGCTGCTGCTGCGGTACTGGATGGCCTTGAGGATCGCCCCGATGTTGGCGGTCGTCGCCTGGTTGGTCAGCGTGATGGTCAGCGTGCCCGTCGCCGCGTTGTAGGTGGGCGTGCCGCTGACGCCCGTGAAGCTGCCGTCCAGGCGCAGCACGTCGCCCGTCCGCAGGCCGGACAGCGTTACGATGATGCTGCCGCCGCCGAAATTGGCCGGCCCGGCGCCGATGAAGTCCGGATCGGCCGCCCCCGCTGCCTGCGCGCCGTCCAGCAGGTTGGCCCAGCCGGTGCCGGTGTTCTCGCCCGGCTGTTCGACCACGGTCGGGTTGGCGCTCGTCCCGGTCAGGATGGGCGCGTCGTTCGCCGGCTTCACCGTCGTGGTCAGCGTGTAGGTCGTGGACCATGTGCTGGTGTCGCCGTCCGGAACGCCGGCGAACAGGTTGACTCCGGTGTTGCTGGTCTGCGCCGTGTCGGCCACGCGGACGGTCAGGGCCGGGGGCGTCCCGAACCAGTCGCCGTTCGCCGGGACGAAGCGCAGCTTCGCGGTCGTCGCCAGCACGATGGCCGCGCCGTCGGACGGGGCCGAACCCCCTTCCCCGATGTCGACCCAGGTCGTGGAGCCGGCGAGCTGGTACTGCCAGGTGCCCTCGGTCGTGGTGGCGTTGCCGACGATGGCGATGCCGCCGAGCGCGGTCGCCTTCCCGCTGTCGAATCCGCCGATGATATTGGACTGATCGTCGGTGGCGTCGGCGAAGGCCGTGCCGAACAGGCTCTGGACCGTGCTTCCCGACGGGTCGAGGTTCGCCTCGTCGATGCTGGGCAGCGTGCCGTTCGCCGCGGTCGGGCGGTCGTTGACGTTGCGGACGATGGTGCTGACGTCCACCGTGCCCGACGACCAGGACCCGGTGACGGAATTCAGGTTGCCGTTGGCGGCCGTGGTCAGGTTCCGGACGTCGGCGCTGCCGGTGCTGACGGCGATGTCCGTCTTCGAGCCGTCGGCAAGACGCAGTTGGAGCGTGCCCGGCATGCCGTAGAAATTCGCCGCCGGCACGAAGCGGATGGTCTGGTCGGACCGGACGATGAACGCCGCGGTGTCGCTGTAGTCCATGGTGGGCGACAGGTCGATCCAGCCGCCGCTGCCGTTGGACACCTGCCAGCGGCCCTGCCCCGCGTCGTAGTTCGCGGCGCCGACGATGGCGACGTAGTAAAGGCCGGTCGCGCTGTTGCCGCCGTTGGCAGCACCGCTCTGATTGTCGGTCTGGTCGCTGTATTTTCCCCCCACCAGCGAACCGATCACCGCGCCCGGCGGGTTGGCGGTGTCCTCGTCGACCGAGGGAAGGGTGACGCTGCCGATCGCCGTCGGGCGGTCGTTCACCGGGGTCACGGTGATGGCCTTGGTGACCGTCGTGGCCGGGGAAATGCCGTCGCTGGCGTTGGCGGTGATGGTCGCGGTGCCGTGGAAGTTGGCGGTGGGCGTGAATTTCAGCCCGTCGAGCGCCGCGTTGATCTGCGCCTTGGTGCCGGTGATGACCAGCGGGCTGCCGCTCGTGCCGTTGCCGGTGATCGTCGTGCCGTCGGCCTGCGCGATGCTGAGCCTGCCGTTGTCCACGACCAGCGTGACGGTCATGCCGCCGGCGCCGAAGTCGTCCGCGTCGGTCAGCACGAAGACCTTGCCCGCCCCGGTCATGGTCAGGGACGCGTCCTCCGCCACGGTCAGCGGGTCGGCCGGCACCGTCACGGCCGGCGGGTCGTTGGTGTTGGAAACGTTCAGGTCCACGCTGACGCTGGCGTTCTGGGCGCCGCCGACACCGCCGGTCAGCGCGGTGCCGCCGTTGGCGCCGTCGTTGATGGTGACGGTCAGCCGCACCGTCTTGTCCAGGTCGTAGCTCGACGGCGTGTAGGTCATGCCGTTCAGCGCGGCGTTCACCGCGGCAAGCGTGCCGGTGAAGGTGATGCTGCCCGCCCCCGTGGTCGTTCCGGTCAGTCCGGCGGCGGTGGACAGGGTCAGGATGCCGGCCGGGTCGTTGCCGTCCAGCGACACGGTCACCGTCACAACGTCGTTGAAGCGGCTGGCGCCGCTGTCCTTGGCGTCGCCGACGCTGATCTGGTTGCCGTGCGCCGCGTCGAAGACGTAGGGCGTGGTGGTGCTGACCGCCTGCACCGCCGCCCCGCTGTTGGTGGCGGTCGGCGTGTCGTTCACCGGGTTGATGGTGATGCCGAAGGTCTGCGACACCGCCGTGGCGCCGCCGAGGCCGTAGTTGCCCGACTTCGCGGCCACCGTCACCGTCAGGGAATCGGTGCCGTTGTAGTCCGCGTTGCCGGTGTAGGTCATCGACAGCAGCGCGGCGTTGATAGCGTCGCGCGTGCCGGACAGGGTCAGGGTGCGGCCGTTGTCGGACAGCGCCGCGCTGACCCCGCTGGTGGAGCCGATGCCAAGCGTGCCGTGCAGCACCGTCACGGTCACCGTGCCCGCGGCCTCGGCGATGCCGAAGGCGTCGGGGTCGCTGATCTGCAAGGCGAAGTTCTTGCCGTTGGCGTTCTTGAAGGACAGCGTGGCGTCCTCGTTCACCGCGAGCGGCGTGCCCGGCGCTTCGACGACGGCCGTGTCGTTGCTGTTGGAGGCGTAGAGGCGCACCGTCTTGGTGACCGTGTTGTGCGCGGCGTCGATGGGATCGCCGTTCTCGTTGGTGGCGCCGCCATTCGCCCCGCCCCCATTCACCCGGTCGTCCGCGGTGATGACGAGGTCGATGATGTCGTTGACGTCCTGCGTGACCCGGTAGGTCAGGGAGGCGAGTGCTGCGTTGACGCCGGCCAGCGTGCCGCGGATCACCAGCCGCCCGTCCAGGCCGTTGCGGCCCTCCACCAGCTCGATGTTCTGCAACTCGGCGCTGCCGATGGTCAGCGCGCCGTTCGCGTAGGTCGCCCCGTTCAACCGCGCGTCGAGCGTGACCTGGATGACGTCCGTCTCGCCCGCCGCGGTGTCGACCGCCAGCAGGTCGCCGTCCGCCACCGAGATCAGGCTGCCGCCCGTGAAGGAAATCGGGCCGCTGGTGTCGTAGACGAGGTAGGTCGGCAGTGTGCCCAGCGTCGGCGCCTCGTTGCGCGGCAGCACCTTGATGATGAAGGTGCCGGGCACGTTGAAGCCGCCGCCGTCGCTGACCCGGAAGGAGAAGCTGTCGGTGAAGACCTCGCCCCCGTTGTGCTCGTAGGTGATCAGCCCGTCGTCCAGGTCCTTCTGCGTGAAGACGCTGCCGACGCCCATGATGACGCCGTTGCGCTTCAGATAGCCGTTGTCCACGGAATCGGTGATCAGGTACTGCCGCTGTTCCGTGGTGTTGTCCGGGTCGGTGTAGCTCAGCGTCGCCTTGCCGCTGCCGGACAGAGCGGTGCCGGCCCCGCCCAGCGGGTTGCCGGATCCGTCCACGCCGCCGATCACCGCCGTGGCGCCCTCCCCCACCAGCAGGCCGGTGTTGGCGGACGGGGTGGGCGGGTCGTTGAAGCGCGCGATGGACAGCTTAATGGTCTGCGGGTCGCTCAGGCTGTTCGGCTGGCCCTGCCCGTCGTCCACCCGGATGTCGAAGCTGTCGGAGAAGACCTCCTCGCCGTTGTGGACGTAGCGGAAGTTCCCGGCCTCCAGCTCGGCCTTCGTGATGAAGGTGCTGCCGACGACCACCGCCTGCCAGCTTCCGTTGCGGAAGATCTGCAACACGCCCCCGGTCGGTCCGGCGACCACCGTGAAGCCCAGCTGGGTGTCGCTGGACTGGTAGGCGGGCGCGCCGGTCTTGTCTCCGCTGCCGTCCACGTCCCACAGGGTGATGGAGACGTTGGAGCCCTTGTTGAAAACGTAATAGCCGTTCTCGGCCTTCTGCTCCGGGTTGGCGGTGTCACGCTCGCCCAGCAGGGCGGTGCCATTGGTGCCGGCGGTCGGGGTGTCGTTCACCGGCTTTACGTCGATGGCGACGGTCTGCACCGCCGTCACGTTGGCGCCGTCCGACACGGTGAAGGAGAAGGACTGGATCAGGTCTTCCGAGCCGTCGTGCAGGAAGCGGATCTTCCCGGCGTTCACGTCGGCCTGGGTGAAGGAACCGGAACGGTTGATCGTCCGCCAGTGCGCCGGGTCGGTGTCGGTCGCGGAATTGCCGGTGCCGGTGTAGATCTGGATCCAGCCGCCGGTCGGCACCTCCGACAGGCGGTAGACGAGCTGGTCGTCCGGCGTGTCGCTGTCCAGCGCCAGAAGCTGCGGGTGCCCGGCCGTGTTGCGCGCGAAGAGGATGGCGCCGCCCTCGCTCACCTGCACGTTGGTGACGTTGGTCGTCACCGCGTTGGACGGGGTGTTGACGATGAAGTCGACGGGGTCGGTCCCGCCGCCGCCCGGCGAGCCGACGATGGTCGCCTGGAAGTTCAGCGTGAAGGTCAGGTAGGCCGTGTCGTCCGCGTTGCGGGCGCCGCCGTCGCGCGGCGACACGGTCTGCCGGACGGTGGAGAACTCCGTCACCGCGCTGTCGCGGATCTGGAAGGTGACGCTGTCGGTGAAGGTGCCCGTGCCGTTGGTGCGGACGTAATAGCGGACGGCGCCCGCCATCACCTCGGCCAGGGTGAAGTTGCCGCCGGCCGCCAGGTTGTACCACGTGCCGCCGCGGCGTACCTGAAGGACGCCGACGCTGCCGTCCGGCGCGCCGGACAGGTTGAAGGAGATGTTGGCCGGCAGCGAATCCGGATCGGTGACGTTCAGGATCGCGGTGTCGATCGCGATGAAGCGGGCGTTCGCGCTGTCCACGGTCTGCGACACGGTGCGGGTGGTGCCGTTGCCGAAGGTGGTCAGCACCGGGTCGTCGTTGTTCTCCCGGATCGGGATGCTGTAGGTCATGCTGCCGGCGGCCCGCGTTCCCGTTCCGCCGCCGTCGTCGCGCAGCGTCACGGTGAAGCTGGGCGCCGTCGCCGCCGACGGCTCGTTCCCGCTGACGTCGTAGCGCAGGCGCAGGTCGGCGAGCGCGCCGGTGTAGCTGGTGCTGTCCGTCACCTGCTCGCCCGCGTCGAAGACGCCGTTGTTGTTGGCGTCGATGTAGAGCGTGCCGTCGCCCGGCTGGACGTTGCTGAAGGTGACCGTCCAGTTGGCGGAGGTCTGGTCCGGATCGTTGGCGCCGATGGTCAGCGCCACACCCTTGCGCCCCTCGTAGGCGACGCCGTCGAGGCTGACGGTGGGGACCGGCGCCTGGTTGACCGGGTTGATGTTGATCGTGATAGCCGTGGCGCCCACCGTGCCGCCGGCCCCGTCGTCCACGGTGACGGAGAAGCTGTCGCGGGTGCCGCCGGCCACGGTGGTCTGGTAGCCGGTGTGCTCGTACTTGATTTTGCCGGTGAGCACGTCCAGCAGGGAGAAGGTGGAGCCGACCACCAGCCGGTCGTCGCCGAACAGCAGGAACCCTTTGGCCGGGTCCGGCAGGGCGGCCAGCTTGAACATGATCTGCTGGGGCGTCTGCGGGTTGCTGTTCAACAGGGCGTACATGTCCACGTCGCTCAACCCGAAGACGGCGGCGTCCAGGACGACCTGTTTCCCCTTGCCCTCGTCCACGCTGGCGGCGGTCGGGGACAGGGTCGGCGCGTCGTTGACCGCCGCCACCGCGACGGTGCCCAGCTGCTTGTCCGCGCTGAAGGCCTTGTCGCCGCCCAGCGTGGCCGGGTCGGACAGGTCGACCGTGGAACCGGCGGTCCCGCTGGTTCGGTCCCACGCCCGGTACTGGATCCAGGCGGTGCCGTTGAAGTCGGTCGCCGGGATGAAGCGGATCATCGTGCCGGCGTCGCCGGCCAGCAGCAGCGCGTTCTGGTCGTTGCGCGCGCCCATGGACAGCCAGTTCGCGCCGCCGTTGGTGCTGTACCACCACGTCCCCTGCGTGGTGTTGGTGCCGACGATGGCGATGCCCTGCAAGGCCCCGGCATCCGCGTCGGCAGAGCCCGAGCCGGCAAGGATCGCCGTCACCAGCGTGCCCGCCGGGTTGGTGTCGCCCTCGGTCATGGTGGTCAGCTGGGCGCCCTTGGTCAGGGTGGGCGCGTCGTTGACCGGCGTGATGGTGATGGCGATGTCGGGGGTCAGCGTGGTGGTCGTGGTGCCGTCGCCGACCTGCACGCGCAGCAGATCCGCGGCGTTCGAATTGGCCGCCGGGGTGTAGGTCAGGGTGGCGAGCGCCGCGTTCACTGCGGCGGCGGTGCCGGAAATGGTGGCCGTCTTGCTGCCGTTGGCGTAGGCGACGGCGGCGCTGCCGGCGGTGAGCGACAGCGTGCCGTTGCTGACGTTCAGGGTCACGGTCAGCGTGTCGGTCGGGTCGGCGTCGGACACGCTGATGCCGGTGATCGGCGTGCTGGTGTCCTCCGCCACCGTGCGCGACGGGCCGCCGCTGTTGGTGACCACCGGATCGGCGAGCAGCCCATGCCAGTCCGCCTGCGCGCGGCCGGACACCGCGATGCCGGATTCGACCGTGCCGACGGTCTCTTCCAGCACCCAGTCGCCGCCCAGGTCCGCGGCCCCGGTCGGGTCGTCGGACGCGGCGATGTCGGCCCCGGTCAGGTCGGCCAGCCGCGACATGAACAGCGCACCCCCGGCACCCTGGCCCACATCGCAGCCCAGCAGCAGGATGTCCGCGTCTTCGGTGAAGGCCGACTTCCAGGCCGCGATGCTCTCGCCCGTCGTCCCGGCCAGGGCGTCCGCGTTCAGCACGTCGCGGCCCAGCGTCAGGCTACCCGGCGAGCCGTGCGCGACGATCTGGAGGGAGGACACGTTGCCCCCCTGCAACGCCTTCTGGATCAGGGCGATGGCGTCGTCGTCGGCGCCGACGACCAGCGTTTCCACGTCGGCGGGCAGATCGCCCAGCAGGGTTTCCGCATTCTCGACGCGCGCGTCGATGACGACGATGCGGCGCTCGGCGGCAGAGGTGGTTTCGGCGGCGGTGTCGGCCGCGTGCGCGTCCTGCACGTGAAGGTCGTCGGTGGAGGAAACGTCGGCGCCCGTCAGGTCGGCCAGCGTCCTGGCGAGAAGCTGGCCCTTGGCGCTTCCGGCCGTGTCGACGCCGTGCAGCGTGATCCCCGCCCCGTCGGCCAGATGGTCGCGCCAGGACGCCACCTCGTCCGCGCGGCCGGTCAGGGCCGCGGTGGTCAGACTGTCCCGCCCGACGGTGACGGAACCGTCCGCGCCCGGCGCCAGGATGTGGATGGCCTGAAGGCCGCTGGTACCGGACAACGCCTCGCTGATCTGCCGGATGCCGTCGCGGCTGCTGTCGAGCGTCACGACCTTCGTTCCGGCGCCCAGGTTGGCAACGGCCTCAGCAGCGCCCTCCATCCGCGGATCGACAAACACAAGTTGCAGGACGGATGCGGAATCCGGTGCCGCTGGGGATGCCCCGCTGCCAGCCGCCGGAACCTGATTGGAATGGTCGGAATTTGCGGGCGCGCTGTGGTCCGCGCCACCGTCGCCCGTGTGGGCGGGTTCGCCGGTTCCCGGCTGGGCGGCGGCCGGCGCTTTCGCGGCGTCGTGAGGCTCCGCCGTCCGGACTGCGGCATCGACCAAGATACCGTGGGTGTGGTCGGCAACATCGACGGCGGTGGCCGCGACGGAGGCGTCGAACACCATCCGGGGCTCAAGGGTCAAGCGCAGGGAATGCTTTGCCGGACCTTGCGCGCCTTTTGAGCGGGTCGCCTTGTTGCGCGCGTTGTCCTTCGCACCGGACGAGCGATTCTCAGCCATGCCCCGACAACCCCTCACAGTTTTCTTGTGTGTGACCGCCGACCTGTGCCGCGCCGTGCGCGTCGGCGGTGACGCCCCGGGTGTCCCAGGCCATGGCCCGCGGAGCCCGTCCGCGGGGGAAAACCCGAGAATGCCAGGGGGTTTTAGCTCATTCGTACAGAGACAAACCCTAGATGGGTAATGCCTAAAATCCAATGAAATTAATGCGGGAAGCTGCGACAGCTTTTGCTCTCAAAATGTCGGAAATTGTCGATTTTTACAAAATGCATCAAAAGATGTACGCACTTTCCGGATGCAATTCCCGTCGACAACAATCTCTTTAAATAACCTCACCAATATTTTGTGACGGAGGAGCGCGCGAACGTCCCCATCATCGCTCCCGATACAAGAGCGATGGTTGCAAATCCGGTTGTTTCGATCATTTTAAAACGGAAACATCCCGCAAAAGTAGTTCACGTAACTTTTTGACAGTTACGCGAGCTTTGTGCGAACGAACGGGACCAGAAACACGCGCAAAAGACGTGCCCGCGCCTCAGCGGCCGACGCCGCTGGGCGCTGCACCGGAGGAATTGGCGGGCGCCGCATCGGGGCGGGCCGGAACGCTGTCCGCCTCGACCGGCCGCTTCAGGATGATCAGCGCCAGCGTCGTGACGACGGCCCCGGCGACGATGGACAGGATGTAGGGGCCGAGCGGCGACACGGCGTTCGGAATCGCCAGCACGAACACGCCGCCATGCGGCGCCCGCAGGCCGCAGCCGAACCACATCGACAGCGCGCCGGCCACCGCCGACCCCGCCATGGCCGCCGGGATGACCCGCAGCGGATCCTTGGCGGCAAAGGGGATGGCCCCCTCCGTGATGAAGGCCAGGCCCAGGACGCCGGCCGCCTTGCCGGCTTCCTGCTCCTGCACCGTGAAGCGGTTGCGCACGATCATGGTGGCGAGCGCGATCCCCAGCGGCGGCGTCATGCCCGCCGCCATCACCGCGGCCATCGGCGTGTAGGTGTTGGACGCCAGCAGGCCGACCGCGAAGGTGTAGGCGGCCTTGTTGACCGGCCCGCCCATGTCCAGCGCCATCATGCCGCCGAGCAGCGCGCCCAGCGCCACCGCGTTGGCCCCGGTCATGCCCTGGAGGAAGGCCGTCAGCCCGGCCATGATCGCCGCGACCGGCGTGCCGATGACGTAGACCATCAGCAGCCCCACCGCCAGCGTGGCGAGCAGCGGGATGATCAGCACGGGCTTCAGCCCCTCCAGGTTCATCGGCAGCCGGATGGTGTCGCGCAACCAGCGCGCGATGTAGCCGGCCAGGAACCCGGCGACGATGCCGCCCAGAAAGCCGGCACCGATCTTCGACGCCAGCATGCCGCCGATGAATCCGGGCGCCAGCCCGGGCCGGTCGGCGATGGAATAGGCGATGTAGCCCGCCAGCACCGGCACCATCAGCCCGAAGGCCGCCTCCCCGCCGATCTGCATCAGCGCCGCCGGCAGGGTGCCCGGCTCCTTGAAGGCCTCGATGCCGAAGACGAAGGACAGGGCGATGATCAACCCGCCCGCCACCACGAAGGGCAGCATGAAGGACACCCCGGTCAGCAGGTGCTTGTAGGGGCCGGCCTGCTCCCCCTTCTGCCGGGACTTGGCGCGGGCGACGTCGTCGGTGTAGCCGGGGGATGCGCCGGAAACCGCCGTAACGGCGGCCGGCTGGGCCAGAGCATCGTCGATCACGCGGGCGGGATGCTTCAGCGCGTCGCCGACGGAGGTCTTCAGCACGCGCTTGCCGCGGAAGCGGTCGGTCGCCACGTGGGTGTCGGCGCCGATGATGACGGCCTCGGCCTCCGCGATCTCCTCCGGCGTCAGGGCGTTCTTGGCGCCGACGGACCCCTGCGTCTCCACCTTGATGCGGTAACCCTTGGCCTCCGCCGCCTGCTTCAGCGCCTCGGCCGCCATGAAGGTGTGGGCGATGCCCGTCGGGCAGGCGGTGATGGCGACCAGCAGGCCGCCTTTCGGCACCGCGGCCGGCGCGGGTGCGGGGGAAAGCGCCGCCGGGGCCGGGGCGGCGCCCGGCATGTGGACCAGGGCGTTGTCGATGATGGTGCCGGTGTCGCGGATCGCCGCGGCGGTGGAGGTGCGCAGCACCGGCTTGCCGGCAAAGCGCGCTTCGTCCAACGCGATGTCCGCGGCCAGGATCACCGCGTCCGCTTCGGCGATGGCCTCGGCGCTGAGCGGCGTCTGCACGCCGTTGCCGCCCTGCGTCTCGACCTCGATGGAATGCCCCTTCACCACGGCGGTGCGGCGCAGCGCCTCGGCCGCCATGAAGGTGTGGGCGATGCCCGTCGGGCAGGCGGTCACAGCCACGAGCTTTGCCATGTCATCCCTCCTTGCCCCGCGATTTTCACCACCAAGACACCAAGGCACCGAGTGATGCGGACGGCCGGACCGTCGGCCGGAGCCGACGCGAAGCCACGATGAACAATCTTGGTGCCTTGGTGGTGAAAATTCCTCGTCGACGCCTGCGTTTACCCCTCGCCCACACGGGGAGAGGGGCATTGTTGCTACAACGCTTCCACCCTCACCGCCGCCATCAGCTCCGCGATCCGCTCCGGCGGCGGCAGTTCGGGGCCCAGGCGGGCCAGCGTGCCGGCGGCGAAGGCGGTGCCGCGCCGGGCGCAGTCCTCCAGGCCGCCGCCATCCAGCCGGGCGGCCAGCAC
>Ga0065721_10004625_pt1 | contig 26225 bp, 21 predicted proteins | sample Mesricmetagenome_FD_59108 | JGI IMG/M metagenome (GOLD analysis project Ga0065721, IMG submission 59108) | Mesophilic microbial community from rice straw/compost enrichment Sample: eDNA_1 v2 (version 2) | ecosystem: Engineered > Solid waste > Grass > Composting > Bioreactor | place: USA: Davis... | reverse complement strand
TACGAAAGCCACTGCAACGGAAATTACGTGTCAAGTTCCCGCAAACGCAATTACCGGCACCGTCAATGTGAGCGGAGCAGTCAGCCCGAGTGCATTCACAGTTACAGCGAAGCCACTCATACAAAGCTTTCAGCCCGTGCGAGGAATAGCCGGAACGGATGTAACAATCAACGGCAAATATTTTACCGGAAGCAGCGTCCGATTTAGTAACAATGTCGCGGCCACTGTATCTTCCATTACCGATAGCAAGATCGTGGTGAAGGTTCCTGCAGGAGTGATAACAGGAAAGATCACTGTAACTAACTCCACAGGTGCAACTGCGACCGAAACAAATTTTGAAATTATCAGTGCCCCGACGATAACATCGCTCAGCCCCGCATCGGCCACCGTAGGAAGTTCTATCACGATTAACGGAACGAATCTTCACTATTCGCCATCAGTCAAGTTCAGCGGCAACATCACTGCGGTAGTTGAATCGTTCAAGTCAAATCAAATCATTGTTAAAGTACCGACAGGTGCAGGAAACGGGCCGATCTCAGTGACAACCGAAGGCGGTACCGCTCAGTCAGGAACCTTTACGGTAATCGGCAAGCCCGCCATCAATACCATTTCACCAACGACAGGTGTTTACGGCGAAATGATCACCATCTCCGGATCAAACTTTACAAATCCGCTTTCGATTGTTTTCGATGGATCTGAATATGCAGCCACTGCGACCGGTAACGTGATTCAGCTGCGGGTACCAAAGACGACAACGTTTAACAAGAATATCAACGTTGCTGTCAAGACCGCGGCAGACATATCCAACAACGTAGGTTTCGGATTGCTCGCACCACCTGATCCCAGCTCACTGAAACTCAAACCGAACAACAACCCGGTCAACTGGCCAGTCCTCCTTGAAGGTGCTAACCTGAATACCGTAACGAGAGTCACTGTAGATGGCATAGCGGTTAATCTTGACTACAAGGCGAGCAACGCAATAACATTCAAAGTGCCGTCTATTGCGACCAACGGCAATGACAAAGCTGTTAAAATCCGCTTATACTATACTTCCGATCATCAGGCGAGCTACAGCACTGAGATGAACTTCACTGTGCTAAACGCACCCCCACCAGGGGCTTTCCCGCCGCCGATCATCTTCCTGCCTCCTCCACCGCCGATAACGTTTGCGCCTAATATTGATGCTAACTGGCCAATTCAGTATAATGAAGAGAATGAAGATTCGGACTGGGGTGGATTCTTCAGGGACATTCGGTTGGATACTGACCAAGATGGACAACTCTCTGGAAGTATCAGCGTCAACTTTGGGGAAGGAACGGGGAGTTTCAATGGCGGATACGTCACACTCTGGATCAATGGCCAAAAATACGAAGGGACGATCACCCAAACAGGATGTATGATCTTGTTCAATACTGTCACATGGCGTCAGCTGGTGATTGGCTTCTGCGATTGTCAGAATGTTACATGTACCAATTAAAGAAGCACGCGAATGCCAGCGTTCAGTCCACTCCACGTTCCGTAGTTGCGTGCCATAAGCGTGGTGTTGTAGCTGATGTTCAGAAATACGGTGCGAAAAAATATGTGTTGATAGCCCGCTCCTACCATGACGTAGTCGCTATCTGCACCCTCCATAAACGTTGAGATATCTTCATTCATCCGGACATAGGACCCTGACGCAAAGAAGATGTTCTTCTGGGAAGGGGCGTAGCTGACAGCAAAAGAGAGCGGCAAGTTCAACGCAGGTGTAGCGGATTCTTCCGAGTTTTCTCCCGGAATATTGATAGATGTATTCGCCTGTAGTGAAATCGCAAGTTTGCTCAGTATATACTTGTAGTAGAAAAATGTAGCCCCGGTTACTACTCTCGAGGTATTCAACGCTTGTTGTGTCGCTGCGTCAGCAACGGGTATCCAGGAATACACTTGGATATTAAAACGCCTCACATTGCGGAACGGCTGGACACGAATCCGGGGACCGACGTACGTGAGAGCACTTACCGCACCATCGTCAAAGACCGCTGTATACGTTTGTTCCTTATCGGGTGAATACCTGTAAGCCGAGAAACAAACATCGATACCTGCGTTAAACCTTCTGAGTTTCGACAACCCAAAGTTCAGCTGAGATATATTACTAAAATACAGTTGGGACCCGGGAATATTGGAGTTCTGTCCGTCGCGATCGTTAAACCGGTTACTGATCAGCAGGCTGTTGAACGAATAGAATTCGACCTGACCTTTCTCAACAAGAATTGCCGATGAGGTCGGATTGACGATGAGCAGATTGTCAAGGGAATCGCGCATCCTGATCAGTCGACCTTCGTCGATCTGGCCCACGCACAACGGCACAGTGGCAAGTGCGAGGACGAATGATAATATGAATTTCATAAGTCAGCGGTTCGAAAGGGTGTATAGGATTCTGCTAGCCCGTCGTTCCAACTCCTGAATGCGCTTGTCAAGCTGTCCCGTATTCTGAAAAACATCCGCAATTACCTTTGTTCGCGCCTCCTTTTCGTTCTTCCGCCCTTGTACGCGTCCAAGGTTTATATCATTAATGAGATTGAGGCTCCGATTAAGTTCGAGCACGTTAATCGCGTGAACGTCCCCAAGAGCGTAGTCAAACAGGTATCGAACGTCGTTGTACAGCGCTTCATTGTTCCACAACATCAGAACCTGCTTCTCAAAATTCATTCGTTCATTGTTGAGGCGATTGAAGACGGCGTTGTAGTTTATCACCGCGTCGGTAATTTGGCGCATTTTCAGATTGTCGTTGAAAATGTTGTCATCGACCATCCGAAATGCGGTCACTAAATCCTTTGCTTCTATCAGGTAGTTTCCCAACACAGCTGAAATCGCGCCGTAGACCTCTGTCTTTTTCTCCTCTTCAGATAGGGCCACTACTTCCCTGGTGCCCGCAGTCTGTCCTGCAGTCCTTTCAGTGACGAGTGCGCGCAATTCAAAACGAATAGGCCCTACAAGCTCTTGTCGCTCCCTCAGGACATCCCACACAATCGTCTTTTGACCATTGCCTTGTACCGAAGCCCCGATACCATTCCCGGAAACACTGGTCAGGTTTTGATTAAATCCGTCATCAGAACAATAGACATTCACAGACAACTGACGATTCTCGGCAAGACCGTTCAGGTTATAGGTGATAATGACCTTATCCTGAAAGCTCTCGTGCTTGACGTCTCCGATAATCTGTCCAGTTGCGAATCCTGCCTGGACCAACAGCAAAAGCGTAATGGTGGGGCGAACAGAATACGTTCTCATAAGGGTAGTCGTCCGTGCCGACCTTGGTAGTTACAAACCGTAAATTCGTTATATTTATAATCGCGACGCTGTGGTGGGCAGACGTAAACCGCAGCATAATAAAGTTTAGAAAAATCCCCATGAATTGCAAATGAAGTTGACGCTCCGTCTTCTATTTCTGTTCATAGTAAGCGCGCCCCCTGTATACGCGCAGACAGTGATCCGCGCTATGAGTGAGGAAAAGGTCTACTCCATACGTGCAAGTAAAACTGACACGCTCGGATCGATCGAAAGCTATGAAACGAAAGTTGCACTTGTTGTCGGGAACAAAAACTACAGCGTTACACCGCTGGTCAATTCGGTCAATGATGCGATGGACTTGTCGGCACTGCTCAAACAGAAGAAGTTCGATGTCATTACGGTATTGGACGGCACAAAGGCGGAGATGCGCGAGGCTGTAAGAACCTTTGCATCCAAGATCAAAGGAGGCGCGGTTGGACTATTCTACTACTCGGGCCACGGCGTTCAAGTCGACGGCGAAAACTACCTTGTCCCGATTGATGCAAACTTCGAATACAAGGAGGAGGTGCCGGACATGTGTGTCAGCCTCAAGTCGATCCTCGCATTTATGGAGACGTCTAACAATAAGCTCAACATTGTCATTTTAGATGCCTGCAGAACGAATGCGTTCAAGTCTTTCTCGCGTTCCGGGGAAAAAGGGATGGGGCGTGTTGATGCTCCTACCGGGACGATAGTAGCTTATTCTACCGCACCAGGCAAAACAGCATCCGATGGGACTGGTCGAAATGGACTATACACTTCAAAACTTCTCAAATATCTCAATGTGCCCGGATTATCCATTGAGGATATTTTCAAACAAGTCCGAATCGAAGTAAGCAGGGACTCCGATAACAGGCAGATTCCTTGGGAAAGCAATGCACTAATGGCGGACTTCTATTTTACTCCGACCGCCGCGAACTAAACCTGTGGTTTGGGAACTCCGAGGCGAATGATTAACTTCCGCTAAACCAACCCCAAACGCCATGAACTTAAAAATCAACCACCTTGCTGTGTGGGTTTGCATTGTTGTGGTGCATGCCTTAGGTTTCCTCTGGTACGGTATGGTCTTCAGAGAAAGCTGGACAGCGCTTGTTGAACTGGATCCAACGAAAACGCAACAGACAGCGAGTGAAACTGCCCTTTGGATTGCAAACAGTGTATCCATTATTGCGCCAATCTATCTGCTCGCCTGGACGTGCGTGCAACTTGCTTAAAGAGCTCTAGATTACTGCAGAGGCCAGCATTTCAATACAGCTAGCCAGCCGTTTAATCAGGAAATCAGCTAGGTTATCATGTTGATGTTTCCTGCTATTGCTGCTCATCCGATGTTTACGTCTAAATGCTCCGAGATGACAAGTGTAAATTAGTGTACCCCGCATTTACAGTTAAGGCATGAGAATTTTGCACTTGCCACTAGCAGTCAAGCAACCACATTGAAAACTTTGTTGCTTGCATTAAATCAAGCTTATGGCGACAGAAACAAAAAAGAAAGAAGTCTATCTCGTTGAAGGGATGACTTGCGCGGGGTGCGAAAGGACAGTCGCAAACGTAATTAAGAATCTCGGAGGCGTCCGTTCAGCTGTTGCTGATCTAAAATCATCGACCGTTTCAGTTGAGTATGACGCGGAAAAGACGACGCTCGATCAAATCAGGGCGGTCGTTAACGCTGTAGGTTACAATTTCGTTGGCGAAACCTCAATCGACGATGAAGACGTAGAGCGTGGGGACGACCCAAATGTATGACCATGCCTATCGCATAAATTCGTCTACATTCTCTGCTGTTATCTTGATCAAACCGGTATTGACCTGATAGGGGATACTTGTGATCCTGGCTCTTACATCGCTCCGCGCCAATGGATTTGTGCGATGAACCATGTCGTACAGGAACTGCGCTCCATACCATGTAAATAATTCGCGTTTCTGTCCTGCCAACATCTGTATTACACCACTCTTTACCAGTTGAAGATGTTCGGGCTCCCAATCGACAGTCGTGATCTTAACAGTTCCCACCTTTCCAGCTTCCCGTACTGCAAGGGCAATGCCGGGTCCTGAGTTCGAGTCGAATCCGCAAATACCAGCAATGTCCGGGTGAGCTGCAAGCAAATCTGAAGTGATCTTCGCCGCTTCCTCCACATTGGCTTTGTCGTCAAACTTCCCTACGACTTCCACGTCAGGGTATTTTTCGGCAACATCAAGCAGCCCACGGAAACCAGCTTCCATGTTGGCCATACCGAGAATTCCCATGTACGCTATCTTTCCACGTCCGTTGATCAATTTCATCATCTCCTCACCTTGCATCTTCCCGATCTCATACCAATCAGTACCCAGAAACGCATGATGATTTCCTCCAGGAATATCAGAATCATAAACAACGGTAGGTATACCGGCGCTCACAGCTTTGTTGATAACCTGTGCAATGGCAGGGTCAGTGCCATTGATAAGCAATCCCGTCGGTCGCGTTCCGATCACTTCTTCGATGACATTAATCTGCGCCGGCACATCCCAATCAGCGGGGCCAAGTATAGACACTTTGACGTTCATCTTCTCTCCCCAACGCTTAAAGGCCGCCTGGTCGTGATTTACGTACATGGGCATTGTAACAGCGGTAGTCACCATGACATACTCTTCATTCACAATCTTTGCAGTGTCAAACGCGTCGAACGCCGAATTTGTCACACGACTATCCGACCCTCTGGGAGGCAGCTCACATGAGATACAATTGCACACCACAAGAGCGAAAATGACCTTCCTTAGAATATGATTCACCTTCATACGTATCAAGTTATAATGACCACCTACTTCATTGCATATCTCTGCTGTAGGGTGCGATCCGCCCACAACGTAGCAATGAGTATGACGCCGAGAATAATGTCCTGCCAATACCCCGAGACACGAGCAATCACCATAATGTTTGCAACAAGTCCCATGAACAGAGCCCCGAGTAATGCTCCGGGAATCTTTCCATAGCCACCACTAAGTGTAGCGCCTCCCAAAATCACAGCAGTGATCACCCTCAACTCAAGACCGCGCCCCATCGTTGGCAATGCAGCACCGAGACGGGACGAAAGTAAAATACCCGCCACCCCTGCAAGCGCGGCTACAATAATGAAGCTAATCAACTTCATCTTTTTGACATCAATACCAGAAAGATCTGCGGCACGTTCATTCCCTCCGATGTAATAATACTTTCGAAAAAACGTGGTCTTCGTCAGCAAGAATGTAAATGCAAGTACGACGACAATCATGTACCAGACAGGCATTTGTATTCCCAGCAATTTGGACTGTCCGATCGCATTGAACCAGTACGGCAAGCTCTGAATACCGGATCCGCTTACCAACAAAGCACCTCCTCGCACAATACCCATCATCGCGAGGGTCTGAATCATGGGATTGATTCCAAAGTAGGCAATCAAATACCCGTTGATAAAACCGATCAAAGATGCAGCTAACAACCCTGTTGCAATTGCTGGCGCTACCGGCACCTCGTAGAATTCCATAAGGTAAGCCGTGAGACAACCCGTAAATGCAACCACAGATCCAACGGAAAGATCAAAAGCACCCGAAATCAACAGCAACATCATTCCAACCGCGACGATCGTGTCGATTGAAAGATTCAATAGCAACTGACTGAAATTTCCAAAGGTCGGAAACGTATCCGGAAATGTGAGTGCCGCCACAGCGTAAACCACTACCAGGAGAATGGCCAATGTGTAGACTCGATCTTCTATTATTTTACTTATCATAAGTTCTAATGGGTTGCAGCGGTCATGATCTTCTCTTCAGTGGCTTCGCTGAATTTGAATTCACCGGTCAACATACCGTTTTTGACTACCAATATCCTGTCGCACAACGACAACAACTCTACGAGATCGCTTGATATCATCAGAATAGCTTTCCCTTGCGACGCCAGTGATCGAATGATCTCGTATATCTCGAACTTCGCGCCGACATCAATGCCGTGTGTGGGCTCATCGACAATCAAAATTTCGGGATCCGTTAAGAGCCATTTTGCAAGAACAACTTTCTGCTGATTCCCCCCACTCAGGTTCTTTACCTTCTGCTCAACGCTGGGAGTCACGATTCTCAAAGATTTAGCAGACTGGTCGGCAATTCGTCTGGCTTTCACAGCGTCGTACATTCCACTGGAAATGGCCTTCCGAAGGTCGCCTGAGACGATGTTGTTCACGATGGTCATGTCCTGAAATAGTCCGAGCGCCCTGCGTTCCTCCGGAACATAGGCGACTCGTTTTGCTATCGCATCCTTGGGATGCCTGAAATCAACCTGTTCTTCACCTACCAGAATTTCTCCCGACTCGCGTGCATCGATACCGAAGATCGCACGAGCGATCTCCGTTCGGCCAGCACCTACAAGGCCAGCGAGTCCGAGAATCTCTCCCTTGAAAAGATCGAAGCTTATGTTGCTGAACCTGGAGCCCGAGAGATCCCTTACGGACATGGCAATCTCGGATTGAGCGAATGAAACTGTCTGGAGCTTTTGGATGTCGCGGCCGACCATCAAGCGAATCAACTCATCCGCCGGAAGTTTATCTTTTTCATAGGTGCCTTGATACCTGCCATCCTTAAGCACAGATATCTTATCGGCGAGCAAATAGATTTCCTCAAGGCGATGCGAAATATAGACGATCGCTGTACCTTTTGCCTTTAACAGTTGTAAGATCTCGAAGAGCAAACGAGTCTCCTTATTCGATAAAGAAGCGGTTGGTTCATCAAGTATCAACACGGATGGTTCCTTTGCCAACGCTTTCGCTATCTCGACCATTTGCTTCTCGGCCGCCGGAAGGTTTCCCACACGCATTGCGGGGTCAATGTGACTCAACGACAATCTTTCCAGCAAATCTTGTGTTTGCCTATGCAACCTTGTTGACTGGATATAGCCCCATCGACTTGCAGGTTGACAGTTGGCAAAAATATTCTCTGCGACCGACAAGTTATCAAACAAGCTGAGGTGCTGATGAACCGTTGAAATTCCAAGCGCAAATGCTTCGTGCGCATCGCGAATAACGACTTGTCGATCCCCGATGTTGATACTTCCTTCATCAGGCTGAACGACACCGCCAAGAATATTCATGAGCGTACTTTTGCCAGCACCATTCTCACCGCACAAAGCATGAATCTCTCCCGGCAAAATCGTGAGACTCACTTCCTGCAAGGCTTTTACTCCAGGAAAGGACTTTGATATACCTGTCAGCTTCAGATCTTCCATCAAAGCGATTTCAATTGAACGATACGCTGCTCCCTCGCGGAAGCGTAAGCTGCATGAACGAGACGAACAGTCTGCAGATTGTCAACGCCTGTCGTTTCCGCCGTACCAACTCCTTGGAGTGCCCGCAGAATGTCGCGATTGCAGTCAACAATACTTGCATGAACAAGTGCGTACTTCGGATCCAGCCACGAATACATCTCAGGATTAGCGCGGACTACTTCTGTCCCGCCCTTTGTGGTGACATGAATCTCATAGTCCTTCGTAAGATGCAATGAACCTCGTTCCCCTTCGATGAGAATAAATGTCTGAGGAAAAGCTTCGTATTCAAGGAGAGAAGCGTATGACATTTCTGCGTAACATGACAGTCCACTTTCCATTTTCATCAGTACGTTCGCCACGTCTTCGCCTTTGATGTTGGGATTGACAGTTGCTACATGACACAACAATGTTTCAACCTCACCAAACAGGAACCTGCAAACGTCGAGAATATGAGAACCAATGTCCGTAAGAATGAACTCGTCGAGCTCAGCAAGAAAAGGTTGATTCTCAAATACAGGAAAGGCTGAGCAAAACGATACTCGCGCCTTGAAAGGTTTCCCTATGACATTTTCGTCCAGTATCGATTTCAGTTTGCGAATGGGCGCCTGCCAACGCCAGTTCTCGTGAACGTACAAAGAAACGTTCCTTTGCTGACAATGCTTGAGCATCTGCTCGGCTTCGGGAAGTTTCGCAGCTAGAGGTTTCTGACAAATCACCGGAATCCCTCTCTTAGCCGCTGCCTCGGTAAATGCAGCATGCGTGCCTACATCGGTGATGATGTCTACGAAGTCAAGTGTTTCCTTGTCCAAAAGTTCCTCAACGTCGTCATAGACGTTTGCTACGCCGAACTCCTTTGCCATCGCTTCCGCCTTTGCCCGAGTCCGGTTGTAGAGGGCTACAAGTTCAATTCCTTCAAGTTCCTTCCATGCAGCGATCTGAAACCTGGCCCAAAAGCCAGTGCCTATCACAGCGAAGCGAAGTTTTTGCATGTTTTACATGGTTGTTTAAGACGACAACTACACCTACCGCGGGATAGCCACTATCCCACTCTGGCATTAGTAATATCGCGAACCTGTTCGCGAATGTCATTCATTTCAAAGATTCTTTGCCATCCATCCTTAAACAAAATCGGTTTTGCACGCTTACTTATTTTGTAGGCAGCATCCGAGAACGTTCCGTTTACCTCTTTGAAAAGAACTGCGATCTGAATTCGCAGATGACCAAGTACGAAATCGCGCGCCGCCTCTTCAGGAACTCCAAGAGAAACAATTCTGTCATAACCCTCTTTCACAACTTCCATACAAGTCTGAGCCAATGTCTCAACCATGGCTGGCTCAAGAATCGCCATTTGCTCAAGTGTAATGCGATGAGTGTGATGGATGGGGGCATACATGTCTTGCGACACTTTCTCTCCCAACTTATAATGGACCTCACTTCCGTGCATCAGTGCTACCACGATAGATTGTTTCGCGGATATTCCACCATAAAAGTCGCGGAAAGCAGCTTCGGTAGGCTCCCAATTGAAAATCGAAGGATGACAGGGGTGCGCAATGACATAGCCGATGTCGTCGCGATGGTGAATCACTCCGTCGAGTGGAGCTGCCGGGTCAAGTGTCAACACAAGCGAACCTGATTTCATCAGAGGAATGATCTCGTCAGATATCTTGCCGATCGCCACGTCAGGTACTCCCAGAATCACAACGTCAGCTGACGGAATCGCTTCTTCCTGCCGACCAGGGGAAACGCCACGCAACTTCAAATTCTCGATTCCCTTCGGGGAAATCTCAAGATACGATACTTCATAACCCGGAGTCCTGAGAAAATTATCCGTCAGGCGACAGCCCATTTTTCCCCCAGCCCCAACAAGGGCGACTTTTATAGTTGACATAACTTTCGTTTTAGTTTATTAATGCTTTGTCTGAAACACGCTAAAGGTTTTAAGGTACTCTATCCCGCGTCGCGCCCATTCTTTCTCAACTTCAATTGTCGTTGTAATGTCTCCTTGTGGTGGTACCCATTGCTCAAGCACGGCACTCTGGCATCGGCCATAAGCCTGAAGCTTCTCAATCAACATCGGTACATTCGTCATCCCCTTGCCAGCAGGAGTCCCATGGATGGTAAAGCCCATTTTATGCGGTAGGCGTTCGCAAATGAAATCCTTAACATGAAGGTTGACTGTGAACGGAGCGAGCACATCGGATACATGCTCAAGCCCTTCTCCCGCACCCATGGAATTCACACAATCAAGGCACACTCCAACGTACTGGCTACCTGCATACTCGATAATTTCTGCAAGCTCTTTTGCCTTCAACCTGTCGTGATTTTCTATTCCCAGGATAATACCTCGTTGCCTCAGGTCTGGAACGAAGTCGCGAATCAATTTCTTAATCGTCGGAAGATCCGGTTCATAGCCATCGCCATCAATGATGAAGCGCAACAACGGCGCACCAAGAACGTCGGCTAGATCAGTGTAACGTTCAAGGTTTTCAGCTGTGAGTTTGCGGGCACCGATTTCGATTCTGATTCCGTGCTGGTCGGCTAAATGCTTGAACGCTTGAAGGCGCTTTTCCGAAAAGTGATGGATTGGCAGGTTATCCCCGATCTGGACACATCGCAGCCCCTGTTCAATGGCAATGCCCACCAAGTCAATCTCCGTCATGGGCTTCGCGGGCAACTGTCCTTCGACTCCGATACCCCAACCATACGTAAATGTGCTAATGCCCAGAATCACAGCGCTATGTCAATAACTCAACAATGTTAGGAAATGCAGAAAACGTTTGCTTCGCCTACATTGCTGGATTCAGGTGCTATTTTTGCATATATTCACATTCCGAGGAGCTCATTTAGTAAAGATATTCGCATGTTGAAGCAGGTCTCCCAGAAGCCGCGGCTACTTAAGATTATTGCGCCGGTCGAAAATTCGATCGTGATCAAGGGTGACGAGATCGCGTGGAACAACCCATGGCACTATCATCCGGAAATCGAACTATTGTATTGCATCAAAGGAAAGGGGACCAACTTCATCGGTAACAGTATTAGGAATATAGAGGAAGGAGAGCTGCTATTGCTGGGAGAAAACCTGCCTCACACACGTCAGCGCGACAAAGACTATTACCTTCAGAACCCGGAGGAGAAACCGGAGAGTATCGTAATTCAATTCAAGAAAGAATTTCTCGGCGCGGACTTCTTCAATGTAAAAGAGTTTGCTCATATCACAGGTTTGTTCAGCAGAGCGCTTCGAGGATTGAAATTCGGAGGTGAGACAAGGGAAAAAGTGATCGGCAAACTGGAAGTAATCGGATCGCTTTCAAGCACATCGGCGGTCATCGAACTTCTATCAATTCTTGATGAACTTGCGCGCTCTTCCGAGTTTCAGTATTTAAATGGCGTTCATTATGTCGCCAACGCACATGAGAAGAGCTCGCAAGCCATCAACAAAGTCTACCTTTACACCATCGAGCATTTTCGCGAACCCATTAAACTCGAAGACGTCGCCGCACTCACGAACCACTCCCCCGCCGCGTTTTGTCGATACTTCAAGAGCAGGACTCGCAAGACCTATTTTCAATATCTCACCGAAGTCCGCGTTGGATATGCATGCGAAAAGCTGATGGAAGGGAGCATGGACATTACTCGGATCTGCTACGCAAGCGGTTTTAACAACCTATCAAACTTCCACAAGCAATTCCGGAAGGTAATGAAGGAAACGCCGAGTGAGTATCGGGCGAGAAGTTTGAAGAAAATGCCCGCGTAAGAGGTGATCCCCTTAACCTTGATTGATTGCCTGAATCACTAGTTCAAGCGTAGTTACGTAGTTATCCTCTGCCTTGTTTTGACTTCCGCTTTCAAGGGGAGAGAGAGCATTTGGCAGCGGCTCAACTTCCGGAAGGCCTGTGTCACTCGTCCGGTATTGGCCGTCGCGGCCTCCAAGTTTCCAAACCACGAGATCCAGGGATGGCACTATGTAGAGACAATGCCCACCCGACCCAGACTTCCAGTAGGCGTCACGCGGCAGCGTAGATACATCGCCGTTGGAATTGACATTGAACTGGAGGCTGTATGGATAGTGCTTATTATACGGCGAAGCCATCGACGCGTGACGGACATACTCTACAGGGACAACCTGTTTATTCTCCCATCGACCTTTTCGCAACAACAAGTATCCAAATCTAAGCATATCTGTACTGCGGACGGCAATACCTCCTGCTCCCGGAGTGTGACTAACTTCGCTGGCATACTTATATCCAAATCCCCATTGCCCCCAGCCCAAGGGTTGCGCGATGCGAAGACGAATGAAATCTGCCAGCTCCATCTTGGCAACATGACGTAGCATCATTGACGCCAGATGAATCGACGCCGACGCATACGAGTATCCTCCACCGGGCTCACACCATAGCGTACGACAGGAAAAAGCGTCCTTCATCTCCTTCTTTCCCAACGCGTAGTCATCTACGATGGCATACCATCCGTCAGGACCAGGGGGGTCAATCTGCGATGGAGCCCCGTTGACATATACAGGATTATTCCCGCGAATCCCTGCTGAAAATGACAACAGCTGACCTAGTTTGATCCTCTTCATACGATCGTCCACGAGGGGAAAAGCCTCTGGCGGCATATGGTCTTGAGTGAATATCTCTTGATCAAGCCCCATCGGGAACAAGTCCGGGTTCTCTTCCATGAGGATCCCAACTGCAATGCTCGTGAATGATTTGCCACATGATCCCAGGTTGGGTGTTGCGTTGCGCTGGCCCTTGCCAAAATATCTTTCATAAACAAGATAGCCGTTTCTGACGACCAGCAACCCACCGTTTGAGGTTGTAGTTCTGACAAAATCAAACGCCTTGTCAAGCGATGCCTTGTCGATATTCAATTCCTCGCGAAGACGCTGGGGGTCGGTCATCGTTCTCCATCCTCCAAGGGAATCTGTGGGCGGAAAGTATTGATTGAGCTGTCCGGACGACGCACCAGGACTGGTACGCGGGGATGTCAGGCGCTTGATCATCTTGTACACAATTGTATCATCCGCCGGGCCCTCGAATGTAAACGGCACTGATTGATTCTTTTCAATCTCCATGAATCCCCAAGCCGAACCGGCTTCCACGGCGAGGCGGGCGGCTTCTGCTCCTATCTCACCGATCTTGTCATCCTCGTTACAAACAACAGGCTTTCCATAGCGACGTGCTTCTGCCACGCGCTCTGGAATCAGTGACACCGGAATACTATTAAAGTGCAAAAGAATGAAGTCAGCGGCTTCTGCAATTAGGGAAGGAATCTGTCCTTCACCCATACCACTTGTGCTTACCAATAGTCCCGGCGCTGTAGCCTTGACTTCCTTGATCAATTCAACCTGCCCTTCAACACTCTTCAGCCATTCTCCATCCACCCATTTGCTAAACCCTGAGTGTGCAAATTCATTCGATACTTCCAACACCACATTCCTGAATCCTTTTTCGCTGATCCACGTCGCCACGTTTCTCACTGCGTTGATCAAAGACTCCTTGCCGCTAAGTGCAAGCTCGTGAGTATGCTGACGCTGATAAAAACACGAGAGAATTACCACCGCCCCGGCCTTGTCGGCGGCGCGAATGACCCGTTCAACTCTATTCAAATACTTCTCCCGGAGGGTGCCATCGGATTTGAACCCTGTGTTGATCGCACCTTCATACCCGGGCATCCCACCTTGCAGACTTATCGTAAAGGCTCGAATACCTTGTGAATAGTAAAGGGGAATCTTGTCGATGAAGCTCTGTGTGTTCTCTTCAGGATCGAAGTCGTCAGGCAAATCCGTTCCAGTATCCGGTCTAGCGTCCTCGAAGACAGCGTTCACCATTCTCACATTCATCAACAATCCCTCCGCAGGAGTTCCTTCCAAAACCAGCTTGTTATTGATAAACCATCGGTCTCCCTCGATGGAGACACTCGTCTGCGATTGCTGACAGCACAGCAGCAACGTTGAGATCACTATCAACAGCACTGCTTGCATTATCGAACGCTTGATATTCAAGGGGAGACGGATATTATGAAACGTTTATATCTTGTCAATGCCGGAGCGCCGTTGTCTGTGACTTCAACAATGACATGTAGTGTTTGTGGTGAAGAGACGCTCGGCGATGTAAATGTCACAGAGTTACCCTTCGTAATGAGAGAAGGAAATGCCCCTCGATAAGTACCCTCTTCCGGATAGAAATACCAACGATAGGTTAACACATCCTTGTCAGGATCCGTAGCACTCACGCGAAGTTTAACCTTCTTATTGGCTGATGCTGTGATCTCAGACAACGTTCCGTCTATACGCGGAGTATGATTTCCTTCGTCGTAGGCTTTCACACACCAGTCCAGTCGTGCCGCAAAATCCGACTGCCATGCTGGGCGCCAACGGTAAACAGCCGCCATGCGTGGATCAATGTCATCCTTGTAGTTCCCTATACTGTCTATAGCATCGACCCAGAGATTATCTGCTTTTCTGAATCGGCCACCCCAGCTACCCCATTCCGGATGTTCGGGAACATTCAGACCATTTCTTAACAAGTTAAGAAACGTTGGCGTATCCCCTTCCTTGATACCGTCAACCCTACCCAATTGACGACCAAAAACATCGCCACCGCGATAATTAACGTATAGATCCCCAAGCGCACCGTGTTTGCGGATGTTCGTCTCGACCCAGCGCGACCTGACCAGCGTGGTATCGCCGCCGCGATACATGCCGCGGATCCCATGATGGCGGAAAATACAGAACAAGTCAGGAAATGTCTCCCGTATCCATGGTCCGGTCGTATCCTGGTCGTAGACAAACTGAACCCGAAGTTTTGAAATGAACTTTGCCACCTCCGCAGCGGATCGCGTAGTCTTCACCTTGTAGAGTGCCTGCGCAAGTTCGGCAGAACCTCCCCAGATAGAAATCCACACGGGTCGTGGATCGGGTTTGTCGACCACCTCAATAATCCACTCAGAACCCTCGGTATCTTTACCTTCTCCAAAGCTCTCTTCAAACGGCACCTTCGGACCTGCGATCGGCTGGCCTGCCTTGACCATCTTGCGCAAGCGATCCGGGTGAGGAAACGCCTTGTCGTGTCCAATCAAGTTGTCGTAATCCTTCGCGTACGCATCAATGACTTCATGAATCAGTTCGGGACGTACACGTTGGCCATGCCCTAGGTTGGAAGTCGCAATCAATCCTTCAATGTCCAGCTCGTTTGTGTAAAGCATTAACCGTATCAGTGACTGACCATCGTCGGGCTCAGCTTCCCGCTGTGAGAGACTTGAAATATCGGTTAAGACTATAAGACGCGGCGGTGATTGGCCGAACGTCGCTGAAGATCCAAGTGTAAAAAAGCTAAGTACTACGAGAAAAAAGAACTTTCCGGATGTTTTGGACATCCGGAAAGTTTTTAAAAAAGTATCGATCATGGAGTTGTGATGACAATTTGCTCACTGTAATTGAATCCGCTCGCACCAACCGCCTGAGCACCTATCCTGACGTAGTACTTCGTCTTAGATGTCAATCCAGTAACTGAGATGTTCCCATTGTCGGAAGGTAGCGTCACCTTAACCGTATGGTAATACGGACCAGAACCTGTGTTAGTGTCCGGATAGGGATTGGTGCTAAAGTACACTTCGCGTCTGTCAACCGTTTTGCCGTCGTCAGGGATCATTTCGTAATCGATGTCCACGCTGGTTCCGGTTTGGTTGGCGACAACCTCGGGGCGATCAATTCTAACAAATGGTTTTACCACGATATCCTGAACAACAGCGCGTTGTTTGGAAAAATCAATCACCATGGTATCTGTTACGAGTGACACCGGACCTGCTACCCACACCTTGTAGGGCTTTGGATACAACTTCGTGTTCGCGAAGGTCCCGTCTCCCTTGATGCGCATGTCGGTGGTAACTTGATCACCCTGCCCCAACGCTCTCACAACAAAATTTGCACTCGTTATGCTTCCGGGAACAACGTTCCCTTGCGGATCCTTCAGCGTTCCGGCAATCGACCCGTCAAAACCGAAGTCAACGATGTCTTCATCCTTACACGCTAGTACCCCGACGATCAGCATCGCGACCCATATCCCATTCTTAATTATTTGCAATGTTTTCATAGTAATTTCCGTTAGCAAATTCAATACAATGGATTTTCAATCAGATCAGGATTGTTGTCGATCCTGGAGTTCGTAATCGGATTGTAATAGTGTTCCGCCCGGAATGCTCGCGTAAATGTTTCACAGTCGAACGGCAAGAAGTAATACTTCCCACTTTCGTAGTGAAAGATGATCTGCAGTCCCTGGAATCTTTTGCTCAATACCGACTCCGCTATACGCCACCTGCGCAAGTCCCAGTAGCGATAACTACCCTCAAAGGCAAACTCAGACGAGCGCTCGTTTCTGATTTTGTCAAGCGTAATCGTAGCGGCGTCTACCAGGGAGATACCCGCCCTGCTGCGCGTCATGTTGAGCGCTTCCACTGCGTCGTCAACTTCCCCGAGTTCGAAGGCTGCCTCAGCTTTGGTAAGATACATCTCCGCGAGACGGAAGACGATCCAGTTGGTCTTGCTTTGGTTCTCCGGGATCTTCACTGCGGTATTATCAACATACTTCTTAATAAGAAATCCTGAATTAGTACTGAAGTCGTCTTTTGTAAGTGATCTCGAATCCAATCCAGCTGCCGGAACGCCTTGATGCGTTGCGTTAGGATTGCGAATGACTGCTGAAGGATCAGGAGTAGCGGAAGGATCAAGCCCTTCGTAAGTCTGAACGTTTCCGCCTTGCCATGAATCTCCCTGGAAGAAGACTGTGGCAAACAGTCTTGGATCCTTCTTGGCAAAAGGTTGCCTGCCGTTATCGTACAGGTGGTCGGTCCCAAACTCAGGTTGATCGGTCGATCCATCAGCATTTTCGTACCGCAGGATGAAATCGAGAGTAGGATCTCCAAGTCCGCCGCGCTCGGCCCACTGGTTCGGACCTTGATACGCATCCCAGCTGTGGCCGATGTTTGTGCCGTCGTACGCTTTCTCAAAAATCACCTCGCTGTTTCCCTCGTCGAGAAAGAGTAATCTGTAGTTTTCTTCCTTGTCTGGATTAGCATCGTACAGGGAATACTTCATAGAACCAATCACAGCATCGGCCGCATCAATAGCCTTTTGATAGTATCCATCAGCAGCTGCAGAGGGAATACCTACGAGACCATTTAAGTTGACTGTCCCGTATTTAGCAATGGACGCAGCCCAAAGCATCACGCGAGCTTTCAACGCATAGGCTGTCCACCTATTCACCCTTCCTTTTGGAGTAGGACTGTCAGAGAGTAACCCGACAGCTGCGTTCAGGTCGCTTTCGATAAACTCGGCGATCGCCTGTTCTGTTGCCCGTTGTGTATACTTACTGTCAATCGGAGAGAAGGGATCGATTACTGCATCCACAAGAGGAACACCTCCGTAACGCTTCATTTTCTCAAAGTAAACGAACGCTCGAATGAACCGCACTTCCCCTTCAAGTTGCTTCTTAGTTTCCTCTGCAACCGCAGCTGGCCCCACTCTTTCAAGGAACATGTTGATATCGCGAATGAAGACGTAGTCCCAATAAGCATTGCCTTCATTTCCTTTACTCATGGTTCCTTGTGTAAGAGCACCACCATTCCCTGTGGACAAAGTTCCCTCATCGGACCAGGAATACCAGTTATAGTTCTCGAACGCTCCAAACGGAAGACGGCTGTACAGATTCGTCACGTATGCATTCATCATGACGGGATCATTCCAAACATCGCCTTCTGCAATCTTGTCCAATGGTGATCTATCCAATACATCGTCCTGGCAAGCCTGGAATGCGAGGAAAGATATAAGGAGAATATATTTTATTGACCTCATGATATTACAGTTTGATGTTAGAATTGAAGCAGGACACCCACGTTGTATGTTCCAACCGGAGGATAGTAGAGTCCGAATTGACGTGCAGGGCTTGTATCGGCTTCCGGATCGAGGAAGTCAAGTTCTGAGAACGTCAGCAGGTTGTATCCTGAAACGTAGAACTTGCACGTTTCAATACCAACGCGTTGAGTGAGCGCCTGCGGCAGCGTATAACCCAGTTCAATAGTTTTCAAACGGATGTACGAGCCGCTGATCAACCAGAAGTCGTTGAATGCCCAGCTACTTGCGTGTCCCCTGTTGTAGTTGTCAGACCTGTACCTTGGCCATCTTGCGTTCGTGGTGTTCGGTGGAAGCCATTGATTTTCGGGGTCGGTAACAGGTACATAAGAATCTCGGAACAAAGCTGTCGTCGGAGTATTCCCTGCGTAGAACGGCAAAGTCAAATCAGGTGAATTCCTGAGATTGATATCAAACAACCCTGCACCCTGCCACAACATGCTAAAGTTGAATCCTTTCCATCCCACTGACATGTTGATACCGTACGCGAGTTTCGGGTTCACACCTCTACCGATGATCACTTGATCCTCTGCAGTAATCTTTCCGTCACCGTTGTAGTCAATGATCTTCACGTCGCCAGGCAAAATGGTGGCGTTGTTCCGTCCGTCTTGGTCAGCCCAGGTCTCGATCTCTTCCTTGGTCTGGAATAAGCCGGCAGTCCTGTGACCCCAGACCACGTCTGTCCATTCACCAACACGATTTCCTCTTCGTCTCGCTTCATCGCTCGCAAATTCAGCTTGGTCAACCACCAATGCCTTCTCGCGGTTCCAAGAAATGTTACCGCCAATGCTGTACTGCACCTCACCTATCTGATGATTGTGATTGAGTGTCAATTCAACACCGCGATTGTCATACTCGGCATAGTTCACCTGCGGCATAACCGCACCTACTACATTCGGTATTGACTGAAGGCGGGTACCCAACACATCGGAGCGACGACGATAGAAGTAGTCAAATGAACCTTCCAACATGTTATTAAAGAACATGAAGTCGATACCCACGTTGGTTGTAGTCATCTTCTCCCAAGTGATTGTCGGGTTGGCAAGCGCATCGGCCATAATGCCTTTGCTCAGAGCATTTGTAGCCCCGTCGTAAATGTATTGAGACGTTACCGAGTAAGTCTGGAGATACTGGAAGTTACCGATGTCATCGTAACCGAGTTGACCGTATGATACTCTGAGCTTCAAGTTGTCGACGAACGAAAAATTGTCAGCAATGAACGGTTCCTCCGACATTCTCCAGCCAGCGGATGCCGAAGGGAAGAATCCCCAGCGCGTGTCTTTCGGAAACTTGGGCGAAGCATCGCGGCGACCATTGAGTTCCAACAAATACTTCCCTTTGTAGTCATAGGTGATTCGGCCGACCCAACCTTTGCGTCCACCTTCACCGGCGCGACCATTGTTGTTCTTGTCGAGATCGGGTCCGGCAAAAAGGTAGTCGATGTCGAAGTCGTAGCGAATCCTCGAAGCATCTATCCAGTCGAAATCATTCGACAAAACCTCGTGAACGAGCAAGGCATTGATGGTGTGATCACCGAATGTCTTATCCCATGTGAGGAAGTATTGCTGATCAAGGTTGTTCTCCATGTAACGACGTTCATAGAGGCTGGAAGGATCATCCGTATAACCGATCAGCGTGTAGACGTCGGTATCCCAATTGTAGTTATACAACGGTGTCTTTCTTGCGCGTTCTTTATTGTTTTGGTACATCCTGTAGAAGTGGAAGTTCGCACGAGCCTTCAATCCGAATGGAAGCTTGTACCCAAAATTCACCTTCGCGTCGCCCGTGAGGCGGTTCCAACTCTTGTACCCAACGTAGTCAATTTCCGTGTTAACAGGTGGTGCCTGCTCAAGACCCGGAAGTTTTGTCGGATCAGGGAATGCTCTCGGAAAGTAAGGTCGCGCCCGGAATATGGATCCCATCGTACCAAAGCGGTTTCCGATCCTTTCCAACTGACGGATTGGACCGATGTAGTCCTGATTCAAGATGGACAAGTTGATACCCATGTCCAATTTATCCGTGATGGCAACATCGAGGTTAGAGCGAAGATTGTAACGCTTGCTCTTCGTGTCGCCTGAGCGTTCCATCCCCTCCTGGCTGAAATAACCTCCTGAGACAAAGTATTTGATGCGATCGCTCCCTCCTCTAACATTAATATTGTGCTGCACTTGTGGAGCATACTTTCTGAGAGTCTCATCCCACCAGTCAACATTAGGATATTTGTTTGGATCAGAGCCGTCAGCAAACTTTTGAATGTCCTCCGGAGTCCAGATAGGAGGTAGCCCTTCGTTGTAGCGTGACATGTTCTCCATTCTTGCATACTGCTCCGAAGAAATGAAATCAGGTACTACTGTGAAGTACTGCAAGGCGTAGTTGGCATTGTAGGTGACCTTCGTCTCCGTAGTAGCGCCTCTGCGGGTTGTCACGAGGATAACACCGTTACCCGCTCTCGCACCATAAACCGCAGCTGAAGCAGCATCCTTCAGAATGCTGACATTCTCAATATCGTTAGGATCAAGTTGGTTGAAGTCATTGTCTGATGCGGGATATCCATCGATGATAATAAGCGCGCGACCAAAACCGCGGATATTGTAGTCGACCTTGTTCTCGCCGGGTTGTCCGTTCCCGTTCTTAATGAAAATACCCGAAGTCCGTCCCATCAGCGATTGTGTGATAGAAGGCATTGGTGCTACGTTGAGTTCCTTCGCATCAAGAGTCGACACGCTACCGGTTACATTCACCTTCTTCTGCTCGCCATAACCGACAACGACAATCTCTTCGAGGCTTTGCACGTCCTCGGACAGGGTTATGTCAATCACAGTCCTTCCATTGATGACAACCTCCTGGCTTGTGTATCCGATGAATGAAAAGACGAGCGTCGCGTTCTGATCAGGAATTGCCAACGAATATCTTCCCTCCGCATCGGTGGTAGTACCATTGGTAGTTCCTTTTTGAAGAACATTCACACCCGGAAGGGGTTCTCCCGCAAGAGAAGTGACTTTCCCGGCCACGGAGAACTGGAAACCATGAAATGTCATGGCCTTACGAGATTCGGATGCAAGGCCGGTTTCTGAGTCGGTTACGGCCTCATCAGGCAGGGCGCCACTGGAATTGCTCCGATTCATCCTGGCACTCTTCAGAAGGATTTGGTCACCCCTGATAGAGAAAACAATTCTTGAGTTGTCAAGCAACGTTGCCAACACAGTCTCAATGGAAGCATCCGACAGCGCTACCGAGACCTTCCTGTTTTCATTGACAACCTTCGTACTGTAGAAGAAGCGATACTTCGTTTTTTGCTCAATCTCGCGGAAAACCTCCTTTAGCGGGACGTCTTCCACATTCAACGATATGCTCTCCTTTACGACTGTGTCAGCCTGAATCTGAAAGGCATTCAAGCATAAAATCAGAAGCAGTGACATGGGTTTGGGTGATAGGGTTCTAAATACAGCTTGCAAAAAGCAAACGCATTCAGGTAAAGTTTTTTTCATAACTTTGAATGGTCATTGTTAGGTGGACAACAGTTTAATGATGACCGGTTGGTCTCCTGGAGGCCAACACGCAAAAGGTCGGAGAGTGCAGCCACACTTTCCGATCCTTTTCCTTCCAAGTGGTTAGGTCTTCATAGGCAATCAGTTTATTTGATCATAGTCGCATAACTTTCCATCGATAAACACCATTTTTCCTTCTATCCTGTAATTGATGGATTCCGTATTCTTGAATATCTCGAGCACCTCTTCCAACTTCATGTCTTTGAATCTTGCCGAGAACGTGCATGACAACGAGCTCTCGTCTTCGATGACGATCTTGACGTTATACCAACGCTCAAGCGTTTCCTTGATGTAGCCAAATGGCTTGTCATCGAAAATCATCCAACCGTCACGCCATGCCGCATAGTCATTTGCATTGACTGCTTCGAGCGATATCGTCTTTGAATTTTTCCTGAAAAGAGCATGTTGGTTCGGCAACAAGGTAACTTGCCGGCTTGAGTCAGCGGAATATTGCAGGGCAACCTTGCCTGTGACTAGTGTCGTCTCAACAATATCCTCGCCTGCGTATGACCTGACATTGAAAGATGTTCCGAGTACGCGAATATCAAGATCAGAGGCGTGAACAATGAACGGTTTAGACTTGTCTTCCGCAACACTGAAGAACGCCTCCCCTTCAAGGTACACTTCTCGTGCAGGTTTCTCTGAAAAGTCTTTTGGGAAACTGAGTTCGCTACCCGCGTTCAACCATATTCTCGTACCATCCGCAAGAATGACCAACCGCTGTTTGCCTTGAGGTGTGCGCTCGTTTTCATGAGTCAAGGCGTGTAGAACATCATCTGAAAACGATGTTCGCGTGAGAACATATCCAACCAGAAAAACCGACACCAATAGGAGTGATGCTGCAATAGGCAAATACAATCTGCGAGACTTCGACCTCTTCTGAGTCAACTCCTCCGACTCAAGCGTTTTTTGTTTCTCACTACGTGCGGCCTCATACGCATCGATTTTTGCGTTGAACGAAGACTTCATCTTCAAGAGAACTTCATCGGAGGGCAGAGTGAACCCCGGGCGAAGCGCGAGAAGAAACTGCCTTGCTTCTTCAACTTTGGGGCGTTGTCCTGGATAAAGAAACAAAAGCTCTTCCCAAAAGGCGGAGTTCTCTTTGTTAGGAGAGAACACCCATTGCTGGAAGGCCTCGTCCCGGATAAAGTCCTCAGTTGAAAATAATTCGTACTGCATATTGCGGTCGGCGTATATGCATAGAAGCAACTCGGCAGGACTTTACTCCTTATTTTGAAGAATTTTTTTTTGAACGAACGCCCGGGAAGACCTATCCGGCCGCCACAGGNTGGCGTTTGAACACTTTGCGAAGCGAACTGAGGGATCGGGCAAGGAGGTTGTAGACTGCTTTGACGTTTGTATTCATGACGTTCGCAATCTCTTCGCACTTCATGCCTTCGTAAAACCTGAGGTAGATAGCCTCTTGCTGTGCGGTGCTGAGCGTCTTGATAGAATTTGTCAGTTGATGATTAAGATCAAACCGATCTTCTTCGCAAATAATTCTGTGCTCGATATCGGGTTCTGTTTCGGAAACATGATTTTCATCGACAACAACAGCGCCGTTTACTCGCATACTTGCACTAAGTTGTCTGATAATCCTTGCGCGGACGCAGCGAAACAAATAATACTTAATTGACTGAATCTCTTCGGTGAGAGACTCGCGTCTCGTCCACAATTCAAAGAAGACATCCTGGATACAATCAGCGATGAGTTCCTGGTCACGCGTCAAATTTCTTCCATACGAAAACAGAAGAGAGGCGTATCGTTCGAAGATAATGTTAAGTGATTCACGACTTCCTGCTCTGAAGGAAATCCACAACTTCCTCTCATACTCGCGCATATCATTCTCATGCGTTTTGCAATGCTGACTTAATCTTGAGTGAGTAGAGTTATTCATTCGTGCAGTTCGTGCTATACCCGAATGTCCAATTAATTTGTCAATTAAACAAACGTTTTCAACGCATCAGAATGCAAGATTGTGAATTGTGAAACGGCAATTCGCGAGGGGTGTAAAAAGAGTATCGTTAGTGGTAAATCGAGTATCAATCGTCAATCGTCAATCGTCAATCGTGAATCGTCAATAGTCGTCAATCGTGAATCGTCAATCGTGAGTGGGGTGTGCGAACTTGATCGGTTATCACTTTTTCATGAAGTGCAACTGCAGAAGACATTAGATGTTTAGCAGACGTGAAGCAGAACCCGTAGGGTTCAACATGAGTAGCCCCGGGTGGAAACCCGGGGTGGTGATGCGAGGATGACCGTCGACCCCTGATAAGGGGTCGAATATTTTCCGACTAGAAGTAACCTTTATACTGAACAGGAGTAGCTCGACAAAAATCATCGTAGCCACCATTAACAATAAACAGCTTCGGATCTGTCCGCAGATTGAACACTCTATACAAATAAAACTGATCGCGTTTCAAACGAGCGAAGTTGTATTCGTTCCGTGTAAAGAATATTGGCGCCTCTTTCGTCAGCTTAGTCGACTTCACTTCTATGAAACGATCTTTTCCATTCTCGCTCCACGATCGTATGTCGAACCCAAGTCCATCGCCTTTGGTCTGAGAAACCCACTCAACTTTGTCCGCCAGCGATTCCTTACCTGCCTTAATCAACCTCCATCGCTCGTACTCAAGCGCAACCTCCTCGCCGGACTTTCCCACTGCGCTATTCTGTTGTTCACGTTCGAGGTAGTTGATAGTCCTACCATAAAATATCGACGGTTCCTCGACGACTGGATCTGCAGGTTCCGGCTTAGGACGCCCAGTCAACATGTCTTCAAAATTCAGTCTCGGCACCTCTACAGAAACCGGTTCAGCTGCAAAGCGATCGAATAGTTTCTCGAGTTCGGGATGTGCCTCGCGGTACTTGACTACCGCATTCAGGAGTGAACCTTGATAATTCCACGCGGGTATATAACCACGAATATATGGCGCGCCTAGTCTGACCAGAACCGCCGAAACGTTTCGATACTTCCACTCTACGGATTGTCTCGATCGATTGTCAAGAAGCTTTTGAACATTTCGGTTATGCTGTGCCTTGACATACTTCTGTCCCGCAAGCTCCTTCAGAAGCATGTCGAAATAGTCCGCTACAATGGCCTCGACTTCCGGTTGGGACCAATCATTTGCCATGGGAAATGGTGATGAAAAAACTAAATATAGAAATATTGGGTAATGTTTCCAGGACTGGGGTGGTCAAGGTGTAAGTGGTGAATGGTGAATGGTGAGTGAGGCGTGCCAGCTTGATAGAGCATCACATCATTTAATCCGGCATCTGCTTAAATAAATGGCATGAGCATTAGTATGTATTCAGTAATCAGAGGTCAGTATTCAGTGGGACGTGCAAACGTGACGACGCATCACTCTCATCGCAAGCGTAATCAATGTTTTGATTGCTGGCGAAGCAGAACCCGTAGGGTTCAACATGAGTAGCCCCGGGTGGGAACCCGGGGGTGGGGACGTGCGAGCGATCCGTCGACCCCTGATAAGGGGTCGAATATTAAAGGCGCAACCGAAAATCGCGAATCGAAAATTTTCGAAAAGCGAAAATCGAGAATTGACCATTTCTATTCCGTAAGTGCGGCGCTTCCCGTCAACCGATAAACCGTTGACCGATTGTGGACTGCGGACGGTGGTCTGTCGCCAGGCTATACGAAGTGTCAGGGAACGTCACTGATCAATTGTCAACCATATACACACAATACGGTCAGTACATGAACATCCGTTTCAACCACCTGTATCGAGACGCGGGAAACTATAAACAATACGGTCACATGGATTTTGCAAATCCAACTCTATTACCGCTAAGCGACATAGAACGACAAATCCGCTTGGCTCTCATTGACGCCGAATTCTTTGATGCAAAATTGTGGGGCCTGCCCGAACTCAATAACTCTGAATGGAACGAAGAACTTGACCACTCATGGCACGAGTTTGAATCGGTGGAGGAGATAAATAATTCAGGGAATCAGCTTCCATCAATTGAATCACTTCTGAGAATCATCCAAACAAGAAGAGAACACGACTCAAACATATAGCGTCGGCATTTGGTACATATTCAAAGGTCCATATTCAGTAGGTGTGCAAACGTGGCTGCGCGACTTTCGTCGCAAGGCGTAATCAATGTTTGATTGCTGGCGAAGCAGAACCCGTAGGGTTCAACATGAGTAGCCCCGGGTGGGAACCCGGGGGTGGGGACG